>JAABUQ010000716.1_pt1 | contig 76824 bp, 71 predicted proteins | sample 5560001 | NCBI WGS metagenome assembly JAABUQ01 (sample SAMN10711888, study PRJNA513371) | rock metagenome | isolation source: Antarctica rocks | place: Antarctica: Victoria Land, Finger Mt nord | collected 2015-12-18 | reverse complement strand
AGCGAGCCAGAGGCTCCGCTCTGCGCAGCAGAGTGGAGTGGCGAGTGGAGGGTGATGCTCGGCATCGCGGCGCATCCGGCTCGTCGGTCGACCCCGCCCGGTCCAGGGCTTCGGCGGGAGCGGTCCCTGGCCCGGGAGCCAGACCGTCGTTTGCGGCTGGATGCCTGCCACATAGGTGAGGCCGAGGGCCGTGATGTCGGTCCGCAGGCGCGTGTCGGCGCCATAGCCTGCGTCCATCAGCACGACGCCGCGCGGGATGCCGACCGCAAGGGCTTCTCGGATCTGATCGAGCGCGATCTCAGGCTTGGTGCGGAACACGACATCATCTGGGATGCCAGCCTTGCTCCGACGGATAGGATTGGTTGACCAGTCTTCCGGCATGTAGAGCCTGTAGGCGATCGGCAGGCTGGCCGCGTGGTTGGCGATCGACAAAGACACGGCCATCTGGCAATTGTCCTGTTTGCCGAGTTGTCCGCAATATTGGCGTGCGACGCCGACCGAGTGCTTCCCCTTCTTCGGAAAACCGGTGTCATCGATGATCCAGGCCTCGATCGCGCCGTTGCGCTCCATCGCAGGCAAGACGAGATCATGCACCTTGGCCAGAACTCGATCGTCCGACCATCCGCCCTGGCCGACGAAATACAGCAGGGACTGATGCTGAGCCGCCACGCGCGCCGGCGCCGTGACGGCCGCCATCGGCTCGACACTCTTGCGCTCAACCGGCATCAGCAGGCCAAAGCAGTAGTCCCGCAACGGACCTGTGCGATCAGCATGGCCCAGTGCCGTCGACAGATCCTCGACATAAGCTGCAAAGCGCGCTTCACTCTCGGACGCCATCTCATGCTCCACCCCATCGATCGACTCGAAATGGAGTTCTCTGGCATGAGGCCAACGCGGCTTTGTGACTCAGTAAGACTAGACCCATAAGCCAGAACAGTGGCGCCCGCGCCCGTGCCCGTGCCCGCAAGCGGGCGTTTCAGGCCCTGGTGAACGCGATTACCGAGGCCGAGCAGTCCGCGCTCAGCGGACTGCTCGTGACCGACCCGGCCGTGCGGCGGTCCCGCTTCGCCTGGCTGCGGGACACCGGGGCCTGAGGCGCAATGGAGCAGAAAACCTACACAAGCCTATCTAGTGAGTCCTTAAACAGGGTCGAGAGATGGTAGCGTGTCGATGAGACGATTGACGCTCCGGTTCCAGAGCCGCATCGGCGGCCTTGGCCATCATCGGGCTGTTTGGCCTGGCGCTGGTGCGCCATCGCCGCCCTGGGCTCTGACGTGCCAAGTCCGTCAAAGCACCTGCCCGGGGAACGCTTTCATCAGGAAATCGAGGAATGCGGCCACCTTGCTGCTGACGAGCCTGCGGGAGGGATGCAGGGCCCAGATGGCGACCGGCCTGTCCTCGACGGCACCCCAGCACGCCAGGCGCCCGGCCTGGATGTCGTCGGCCACGATAAACCGGGGCAGCAGGCCAGCACCGGCACCGGCGAGCACCGCATCGCGCACCATGAGCAGGGACGACAGCCGTAAGACCGGGTCGGGGCGGACGCTGACGGGGTACTGCTCGCCTGCAATCTGCCACGTCATGCCTGGCGGCCACGCGCCCAAAACGACGGCCGGAACCGAGAGGTTGTCACCCATGCTGCCTGTTGGCCGGACCAGCGACGGCGGCGCGACCACCACCAGCTCATCATGCAGGATACAGTGGCCGACCAGGCGTTCGTCCGGTGCCGGGTTGGTGCGGATCACCACATCGAAGCCGTCTTCGACCGGATCGACGATCCTGTCTTCGGCCCTGATTTCGAGCCGCACCTCCGGGTAGGCGCGCGCAAAATCGGCTGCGATGCGGCCGAGCGCTACATGGGCAAGCAGCACTGGGGCACTGACGTGGAGCGGCCCGCGTGGCTGGTCGAGGCCTGCGCTGATCGCGGCGCCAACCTCCGCGACCTCCCTCAGCAGCCCTTCGGTGCGAGCGAACAAGCTTCTGCCGTCCTCGGTCAGCTTGAGCGAGCGTGCCCCGCGTTCCAACAAGCGGATGCCAAGGCTCTTCTCCAGATCCCTGACCCGACGGGAGAGCGTGGCCTTTGACTTGCCGCTCGCCCGGCTGGCGCGTCCGAATCCGTCATGGGCCGCAACCAGGTTGAAGTCGGCGAGGGCGAGCAAGTCCATGGGTGGTTCACCTGTGGGACGGTCCGTCCCATTTTGGCATCCTACTCCTCAGATGCGGAACACTCCACCTAGGGCAACATGGAAGTGGGCCACCATCGGTCATTTCCAGCCAGACCAAAGGACCATGCACATGACCATCCTCGTGACAGGCAGCACCGGCAATATAGGTTCGCAGGTTGTGGCCCTGATCGCCGGCAAGGGTGTCGAGGTCCGCGCGCTCACACGCTCGCCGGACAAGGCGCAGTTTCCCGTGGGCATCATCCCGGTCCGGGGCGACCTGTCCGACGTCGATGCGATGCGCGCCGCGCTGGCCGGGGTGGGCACATTGTTCCTGTTAGCGCCCAACGTGCCGGACGAGCTGACCCTGGCGATGATCGCGCTCAACCTGGCGCGGGAAGCAGGCGTGCGCGGCGTCGTCTACCTATCGGTGTTCAAGGGCGCCGAGTACACGGACGTGCCGCATTTCGCGGGCAAGCACACCGTGGAGCGCATGATCGAGCGATGCGGCATCCCGGCCACGATCCTGCGCCCGGCCTATTACATCCAGAACGACTTGCAGCAGAAGGACGCGCTGCTCGGGGCGGGCCTCTACGCGATGCCAGTCGGCCAGAAGGGCATTTCCATGGTGGATACGCGCGACATCGCCGCCGTCGCGGCGGCGGCGCTGCTCCGCCGGGAGCAGACAAGCGACGCCCTGCCGCATGATGTCGTCGAACTCGTCGGCCCTGACTGCCTCACCGGCCCGGCTTTGGGCGAGCTGTGGACGGCCGTGCTGGGCCGGCCGATCCGCTACGCGGGCGACGACCTGGATGTCATAGAGCGGACCATGAAGGCGTTCGCGCCGGGCTGGCTCGCCTACGACATGCGCCTGATGATGAACCGCTACCAGCAGGACGGTGCCGCGGCGACGCCGGCCGAACTGGACCGGCTGGCGGCGCTGCTCGGCCACGCGCCGCGGTCCTACCGCGACTTCGCCGTCAAGGCGGCAAAGCAGTGGCAGGCCGGCTAAATGAAAGTCTTGGTCTTGGGCGCAACAGGGGGCACGGGCCGCCTGATCGTTCGTGAGGCCACTGCAAAAAGCCACTCCGTCGTGGCCCTGGTCCGCTCGAAGGCAAATGCCCACGACCTCGCCGGCGCCCAACTTATCGAAGGCGACGCCCGCGACGAGGGCGCATTGATCCGCGCCCTCGAAGGGTGCGAGGCCGTTGTCAGCTCGCTGGGCACGGGCATCAGCCCATTCCGCAAAGTGACCTTGCTTTCGGTGGCGACCCACGTGCTGGTCGCTCCTCGAGGGTGTCCCGATCGTCCGCGAGGCCTTCCCTCGCACAGTCCGGCTCGTTTCGACGGCGCGCTTGCGCGACCCGGTCCTGCTCGGGCTGGTCGATGACGCGTCCGAGCTGGACGATCTGACCGAGATCGAAGGCGCGACCAGCGCCAGGCTCGTCGCCGAAGAGCGTGGCAGCGAGGAATTGCCGGCCGGAGAGCTCGTGCATGGTGTTCCGCACGCCCGCTTCATCAATGCGAGCTTCGTCTACGCCAAGCCGCGCGAGCCGAACCGCTTCAATGGCGCCGATCGAGGGGCTTGGTATGCGGCGCTCGCCGTCGGGATGTGCATCGCGGAGGTCGGCTATAACATGACGAAGTTTCTTGCGGATGCCGGCGACTTTAACGCGAGCGTCTCATATGCCGAGATGTTCTCCAGTATGTCAGGAGAGTTCGTCGATTTGCGAACACGTCGAGACCACCTGTCTCTCGATGCGGAACCTACGACGGGCTATCCGGCCGGCAACGCACTTGCCGAAGCTACGCGGGCGCGTGGGCTGAACGGCATCATCTATCCTTCGGTTCGCGACCCGAACGGCACGTGCCTCGTTGCGCTGTGGCCGCACGTCGTGCAGTCTGTGGCACAGGGTGCGGTCTGGCGTTTCCTTTGGGCAGACCGACCCGAGCCGGCGGTTTCCGCCGAATCTGAACCTCTGTAGTTTCAATCAGTTAAAGGGGATATGTTCCATAATACAGATTATGCGAACTTCATTTGAGCGGGATTTCCAGAGAATGGTAACGCACTTGCGTTCCATAATGTTCTCCAGTTCCACTGCCCTGCCCTAGACGGGCGATCTCGGCCCCTGATCGCATCACGAAGCGACCGGGCGCGCGGGCGGGGCTCCCGGCAATCCTGCTGGTCGCGGCCGGGAGGAGGCCTCGTTCCGCGTCGTGCGCCATTGTCTCAGCATGGAGGGTTGGATCACGAGTTCAGCCGCGATCTGCATCTGCGGTCGGCCACTGCTCGTCAGCAGTGCCACCGCCTCGCGCTTGAACTCGGGGGTGAACTTCTCGCCTCGTCTTCGCCATCAAACACCTTCCCCGCTCGCAACGAGCGTATCAGAGGTGTCCGCGAAATCGGGGGAGGATCACCTCGAGGCACACCCGATCGCCTGGGCGCAGCACGGCCTGCAGCAGCGCGGTTGTGTCCGCGTGCGCCACGAGCTTGCCGCGTGCCAGGGCCGCCCCGGCTGCGAGCCGCGCATTGCGCGCGACCTGGGCCGTGTTCCACCGGGCCGCGGGAGCATTCATACCGGCCGAGCCTCGCCTGTCCCCAAGGCCGGACCGTCGCGGCCCGCCCCACCCCAAACCCCGATGGGCCCGCGAAGGATCACTGACCCGGGTGCAATTGTTCGGCCGGGCGGTAGCCCGTGTCGCGCACGAGGGTGAAGTCATAGTCGAGAAGGCGCGCCGGCTGACGCTCGAGCCGAAACGTGACGGGACCTGCCGGTCCGACATGCCGGACCAGCGGCTCGCGGACGCCGAACACGGCATCGCTGTCGACCAGCGGGTCGTGGTCGAAGAACAGTTCCGTGACGATCGGCATGTAGCCGGGCGCCCGCACGATGAAGTGGTAGTGGGCTGGGCGCCAGGGCGTTCGGCCGGTGGTCGTGAACAGCGCGCCGACCGGGCCGTCCATGGGGATCGTATAGGGTGCCGGCAGCACGGTCGTGACGGCGTAGCATCCGTCGGCGTCGCAGGCCTGCTTGCAGCGTAGATTGTCGTCCGCCTGCTCGGGGTCCTGGGTCGCGTAGGCCCCCTCGATGTCGGTCTGCCACATGTCGATGCTGGCGCCCGGCAGCGCCCGGCCGTCGACATCGCGGACCGTGCCGGTCAGGAGTACGGGCTCGCCCTCGTTGGTTTTGACGAGATCGGCCCCGAACGGCACCGCCGGCGAATCGTCGGCGTAGAATGGGCCGAGCACGCTGCCGATCGTGGCGCCAGGTGTCGCGTTGATGAGGTCGACCAGCGAGGTCACCCCCATGACGTCCGACAACAGGGCGAACTCGTTGCGCTTGTCGTCGCTGATCTGCCCGGCCGACCACAGGAACTGGACGGCCGCCAGCCACTCCTCGTGCGTGAGCTTCACCTCGCGGATGTAGTCATGCAGGTAGAAAATGAACTTCTGGAGGAGCGTCTTGAGCCGCTCGTCCGTGGCGCCCGCCCAGGATTTCTGGACGGCGTCCATGATGTTGTCGACGTTGATGTCCCGCATGGCGGACCCCGTTCGGTTAAAGTGCGGGGGCGACCCGCGGGCCGCCCTCGTCCGCGATCGTGCTGGACAGCACGCCGATGTTCTCGATGTCGATCTCGACCGTGTCGCCCGGCCGCATCCACAGCGGCGGCTGGCGGGCGTGGCCAACGCCCTGCGGCGTGCCCATCGCGATGAGGTCACCGGGCTCCAGCGTAGTGAATTCGGACAGCAGCATGATCGCTTTCGCGACCGAAACGATCATGTCGGACGTGTTGGCGGACTGCACCGTGTGGCCGGCGAGCCGGCAAGCGATCTTAAGATCGACCGCGCCGGGGGCGAGTTCGTCCGCGGTGACCACGACGGGTCCGACGGCGCCGGTGGCGTCGAAGTTCTTGCCCGGCGTCCACTGCGCGGACTTGCGCTGGAAGTCGCGTACCGAGCCGTCGTTGAAGCAGGTGTAGCCGAACACGTGGTCGAGCGCCTCGGTTTCGGTCAGGTAGCGCCCGCCGCGACCGACAATGACCATCAGCTCCGCCTCGAAGTCTAGCTTTTCCGACACATGCGGGCGGATCATAGGCGCGCCGGCCGGGATCAGGGACGTCGCGCACCGCATGAAGAAGGCCGGGTAGTCGGGAACCTGGTAGCCGCCCTCCTTGGCATGGTCGACGTAGTTCAGTCCCAGGCACATCACCTTCCCCGGACGCTCGACCGGCATCCGGAAGTGCATCGCGGTCAGCGGCCGCCATGCGCGATCCGGCAGGCTGGCGGCCGCCAGCGCCACGGCTTCCAGGGCGCCTGCCCCGCGCGCGATGACCCCCATCAGGTCTCCCGCCGAGGCGGGAAGCACGCCGGCCTTGTCTCCTCTGATGACGGCGAGCGCTGCGGCCCCGTTCTCGTCGACCATCGCTAAACGCATGTTCTGTCCTCCCGCGCCAGTAATATCGACTAAACCAGAACGGTCAACCGAATATCGATATTATGGAGACAGCGATCAGGAAGCCTTGCGGCGGATCGGGGTCTCGGCGGCACTGGGGAGCGCTTGCCTGCGCAGCCAGTTCCGGCACAGGTCGCCGGTCAGCTGGTAATGGCGCTGCAGGGCCGCCACGGCGCGGTCGGCGTCGCCAGCCGTCGTATGGTCGGCAATCTCGCGGTGTTCACTCATCTGGTCACGCGTGCCCGACGGGTTGCCACGCGCGATCTGGCGGTAGCGGAACGCCTGGTCAGCAAGCTGTTCGCAGAAACTCATGATCCAGCGCGAGTCACAGGCCGCGAGCAGCGCGCGGTGGAAGCGGCGATGGGCCTGCTCCCAGTCCGGATTCGTTGACTGCTCGTCGCCTGCCAGGTGACGCGCGACCCGCGACAGCCGGTGCAGCGCGATGACAATCCCCTCCTCCCAGGGGGTGCTGTGATTGCGGATGGCTTCCCGCAGCGCCACCTCCTCAAGGAGGCACCGGGTCCGCGTCAGTTCCTCGAGGTCGGGTTCGCTGATCGGGACCACCGAGAAGCCGCGCTGCTCCTGGCGGTTCAGTAGTCCCTCGGCGGCCAGCCGGTTCAGCGCCTCGCGCACCGGCGAGGCTCCCGCCCCGTACTGCGCCACCGCCCACTCGACCCGAACCTTGGTGTTCGGCGCGAGCGACCCCGACAGCAGATCCCGCCTGACCTGCGCATAGACGGAGGTCGCCAAGGTGCCTTTCTGATCGGTTTCGCTCGCACCCATCGCCGCCACCTCGTCCGTCGTCCGAACACCAGTGCACAATATATCGACAACGCCCGCAAATCGCCAACTTAAACGATATCAGTGCTGCGCGGCCAGCTAGGGTAGCTAGCGATCGTTTTCCTCTAGATTCAGGTTTGGTTCAGTCCGACAGGGCAAAAATATCGATATTTTTGTTTACGCCGGTGTTGCGAGGGGATAGCTTTGTCGAACAGGCGGGTCGCGGCGTGGGAACACGCCGTCCCCTATCAAGGAGGGAAGCCATGCCGCAGTCGAGCCCCAGCGAGTATTCGCCAGAGCGCCTGTTTTCGTTGCGGGGCAAGACGGCCTTCGTGACCGGCGCGGCCGGCGGCCTCGGCAAGGCCGTGGCGGCCGCCTATCTGCGCAGCGGGGCCAGCGTCGCCATCGCGGATCTGCGCGAAAGCGAGTTGGAGACGGCCAGGGCCGAGCTGTCCGCCCTGGGCGCCGTGTCGGCCAACCCGATCGACGTCACGCAGGTGGCCTCCGTGGAAGCCGCGGTCGAAGGCGCCGTGGCTCATCACGGCAAGCTCGACATCATGTTCTGCGCCGCGGGTCTGGCGCGCCGCAAGGATGCCGACCAGCTGCCGGTCGAGGAATTCGACCTTGTTATGGACGTCAACGTCAAGGGCACCTGGCTGTGCGCCCAGGCGGCCGGCCGTCATATGATCAAGCGCGGCGACGGCGGCAAGATCATTACGGTCGGCTCGGTGCGCGGCTTGCAGGGTCACCCGCTCGGCTATGTGGCCTACGGCACCAGCAAGGGCGCGGTGCACCTGCTGACGCGCCAGCTCGCGACCGAGTGGGCCAAGCACCGCATCAACGTCAACTGCATCGCGCCCTCCGTGCTGAAGACGCCGCTGGCAGACTTCATCCTGAAGACACCCGAGGTCCGCGATCTGTTCATGTCCCGCATCCCACTGAACCGGGCCGCCGAACCCGAGGAGGTGTCCGGATCGGCTATCTTCCTGGCCTCCCCGGCTTCGGACTTCATCACCGGGCAGATCCTGTTCTTCGACGGCGGCAGTACAGCCGGTTGAGGCCGCCGGGACGACCAAAGCGCGACGGACAACGAGCCGCTCAAACAACCATCACGTGGAGGACGACATGGGGAACCATCACGGGGCAGCGGCGCGGCGGCAAGATGGCGGTGCTGAGGGCAGCCTGCGGCCCGCCGACGGCCCACCATCGTGTTCGGAGCCATGACGCTGATCGCGGTCGGCCGCACGACGGATCGCAGCCGGCGCGGCATGATCACATAGGAGCGACTGTGCGGCACAGCATGCGCGGCCTCGCCCGGCGGGCCTCAGACCACGACCCGGGCGAGCTTGGCCTGGACCTCAAGCAACCGCGGCAGGACGTCGTCGCGGAGGCGATCGAGCGTCACCCGGCTCGTCTGAGCGCCCGTGTTGATGGCCGCCACGACGCGTCCCGCGGTGGTCGTGATCGGCACGGCGAGCGAGCGCAGCCCGATCTCGAGTTCTTCGTCGATGATGGCGAAGCCCTGCTGGCGCACGCGCTCGATCTCGGCCAGGAGCTCGCACCGCTCAGTCAGGGTCCTGGGCGTCAGGGGCTGGATGTCGGAGCGGTCCAACACGTCCCCTACCGCCGCATTGGGCATGGCGGCCAGCAGGACGCGGCCCATCGACGAGCAATAGGCCGGCAGGTGGCTGCCAACGCCGAGCCCGATCGACATCACCCGGCGCTGCATCGCGCGCGCGATGTAGACGATCTCGGTCCCGTCCAGGATCGAACAGGAGCACGATTCCTGGAGCGTGGCCGCGAGTCCGTCGAGAAACGGCTGGATCTGGTTGGGCAGCGGGGTCGAGGCCAGGTAGGCGTGGCCCAGGGCGAGCACCCGCACCGTGAGGCTGAAGAACCGGCCGTCGTGAGTCGCATAGCCGAGACGGCTCAGTGTGGTCAGGCATCGGCGGGACGTGGCGCGGTCAAGGCCCGTCAGCCGCGACACCTCCGCGATGGTGAGCCGTTCGCGGCCGCGCCCGAAAGCTTCGAGCACCGACAGGCCCTTGGCGAAGCCGCCCATCACGTCGGTGTCGCGCTCGGGCGTCATGCGGCAGCCTCCCCCGTGTTCGCGGCGCGCGACGGCCGCGGACTTGACGCTCCCCAGCCGCAGTGCTGAACTGTGCGCCAGAATAACAATGTTCGATAATCGAACTTCGAGGTGAGGACAAGATGGGCGCTCCTGGAATGCTGATCGCGCCGCATCCCGTGAGCATGGCACTCCCCGGCGCCCGGGAGTCGTGGTGATGGATGCGTTTGTCTATTCGGCCCATCCGGCCCGCGTGATCTTCGGCTCGGGAACCTTGTCCCAGCTGCCGGCAGAGGTCGAGCGGCTCGGGCTTACCCGCGTGCTCGTGCTCTCGACGCCGCAGCAGGAGGCTGACGCGAACGCCACCGCACGAGCGATCAGTGCGCGGGCGGCGGGCGTCTTCGCGGGCGCCACCATGCACACCCCGGTCGGGGTCACGGCCGACGCCATGGCCATGGTAGCTGACCGGCGGATCGACGGGATCGTGGCGGTCGGCGGCGGCTCCACCACCGGGCTCGCTAAGGCGATCGCGCTGCGCACGGACCTGCCCCAGATCGTAGCGCCGACAACCTACGCGGGTTCCGAGATGACGCCGATCCTGGGCGAGACCAAGGAAGGCGTGAAGACCACACAGAAGAGCCCCAAGGTGCTACCCGAGGTCGTGATCTACGACGTCGACCTCACGCTGTCGCTGCCGCCTGCGTTGTCGGCAACCAGCGGCATGAACGCGATCGCCCACGCGGTGGAGGCCCTCTACGCGCAGGACCGCAACCCAATCTTCACCATGATGGCGGCCGAGGGCATTCGGGCGCTGGCCAGCGCCCTGCCGGCCATCGTGGCGACCCCGGGCGACCGCGCGGCGCGCTCCGACGCGCTCTACGGGGCCTGGCTATGCGGCATGTGCCTGGGCGCGGTCGGCATGGCGCTGCACCACAAGCTCTGCCACACGCTCGGCGGCTCGTTCGACCTGCCGCACGCCGAGACCCACACGGCGGTGCTGCCGCACGCCACGGCCTACAACGCCGCGGCGGCCCCGGACGCGATGCGGGCCATCGCCGGCGCGCTGGAAACGGCCGACGCGGCGCAGGGCCTCTACGACCTCGCCGGCCGGCTTGGCGCCAAGCTGGCGCTGCGCGATCTCGGCATGCCACAGGACGGCATCGACAAGGCCGCCGACATTGCGATGAGGAACCCCTACTGGAATCCGCGCCCGCTCGAGCGCACCGCGATCCGCGACCTCATCGCGCGTGCTTATGCCGGCAACGCGCCGCAACAGGAACCCGCATGAGCCCGAAGGTGGGCCCATGAGCGCGGCCTTCATCGTCGACTACGTGCGCACCCCGATCGGACGGTTCGGGGGCGCCCTCGCGTCCGTGCGGCCGGACGACCTGGCCGCCACGGCGATCGCCGGCCTGATGGCCCGGCACGCTGCGCTGCCGGGGGATGCGATCGATGAGGTCATCCTGGGCTGCGCCAATCAGGCCGGCGAGGACAACCGCAACGTGGCCCGCATGGCGGCCCTCCTGGCGGGGCTGCCGGTCGGGGTTCCGGGATCCACGATCAACCGGCTATGCGGCTCGGGCATGGATGCGGTGGCGGTCGCGGCCCGGCAGATCAAGGCGGGCGAGGCCGACCTCGTGATCGCCGGCGGCACGGAAAGCATGTCACGCGCGCCCTTCGTGATGCCCAAGGCTGAGGCGGCGTTTTCGCGCCATGCCGAGATCCACGACACCACCATCGGCTGGCGCTTCCTCAACCCCGCGTTGAGGGAGCGCTACGGCACCGACGCCATGCCCGAAACGGGCGAGAATGTGGCCGAGGACTTCGCCGTCTCGCGGGCCGACCAGGACGCGTTCGCGGTGCGGAGTCAGGAGCGGGCGCTGGCGGCCCAGCGCAGCGGACGCCTGGATCGCGAGATCGTTCGGGTGGCGATCCCGCAGCGAAAGGGCGATCCCGTCGTCGTGCGGCAGGACGAACACCCGCGCGCCGGCACCACGGTCGAGGCGCTGGGCCGTCTGCCGACCCCGTTCCGTAAGTCATGCACGGTCACGGCCGGCAAGGCCTCCGGGGTCAACGACGGCGCCGCGGCCCTACTGATCGCCTCCGAGGCCGGGGTGCGACAGCATGGGCTGACACCGATTGCACGGATCCTCGGAGCCGCGACTGCTGGCGTGCCGCCGCGCATCATGGGCTTCGGTCCCGTGCCGGCGACAGAGAAGCTGCTCGCGCGCCTCAATCTGCGCATCGGCGATTTCGACGTGATCGAACTCAATGAGGCCTTCGGTTCGCAGGCGCTCGCCGTGTTGCGGGCGCTCGGCGTTGCCGATGATGCGGCGCACGTCAATCCGAACGGGGTGCCATTGCGCTCGGCCACCCGCTCGGCGCGTCAGGCGCCCGCATCACGGGTACCGCGGCGCTGGAACTCGGCTTCCGGGGCGGGCGGCGGGCGCTCGCTACCATGTGCATCGGGTTGGGCCAGGGAATCGCGATCGGACTCGAGGCGGTCTGATTGCCGCTCGCAACGGCGCGTCGAAAGAAGGTGGGGAGAACGCGGGTGGATAATCGGACACATCCTGGCCGGCAGGCGCAGAAGTTTCCTTACTTCGAAGAGGAGACCTCCGTGGACGTCGTCAATGCCCGTATGGGGCCGGACGTCACGCCCCGCCTGCGAGAGATCATGACGGCGGTCGTCAAGCACCTCCATGCCGCCGTCAAGGAAATCGAACCGACCCACGACGAGTGGCTCGCCGCCATCCTGTTCCTCACCGATACGGGCCACATGTGCACGCAATGGCGCCAGGAATTTATCCTGCTGTCGGACACGCTGGGCGTCTCGATGCTGGTCGATTCCATCAACCATCGGCGTCCGAGCGGGGCGACCGAGAACACCATCCTGGGTCCCTTCTACGTGCCCGACGCGCCGCGCTACGAGCACGGGGCCAACATCTGCCTCGATCACAAGGGCGAGCCGATGATGGTGCGCGGCCGGGTGCTCGACACGGCCAGCAAGCCCGTGGCCGGCGCACTGCTCGACGTCTGGCAAACCAACGAAGATGGCTTCTACGACGTGCAGCAGAAGGGCGTGCAGCCCGACTTCAACCTGCGCGGGGTGTTCACCAGTGGCCCAGACGGCTCGTACCGGTTCCGCTCGGCCAAGCCGCGCTTCTATCCAATCCCGGACGACGGCCCGGTGGGCAAGATGCTGGCGGCGATGGGACGACACCCGAACCGGGCGGCGCACATCCACTTCATCGTCACAGCGCCCGGGTACGATCCGGTCATCACCCACATCTTCGAGCCGAGTTGCCGCTATCTGTCCGAGGATGCGGTGTTCGGGGTCAAGGAATCGCTGATCGCCGAGTTCAAGAGGATCGACGACCCGGCCGAGATCGCGAAAGCTGGCTTCGAAGGGCCGTACTGGCTGGTGGATTGGGATTTCACGCTGGCCGCCAAGGCACCCGGGCAGCCAACGGATGCACCCATCATCTGACCGTGCTGGTGATGGAACATGCCGACGAGGCGGGATGAGCGCGCGCCCGCCGAGATCCGCACCAGCACTTAAGCCGACGAGACCGAGGCGCTCACGACGGCAGTACCCGCCTGAACGCTGGCGTGACCGCTGCGAGTCCCTGCCCTTCGGAGGCCAGCGCCGACGATGAACGAATACGAATTGCAGCGCGTGATCCGGTTCCTCAAGCGGACCCGCCAGCCCTATGTCGCGCTGATGCCGTCCGCCGAGCCGGACGCGTCCTGGAACATCGTCACGCATCTGATCGAGAGCGAGATTGCGGGCCAGCCCGTGACGCTGTCGACCCTGGTCGATGTGTCCGAATTGCCCTACGCCACAGCCTTGCGCCGGCTGCACCGCATGATCGACGAGGGGTCCATCCTCAAGCGGACCCGCACCCAGAGCGGCAAGAGCTTCACGCTCCACCCAAGCCCCGAGCTCAAGACCCGCTTCGAACAATACGCCCGGCAAATGAAGTGTCTGCTGGCCGAGATCTTCGGCCGATCGACCGGCGTCGAGGACGAAAGCGACTTCTACTTCGGCGGCACCGCCCATAAGCCGGCGATCGACGACACCGCCTTAGCGGCACGCAGGTCCGAGCGCCTGCGGTTTCTGCTGCATGACGACAACTACTTCGCCTCGATGCGCAACATGTGGGTCGACTTTCGCAGCAACTGGGCGACGCGCAGCGACTTCGATATGCGGGTCCTGCCCGAGTTGCACGCCCGCCTGCTTGCCAACGCCGACGCGGTGGTCTCCGAATTCGACGTCGTGACCGTCAACATCCCCTGGCTGGCCGAGTTCGCCAGCCGAGGCGCTCTGTCGCCGCTCGACCGGTTCATGGCGTCCAACGCCATCCAGCCGGACGACTTCCAGCCGGTCGTGTGGGAGACCGGCGCCTGGAACGGCACGCAATATGCCGTGCCGATCTATGTAACGGTCGAGGTGCTGGCGGCGCGGCGCGACCTGTTCGACGGGGCGGGGCTGCAAGCGCCGCGCACCTTCGATGAAGTAGTCGCGGCGGCGCGCTGCTTCCACGCCCCCGCTCGGGAGCGTTACGGCATCGTGTGGAACGCCGCGCCGGGCATGCCGCTCGCGCACAGCTTCTTGTTCTTTCTCGGCTGCTGCGGGAGTGGCGTCTTCGGGTCGCTCCGGCGGCCGGGTTGCTCAGGCGAGCAAGTCGGGCTTGACAGCCAGGCTGGCTTGGAGGTGCTCGACTACATGCACCGGCTCGTCGACGTGTCCCCGCCCGACATCCTCGACATGGAATGGAAGCGCGGCCTTGACCTGTTCCTGCACGGCCAGAGCGCGCTGTCCTACGTGTGGACGATGCGCGCGGCGCGCTTCGAGTACGACATCCACTCAAGCGTGAAGCGCAAGGTGCGATACTTGCCGCACGCGGCAGGTCCCGGCGGGACCAACCTGTCGCCGATGGGCGGCTTCCTGCTAGCAGTGCCGGCCAACCTGCCCGAAGCGCGCGCTCGTCGCGCCTTCGAGGCCATTGCATCGATGGCCTCGCCGGACGCGATGCGTGTCCACGCCAAGAACGGCTTCCCCATCGTTCCCCGTTTCAGCGTGGCGGCAGACCCCGAAGCGCTGGCGGGCTCGCCGCTAATACGGGTCGTCGACACGCTGGCCAAGCGCAAGCTGCTCAGCACGACGCAACGGCCCTGCGTTCCCCAATATACCCAGATCGAGCGGGTGCTCGGCGACGTACTGCACCGGGCGCTCCGCCGCGAGATCAGCGACGCGGCCGCGCTTGCCGAGGCGCAGGACAGCGTCGAGCGTCTCATGGCGCGCGCGCGCGCCCGCAGTTCCGGCTGATCGTTATGGTCAGGCGGGCGCGCTGTCAGCCACGGAGGTGTCTGGAGAGGGCGTGCCCGCGTCCCCGAGATACTCCCGCACCAGCACGAAGTAGTCCTGGTCGGCGAGCCCCCGCCGCCGCGCCGCTTCTAAGCGGCAACGCACCTCGTCGGTCAGGGGCATCGCCAAGCCCGCACGGTCGGCCACCTCGCCGATCAACTCGAAATCCTTGATCATCTGCCCAAGCGAAAATGAGGGGTCGTAATCGTTGGCGAGGATCTGGTCGCGCTTGTAGTGCAGCAGCGCGGAGCCGACCGCGCTGGAGCAGATCACGTCGAGCAGCAGCGCCAGAGGTACGCCGCTGCGCTGGCCGACCGCCAGCGCCTCCCCGAGCAGCGCGGAGGTGCCCCCGACCAGCACGTTGATGGCCAGCTTGAGGTAGCGTGCCTCGTCGCTTTCACCGACCCAGAACTGCTTGGCGGAGAAGCAGGCGAGGATCGGTTCGACCGCCGACAGGGCCGGTTTCGGCCCCGACACCATGACGGTCAGCTGCGCCGATAGCGCAGTCGCGGTGCTGCCCGACACGGGTGCCCGCAGATAGGGGATGCGCTTTGCGGCGAGCACCCGGGCGATTTCGGAGGATAACCGCGGCGACACGGTGCTGAGGTCGACGAAGATCTGCGACGTCCGCATGTGCTGGGCGAGGCCGCCGGTCCCAAACACGACGTCGTGCAGCACCGAATCGTGCGCCACCGTCGTGATGACCACGTCGCTGCGCGCCACGAGCTCCTCGATCGAATCCGCCACCTCCGCGCCCGCCGCGATCGCGCTCGCCCGATTTTCGAGCAGCGGCTCGTTGACCAACACGGCATAGCCGCCCGCCAGCAAGGCGCGGACCATCGGGCTACCCATCTTGCCGACGCCGATCCAGCCGATCCGCTTCCGCGCTTCGCCGCCGCGTTTCATAGTTGGGTCCCGCACTCCAGGCGCCGCTGAGTGTCGCGGCTGCCACCTGGTCGGCGACGCCCAGCCCTAGCACTCTCAGCCCTACGCAGAACAACGTCGCCGTTCGATATGTTCATCGTGGATATTTTTGTGCTTAAGACGGCCGAAGCCGGCCGCTAGATTAGTGCAACACTGCACCAGACAGAATATCCGGGGGTCACCGTGCCTCGGGCGGGAGGATCGATGCGCGCCGTTCGCTACTACGACAAGAAGGACATCCGGGTCGACGACGTGCCCGCACCGCAGAATCGGCTGGGCGACACGGACGTCATGATCCGGCCGATCCTGTGCGGAATCTGCGGCACGGACCTGCATGAATATGTGGCCGGCCCGATCGTGACCACGACCGAGCCGCACGTCTATACCAGCTCCAAGCTTCCCCAGATCCTGGGACACGAGTTTTCGGCGGAAGTGCTTGATATCGGCGGCGCCGTCACCAACGTCAAGCGCGGCGACCGCGTGTCCATCCAGCCGCTGGTCTCGCCGCGGGACGATTACTACGGCCGGCGGGGCCTCTATCACCTCAGCGAGAAAATGGGCTGCATCGGCCTGTCTTGGGCATGGGGCGGCATGGCCGAACGCGCCGTGGTGAACAGCTACAATGTGGTGCGCGTGCCGGACAGTGTGAGCGACGTGCAGGCGGCGATGATCGAGCCCGCCGCCGTGGCCATCTACGCCATCGACCGGGGCGGCGTTCAGGCCGGCTCCACGGTGCTGGTGTCGGGGGTCGGCCCCATTGGCGCCCTGGTGCTGCTCGCCTGCCGGGCCGCGGGAGCCAGCGTCATCATCGTCTCCGAGCCCAATCCGAACCGGCGGGCGCTGGCTGCCCGCCTCGTGCCGGACGCGCTGTTGATCGACCCCAAAGCGGTCGATGTCGCCGAATTCGTTAAGGAGCATACCGATGAGGGCGTCGGCGTCGATGTCGCGCTCGAATGCGTCGGCCTCGAAGCCTCGCTTAACGCCTGCGCCAAGGCGGTGCGTCGCCAGGGCACCGTGGTGCAGACCGGCCTGCACACCCGGCTGGCCTCGATCGACGCCATGCTATGGGCGAACAAGGACATTTCGGTGCAGGCAACCTGGTGCTATCCGACCACCATCTGGCCGCGGATCGTCGGTATGATCGCGGCGGGGCTGTTCCCGGTCGAGCAGATCGTGACCGCGACGATCGACCCCGACGATGTGGTTAAGAAGGGCTTTGACGAACTGCTCAACCCGGGTGGTCACAACATGAAGATCCTGGTCCGCGCGAGCTGACCCTCCGTTTCCCCGAAGGAGCATTCGACCGTGCATTTTGTCATCCACGCCCTGGACAAGCCGGGCAACCTGCAGACCCGGCTCGACAATTACGAGGCGCACAAGGCGTATCTCGCGCAGGCCAAGATCAAGACGGTCATATCCGGCCCGCTGGTGGCCGACGACGGCGAGACGATGATCGGTAGCTGCTTCGTCGTCGAGGCCGACAGCAAGGCGGACGTGCTCGCGTTCCACAAGGCCGACCCGTTCAAGGCCGCTGGCGTGTGGGAACACGTGCACGTCAACGCGTTCCTCAAGCGGGTCGACAACCGCTGAGGCAGGCGGCCCGGTCTCAACCGCGCAGCGGGATGATCTTCTCACGCCGCAGCCGCTCGAACAGGTCGGTGAACGAGCGCTCGGTGATCTGGAGGGCGTGGAAGCCGAACTCACGGCTTTTGGTCATGGACGTGAACGTCTCGAGTTCGCGGCCGAGATCGGCGTCTGTGTGCCACCATGAGGCCAGCGTCGTTAGCGCGTATGGCTGCAGCCCGTATTTGGCGACGATGCCGTCCCAGGTCGCCTCCTGCCCGGCCATCTGCACGTCCAGCGGCGTCGGGTGGCCGGGATACGGCGCGACTGCGACCCCGAAATCTGCCGCGATGGTGACCCAAAGCCGCCGCCAGCGGAACACGTCCCCGTTGACGATGTTGAACGCCTGGTTGTAGGCCGCCGGCGTCGTCGACGCCCAGACGAGTTGCCGGGCGAGGATGCGCGCATCGGTGACGTCGGTGACGGCTTCGTATTGCTGCGGGGTACCGGGGAACAGGAACGGGCGGCCGGTCTCCTTGCAGATCGCCGCATATACGGCGAGCGTCACGCCCATGTTCATCGCATTACCGAGCGCCCAGCCGATCAGCGTGTGCGGGCGGTGCACCGACCAAGCGAAGCCGGCGCGAGCCGCCGCCTCCAAGAGGATGTCCTCCTGGACGTAGTAGAAGTTCTGGTAGGGCAGCCGCGGCTGATCCTCGCGGAACGGCGTATCGGGCTTCACCTTCCCGTAGGACTCGAACGGCCCCAGGTAGTGCTTCAGGCCTGTGACCAGGGCCACGTGCTCGAGCCGCGATGTGACCGTCACGGCATCGAGCACGTTGCGCAACATGGCGCCGTTGACGCGGCAGTTCTCCTCCTCGGTCTCCTGCCGGGCCCAGCTGCAGAAGAAGACGTGACTGACGTCCAGGCCGGCGACCGCGGCCTGGAGGCTCTCGGGATCGAGCAGGTCCGCGGCTACCGGTCTGACGCCGGGCCTGTCCTGCGGCGGGCGACGGGCGAGCCCGTGCACGGTCCAGCCCTCCTCGATCAGGAGGTCGGCGACGTTGCTGCCCGAAATGCCGGTGATGCCGACCACGAGCGCGGTCTTACTGGTCATGCTGTGTCCTCGTTCTTGCGCTGGTGCCGCCTGCGCGGCGCCCAGAGCCTGTCCTTGGGAGACGCGCGGGTGGCGCTCGTCGATCAAGCGTTGAGCAGCGTGACCTTGATGCATTTGTCCGACCGCTTGCCAAGCTCGAAGGCCTGCACGCCGTCAGCGAGCGGGAACTCATGGGTCTGGATCGGCGACAGGTCGAGCTTGGTGTGTTCGAGGAAGCGGATCGCGGCCGGCCACACGCCCGGCGAGCCGATGCAGCCGCGGACCGTGAGGTTGCGCATCTGGATGTTGCCGAGATGAGAGCTGATCTTGCGACCGATATTGATGCCGACCATGGCGACGCGGCCCTCCTCGCGCACCAGATCCCAGACGACGCCGAGCGAGGCGTCGTGCCCGGATGCCTCGACGACGAGGTCGGCTCCTGCTCTGCCGGTCAGTTCCTTGACCCGTTCGACCGGGTCCTCGTTGACGGGGTCGATCACCGCCTCGGCGCCCAGCTTCAGGGCGGTCGCCCGCCGGTGGGCAATGGGATCGATCACGATCGTCCTGGCACGCATGCCGATGGCGGCGGCGGCCGAGACGAGCCCGATCGTGCCGCCGCCCGACACCACGACGGTCTCGCTCGCATTGGTGCCGCCCATCCGGGCCACGGCGTAATAGCCGCAGGTGAACGGCTCGATCAACGCGGCCTGCTTGTCGCTGATGCCGTCCGGCAGCTTGTGCAGCCATTCGGGCTTGGCGGTGAGGAACTCGCGATCCGCCCCATCGAGCGAGAAGCCGAAATGGTGGATGCGGTCGGGCAGCTTGACCACGCATTCGCCGACCACCCGGTCGCCGGCCCTGAGATGCTTCACGTTGCGGCCGGTCTCGACGACCTCGCCGCACCATTCGTGGCCGGGCGTCACCGGGTAGGAGATCGGGATGATGTAGCGGCCAGCCAGCAACTCGTAGTCCGAGTGGCAGATGCCCACGGCCTTCATCTTGAGGAGCACGCCGTTCTCGTCGATGGCGGGCATCGGCACGTCCTTGACGACCGGCCGATCAGGCTGTTCGAACACCAGGGCTTTCATGGGGATCTCCGTTGGGAACACACGGACGGCGGCTCGACGTTACTGGGCCGTGTAGCCGCCGTCGCAGACGAGGCTGGCGCCGGTGACGAACCGGGCTTCGTCCGAGGCCAGGAACAGCACGCAGTTGGCGACATCGACCGGCTCGCCGAGCGTCAGCGGATGCTTCTGCTTCATCATGTCGAGAAAGTGGTCTAGGCCGCCGGGATAGGTCTCGCCGGCCTTCATGAACAGCGGCGTCTTGGTCGAGCCCGGATGCACGGCGTTCACGCGGATGCCGTGCGGCGCGTAGCAGATCGCGTCCGTCTTGGTCATCATCAGCACGGCGCCCTTGGCGGCGTGATAGGGTGGCAGATCGTCGTTGCCGATCAGCCCGTATATGGACGAGAAGTTCACGATGGCGCCGTGCCCGGCCTTCATCATCGTCGGCACCACGTGCTTGGTGCACAGGAACGGCCGCGGACGTTGATCGCGAAGACGCGGTCCCAATCCTCGACCACGACCTCATGGGCGAACTTGTTGACGCCCGGGATCGCGGCGTTGTTGACCAGGATGTCGATCGTGCCCCAGCGGTCGAGGACGGCGCGGACGGCCGCCGCGACGTCCGCTTCCTGCGACACGTCGGTCTTCACGAACATCGCCCCGGCGCCCTTGGCCGCAAGCGCGTCGGCCGTCCCCTGCCCGGTCTCGGCGTAGAAATAGAGGATCGCGACCTTGGCGCCCTCTTCGACGAACCTGTGGCAGGTCGCCTCGCCGATGCCCGTTCCGCCGCCGGTGATGATGGCGACCTTTCCGTCCAAGCGCGCGATGTCCGTCTCTCCTGCATGATGTTGTCGTTTGGTGATGGAGACCGACGCACGGCCGGTCCCTCTGCGACGGCGCCCTGGTCAGCCGGGCTGCCGCGCGTAGAACGCAGATGCGACGACGATGACGGGGAGCGCGCGAGCACCCCCTCGTCGGGCTCCTGCCGCTAGACCAGCACCATGCCGCCGTCGCACATGAAGATCTGGCCGGTGAGGTAGTCGGCATCGGCCGAGGCCAGGAACGCGGTCAGCCCCGCCAGGTCCTCCGGCGTCGCGGGCCGCCCCACCAGGATGCCGCTCGAGAAGGACTCGATGAACTCGCCCTTCTTCTGGATCACGCCCTTGTCGATCATGTCCTGTTCGAGGCCGTCCCACAGGGGCGTGACCACCACCCCCGGGGCGATTCCATTCACGGTGATCTTGTGCTTGGCCATTTCGCGGGCGGCAGCCTGCGTGAGCGAGATGACGGCCGCCTTGCTGGCGCAATAGGGCGCAAACTCCGCATACCCCTGGCGCCCGGCGATCGATGCCGTGTTGATGATCTTGCCACCCTCCCCCTGCTTGATCATCTGCCGGCCGACCTCCTGCATGCCGATCAGCACGCCGAGGGCGTTGACCCGCATGATGGAATTGAAGTTGGCGTCGTCGACGTCGAAGAACGGCACGGGCTTGTTGAAGCCGGCATTGTTGAACAGCACGTCGATCCGGCCGAACGCGTCCACCACGGTGGACACCATCGCCTGAACGGCGGAACGATCGGCGACATCGGCCTTGACGCCGATCGCCTGGTGCCCGTCATCGCGCAACTCCTTGGCAAAGGTCTCCGCCTTGTTGCCGTTCAGATCGACCACCGCGACGCGCGCGCCATCGACCACGAGACGTTTGACTATGCCGGCGCCGAGACCCTGCGCGCCGCCGGTCACGACGACGACGCGGTTGGACAGACGAGCCATGATTTCCTCCGCTGGTTGTTTCTGGTCACGCCCCGAGGTCGATCCAGCAACGACCGCAGCTGTCGCCCGTCGCAGCAACCCGGGCCGACACGGTCCCAACCGGCTGACGGTCGATCGCGGAGGGAACCCTGAGGCATCCCGTAATGCTGCGATTGCTACCACGGACGGGGGCGGTCCACCGGGCAAAGATGTTCAAAGCGAACATCGGCAGGTGCCGACATCCCAGGCCATTACCCGGCCGCGGCGCCATGCGTCATGGGCGGCGGCGGTCTGCCAGCAGCCGCATCAGCATGCGGTCGCGCCAGGCGACGCGCTCATCCCACGCGGCCAGGGGCATCGCGGCCCGGCGGGACGCTTCCACCGCGGCCACTATCCCCGGCGTCCAAGGGTCGTGCTGGCCCCGTTCGTTGCCCATGCGCTCGTAGGCCGGGCCCATCTTCAACGCGTGGGCCGCGATGCCGCCCCGCGTGTTGAGATCGACGGTCTCGAACGGGCCGATGACGAACCAGCGCAGGCCGAGTCCATCGCGCACCAGCCGATCGATGTCGTCGACGGTCGCGACCCCGTCGCGGACCAGGCAGTAGGCTTCCCGCAGCAGGGCGCCCTGCAGGCGGTTGTAGACGAAGCCTTCGACTTCCTGGCGGACACGGATCGGCGCGAGGCCGGCGGCGGCATAGATCGCCTCGCAGCGGGCGACGGCCGCGGGATCGGTGAAGGGGGCCGGAACCACCTCGATGACGGTGATCAGGTAGGGCGGATTGGCCGGATGCGCCACGAGGCAGCGCGCCCGCCCGGGCAGGTCGCCCGCAAAGCACGACGGCTGCAACGCCGAGGTCGAACTCGCCAGGACCGTGGCGGGCGCGGCACAACGGTCGAGGTCCGCGAAAAGCGCCCGCTTGAGCGCGAGGTTCTCGGGCGCGCATTCCTGCACCAGCACCACACCGGCCAGCGCCTCGGGCACGGTCTCCACTACCGCGACGCGTGCCAGGATCGTGGCGGCGGTCTCGGCGATTAGGCCGCCGGCATGGAGATCGTCGAGACGGGTCGCGATTTCCCGCGGCGCAGCCGCGCGGCGCGCGGGGTCGGGGTCCTGCAGCCGGACCGCGACGCCGACGCGTGCGAACACGATCGCGAACCCCACCCCGATGCTGCCGGCGCCGATGACGGCGACCGGTCCGTCCATCGCCGCACTGCCGCTCACCGCCGCGCCCCGCGCGCGATCAGGCCGCTTGCGGAATGCGCCGTACGGGCGCGCGCCGGCTGCGCACGATGCGCATCGAGAGCTGCACCACGATCACGATGATGAGCAGTAGTCCGATCGCGAGGCTCTGCAGCCAATACGGCGCGCCAAGGCTCGCGACGCCACCGACCAGGAAGCGCAGCGTCAGCAGCCCGATGAAGATGCCGAACACGGTTCCCTTGCCGCCTTCGAGGCCGATGCCGCCCATCAGGCAGGCCGTGACGGCCGAGAGCAGCAGCGTATCGAAGCCGAGCGGGGTGGCGCTGCCGAGCTTCACCGAGATCAGCGCGCCGGCTAGCCCCGCCAGTGCGCCCGACAGCGCGAAGGCCAGGATCATCGGCCGGAGGATCGACACGCCGGCGGCCCGCGCCTCGGCCCGGCCGCCACCAATCGCGTAGATCTCGCGGCCCCAGACCGTGAAGCGCAGGAACAGCGCCACCACCACGAACACCACGATGATCGTGATGCTGAGGGGCGTGAGGATCGCGAGGATCCGATGGCCGAGGAAGTCCGTCTCGTCGAGCCGCTCGATCGGGATCGTGACGCTGTTCTCGTTGCTGATGACGAGCGCCAGCCCGCGCAGGCCGATCAGCGTGCCGATCGTGAACACGAGTGAGTTGATACCCGTGACGGCGATCACGAAGCCCTGCAGGGCGCCGACCGCTGCCGCGGCCGCGACCCCGATCGCAATGGCGGGCAGCACGGCGCTCCCGCCGATGATGACGTTGGTCACCACGATCCCGATGACCGCCGCCAGCGACCCGACCGAGAGGTCGAACTCGCCGGCCAGCATGGTGACGCCGATGCCGACCGACGCCAGGCCGATCAGCACGGCGCCGTCGAGCAGCACCGCGACACCGTTGAGCGAGTGATAGGTCGGCAGGAAGGTGGCGAAGGCGACGTAGATGACCGCCATGAAGACGAGGCGAATCAACAGGTCGGTGCGGAGCTCCGTCTTGTTCATCCCCGTCTCCGTTGAACCATGTGGAAGCCGAGCGTCGCCACGGCGACAAGGCAGCCCACGACCAGCATGCGCCGGCCAGCCGTGAAGCTGTGCAGCAGCATCAAGTTCTGCAGCAGCGCGATGAACACGGCCCCGAGCGCCGCCTGGATCGGCGAGCCCTGGCCGCCCCGCAGCGAGATGCCGCCCACCAGCACGGCCGCGACGACGTCGATGTTGAGCCCGGTGAAGAGGTTGGAGACCGCGAGCCCGAATTGGGCCGCAGCCGACACCCCGGCGATGCCGCAGCACAGGCCGAACAGCGTCATGGCCACGAGCGACGCCTGGCCGACGCGGAGCCCCGTCGCCGCTGCGGCGTTGCGGTTGGCGCCGATCAGCAGCAGCACGCGGCCGAAGCGGGTACGCTGGAGCACGAACCAGGCGGCGCCCGTCAGCAGCACGAAGGCCCAGCTCTGGGTCGGGATGCCCAGCGGACGGCCAGTGCCGAGCCACTCGGCCGCCTTGGTGCCGAGCAGGATGTTCTTGTTGGAGGAGACCAGCGACGACAGCCCGCGGAACAGGGCTCCGAAGGCCAAGGTGGTGATGATCGGGTCCGCGCCGAGCGCGATAATGGCGCCCTGCAGCGCGCCGGCCGCCGCCGCGAAGAGCAGCGCGAGGCCGATGCTGCTCGCCAGGTCGAACTGGTCGCGCATCAGCCAAGCGAAGACGCAGGCGGCCAGGATCGCGAGTTCCTCCGCCGAGAGCGCGAACAGGTTCCCCGAGATGGTGAGATAGGCCATGCCGAGCGCCACGATGCCGGTGATCGAAGCGGCCCGCAGCACGATCAGCATGTTCTCGAGCGTCAGGAACCCGGGCGTCGTCAGCGATGCGGCGAGGAACAGCAGCGCAATGGCGACGGCGACGCCGGCCACGGTGCGCAGTCGCCGGGCGCGCGCCTCGGCCTCGTTGCCGGTGGCCGGCGGGGTCGGGACGAGGGTGGCCGAGAGGAGGCGCGAGATCATCTCAGGCCTCCGCCTCGGCGGCTTCGGGATGCGTCACGTCTCGCATCAGCGCTTCAGGCGTCAGTTGCGCGGCCTCCGCGACACGGACCAGCCGCCCGCGGAAGAAGGTGGCGACGGTGTCCGCCAAGCCGAGGACCTCTTGGTTGTCAGAGGATACGAAGATGATCGCGAGCCCCTTGTCGGCGAGTGCCCGCAGGTGCCGGTAGATCTCGGCACGGGCGCCGACATCGACGCCGCGGGTCGGCTCCTCGACGAGGAGTACAACCGGATCGATGCCGAGCCACTTGCCGAGCGCGACCTTCTGCTGGTTGCCGCCCGAGAGCTTGCCGGCCTGGCTGCCGAGGCGAGCGACGTTGAAGTCGAACAGGCGCGCGAGGCGCCCTGCCAATTCCTCCTCACGCCTCCGGCTGAGCAGGCCTCTGGTCGCGATGCGGCCCATCGCCGGCGCGCTGAAGTTCTCGATGACGCGCCGCACGCCGAAGATGCCGTCGCGCTTGCGATCGTCCGAGCAATAGGCGACGCCGCGCGCCATGGCGGCGCGCATGTCGCGCGGATCAAGCAGCTCGCCCTTGAGGGAGATGCGCCCCTGCATCGGAGGCTGAATGCCGGCGATGGCGCGCACCACGGCGTTGGCGCCGCTGCCGATCTGGCCGGCCAGCCCCACGATCTCGCCGGCCCGCAGCCGCAGCGACACGGGCTGGGCGAGCCCGGGGGCGACAACGTCGGTGAGTTCCAGCACGGGCGCGCCACGCGTCTCGCTGCGCGGCGGGAACATCTGGTCAAGCCGGCGGCCGAGCAGATGCTCGATCAACTGATCCACCTTCAGCGACTTCACCTCGACGGGATCGAAGCTCTTGCCGTTGCGGAAGATGGTTACCCGATCGGCGATCTCGAAGACCTCGCCCAGGCGGTGGGTGACGTAGATGATGGAGCGCCCCTGGTCGGCGAGCGAGCGCACCACGGTCATGACCTTGGCGATCTCGACGTCGGAGAGCGCGGCCGTCGGCTCGTCGAGAATCAGCACGCGGGCACTGCGCGACAACAGCCGGGCGATCTCGACCAGCTGCTGCTGAGCAATCGACAGAAGCCCCGCCGGCGTCGACGGATCGACATCCTCGAGCCCGACCGAGCGCAGGAAGGGTTTGACGCGCCGCGCGAGCCGTGCGGCGGTCCAGAATGGGCTCATGCCGCTGGCACCGAGGCAGATGTTCTCGGCCACCGACAGAACCGGCACGATGCTGAGTTCCTGCGTCACATAGGCGATGCCGGACTGCAATGAGTGCTGCGGGCTGCGGATGCGCACCGGCCGGCGGGCGATCGCGATTGTGCCGGCGTCAGGCCGCTCGAGCCCAGCCAGGATCTTCACCAGCGTGCTCTTGCCCGCCCCGTTCTCGCCGAGCAACGCCATCACCTCACAGGGGCGAAGGGTGAAGTCGACGCCTTTGAGGGCCTGCACGGCGCCGTACTGCTTGGCGATGCCGCGCATATCCAAAACGAGCTGGTCGGAGACCATACGATGTCCGTGCGTGGACGAAGGGCTGGGGCGGTCGCCCTGCCGCGTGGGGCAAACCCCGCGCGGCCGGTGTCGCTCAGTAGTTGCAGAGCTCCTTGAAGCCGTAGCCCCAGAGCTTGAAGTTATCGAGGTCGGCCTGCGTGTTGCCGACCGTCGGGTTCGGAATGAAGTTGAAGCGGTGGGCGCTGCCCTCGTCGGAGGGCGGGGCGTCGCGGTCCGCCGGCAGATAGACCTCGCCGTCGTCCACCTTTTTAGTGTGCAGGATCTTGTAGAGCGTCTGCACCGACTGGTAGCCCTCGAGGAAGGCCGCCTGGATGCCCGTGCCGACGAGCTTCTTCGACAGCAAGTCGGAGGTATCGCCGTGGCAGGTGCCGCCGACCACGAGGACGTCCTTGCCCGGCGTCAGGCCGGACTCGGTGAGCGCCTGGAGCACACCGGCGCCGACGCTGTCGCTCTCGGTATAGGCCCACGTGATCTCGCCCTTGTGCGGCGGGATGAGCTGGGAGGCCGTGGAGTAGCCCTCCTGCTGCATGAAGCCCGCCGGCTCGACCTGGATGACCTTGAGGTTCGACGCGGCCTCTTGGAAGGCCTTGGCACGGTCGGCTCCCGCCGAATAGCCGGCCGGGAAGGTGAAGATCATGCCCTTGTCGCACTTCACCGTCTTGCTGTCGGCGCAGGCCTTGACGATCATCTCCGCGGCCTTCTTGCCGTTGAAAAAGTCGTTCACGCCGGCGTAGGCGGTCCAGAACGCCTCGGTGCCCTTGAGGGGGTACTGGTTGGTGAAGACCACCGGCTTTCCGGTCTGCGACAGCGCGCGCAGCGAGCCCGTGCCGGCGGCGTTGACGTAGGGCCACCAGATGAAGCCGGCGACGTCCTCGCCCGAGGCTAGCTCCTGCTGCACCTGCGAGTCCTGCTCGGCCTGGTCGCGGCTGCTCTCGATGATCTTGATTTCGTAACCGAGGTCCTTGGCCTTCTTGCGCGCGCCGACCTGCCACTGCGCCAGGTAGTTGTCCGTACCCGGCGGCATGAACACCACCATCATGCCCCTGCCGTCGGCATGGGCGCCACCGGCGCCAAGCGCCATCATCCCGGCCGTCAGCAACGACAGGCCACCGGCCCGCAACCCGTTATTTAATCGATTGCTCATCGCATCCTCCCATGAAACGACCCAGTTGCGGGCCTGTCTCTTGGGGCCGATGTGGACCGGCCCGAGCGTTCAGTGATGCCATGCGTCGGCGACCCCGGCACACGCATTTTTATCCAAATCGGACAATCATGAACCGCCTCGCTCAGGCGAGGAATTTCGCGGCCGCATTGTAGGTGGTTTCCGCCGCGTCCCGCAGCGCCAGCTTGCGATGGGTCGTCGAGATAATCTCGACGCCGATCGGGCCGTCGTAGCCCGTCTTCTCCACCTCGGCGAGGAAGCGGACAAGGTCGAAGCTGCCTTTGCCCGGCGGCAGGCGGTTATGCAGCGTGTCCTCCCACAGGTTCTCGGCGGGCTTCTCGGGGGCGTCGTCAATCTCGATGGAGATGATCGTCTCCTTGGGCAGGCGTCCGATCTCCCCGAAATCGATGTTGCCGCGGGCAAGGTGCCAGATGTCGATGAGGAGGCCACCGTTGCACTCCTTGGCGGCGTCGACGACCTCCATGGTGCGGGTGATAGTGGCGAAGTTGCTCCACGGCATGAGCTCGATGCCGACGAGGGCGCCGACCTTGGCGGCGTCGCGGCAGAGTTCGCCGAAGCTGTCTGCCAACACCTGGGTCGGCCAGTCCGTGCCGCTCATGTCGCCGCTCACCTTGATGTGCCGCGCCCCGAGGGCGTCGGCGGCCTTGAGCAGGTCGCGCCGCATGGCGTCGGAGGCGCCGCGGCGCTCGCCGTCAGCGAACCAGTCGCTCAGGATCTCGACTTCGAGGTTTTTGAGGCCGGTGCTCTCCATGATTGCCCGCACCCTGGGGTAGCCAAGCCGCTGCTTCAGCGACAGGAGCTCCTCATGCACGAGCCCGAGGCCGGTGAAGCCAACCTGCGCCGCGATCTCGGCGCGCTCCTGGAACTCGAAAGGGCTGACCTCGCTGGTAAAGGTGGGGAATGTGTCCCCGGCGATCGACCAGTGGCTCGCTAGCAGCTTCTTCCTGCTCAGCATAGAGTGTCTCCCATGGACGTGTGTCGCCGGGCCATCGTGGCCGCGGGCGGGGTGAAGGTCAGCCGCGCGGCGTCTCGCCGCTCAGCCGCGCGATAATGAGCGACAGCAGGATGATCGCCCCGTAGGCCGCATCGATCCAGAAGGCCGCGATCTGCGAGAGGGTCAGCACGTTCTGCAGGATGCCGAGCAGCAGCACGCCCGTCAGCGCACCTAGAAGACGCCCCTGCCCGCCGTTGAGGCTGATGCCGCCGATGACTGCCGCGGCGAACACGTAGAAGATCATGTTCTGGCCCTGGCTGGCCACGACCGAGGCAATGCGGCCCGTCAGCATCAGCCCGGCAAGCGCGGCCAGCAGTCCGCCGATGACGAACAGCGCCCAGGTGACGCGCTCGACCGGGATACCGGCGACGCGCGCCGCTTCGGGGTTGCCGCCGATGGCGTAGACCGCGCGCCCGAGGCGATGGTAGCGCAGCAGCACGCCGAACACCGCGAACAGCGCGCCCGCGATCCAGATCGAGGCCGGGACGCCGACCCAGCGGGCGGAGCCGAGATAGAGGAACTCGGGCGGCAGGTCGAACAGCGTGCGCCCGTTCGTCATGCCGACCGTCGTACCGCGCAACAGGATCAGCATCGCCAGCGTGCCGATGAAAGCATTGAGCCGCAGCTTCACGACGAGAAAGCCGTTGAACAGGCCGACCACTAGGCCGGCCAGCATCACCACGACAATGCCCATCGTGCCGTCGATGCCAATACCGGAGCCCCCCTGGGTGGTGTCGGTGACCATCAGCCACGCCGCCACCATCGGAGCGAAGCCGACGATGGATTCCAGCGACAGGTCGAACTTGCCGCCGATGAGGATCAACGACTGAGCGATGACGAGGATCGACAGTTCGGACGATTGCTGGAGGATGTTGAGGAGGTTGTCGCTGGTGAGGAACGCGGGGTTGACAAGGCTGCCCGCGATCATCGTGACCACGATTACCGGAATCAACACGAGCTCGCGCAGGTGAAGGCGCGCGGATCGGCGGCGAGGCGCCGCCGCCTTCGGGCCCTGATCCAGCACGGCTTCACTCATGACGTTGGCTCCCCGGCGAGGCCCTCGATGGCAGCGACAAGCGCGTGGTCGTCACGCTCGCGGCCGAAGCTGGCGACGAGACGCCCGCGGAACACGACAAGGATGCGGTCGCACACCGACAGTTCGTCGAGCTCGTCCGAGATCACCAGCACCGCGGTCCCCTTGGCGCGGGCATCGGCCACGACGCGGAACAGCGCGATCTTTGAGGCGATGTCGACGCCCTGCGTCGGCGCCACCAGCACCAGCACCTTGGGCGCGGAGGCGAGCGCCCGGCCCATCAGGCCCTTTTGCTGGTTGCCGCCGCTCAGCTCGCTCACGGGCTGTTCGGGCGAGGAGGCGACGATGCCGAGATCGTGCATTAGCCGGCCCGCCCTGGCACGCCGTCGCGACGGCCATACGAAGCCGAGCGCACCCAGTGTGTCGGCGACCGTGACCGTAAGGTTCTCGGCGATCGAGAGCAGCGGAAAGTTGCCCCGCACGTGGCGGTCGCGCGGCACGAAGCCGACGCCGCGCTGCCGCGCCTCGACGGGCGAGCGCCCGGCCAGAGGGGTCCCTTCGACACGCACGACCCCGCCGCTTGCCCGGCGCTGCCCGGCGATGACCTCGCCGATCTCGTCCTTGCCCGAGCCGGCAAGCCCGGCGAGCCCGACGCACTCGCCCCGGCTGAACGCGAACGACACATCGTGGACCGTACCCGCGACGTGAAGCCCCTCGACCACCAGCGCCGGCGTCCCCGTCCCGGCCGTGGTCGTCGCGGCGCGTGCCGGGCGGCTGGTCATCGCCGCCTCCCCCACCATCGCGGTGACGAGGCAATCTGTCGGCATCTCGGCAAGGGGCGCATTGGCGACCAGCACGCCGTCGCGCAGCACCGACACGGTGCGGCAGATCTCGTAGATTTCCTCGAGATGATGGGAGATGTAGACGAAGGTGACGCCGCTCGCCTGCAGGGCCTTGATCCGGTCGAACAGACGGTTGACTTCGCGCCGCTCGAGCTCGGCCGTCGGCTCGTCGAGGATGATGAAGCGGCTGCCCTGTAGCAGCGCCCGGCTAATCTCGATGACTTGCCGCTGCTCGACCGTGAGGCGGGAGGCCTCGAGGTCCGGATCGACGTCGAGGTCCCAGTCGCGCAGCACGGCGCGCGCGCGCTCCCGCACCCGTCGCCACTGAATCAGGCCGCCCGCGCCCGTGGCCTGATTGTTGAGGAACAGGTTCTCGGCGACCGTCAGGCCCGGAATGACCGTCCAGCGCTGGTAGACGCAGGCTACCCGCTCGCGCCACGCCGTGCGGTTGCCCAGCGGCGGCGCCGGCTGGCCCGCCAATTCAACGGTGCCCGAGGTGGGTGCGAGGATGCCGGTGAGGAGGGCCACGAGTGTCGACTTGCCGGCCCCGTTGCGGCCCACCAGCGCCCGCGCGTCGCCCACCGGAATGTCGATCGTCACGTCCTTGAGGACGGGCGTGACACCGAACACCTTGGAGACGCCACGCGTCGCGGCCGCGGACGCACCTGCCGGCTTGGCGCCGGCGGCTCTCGCGTCCCACGCTTCAGCGACAGCACTCATGGGGTGTGACGTCCTCCGTCCGGCCGCGCCGTCAGCTCTTGGCCTTGTTGCCCCAGAGGGTCGCGTCGTCGGCATTCGACTTGGTCACGACAGTGGCCGACAGCAGATCCTGGAAGCTCTTGCCGACTGGGACGATAGAGCTGTTGTGGTCCGTCGGACCCGCGGTGACCGTCTTCCCGTCCAGCGCCGCCTTGGCGTAGCCGACCGCAAATTTGACGTAGAGGTTCAGCGGCTGGGAGATCACCGTGTCGATCATCCCCTCGCGCAGCCGGTCGAGCGCCACCGCCGTGCCGTCGATGCTGACCGCGAAGATGTGACCCGGCTCGCCGACCTTCTTCAACTTGCCGGCGCTCTTCAGCACGTTGAGCACACCCGCCAGCATCACGGAGTCGCTCTGCATGTAGATGGCCGAGAGGTCGGGCGTCGAGGTGACGATGGTCTGGGCGATGGATGTCGCCCGGTCGGCCTTCCAGTTGGTCGGCTGCGCGATGATCTTGATGCCCGGGTAGCTGGCCCTCATGCAATTGTCGAAGCCGATGGTGCGATCGCGCCCGTTGGTCGTCGCCTGGTCGCCCATCAGCGACAGCACGGTACCCTTGCCCTTGAGGCCTTCGCCCACGGCCTTGCAGGCGTCCTCGCCCATGCGCGTATTGTCGGCGCGCACCGCGATATAGTAAGCGCCGCCCGCCGGCGCGATGTCGATCGACACCGCCGGCACCTTCTTCTGCTCGGCAAACGCCAGCGCCGGCACGATGGCCTGGCTGTCGGTTGGGTTCAGCACCAGCACCTGGGCGCCGGTGGCGATGAGGTTGTGGATGTCGGAGATCTGCTTGGCGGCGTCGCCATTCGCGTTGGTGGCGGGCAGCGCGGTCATGCCCTGCGCGGCGGCCTCCTTCAGGGTCTCCTGCACTAGCACCGCCTGGAACGGGTCGGTCAGGAAGCCGGCCGAATAGCCGAGCTTGGGCTGGTCGGCGGCCGAGGCCGGCGCGGCGAGGCCGCAGGCGACCGTGCCGAGAAGCGCCCAGGCGAGGCGCGCAAGTCCATTCGATCCAAGCATCGTCATTCCCCCCGGCGCCTCGCTGTCTCGCTTGTGCGTCTCAGCTCACGCTACGGCGCTTCCCGACCGGGGCAAGGCCGAAGATATCCGAAATGAACGTCACCAAGCGGTGTAGCCGCCGTCCGCCATGAGGAGGTGCCCCGTGACCGCGCTTGCGGCATCGCTCACCAGGAATGCACGGATAATGCGATCTCTTCGGGCTGGACGAGGGAGCCGCGCGGCACCATGGACATCCAGGCGTCAAGCATGCCGGGATCGGACTTCGTCGCTGCGACCGGCAGCTCGGTCGCGACATAGCCCGGCCCGATGGCGTTGACGCGCACACCGGCCCTTGCCCACTCGGAAGCGAGCACACGCGACACCTGCGCGACCGCGGCCTTCAAGGCCGAATAGGCGATGTGATGCTGCGGTCGGATGGCGACCACGCCGGCGATGGAGGAGATGTTGACCACCGCGCCGCGCCGCTCGCGCACCATGGCGCGGCCGAACTCGCGGCAGCAGTAGAACAGCCCGTCGAGATTGATAGACATCTGCCGGCGCCAGATCTCGTCGGTGGTGTCGAGCGCGTCGGCGTTGAGGCGGATGCCGGCGTTGTTGACGAGGATGTGCGGCGCGCCGTGCTCCTTCTCGACGGTGGCGGCCCGCTCCCGCACGGTGGCGGAATCGGCAGCGTCCAGCTGGATGAAGGCCGTCTGGCGGTAATGGTCAAGGGTCTGTGCGGCGGCGCGGCCGGTTGTCTCGTCGATCTCGGCGATTACGACTTTGGCGCCAGCCTCCAGCAGCTGCTGGGCGATGGCGTAGCCGATGCCGCGCCCTCCCCCGTGACGACGGCTTGCCGGCCGTCGAGCTTGAAGCGATCTAGCTGCATCGTTCGTCCTCCCCTATCTTCTTGTCCTGTCCCGCTCTCAGCTCGCCCTGCCGACCGTGAGGCCGCCGCAGACGTAGAGGACTTGTCCATTCACGAAGCTCGACCGTTCGTCGAGGAAGAAGCTGACCGCATGGGCGACATCGACCGGCGTGCCGATGCGCTTGGCCGGAATGGCGTCGATGATGGCCTGGGTGCGCGGGTCGTCCCGCGGGTTGTTCTCGTAGAAGGCCGTGGTCTCGATGGTGCCGGGGGCGACCGCGTTGGCCGTGATGCCGTCGGCGGCGAGTTCCAGCGCCCACGTTTTGGTGACGCCGTGCAGCGCGGCCTTGCTGGCCGAATAGGCGGTGCGCAGCTTCTTGCCGAGCGCCGTGCGGCTCGAGATGCTGACAATCCGGCCGAAACGGGCGGCCCGCATGCCGGGCTTCAGCGCCTGCACGCATTGCACGGCGCAGCGCACGTTCAGGGCCATCACCGTGTCGAAATCGGGCAGCGTCGTCGCCTTGAGCGCGGCCGGCTTCACGATGCCGACGCAGTTGACGATGCGCGTGACCGGCCGGCGTCCGACCACCGTTTCAAGCGTGCGAGCGATGTCCTCGGGCCGCGAGAGATCCACCCGGTGGAACTCGCCCGGGTTGAACTCGGGCTCGGCAAGGTCGAGGATGATCGGCGTGTAGCCTTCGGCGTGCAGGCGATCGACGATGCCGCGTCCGATGTTGCGGGCGCCTCCGGTGACGAGGACGAAGCCGTCCTCGGCCGGTGTCCGGGCAGAGTCTTGGGGCATGTCGAGTTGTCCTGATCGGGCCCGCTCAGGCGAGCGCAGGCTCCTTCGCGGCGGCCTGGGACGGCTTGGCCGGGGCGTCGTTAATCGCCTTGTTGACGGCCGGCATCACGTCCTGCGCCATGGCGTGCATTGTGTCCTTCATGCGGCCCGGGTCGACCCAGTCGTGCCCGGTCATCAGGAGGTTTCCGAAGTCGCCGATCTCGTCGCGCAGCACCAGCAGCTTCTCGGTCACCGTCCTCGCGCTGCCGTGGATCACATAGGCGTCACGCAGGATGCGGGGGTCGTTCAGCTCGTCGGCCTTCATGTCGCGACGCGGCACGTAGGCGCCCTTGATGCCGCTGCGCTCCCACAGCTCGTAAAGGTACCAGTAGTAGTAGCTGTAGGGGCTTTCGTTGTCCTTGACGTAAGCCTCGGCCTCGGCGTCGGTATCGGCGACATAGATGCTGCGCGCGACGCGCCACATGTCGCGGCTGACCGTCCGGTTGTTCTTCTGCGCAGCCTCCTCGTAGACCCTCCAATGAGTCTTCAGAGACCATTCGCCGATGAAGTTCGCCGACACCGGCAGCCAACCGCGAGCTCCCGCCCCCTTGAGCGACCCCGAGTTCGGGCTCGACGCCGTCACGGCGATGCGCGGATGCGGCTTCTGCAGCGGCTTGCACATGGTGCCGAGCCCGAGCTCGGGGATGTGCCACTGCTTGATGCGGGCGTTCCAGAACTTGCCCGGCAGATCATAGGGCGGGTCCTCGCGCCAGAAGTGCAGGATCATCTCGATGGACTCGCGCACCATCGCCATGCGGTCCTTGTTGTCCGTCTCGAACAGCTCGAAGTCGGACTGCAGACCCCCGGGCCCGATGCCGAAGATGCAGCGGCCGTTGGTAAGGTGATCGAACAGCGCCACCTGCCCGGCCACCACGGCTGGATGGAAGTGCGGCAAGCACGAGACGCCGGTCGCGAAGGTGAGATTGCGGGTCTGCGGGGCGAGATGGGCGAAGAACATCATCGGGCTGGTGATGAGTTCGGTCGAGGAGCTGTAGTGCTCGCCGCACCAGGCTTCCGCGTAGCCGAGCTTGTCGGCCAGCAGGAACGCCTCCTTGTCTTCCTGCAATTGCACCGCGAAGGGCTTTCGCGGGTCGTGCAGGGGCATCATGAACAGCGAAAGGCGCATTGTTTTCCTGCCCTGATTTGCCGTCTTTTGGCGGCGCCCGGCGCCGCATTGCCGGCAGAAACTCGACCCACGCCGCCCGGAAAACAACGGCCGACATGTCCGATTTGGATATCGCAGGGCCGACACGCCGCGCTATGGTCGGCGCCATGACCAAGGACGAGCAGCTTGCCATCATCGCCTTCGTAGACGCGCTGCGGGGCCACGCGCTGACGGGCCTCGGCCTGCATGCGTCGGACCCCTACTGCAACCTAACGCTCTACCTCATGCGCCGCCACTTCGAGGGGAAGACGGTGACGGTCACGAGCCTCGCCTCCGCCGCCATGGTGCCCTACGCTTCGGCGATGCGGCGCATCGACGAGATGCTCGAGGCCGGGCTGATCTTTCGGCGCCAGCGTACCGAGACCGGGCGCTCCTTCTCGGTCCACCCGACGCCCGAACTGATCGACCGGTTCGAGGCCTCCATGAAGCGCGTCAAGATGCTGGTCGCGCGCACGTTCGGCCGCAACCCTGACGACGATTCTGACGGCAACTTCTATTTCGGCGGCTCCTACATGGGGGTGCGGGTGGTGGCGTCACCGAGCGCCCTCAAGCCGCCCATCGGCCGAGGCCGGCCGGTGCGCCTGCTCTGCCAGGACGACCCCACGTTCCAGATCCTGGGGCGGTTCCAGCGCGAGCTGCAGGAATGGCTCGGCGGAAAGCTGGAGATCGTGTCCACCACCATCGACAAGATGCTGGAACTGACCCTCGCCAACGCCGCCAAGCCGACCTCGGACTACGACATCGTGGCGGTCGACATGCCCTGGATGGGGGACTACGCGGCCAACGGCATCCTGCTGCCGCTGACCGAACTGATCGAGCGCGGCCGGGTCAACCTCAGCGATTTCCACCCAGCGAGCTGGCAGGGCGCCAAGGTCGACGAAGTGCAGTACGGCATCCCGCTCCAGACCATGCCCGAACTGCTGTTCTACCGCTCGGACCTGCTCGACCAGTACCGCCTGAAGCCGCCACAGAGCACGGCCGACCTGCTGGCGGCCGCGCGCGACCTCACCTCGACGGTGCGCGACCGCTACGGCCTTGCCTGGTGCGGCCGGCGCGGCACGCCCGTGGCGCACAGCTTCATGCAGTTCATGGGCGCGTTCGGCGGGCCACCCTTCGCTCTGCGGCAGGAGAACGGGGATTTCTACCTCGACAACCTGACGCCAGAGCAGTTGCGGCCCAGCTTCGACACGCCGGCGGCCGAGCAGGCGGCTCACTTCATGATGCAGTTGCTGGAGGTGTCGCCTCCCAACGTCACCGAAATGGCCTGGGAGGAGGGCATCGCGGCCTATGCGTCGGGCGGTGTGGGACTGCTCTACGGGTGGTCCTGCCGGGCCTCCCGGTTCGAACTCGATCCCAATTCGCCGGCTCGCGGGGTGACGGGCTATCTGCCCCATCCGCACGGGCCCGGGGCCGCCACGGTGTCACCGATGGGCGGCTACCTGATCGGCATCCCGGCCAATGTCGAATCGCACCGGATCGATCTCATCTGGCGCGTCGTCGAGTGGCTCGCTTCGCCCGAGGCCATGAAGCTCTACGTGCAGAACGGCAGTTTCGTCAGTCCCCGCTTCAGCGTCAGCGCCGATCCTGAGGTCGCGCAGCAGTGCCGGGTCATCACGGCGGTCGACCGCATCGCGAAACTGGGACAGATCAAGCTGTGGCCGCGCCCGCCGGTGCCCGGCATGTCCGGCATCATCGCGGTGCTCGGCGAGGAGATCCACGATATGCTGCTCGGGCGGCAGAGCGTGAAGAAGGCGCTGCACAACGCCCAGGTCCGCGCCGAGCAGGCGCTGGATGGCACGCCCCTGAGGCCGCCGCGCGCCAGTCGTCAGCCGGCAATGTCCGGAATAGGCATTTTGACGCTTTGAACCCGTGAGCGTTGCTGGTTTTCTCCCGGCATCATGCGGCAGCGGAGACGGTTGGTCAGGCCCGCACCTCCGGGAGAAGACGCGCAATGGATCGGGCAACGATCATCACGGTCGCGGTCACCGGCAATATCACGCGGCCGGACCAGCACCCGGACCTGCCGATCACCCCGGCGCAGATCGCGACCGCCTGCCTCGACTCCGAAGCCGTCGCTGGGCGGCGTTCGGCGTCGGGCGGGCGGAGTTTCTCCATCGTGGGCGCAGCCTTCCTGATGGGCGGCCACGTCCGGGCCGGCATGGAGGACAACCTCTATCTGGCGCGAGGGCAGAAGACGCCGGGCAATGCGGCGCTGGTCGAACGCGCGGCCGCGATCGTGCGCAGCCTCGGAGGCACCGTCGCCTCGCCCGACGAGGCCCGGCGCTTCCTGGGCCTCGCAGCGCGCCCCGATGCCGACGACCGGAGCGTCGCGTGATGGGCACGCAGATCGACCTGTTCGTTGCCGGCCGCTGGCGGCAGGCCTCCTCTGGCCGAACCCTGGCGCTGATCGATCCCGCCAGCGAGGCCGAGATCGGGCGCGTGCCGGTCGCGACCGAGGCCGACATCGCCGAGGCGGTCGCGATCGCCCAGGAGGCCTTCGGGCGCTGGCGCCAGACGCCGGCGTTCGAGCGCGCCGCCATCATCGCCCGCGCGGCCGACCTCATGCGCGCACGGGCCGACGCGATCGGACGCGTCGCGACCCGCGAGCAGGGCAAGATCTTCGCCGAGGCCCGGACCGAATGCCTGTTCGCGGCCGATGTCCTGCAATGGGCCGGCGAGGAGGCCCGGCGGCTGTATGGCCGCATCGTGCCGCCGCCGCAACCCGAAGGTGCGCACCGCCGTCACGCATCATCCCATCGGGCTCGCGGCGGCTTTCACGCCGTGGAATTTCCCGCTTACGACGCCGGCGCGCAAGATCGGCGGCGCGCTGGCGGCCGGATGCGCCTGCATCCTGAAAGCCTCGGAGGAGACGCCGGGCAGCGCGCTCGCCATCGCGCGGGCCTTCCAGGATGCGGGCTGCCGGACGGCGTGCTGTCGGTGGTGTTCGGCGACCCCGCCGCGATCTCGACCCAGCTCACACCGGCCGAGCCGGTCCGCATGATCTCGTTCACCGGCTCGGTGCCGGTCGGCCGTACGCTCGGCAGCCTTGCGGCCCAGAACCTCAAGCGCGCGGCGCTCGAACTCGGCGGCTACGCGCCCGTCCCCGTCCTCGTCTTCGACGACGTGGACGTCGAGGCGACGGCCGCGATGGCCGTCCAGGCGAAGTTCCGGAACGCCGGGCAGATCTGCATCGCGCCCAGGCGCTTCTACGTGCACGAGCGCATCCACGACGCCTTCGTGGACGCGATGGCGAAGGCAGCCGGGGCCCTCACGGTCGGCGACGGATTGCACGAGGGCGTCGCGACGGGGCCGCTCGCCAATCTGCGCCGCATCGAGGCGGTCGAGCGCATGGTCGCCGACGCCGAGGGGCTCGGCGCCAGGGTGATGGCCGGCGGGCATCGCATCGGCAATAGCGGCTTCTTCTACGAGGCGACCGTGCTGGCCGAGGTGCCCGACACGCCCCTGGCCATGCGCAACGAGCCGTTCGGCCCCCTGGCCCTGGTGCAGCCGTTCTCCCGGTTCGACGAGGCGATCGAGAACTTGCCGCAGCCCGGCATGAGCGTCGCGCCGACCTGGATCGCGCGCCCGTGAGGCGAGGCCGAGGACCGCCGGAAGCCGCCTCAGATAATGCTGCGAATGCTGCCGCCGTCGACGCCCCACACCGCCGACGTCACGAAGGCCGCGAGATCGGAAGCGAGGAACACGATGACGTTGGCGACCTCTTGCGGCTGGCCGAGGCGGCCCAGTGGGAGCTGGCGCAGCGACATCTCGTGCTCCACCGCCTTCTGCGGTTCCATCTTGTGGAACGCGCCCATGGTTTCGGCAAAACCACCCGGCTTGGTCCAGAACGGCGTCCAGACCGGGCCGGGAGCAACCGCGTTGACGCGCACCTTGGGGCCTTCCGCGCGGGCCAGCCCCTTGGTTAGCGCCAGCACGGCGGCCTTCGAGGCCGAATAGTCGATCGGAACAGGCTCGGGCTGCCGCGCGAGGTCGGACGCGTTGTTGACGATGACGGCGCCGGGGCGCTCCCGGAGCACCGGCAGGAGCTTCCGGCAAGCCCGGACATAGCTCATGAAGTTGACCTGCATGGTCTTGTCCCACTCGGCGTCGGACAGCTGGTCGAAAGTCCGCACGAAACCCGTGCCGACATTGTTGACCAGCACGTCTAGCACGCCGCCATGGGCCGCCAGCGCCTCGTCGATACCCCCCTCGATGCCCGCCTGCGTGGACAGGTCCGCCCGCGCGGTGGCGACCTTGACGCCCAACGTATCGGCCTCGGTCTTGACGGTCGCGAGGCCCTCGGCATCGAGATCGAGCAGCGCCAGATGAGCCCCCTCCTTGGCAAAGGCGAGTGCGGTCGCCCGCCCGATGCCGTTTGCGGCGCCCGTGATGAGGACGATCTTGCCCTTGAGGCCCGTTTCCATGTGTGTGTCCTTCCCGGATTCTGACTATTCAGACCGACGCGCCCTCCGCGCCGGTGCGGAAATCGAAGCTCGCGGTCAATCCGCCATCGGCCACGAGGTCGGCGCCGTTCAGCGCGACGGCGCCGCCCGAGAGCAGGAAAAGGGCCGCCTGCGCGACCTCGCGGGCCTCGAGAATGCGGCCGTTCGGCTGGCGGGCCGAGCGGGTGGCCAGGAACTGGTCGCGATCGGTCGCCGAATCTAGGTGCCGCTTGAACAGCCCCGCCATCATGGGGCCGGGACTGAGCACGTTGACCCGGATGCCCTGGCGGGCGTGGTCCATGGCGACCGTGCGGGCAAGCTGGCGCACCGCGGCCTTGGTGGCGTTGTAGATGCCGAGCTGCTGCTCGGCGAGGGTGGCGTTGACGCTGGCGACGGCCACGATCTGGCCGCCGCCGGCCGCCTGCATCAGCGGCAGCACGGCCTTCATGGCGAGCGCGGTGCCGAGCACGTTGGCCTTGAAGGCGCGCTCGACCAGTGCCGGGGTGAGATCGAGCACGGTGCCGACATCGAGGATGGCCGCCGAGGTGATAAGTCCGACCGACCGCGCGCCGTCGTGGGCCAGCCCCTGCGTCGCCGACGCCCATGTGGCCTCGGCCGCCACGTCGCCCGCGACGTGGCGGTAGGACGCGTCCCGCGCCAGTTCGGGCGGCGCGCCCTGCAGGTCGACCCCAACCGTCTCGACGCCCGCCGCGAGCAGCAGCGTACAGAGTTCGAGCCCGAGCCCCGATGCGGCGCCGGAGACCAGCACGATGTCCGGCAGGGAAAAGGTCACGGAGGCTGGCATGGCGGGATCTCGCTCGGCGGGCTTGGGGGATCGGGCGGGCAGGGCTACTGGGCCAGGTAGCCGCCGTCGATCAGCAGTTCGGTTCCGGTGACGAACGAGGCATCGTCGCTGGCCAGAAACAGACAGCCCTGGGCGACCTCGCGCGGGGTACCCATGCGTCCCATCGGGGTTTTGGCGATGATGCCCTGGTTCATGGCCTCGGATTGCGCCTCGACCAGCGGCGTGCGGATCAGCCCGGGGTGGACGGAGTTCACTCGGATGTTCTCGGGCGCGTAGGTGACGGCCGCGTTCTTGGTCATATTGCGCACCGCGCCCTTGGCGGCGTGGTAGGCGGCCGCACCCGCCACCCCGACATTGCCCCAGATCGAGCAGAAGTTGATGATTGAGCCCCGGCGTGCCGCCCGCATGGCCGGCAGCACCGCCTGGATGCCCAGCAACGTGCCAGTCTGGTTCACCGCGATCACGCGGTTCCAGCTGTGGATGTCCGTGCCGTGGATGGGCTCGTAGCAGGCCACGATACCGGCGTTGTTGACTAGGACGTCGATCCGTCCGTACGCCGCGAGGGTGGCGGCGACCACGCGCTCCCAGTCCGATTGCGCGGTCACGTCGAGCCGCGTGCGCTCGATCGCGCCGGCCGACGCCATATCCTGGATGTCGCCGGCAACGACGCGCGCGCCCTCCGTGGCGAACAGCTCGGCAACCGCGAAGCCGATGCCCTGCGCGGCGCCCGTCACGAGCGCGATCTTCCCGTCCAAACGGCCCACAGCTTCACTCCCGGCGGCGCGCGGCGTTACGCGTTGCTCTTCTTCATTGAAGTTAGCACAGCAGAAGATAGGAAGCGCTGTCAATCGACAGAGTCATCCGTTTTGAACATCACACCCCCGAAAAGGCCAGTCGATATTCATTTTGAACTTCTTCTCTGTTGTATCCGGGCGGCAGGCCGATCCACGTTGCATCAAGCCGGCTCGCAAGTCGTGCGGCAGGGGGAACGCCATGGCCGAGGGGAGACACGCCCGGATCGCGGGCCGCAGATTGCTGCCCGGCGGCGATCGTGCCGGACGGGGTCGGCGCGATGTCTGAGGGAAACATCACGGCCCCGCCGCTCACGCCCGCCGCGGTCCGCACGCCGATGCTCTCGCGCGTCGCGGGCCTGATCGCGGGTGACTGGCGCTACGTGCCGATCCTGGTCGCGATCATCCTGGTCTGGATCTTCTTCGCGGCGCAGAACATCGCGTTCATCTCGCCGCGCAACCTCACGAATCTGTGCCTGCAGAGCGTCGTGACCGGCATGCTGGCGCTCGGCCTCGTGCCGGTGCTGCTCATCGGGCAGATCGACATGTCGGTGGCGGCCATGAGCGCGGTCGCGGCGACCATCACCGGGCAGCTGCTGCTGGAGCGAGACTGGCCGGTCGTCCCCGCCATCATGGCCGGCATGCTGTTCGGCGCCGTGATCGGCTTCATCCAGGGCCGCTGGCTGACCTGGACCCGGACGCCGGCCTTTCTGGTCACGTTCGGCGTTTCGCTCGCCCTCACCGCGCTACAGCTTCTCCTGCTGCCACAGACGGGGCAGATCAATCTCTACGGCACGGACCTGACGTTCCTGGCGGGCGCCTATCTTCCGGCAGGGCTGAGCTGGGGCATCGTGGTCGCCTCCGCGCTCGTGTTCGGCGTGTTCCGGACCGCGGCGGTGTCGGATGCCCGCAAGGTCGGGCTCGACATCACCATCCTGCGCGGCGCAGTCATCCCGACCCTGCTGGTGCTTGCGGGCCTCGCGCTCGTGGTGTCGGTGCTCAACCGCTTCAACGGGGTGCCGCTCGCCCTGCTGCTGTTCATCGTGCTGGTCTATGTCGGGGCCCACACCCGCTTCGGCCTTTATCTTTACGCCACCGGCGCCAACCCGAGCGCCGTCGCCCGGGCGGGCATCAATGTCGACCGGATCCGCATCGTCGCGTTCATGATCTGCGGGGCGTTCGCGGCTTTCGGCGGCATCCTGGCGTCGTCGCGCCTGCTCGGCATCTCGGCGCAATCGTCGGGCATGGGCACGCTGCTGCTCGAGGCGATCACGGCGGCCGTGGTGGGCGGCACCAGCCTGTTCGGCGGCCGGGGATCGCCGTGGTCGGCCCTGTTCGGCGCGCTGGCGATTACCAGCATCTCGAACGGAATCGACCTGCTCGGGCTCGGCACGGAGGTCAAGCTCGCCACTCAGGGCCTGGTTCTGGTGCTGGCGACCTCCGTCGACTCGCTCGCCAACCGCTTCGCCAACAACGCGGAGTAGACGTCCACGCGGGCAGAATCACGTCCCGCGGGAACAAGATCATCAATCAATCAGGGAGGATCATCATGACCAAGACGACGCTTCGGACGCTTGCGGCGGCACTTGCGGCGACGTGCCTGGCCGGCGGGGCCTCCGCGATGGAGCCCGATACGGCGCTGACCGGCACGGTCTATTTCATGCTGCCGAACTTCACCACCGTGCGGTTCGTGCAGAAGGACGCGCCCGCCTTCGTGGACGCGATGAAGAAATACGCGCCCAACATCAAGGTCACGGTCGTCAACGGCGAGAGCAACCCGGCCGAGCAGCAGCAGCAGGCCGATGCGGCCATCACGGCGGGCGCCAAGGCAATCGTGCTGACCGCCGCCGATCCCTCGCTGGCGAGCGCCATCCTGTTCGCGGCCGATAAGGCGAAGGTACCGCTGATCGCCTACGAGCACGAGGCGACCGGCGGCCCGATCACCTACTACACACAATTTGGCGCGCTGAAGGTCGGCCAGGCACAGGGCCAGAACGCCGCGGCGTTCCTGTCCCAGGGCGGCCCCTACACGATCGAGCGTCTCTACGGCAACAAGGGTGACTTCTACACTCGCGCGACCAAGCAGGGGCAGGACGAGGCGCTCGACCCGTTGATCAAGGCCGGCAAGGTCAAGGTCGCGTGCGAGGATTACGTGCCGGACTGGAACCCTTCGAACGCCCAGCGGCTCGTCGAGCAGTGTCTGACCAAGACGAACGGCGACATCGCGGCGGTCGTCGCCTCCAACGACGGAACCGGCGAAGGCTCGCTCGCTGCGCTGGTGTCCCAGCAGCTCGCCGGCAAGGTCAAGATCCTCGGAGGCCAGGACGCGAATCTGGCGACGCTGCAGAACATCCTGCTCGGACTGCAGCACGGCACGGTGCTGAAGACCTATTCGATCCTGGCCGACAGCGCGGCGCGGCTGGTGGTCACGGTTCTCGAGGGCAAGCAGCCCGAGCCGGGGCTCATCAACGGCGACTACGACAACGGCTTCGCCAAGATCCCGACCGACTACAACGACGTCAAGGTGATCGACCCGTCCAACGTCGGCGACGTGGTGAAGGCCGGCGTGTGGACCTGGAAGGAGATCTGCACGGGCCCCGCCGCCAAGACGCAGACCTGCAAGGACAACGCAGGCAAGTGAGCTGGCGGGCCCGCGCCCACAGCGACGCGGGCCCCAGCCGGCACGTCGACGGCCGGCACCACGCCGAGGGAGGGCAGCATGGATAGCACGCAGGCTGGATCGACGGGTCCGGGAACCCGGCCGGACCCCGCCCAGGACCCGCACGGCGTTCCCCTGCTCGAGCTTCGCGGCCTTTCCAAGCATTTCGGCGGCGTCACGGCGCTCGACAGCATGGATCTCAAGCTCTACCCGCAGGAGATCGTCGCAATCGTGGGCGACAACGGCGCCGGCAAGTCGACCCTCATCAAGGCGATCTCGGGCACCCAGCCGCCGGATGCGGGCAGCTTCTTCTTCGACGGGGCGCCCGTCGACATCCGCACGCCGAACGACGCCAGCCGGGTCGGGATCGAGACCGTGTATCAGGACCTCGCGCTCTGCGACAACCTGAACACGATGCAGAACCTGTTCCTGGGCAGCGAGATCCTGACTCCCTTGATGGCAGGGCGGCGCCTCAACCACGCCCTCATGGAGAAGATCGCCCGCGAAACGCTGCGGGTCCTCGGTGTCACGACCATCCGGTCGCTGCGCACGCCGGCCGGCCGGCTGTCGGGGGGCCAGCGGCAGGGCATCGCGATCTGCCGCTGCATCATCCGACAGCCGAAGGTGGTGCTGCTGGACGAGCCAACCGCCGCGCTCGGCGTCGAGCAACGTCAGGGCGTCGTGCGCCTGATCAAGCGGCTGAAATCGGAGCAGCGGTCAATCATCGTGATCTCGCACGACCTGCACGACGTCGTGCTCGAAGTGGCCGACCGCGTGGTCGTGCTGCGGCTCGGCCGCAAGGCCGCCGAGTTTCGCCGCCAGGACATCAACGTATCAGATCTCGTGGCCGCCATCACGGGCGTGCAACGCCGCTCGGCGGAGTCGCCGTCGCGGCATCCTGATCGGCCGGGGCCCACGGCGGTCTGTGCCGTCGGCAGCCGCGCCTTGACGCCGCCCGAACGCTTGCGCATGCCTAAGCGGCCGAGTAGCCACCGTCCGCCATGACAAGCTGGCCCGTCACGCCGCTGGCGGCATTCGACACCAGGAAGGTGACCACGCCGGCGATCTCGTCGCGCGACATAAGGCGCCCCACCGGGATGTCGTCCAGCCACATCTTCATCACGGCCGGATTGGTCCGGCCGACCTCGGCCAGCATCTCGGTATCGGTGTAACCCGGCCCGACCGCGTTGACGCGCACGCCCGACTTGGCCCACTCGACCGCCAGCACCTTGCACATATGCGCGACCGCGGCCTTCGATACGTCGTAGCCGACATGGAGTTCGGGCCGCACCGCCTTGACGCCGGCGATCGACGAGGTGGCGACAATCGCTCCGGAGCGGGCCGCCAACATCGGCTTAGCGAACGCCCGGAAACAGTAGAACGCGCCGTCGAGGTTGATCGCCATCACGTTGCGCCAGTCCTGGTCCGTGTGCTCGACGGCCGCGCGCTCGTAGGCCACACCCGCGTTCGCCACCAGGATGTCGACGCGCCCGTGGCGCTTCAGCGTTTCGGCTGCGGCGGCGTCCACGGCCCGGCTGTCTGTCACGTCGAAGGCCAGCCAGTCGGTCTTGCCGCCGCCCTCGGCCAGGGTCTTGGCGGTTTGCTGCACGGTGTCGCGCAGGTCAGCCAGAACGACCGTGGCGCCCTGTCTGACCAGATGCTCGGCGATCTTGGCGCCGATCCCGCGCGCCGCGCCCGTCACAACCGCGATCTTGCCTTCAAGGCCATATACGTCAGCCATGCCTTCCCCCCGTTCGTCGCACACTCTGGTACCTGCGCCCATGCTGTCACGGGTCGCCGCGGCGAAGAACAGGCAAGTTGTTCAAAATGGATTTGCGTCAAAGTCGGACACGGACGGTCCTAGCCCGTTGCGATATTCATTCTGAACATCTTTTTTATTGTCGGGCGAAAGTGTTGGGATAGCGTCGGCCGCAATCGATTGCGGCGACCAGTTCGCCATCGCCTGATCGCCTGCCGGTCGCACACCGCGAAGGCTTGCGATCATCGCGACTGTGCAATCACGACAAGATGCGGCGGAGTCTTCACCGAAGACGCTGCACGCACAGCGGCGCTTCGTCAAGAGGCGGACCAGGGGAGGACTGCATGTCTGACGAGGAAAGACTAGTCGCGGCCGGGCTGCGGCTCGCACACCCATTATCGCGCCGCGTCTTCGTCCAGCTCGCCTCGGCGGCGGGGCTGTCGGTCCCGATCGGCGGCGCGCTCGGCCAGTCGGCATTCGCCGCGCCGAGCGGCAAGATCGCGGCCCAGGTCGCGACGCTGGCCAACGACTACTGGGCGTCCTTCGTCAAGGGCTTCAAGGCGACAACCGGCGCCCTCAAGATCGAGAACACCGAGGTTTTCCATGACAACGACGCTGCCCGCGAACTGAGCCAGGTGCGCGGCCTGCCTACCCAAAGCATCAACATGCTGGTCAACACGGTGGCGGCGGCCGGTGAGCTGCCCATGGTGGCCAAGCTGTGCCAGGCCAACAAGGTGTTCTACGGCGCGATCTGGGAGATCCCGGCCTGGTTCACGCCGCCGGACGTCGGCGATTACTTCGTGTCGTACATGACCGCGAATTCGGTCCAGGCCGGCTACGAGGTCGGCACCGCGCTGTTCAAGTCGATCGGCGGCGAGGGCAAGGTGGTGCACATCAAGGGGCTCGCGACTCCAACCGACGATGCCCGCACGGCCGGCATGATGCAGGCCGCCAAGGAGTTCCCGGGCATCCAGATCGTCGGCGGCCTGCGTGGCGACTGGGTGCGCGAAAAGGCCCGCAGCGTCACGCTCAGCATGGTCACGGCCTATCCGGACATGAAGGCGATCTTCGCCCAGAACGACTCGATGGCGCTCGGCGCGCTGAGCGTTCTCAAGGAACGCAACCTGACCAACGTGAAGGTGTCGGGCATCGACGGCCTGTCGGAGGGACTGCGCGAGGTCGCCAAGGGCGGCCAGTTCGTCGCCACCAACACGTCCCTTCCGCCCTATCAGGCGGGGTTCGCGGCGGTTCTGCTGTTCGACTCGCTGAATGGTTACAAGGCGAGCCTGCCGGAGCGGCTGATCTATACGGGTTCGCTCACCGCCACGGCCGAGAACGCCGCCATGATCGACGGCAAGATCTACCAGAGCAGCGAGTTTCCGTTCGACTGGGTCAAGATGAGCCGCACGCTGCACCCGGACGATTGGGACCCGCAGAACAAGGTAACGCCGATCGATCCCGCGACGCACTGGGCCGGAATCGAGGGCCAGGACAAGCTGAACGCCGTCTATGCGGCGCCCGGTTGGAAGGATGAGCTCGCGGCCGCCACCAAGCTCTACGCCGACCGGTACAAGACCGGCCCGTTCAGATGACCGCAGCCGCGGCGTCGCAACTGGACGGCCCGCGCCACAGCGGCGCGCCGGCGCAGGGACCGGCGCTCGCGCTCGAGCTTCGGGAGGTCTCGAAGTCCTATCCCGGCACCAAGGCGCTCAACCGGGTGAGCTTCAGCCTGAAGCGGCATGGCATGCTGGGGCTTGTCGGCGAGAACGGCGCCGGCAAGTCCACACTCCTGTCGATCGTCAACGGAACCGTTCGGCCCGACGCCGGCTTCGTGGCCATCAACGGCAACCCGGTACGTTTCGGTCATCCCACCGAGGCCGCCCGGCAGGGCATCGCGACGGTGTTCCAGGAGCAGGGGCTCATCCCCACGCTTCCCGTGTTCGAGAACATCTTTCTTGGCCGCGAAGGTCGCTTCGTCGTGGCCGGCGCCTTGCGGCAACGGCTGATGATCGCGCAAGCCAGGGCCGTGCTGGACGAGCTCGAGGTCGACGTCAGTCCGGTTGCATTGACCGGATCGCTCTCCTTCGGGCAGCGGCAGCTCGTCGAGATCGCCAAGGCCTTCGCCCTGAGCCGCATCTATCCGGTCGAGCCGATCATCCTGCTCGACGAGCCGACCAGCGCCCTGTCGGACCACGAGACTTCCAAGCTGTTCGACGGCATCCGTCGGTGGAGGAGCGAGGCCTCGTTCGTGCTGGTGTCGCATCGGCTCGGTGACGTCTTCACCCTGTGCGACGAGGTCGTGGCGTTGCGGGATGGCAGCGTGGTCGACCAGCGCCCGATCGGGGACATCGACGAAAAGGGGCTGCACGAACTGATCGTCGGCCGCCAGCGCAACGCCGAATACTACCATGAGGCGAGCCAGGCCGAGCCGGCCCCGACGGTGCTGCTCGAGGCGATCGGGCTGACCAAAGCCGGCCTGCTGCGCGACGTCTCGTTCGCGCTGCGCGAAGGTGAGATCCTCGGCGTCGCCGGCGTGCTGGGCTCGGGCAAGGCGACCCTCGCTCGCATCGTGGCCGGCGTCGAACGCCAGACCACGGGCGAGGTCGCCGTCGCAGGCGCAACCCTGCGCCCCGGCTCCCGACGCGATGCGATCCGCCACGACATCGGCTTCGTCCCGGCGGAACGCGGCATGGGGGGAATCATCGGCACGGATTCGGTCGAGTGGAACATCGCCCTGCCGAACGTGTCGCAGATCAGCCACCGCTTCTGGCGGCTGATCTCGGCCCGGAAGAGCCGCGCCCTGACCTGGGACTGGATGACCCGGCTGCGCGTGCGCGCGCCAAGCCCAGGCTCGCTCTGCCGCACGCTGTCGGGGGGCAACCAGCAGAAGGTCGTGTTCGCCAAGTGGCTGGCCCGCAAGGTTCGCATCCTGGTGCTCGACGATCCGGGGCGCGGGCTCGATGTCGGCGCCAAGGAAGACATCTACGCGCTGATGCGCGAGCTCAGCCGCAACGGCGCCGCCATCCTGCTGGTCTCCGACAACCTGCCGGAGATCATCGCGCTGTCGCACCGCATTCTGGTGCTCCGCAATGGCGCCGTGTCGGCGGTGGTCGAGGCGCCGCGCGGAGCCAAGCCGGACGAAGTCACCATCCTCTCGGCGATGCTGTAGGGAGTCCGATGAGCACCGAGGTCGATTCAGCGGGCAAAGCCAAGGGGCGTGCGGGCTCGCGTATTCCCAGCGCGGTGCAGGGATTCGTCCTGCCGATCCTGGCGATCATCGTGCTGGTCGCGTATTTCTCGATTCGCAATCCGCTGTTCATGTCGGCATCGAACGCCGCCAATATCGGTCGCCAGTCCGCGGTGCTGCTGATGGTCGCGCTGGCCGAGACCATCATCATCCTGATCGGCTCGATCGACCTGTCCATCGGCGCGCTGGTGACGCTTTCCGGCATCCTGGCGGCGCTGGCCATCGATCATGTCGGCGTGCTCGGCGCAACGCTGCTCGGCATCGGCATCGGCGCGCTCGTCGGCGTCATCAACGGTGGCATCGTGACGATGCTCCGCGTGCCGTCGTTTCTGGTGACGCTCGGGATGCTGTCGATCCTGTCGGGCACTGCCAACCAGATCTCCCAGGGCCAGTCGATCCTGTTCGAGAACACGGTCCTGCTCGACGTCGTCAACGGCGCGCTGTTCTTCAGAATTCCGAACGTGATCTGGTTCGCGCTGCTGTGCACGGCGTTGTTCACGGTCGTGGGGTTCCGGATGCGGCTCGGCCGCTACCTCTACGCGCTCGGGGGCGGCGAGATCGTGGCCGCCAACGCCGGCGTTCCAGTGACGTTCTACAAGATCCTGGCCTTCACTCTGTGCGGCGGCGTCTGCGGCCTGGCGGGCGTGATGCTGACCGGCCAGGTCGGGGCCGGCACGCCCACGGCCGGCGGCGGGCTGCTGCTCAATGCCATCGCGGCGGTCGTGATGGGAGGCACCGCGCTGTCCGGCGGCATCGGCGGCCCGCACCGAACCTTCCTGGGCGTGCTGGTGATCGCGATCCTGACCAACGGCATGGACGTGACAGAGGTCAACAGCTTCACCCAAGACATCGTCAAGGGGGTCGTCATCATCATGGCGGTCGCGCTGACGATCGACCGCAGCAAATACTCCTTCATCAAGTAGATCAGCAGGGGGGGACACACCATGAAGGCTTCCGAAACGCGGCGCTTCGGTCGTGCAGACTTGGACGTCACGGTGATGGGGTTCGGCACCGCCCCGCTCGGCAACCAGTTCCGCTTCGTGCCTGACGAGGACGCGCGGGCCGTCATCAAGGCCGCGTGGGACGCCGACATCCGGTATTTCGACACGGCCCCGTTCTACGGCAATGGCCTGTCCGAACTGCGCCTGGGCGAGGCCCTGCGCTGGTGCCCGCGCGGCGACTACGTCCTGTCCACCAAGGTCGGACGCCTGCTGGCGCCGCGCCGGCGGCAGGATATCCAGTCCCGCTTCTGGGTCGATCCGGCGCCGTTCGAGGTCGTCCACGACTACAGCTACGAGGCGACCATGCGGTCCTTCGAGGACAGTCTGCAGCGGCTCGCGCTCGAGTCGATCGACATCGCCTACATTCACGACATTGACAGTTTCAGCCACACACCCGAGCTGCAGCGCAGCCACTTCCGGACCGCGATGGATGGCGCCTACAAGGCGCTCGACAAGCTCCGGGCCGAGGGGCACGTCAAGGCGATCGGGGTCGGCTGCAACGAGTGGCAGGTGTGCGAGGCGGCCCTGCGCGAGCGCGACTTCGACTGTTTCCTCCTGGCGGGCCGCTACACGCTGCTCGAGCAGGATGCGCTCGCGAGCTTCCTGCCGCTCTGCCAGGAGCGCAATGTGGCGATCGTCGTGGGAGGCGGCTACAACAGCGGCATCCTGGCGACCGGCACGATCGAGGGCGCGCACTACAATTACAGCGTCGCGCCCGAGCCGATCATGGAGCGGGTCCGCCGGATCGAGGCCGTGTGCCGGCGGCACGGCGTCGGCCTCAAGGCGGCGGCCCTGCAATTCGTGCTGGCGCACCCGAGCGTCGCGAGCTTCCTGCCGGGAACGCGCGATGCGGCCCACCTCGAAGACGCGGTGACCCAGATCGAACAGCCCATCCCGGCCGCGTTCTGGCAGGACCTCAAGCGCGAAGGGCTCCTGCGCGAGGAGGCGCCGGTTCCGGCGTGAGCGCACCCGTGAGGCCCGCATGATCTTCGAACGTCGCGCCTACACGTTCCGCCCCGGCAAGGTGGCGGCGTTCTGGGACGCGCAGACCCGCTGGAACACCGATGCGGTGTTCGGCCCCATTCTGCGCCGCAACCTCAGCTATTTTACAACGACGGCCAGGTGGTCCACCTATATAGGTTCGACTCGCTCGAGCACTGGCGGACCACTTACGACCAGTATTACCAGGCCCAGAACCCGGACTACTTCGCGCTGGTGCGCCCCATGATGCTGCGCCAGGAGAATGCGTTCTTCGTGGCGCCGCCGGTGGAGGAACTCGCAGCCGACTGGCTGAGGGAGGCGCCGCCGCGGCTGCCGGCCGGCACGGCGCTGCCCGCCGGCCTCGATCCGGGGGCGCTGTGCGTGGTCGAGACCATCATCGACTTCAGGCCCGGCGGACTGCCGGCGTACTGGGAGGCTTGGCGACAGCATGGCGCCGGGGTCGGGGCGCCGGCGCGGGGCCACACGCTCTCCGTGCTGGTGTCGCTGGTCGGCCGGCTGCATCGCGTGCTGCGCTATCAGTGCTTCGCCAGCCCCGACGACACGCAGGCGCATGCCAAGGCGCTGGCGGCCGACCCACGATGGGCGGCGTTCGTCGGCGCCACCGAGGGCTGGGTCGCGGCGACCGCGACCACCTTCCTCCGGCCCGCCCCGCTGCGCTCGCGACGCTCGCTGTTCGAGTAGCGGGGGCTTACCGGGGCCGCAGATAGGCGTCATGGCGGACCGGGTTCGCCTTGGCCTTGGCGATCTCGTCGCGGGACACGACCCTGAGATGCACCTCGTCAGGTCCGTCGATGAAGCGTAGCGAACGGCCCCATGTCCATAGATAGGCGAGCGGGGTGTCGTTCGAGAGGCCCATGGCGCCGAACACCTGCATGGCGCGGTCGAGCACGCGGGTCTGCAGCCGCGCCGCCACGATCTTGATGGCCGAGACGTCGACGCGCGCCGCCTGGTTGCCGGCGACGTCCATGCGCCAGGCCGCCTGCAAGGCAGAGTAGCCGCGCCTGGTCGATCTCGATGCGCGACAGGGCGATCTCATCCTGGTTGTTGGCGTAGTCGGCGAGCGCACGCCCGAAGGCGCGCCGCTCCAGCGCCCGGGCGCACATCAGGTCCAGCGCCAGTTCGCACTGCCCGATCGTGCGCATGCAGTGGTGGATGCGGCCCGGCCCCAGCCTGGCCTGGGCGATCGCGAAGCCGGCGTGCTCATCGCCAAGGCGGTTGGCGACCGGCACCCGCACGCTCTCGAACGCCACCTCGCAATGCCCCTCAGGCGCGTGGTGGTTCATGATCGGCACATTGCGGACGATCCGGAAGCCCGGCGCGTCCATCGGCACGATCACGAAGGAGTGGCGCCGGTGTCGGGGCGCATCAGGCGCTTGGTTCGAGATGCCCATGACGAGCAGGAAGGTTGCGTTGGGGTGCAGCGCCCCGGTGTTGAACCACGTGCGGCCATCGATCACGTAGGTTTCCCCCTCGCGCCGGATCGTCGTCTGCAGGTTGGTGGGGTCCGAGGAGGCGACATCCGGCTCGGTGATGGACACGACGGAGCGGATCGTGCCGGCCAGCAGCGGATCGAGCCAGCGGCTGCGCTGCTCGAGTGCCGCGAACAGGTGCAGAACCTCCATGTTGCCGGTGTCGGGAGCGGAGCAGTTGAACACCTCGGAGGCCCAGGGGACCCGGCCCATGGTCTCGGCAAGGGGTGCGTATTCGAGGTTGCTCAACCGGGTCCCCGGCTCGTCGTTCCCGAGGCCCGGGAGGAACAAATTCCACAGCCCCTCGGCCTTGGCCCTGGCCTTCAGCGGTTCGACGATCTCGAGCGGATAGCTGCCGGCTTCGGCGAGCTCGGTCCAGCGGTGATTGGCAGGCAGGATGTGGGCATCCATGAACCCGGACAGGCGCGCGCGGAGGTCATCGACGCGGGCGGAGTAGGCGAAATCCATGTGGCGGGTCCCGGAAGCGCGATCAGTTTTCTAGGGTGACGCCAAGAGCCGCATCGAGGGCGCGGACGGCGAAATCCCGTGCGAGGTGGCCCACGGCGGCGGCGTTCTGGCCGGCCGCCGTCCCGGCACGGACCCGGTCGGCGATGCCCACGAAGATGACCGCGAAGCGAAACAGCGCGAACACGACGTGGAAGGTGGTCGGCCGGCCCGTCGGGACCACGTGAGCGAGGTAGTGGTCGATGAATTCGGCTTCGGTCGGGATGCCGAGCCGCGCGTGATCGAGCCCCAATATGCCATGGTATTCGTCCGGCGCGGTGTGCCACGGCATGCAGCAGAAGCCCACATCGGCGAGCGGATGGCCGAGAGTCGACAGTTCCCAGTCGAGCACAGCGACGACGCGCGGCTCGGTCGGGTGCAGGATCAGGTTGCCCAGCCGGAAATCCCCGTGCGCGATGGCGATGCGCCCGTCGTCGGGTGGCCGATGCTCGGTGAGCCAGCGCTCGACCGCGTCCAGGGCGGGAATATCACCGGTGGGCGACTCCGCCCATTGCCGCGACCAGCGCGCGATCTGCCGCTCGAAGTAGTTGCCGGGCGGCCGTAATCGCCGAGCCCCAACGCCACCGGATCGACCGCATGCAGGCGCGCCAGCGTCTCGGCCATGCTGAGATACACGGCCCGGCGTTGGTCGGGCGACAGGCCGGGCAGTGCGCAATCCTCGAAGACCCGGCCGGCCACACGCTCCATCACGTAGAACGGCGTTCCGACGACCTCGTCGCTGGCGTGGAACAGCACGGTGCGGGGAACCGGCACGTCCGTGCGCGCAAGCGCGTCGAGCACGCGGAACTCGCGGTCGACCGCGTGGGCCGACGGCAGGGTCGGCCCGTTCGGTCGCTTGCGCAGCACGAGGCTGCGACCGGGGTAGGTCAGGAAGTAGGTCGGGTTCGACTGGCCGCCAGAAACGCGTTCCACCACCATAGTGCCGTCGAGATCGGGCAGGCGCCCGCGCAGGAACCTTTCGAGCCGCCCGGCGTCGAAATCGGTCGCGCCGCTCACAGGGAGCTCACCAGATTGCCGCCGTCCACGGTGATCACGGACCTGGTCATGTAGCGCGACGCCTCGCCAGCGAGCAGCAGCAGCGGGCCGTCGAGGTCGGCCGGGACGCCGAGACGGCGCTGCGGGATGCGGGCCATCATCGCCTTGCCGGGCTCGCTCGCGAAGAACGCTCGGTTGAGATCGGTCGCGATGTAAACCGGGGCCAGCGCGTTGACCCGAATGCCGAGGCGGGCGGATTCGAGCGCCGTGCCTTGGTCAACTGGATCAGACCGGCCTTTGACGCCGCGTAGGCGGCCACGTGGCCGGCGACGCGCGATCCCAGGATCGACGCCACGTTGACGATGGCGCCCGATCGCTTCGCCGTTCGGGCGGACCGCGCGAAGGCGCGTGACACGAGCCACGCTCCCTTGAGATTGGTGTCGAGCGTCCGGTCCCAATCGGCCTCGTCGAGATCGATGCCGGGTCCGGCGGGCGCGACACCCGAATTGTTTACCAGAATGTCGATGCGGCCGGCCCACGCCTCGGCAGCCGCGAACGCGGCCTGGACGCCGGCCGCATCGGTGACGTCCATCGTCACGGCGCTCGCGCGCAGGCCTTCTTCTCGAAGCTCCACCACCGCGTGCGCGAGCGCGTCGTCCCGCCGGGCCGTCAGGACGACATGCGCCCCGGCCGCGCCAGGACGCCCGCAAAATGGCGCCCGAGACCGCCGGAGGCACCCGTCACGAGCGCAACCTTGTGGTCGAGCGCGAGAAGCGACGGCGCGCCCGCGGTCACGCGCCGAGCCTGGACTCGAAGGCGGCCTCGGTCCTGGCCGCGACCTCGGCGAGCGACACGCCGGGCGCGAGCTCGATGAGGTGGAGCGGCCCGCCCCGCCGCACGAAGCGGAACACGGCCATGTCGGTGATCACGAGGTCGACCACCTTGGCGCCCGTCAGCGGCAGGGTGCAGGCGCGCTTCAGCTTGGCGGCGCCGGAGCGTTCCACATGGTCCATCAGCACCGCCACGCGCTTGACGCCGGCGACCAGGTCCATGGCGCCGCCCATCCCCTTGACCATCTTGCCGGGCACCATCCAGTTCGCGAGGTCGCCGGTCTCGGAGACCTGCATGGCGCCCAGGATCGACAGGTCCATGTGGCCGCCGCGGATCATCGCGAAGCTGTCGGCGCTCGACACGTAGCTGGTCGAGGGCAGCTCGGTGACGGTCTGCTTGCCCGCGTTGATGATGTCGGGATCGGCCTCGTCCTCGAACGGAAACGCGCCCATGCCCAGCATGCCGTTCTCGCTCTGCAACGTTGACCGTCAGGTCGGGCGCGATCCAATTGGCGACCAGCGTCGGGATGCCGATGCCGAGGTTGACGTAGAAGCCGTCGCCGATCTCGCGCGCCGCCATCTCGTCGCGTGTCCAGACCATCAGTACGGCTCCTCTAAGAGGCGCGGCGGCCGCTTGCGCGTCGTCAGCCGCTCGATGCGCTTCTCATAGGCCGCGCCCTCCAGGATGCGGTCGACATAGATGCCGGGCGTGTGGATGCCGTCGGGATCGAGTTCGCCGATCTCGACCAGATGCTCGACCTCGGCGACCGTCACGGCACCCGCCGTCGCCGTCATCGGATTGAAGTTGCGGGCCGTCTTCCGGTAGACGAGGTTGCCCTCCCGGTCGCCCTTCCAGGCCTTCACGATCGACAGGTCGGCGCGCAGCCCGGTTTCCATCACGTAGTCCTTGCCCCCGAAGCTGCGCGTCTCCTTGCCGTCCGCCACCATCGTGCCGACGCCCGTCTTTGTATAGAAGGCCGGAATACCGGCACCGCCAGCCCGTATGCGTTCGGCCAGCGTGCCCTGCGGGTTGAATTCGAGCTGCAGGCCGCCGCTGAGATAGAGCTGCTCGAACAGCTTGTTCTCGCCCACGTAGGAACTGATCATCTTGGTGATCTGCCCACCCGCGAGCAGCAGCCCGAGGCCGAAATCGTCGACGCCGCAATTGTTCGAAATGAACGTGAGGTCGCGCACGCCGCTCTGCCGTATCGCCGCGATCAGCGTCTCGGGGATGCCGCACAGGCCGAACCCGCCCGCCATCAGGGTCATGCCGTCGCGCAGCAATGCTTCGAGCGCGCGCGTCGCGTCCGCATAGACCTTGGCCCGCATCAGGCGCCCTCCCCAACCTCGTGACCCGTCCGCGGCGCGGCCGGGCCTCACAGCGTGTCGACGAACCACTGGGTCGCCATCGCGGCCGCTTTTTCGACCTTCGACTTGTCCGAGTAGAGTGTCATGTGCGAGGTGTGGGGCAGCACTTCGAGCTTCTTGCGGGTGCTCGGAATCGCGTTGAAGGCGTTGATCTCGAGGTCCCATAGGGTGAGGTCGTCCCCCTCCGCCACGATCATCAGGGTCGGCGTGTTGTAGATGCGATTCACGAACGGGCCGACGTCGTAGTCCATCAGGAGATCGACGGATTCGACGGTGCTGCGGTTCTCGTACAACGGCGCTTCGGACGCCTTGATGGCCAGGAATGTGCGGACGGTCTCGGGGAACGGCCAGGATGAGACTTCCGTTTCGGCGTTCTCTGTCGCGTGTGGCAAGTAGAGGCGTTTGCCAGGTTGCTCGTAGCGCAGGCGGCGGTCCTCCAGCACCATCGCCCAGAGGCGGCGATATTGTATCGTGCCGTGTACGCGACGCATGTTTTCGTAGCCGTCGATCACCGGAATCTGGCTCACGATCGAGCGCACGCGCGGGTCGGTGGCTGCCAGGATCAGCGCATGGCCGCCCGAATAGGAGATGCCCCACACGCCGATCCGGTCCGGGTCGACGGCCTCGTGCCGCTCGAGGCACGAGATCGCGTTGCGGTAGTCGCGGATCTGGTCCCAGGGGTTGAGATGCTGGCGGTTGTCGCCGTCACTCACGCCGAGGTTGCGGTAGTCGAACACCATCGCGTTGATGCCGGCCTTGGCGAACGCCTGGGCGTAGGTCGGCATGACGATCTCGCGGACGTAGCACCAGCCGCCCGCCAGCACGACCGTGGGACGGCGGCCGCCGCCGTCGGCCTTGTAGAGCCAGGCCCGGCAGGTCGTCCCCTCCGATTTGAACTCGACATCTAGACGCTCGACCATTCGCGTTCTCCGTTCAGTGTGTTTGGTTGAGGGGGGCGTCGCCCGCGCCACGCGCCTCGGCGTAGCAGGCCCGTCGCGCCGCCTGCACGACGTCGCGGAGACCCGGCATGACCGCGCGCTCCAGCTTGTCGTTGTAGGGCATCGGCACGCCGCGCATGCCGACCCGTTCGACCGGAGCGTCGAGGTGATCGAAGGCCTCTTCCATGATCGAGGCGGCGATCTCGGCGCCGAAACCGTGCGTCTTCCAGCCCTCGTGCGCCACCACGCAGCGATGCGTCTTGCGGACGGATGCCAGGATCGTCGCGGTATCGAGCGGCCGGAGCGACCGGGGGTCGATCACCTCGGCCTCGATACCGTCGCCGGCAAGTTCACGGGCCGCCGCCAGGGCCACGTCCACCATGGCCATGGTGGCCACGATCGTCACATCGCTGCCGGCCCGCTTGATGTCGGCCACCCCGATCGGGATGGCGTACGGCTCGGCCGGCACCGTCCCCTTGCTGTTGGCGTAGAGGAGCTTGTGTTCGAGAAATACGACCGGATTGTCGTCGCGGATCGCCGCCGCCAGAAGGCCCTTGGCGTCGTAGGGGTTGGAGGGCGCCAGCACCACGAGGCCGGGCACATGCGCGAACCAGGTCTCGAGCGACTGCGAGTGCTGGGCGCCGAGCCGGATGCCGCCGCCCTGCGGGCCCCGAACCACCAGCGGCACCACGGCCTCGCCGCCGAGCATGAAGCGGAGCTTGGCGGCCTGGTTGACGATGCCGTCCATCATGTGAGTCACGAAGTCGAAGAACTGGACCTCGACCACGGGGCGTAGCCCCGTGGTGGCGGCGCCCACGGCGGCATTGATTAGCACGTTCTCCGAGATGGGAGTGTCGCGCACGCGGGTCTTGCCGTGCCGCTCCTGCAGGCCCTTGGAGCATCCGAACAGCCCGCCGATGCGGCCGACATCCTCGCCCATAAGGATAACGCGGGGGTCGCGCGCCAGTTCGCCGTCCAGCGCCTCGCGGATAGCGTCGACGTAGAAGACCTCGCGCGTGCCCCTGGCGGGCTCGTCGCCGGCCGCATGAGGCGACGCCACGGCGCTGTCGAGAATCGCCAGCGTCGGTTCGGCTGCCGCCTCGGCGACCGCGATCGCGGCGACGATCTCCTGGTCCGCCTCCGCGCGGATCGCGCTCAGGCGCTCGTCGCCCACCTGCCGCTGCGCCAGCACGGCGCCCAGCCGCGCGATGGCGTCGCCTTCGGCGAAGGCTTGCGCCTCCTCGGCCTCGGGCCGGTAGCGCGGCAGGTTGGTGCGCATCGAGTGATCGCCCCAGCGGTAGGTCATGGCCTCGATCAGCGTCGGGCCCTGCCCTGAGCGCGCCCGCGCGACCGCCGCGCCGACCGCGGCCGCGACGGCCAGCACGTCGTTGCCGTCGATCGTCTCGCCGGGGATGCCGTAGGCTGTGGCCCGGCGTGCGATGCGCGGCTCGGCCGACGCCTCGGCGACGCCGAGCGACAAGCCGTAACGGTTGTTCTCGCACAGGAAGATCACGGGCAGCTTCCACAGCGCCGCAAGGTTCAGCGACTCGTGGAACAGTCCCTCGTTGGCAGCGCCGTCGCCGAAGAACGCCACGCAGACCCGGTCGTCGCCCAGCACCTGCGCGGCCAGTGCGGCGCCCGTCCCGATCCCGAGCCCCGCACCGACGATCCCATTGGCGCCCAGCACACCGCGATCGAGCGCCGCGATATGCATGGAGCCGCCCAGGCCGCGGCCGTAGCCGGTCTCGCGGCCCAGCAATTCGGCCATCATGCGGGTCGTATCGGCGCCCTTGGCGATGCAATGGCCGTGGCCGCGGTGGTGCGTCACGATCGTGTCGGTCTCGCGCAGCGCCGCGCAGGCTCCGACCCCGATCGCCTCCTGGCCGACGCAGGAATGCGCCGTCCCCTTCACGATGCCCTTCTTGAAGAGCTCCATCGTGCGCTGCTCGAAGCGCCGGATGCGCCACAGGTCGCGGTACATCGCCGCCAGGGTCGCGACGGCGCGCTCGTCCGACGGCGCAGCGGGCCCTGCCGTCGGCTCGCGGCCCGTCATCGCGGCGCGCTGCGTCGAACGGCGGGGCGACATGCGGGCCATCGCGTCAGCATCAGGAGAACAGACAGCCGCCATTGACGTCGATCGTCGCGCCCGTGATGTAGGCGCCGTCGCTCGAGGCAAGAAACGCGATCGCGGCCGCGATCTCGGCAGGGTCGGCAGCACGACCGAGCGGGATCTTGTCCCACTCGATCTTCTTCATGGTTTCGAAGTCGAGCTTGCGCTTCTCAGCTTCCTCGCGTAGGGCCGTGAAGTGCATCTGAGTCCCGACGTTGCCGGGCGCCACGGTGTTCACCCGGATGCGGTCGCCCGCCAGTTCGGCCGCCGCGCTGTGGGTCAGCGAAATCAGGCCGGCCTTGGAGGCGCAATAGGCGCTGAACAGGCCATGGCCGCTCTTGCCATACCAGCTCGACACGGTGACGATGGCGCCGCCGCCCGCCTCCCGCAGCGCCGGCACGAAGCGCTTGATCATCAGGACGTTCGACCGCAGGTTGACGGTCATGACCCGGTCCCACTCGTCCATGTCGAGCGTCTCGATCGGGCCGACCTTCTGCAGCGTGCCCGCCACCAACCCGAGGAATTTCAAGGGGCCGCCGAGCGAGGCCCGCGCCTGCTCGATGCCGTCGAGGGCCTCGGCCCGGGTGATGTCGGCCACGATCCCCACGATCTTGCCCTGTGCGGTCTTGCCGACCTCGGCCGCCACCGCGTGCACCGCGTCGACCATGTCGACCAGGACCAGCGACCAGCCGTCCCGGGCAAAGCGCTCGGCGGTCGCGCGGCCGACGCCGCCGGCCGCCCCGGTGAGGATTCCGATGCCCTGGCTCATTGAAGGATCATCCCGCCGTCGATGAGCAGCACCTGCCCGGTCATGTAGTCGGACTGCTCGGACCAGAGGAAACGCACCGTGCCCACCACGTCCTGCGGCTGGGCAACGCGGCCGAGCAGGATCTGGCTCGCCAGAGCGTTCATGGCCTCGCCCGGCGCGGCGCTCGCGCCCATGGCGAACAGGTCCTTGTCGAGTTGCTCCCACAGCGGCGTCGCCACGACACCCGGCGCGAATGCGTTCACCGTGATGCCCTTGCCGGCGAGCGCCCGCGCACCCGACTGGGTGAGGCTGACCACGGCCGCCTTGCTGACCGAATAGGGCGCGAAATCGGGAAAGCCCGAGCGGCCCGCGATCGAGGCCGTATTGATGATCTTGCCCTTCACGCCGTCCGCGATCATCGCCTTGGCGGCTTCCTGGATGCCGATCAGCACTCCGAGCGCGTTGACGTCGAGGATCGCCCGCCAGGTCTTCTCCGTCGCTTCGAGGAACGGCTCGGGCTTGTTGAATCCGGCGTTGTTGATCATGACGCGGAGCTGTCCGAACTCCTTGCGGCACAGCTCGACCGCCTGCTTGACGGCGGCGCGGTCGGTGACATCGACCTTGCAGAAGCGGGCCGAAGCGCCGAGCGCCTCGGTGGTCTCCCGTCCGGCCGTCTCGTCGACGTCCGCGACGATCACGCCATATCCGTCCTCGATGAGTGCCTCGGCGATGCGGCGGCCGATGCCGCGCGCCGCGCCCGTGACGATCGCGCCGCCCTTGGTTTGCTCGACCATTCTCGTCTCCCGTTTCAGGACCGTCGGGCCGTGGCGCGGTCTGGCGCCAAACTCCGCCGTCAGCCCCTCAGGCCCATCCGTCTACTCGGACAAGGGTGAAGCGGCGATCAGCTTGTCGCGGGCCGCGATTGCCGCCCGGCATCGCCCACTTGCCTTGCGTGCAGCTGCTCCAGATCTGCCGGGCCGCGATGTCCGTCGCGGGCCTGCTCACGTTTCCACCCCTGTTTCGCCGGAGACTAGGAGCCGGACAACATCTTGTCAATCGATTGCATCGTGCGTTGGACACCGCGCATTGTCGCCGGGTTCGATAGGGTGCGAGGCCCGCCTGGCTGGATTTCGGCGGCCATGCGGCCATGATGGCGGCAGGTAAGGAGGCGGTCGATGAAGCGCGTCAGCATGCGGGAACTGGCGGAGAGTCTAGGCGTCGATCGCGCAACCATCTCGCGCGCGCTCAGCCGTGACAAGGCGCATCTGGTCGCCACCGCGACCCGCGAGCGGGTGCGCGAGCAGGCGGGCCGACTCGGGTACCGGCCCGACCTGATGGCCGCGACGCTGCGCCGGGGCCGCTCCTATACGGTCGGCATCCTGGTGTCGGACCTGATGAACGAGGTGATGGTGCGCGTGGTGCGCGGAATAGTCGCCGTCCTCAACGACGGCGCGGCGCCAGACGCGCCCCTCACCCCACTGATCGCCGAGACAGGCGAGAAGCCCGAGGTCGTGCGCCATCTCATGCGCACGTTCCTGTCCCGGCGCGTAGACGCCATCATCTCGCTGACCTCGACCGAGGACGACGCCGAGGCACTGCTTGAGGCGGCCGCGGAGGTTCCGGTGATCCTGGCGGTGCGCAGCATCGCGGGTGTGCAGCTGCCGTCAGCGACATGCGACGACGAGGTCGGGGGAGCCATGGTGGCGCGGCATCTCCAAGCCCAGGGCCACACGGCCGTTTGCCAGATCCAGGGCCCCCGGACGGCTGCCACGTTCCGCAGCCGCTCGGCCGGCTTCAGCCGCGTCTGCGTAGAGTCCGGGCTTACCGAGGCGCCGCTCGACATCGTGGCGACCGCGGCCGTGTCACTCATGGGGAAGATCGCCACCGATGCCATCCTGGCCTCCCCGGTGCGGCCCACGGCGGTGTTCGCCCACAACGACGGCCTGGCGATCGGGGTTATCGAGGCCATGCGACAGCACGGCCTCGCCTATCCGGCCGACATCGGCCTGGTCGGCTTCAACAACACCGAACTGTCGCGGGTGCTCGCCCATCCGCTGACCACGGTCGAATACCCGGTCGCCGCGGTGAGCCGCCACGCGGCGCATCTGGTGGACGCGCTCGTCGCCGATCCGAGCTACGCCTGGGAATCGTTCGCGTTCGCGCCAGAGCTGATCGACCGGGGATCGGTCGGGCGGATCGTCCGTCCCGTAACGGCCAGGCGCCGGCGCCCGGCATCGTAAGGGCGTCGCTATGGCTGCGCCGCGACGTCGTCCCAGTTGGGACAGGTGCGCTGGTCGGCGGCGGTGTCGTAGGGTCCGTAATTGGTCTTGTCGATGACGATCGGCTTCAGCACGATGGGGTCGCGGATCGGCAGGTGGCGCACCGCGCGGATTGCGATCGTGGTGGCGATGCAGCCCTGCATGAAGCCGTCGTAGTCGCCAGTGGCCAGCATCTGGCCGGCCTTGATTGCCGCGATCGCCTCGCGGGTGCCATTGATGCCAACCACTTGCGCCTTGCTGCCGGCGTCCGCCAGCGCGTCGATCACGCCGGCCGCCATAGCGTCGTTGGCGGCCAGGACGCCGGCGACGTTCGGCTGCGCCTGGAGCAGGTTCTCCATGACCTGGTTGGCCTGCAGCCGCTGGTAGTTGCCCGGCTGGGAGGCCACCAGCTTCACCTCCGGGAACGCCTTGACGGCATCCTGGAAGCCGCGCAGGCGATCGGACGAGGTCAGCGTGCCGCGCACGCCCTCGATGATCACCACGTCGCCCTTGCCGCCGATCGCCTTCAGGAGATAGGTGGCGGTCGACTTGGCGAGGTCGTAGTCATTGGCCCCGACATACGCGACCATGGTGCCGCCGGCGCTGCGGTCGGTAACGTTGACGACCGGGATGCCGGCGGCGTTGAGCTTCTGCACACCGGGCACCATGGCCTTGTAGTCGACCGGCACCATCACCACCGCGTCCGGCTTCTTCACCGCCACGTCGTCGAACTGGCTCATCTGTTCGGGGATGCTGTCGGGCTGGGTCGGGATGTACTGCAGCACGTGAGCGCCAAGCGCCTGGGCCGCCTTCTCGGCGCCGATTCGCTCGGCCTGGAAGAACGGGTTGGTCTGGTTCTTGGTAATCACCGCGATGGTCTCACCGTCCGCGAAGGCGGAACCCGCGAGGCTGGCGAAGGCCAGCGCGGCCGCAATCAATCTTGTCTTGCGCATGCAGTCCCTCCCCGTGTGGCCGTCAGGCCTTGCGCCTGCTCGTCTGCAGATCGATCCATACTGCCGCGACGATAATGACTCCGGTGACGAGCGGCTGCCAGCGCGCATCGATCTGCAGCAGGTTCATGCCGTTGAGCACGAGCGTGAGCAGAAGCGCGCCGATGAAGGTGCCGAACAGCGTGCCGACGCCGCCGAACAGCGACGTACCGCCGATCAGCACCGCCGCAACGGCCGGCAGCGTCAGGCTGCTTCCGATATCGGCCTCGGCCGAGTTGAGGCGCGCCAGGAACACCAGCGCCGCGAGCCCGGCCGCGAGGCCGCTCAGCGTGTAGACGAGGATCAGCCGGCGCTGCACCGGGATGCCGGACAGGCGGGCCGCGACCGGGTTGGCCCCGATCGCGTAGACCTGCTGTCCCCAGGTGGTGCGGCCCGCGAAGAGGGCGAGCAGCACCAGGGAGCCGACCATCACCACGACCGGGATCGGCACCCCGAGCACGAAGCCGTTGCCGAAGCTGCGGAAGGCGCGCGGGAACCCGAACACCGTGCTGCCGGCCATATAGGTGTAGGTGAGTCCCTGGAGGATCCACAACATGCCGTAGGTGGCGATGAAGGAGGGGATGCGGATAACGGCCACGAGCAGGCCGTTGAACAGCCCGACGCCTGCCCCGATCCCGAGCGCGAGGACCACCGCCAGGGCGGGCTGGCCGGTCGCCTTCATCACCGTGCCGGCGACGCAGGCAGCAAGCCCGATGATGGCGCCGATCGACAGGTCTAACCCCGCGGTCAACACCACGAGCGTCAGCCCCGACGCCATGAAGAACAGGAGCGCGGCCTGCCGGAGCACGTTCATGATGTTGGTCGGCGTCGCGAAGACCGGGCTCGCAATCGCGAGCCCGGCGCAGAGCAGCGCCACGGCGAGGAGGCGAAATCCGATGCGGGTCACCTCCCCTGACAGCGCGAAGCGCGCCGCAGACCCGGGCGTCGTCGTGGCGCTCATGAACTCGTTCCCCGAAGCGCCTCGATGACGAAGGCCAGGATGACCAGGGCACCGACGCAGCAGACCTGCAGGGACGACGGCAGGGCGATCAGGTTCAGGCCGTTGCGCAACACGCCGATGGTGACGACGCCCAGCAGCGTGCCGGGAAGCCAGCCGTTGCCCCGCTCGAACGACGTTCCTCCCACCGCTACCGCCGCGATGGCGTCGAACTCCATGCCGATCCCGGCCGTGGGATGGCCCGCATTGAGGCGCGCCGTGAGCACGAGGCCGGCGATCCCGGCCATCAGGCCCGCCAACGCGTAGACGCAAAGCAGCACCAGGCGCTGCGGGATTCCCGCAAAGATCAAGGCCTCCCGGTTGCCGCCGAGCGCGAACACATAGGTCCCGAATGCGGTCCGGTACAGCAGCACGTGGAAGACCGCATAGGCCACGACCATCAGGAGGATGGGCATCGGCACGCCGGCAACCGTGCCGGAATAGACGGCCTCCACGGATGGCGGGATGCCGACGACGCTCTGCCCATCGGTGACCGCCAGCGCGAGGCTCTGGGCGACGCCGAATAGCCCGAGCGTCGCGACGAACGGCGGGATGCGCAGCCACGCCACGAGCCAGCCGTTCACGATTCCGCAGGCCAGACCGACGGATGTGCCCGCCAGGAGCGCCAGGACCAGCGATCCCGTGCCGACCGCGACGGTCGACAGCACTACGGCCGCCAGCGTGAGCACGGCCCCGATCGACAGGTCCAGTCCCTCTGTCATGATCACCAGCGTCATCGGCAGCGCGATTAGCAGCAGCACGCTCGACTGGTCGAGCACGTTGAGCAGATTGGCCGGCTTGAGGAAGTCCCGGTTGCCTAACGTGAAGCCCACCACCAGCACGCCGAGCATCATGAGGACGCCGGGCGATCGGACGCGAAAGGCAGGGCGTGGCGACAGGACCGCGTCAGCCATCATGCATGCCCAGCCGGACGATGTTGGCTTCGCTGAGTTCCGCCCGCGTCAACTCTCCGACTATGCGCTTGCCGCGCATCACATAGGCGCGGTCGCAGACGTGCACGATCTCCGATTGTTCGGACGAGATCATGAGGACGCCGGCCCCCGCGCGCACGAGGCCGTCGATGAGGGCGAAGATCTGTGCCTTGGCGCCGATATCGATGCCGCGAGTCGGCTCGTCGAAGATGAACAACCGCGCCTTGGCGGCGAGCCACTTGCCGATCACCACCTTCTGCTGGTTGCCGCCCGACAGGGTGCCCACGGCAGCCAGCACCGAGGGGGTGGCAATCGACAGGCGGCGTACGATCTCGCCGGCGACCGAGCGGGCGCGGGCGGGACGGAACAGGCCGGTGAACAGCGTCGGCAGGGCCGCCGCTATCAGGTTGTCCCCGACCGAGCGGATCAGCGCCAGCCCTTCGGTCTTGCGGCTTTCGGGAATGAGCGCCACGCCGAGCCGGACCGCGGCTTCGGGCCCGCCGCTGTGGATGCACCCAAAGATGCGGATCTCCCCCGAGGTCACCGGATCGGCCCCGAAGATGGCGCGTGCGACCTCGGTCCGCCCGGAGCCCACGAGGCCGGCGAGTCCGACGATCTCGCCTGCCCGCACGGTCAGCGAGATGGCGGCGATGCCGCTCGGCCCCGACAGGTCGCGTGCCTCGAGCAGCGTGTCGCCGGCGGCGCCGAACACGCGCGGATAGGTCATGTCGACGCTGCGGCCGACCATCAGACGCACAAGTTCGTCCGGGCTGGCCTCGCTTGGCAGAAGGGTCCGGATGCGCTGGCCGTCGCGCAGCACCGTAATCCGGTCGCCCAGCGCGAACACCTCCGCCATGCGGTGCGAGATGTAGACGATCGCGACCCCGCTGGCCTTGAGGCGCGCCATGATGCGGAACAGTTGCTCGCTTTCGCGTTCCGACAAGGCGGCGGTGGGCTCATCCATCACGAGGATCCGGGCATCCTGCGACAGCGCCTTGGCGATCTCCACCATCTGCTGCTGGGCGACGCCCAGCCGGTGCACCATGACGCCGGCATCGACGTCCAGCCCGACCAAGTCGAGCACCCGGCGCGCCTCCCTTCGCATGCGGGCCCGGTCCAAGGTGCCGGGGACCCGGCCGGCAGGGGCACGGCCCAGAAAGATGTTCTGGGCGACGTCGAGATAGGGGACGAGCGAGAATTCCTGGAAGATAACCGCGATGCCGAGCCGGCGCGCATCGGCAGGCGAGGCGATAGCGACCGGCTTGCCGTCGTGGAAGATGCTGCCACCGTCCGCCCTGTAAGCGCCGCACAGCACTTTCATCAGCGTCGACTTGCCGGCGCCGTTCTCTCCCAGCAGCATGTGTATCTCGCCGGGCCACACCGAGAACGAGACATCCTGCAGGGCTCTCACGCCGGGGAAGCTCTTGCTGATGGCGCGCAGATCCAGCAGGGGCTCGGCCGCGGCACCCGATGGCGCGACGCGGGAGACCTGCGTGGCGCTCACCCGGCCACGGCTCCGGCCGTTGGGCGGAAGATCTTGCCCGGATTCATCATCCCCGAGGGATCGATCGCACGCTTGATGACGCGCATGATGTCGACCGCATCGCCGAGTTCGTCCTGCAAGTAATCGATCTTGCCCGTGCCGATCCCGTGCTCCCCGGTGCACGTTCCGTCGAGCGCAACCGCGCGGCTGACCATCCGGGCATGCACCTCGCGGGCCCGCGCGATCTCGTTCGCGTCGGCCGGATCCACCAGGATCAGCATGTGGAAGTTGCCGTCGCCGACATGGCCGACGATGGGCGCCGTGAGCCCGGCCGCGGCGGCGTCGGCCCGCGTCTCGGTCAAGCACTGCACCAGGGCCGAGATCGGCACGCATACGTCCGTGATGATGGCCTCCGAGCCCGGCCGCAGGCCGCGGCCCGCATAGAGCGTGTTGTCGCGCGCATGCCACAGACGCGAGCGCGCCTCGGGCTCGGTGGCCCATTGCAGGCCCTGCCCGCCGCCATCCGCGGCGATCGCCTCGACGAGGGCCGCCTGCTCGGCGACACCGGCGGGGCTGCCGTGGAATTCAAGGAACAAAGTCGGCGTCTCGGGGTAGGTCAGGCCGGAATGCCGGTTTACGCCCCGGATCATCACCTCGTCCAGCAATTCGATGCGGGCCACGGGGATCGCGGACTGCATGACCAGAACTGCCGTCTCCACCGCCTGGGCCAGCGAACCGAAGGGGCAGACTGCGGCCGCGATCGCCTCGGGCTGCGGGTGCAGGCGCAGCGTGACCTCCGAGATGATGCCGAGCGTTCCCTCGGCGCCGACAAACAGGCGGGTCAGGTCGTAGCCGGCAGCCGACTTGCGGGCTCGCCGGCTGGTGCGGATCGCACGCCCATCGGGCAGCACCACTTCGAGCGACAGCACGTTGTCGCGCATGGTGCCGTAGCGGACCGCCATGGTGCCGGAGCCGCGCGTCGAGGTCATGCCGCCGATCGAGGCGTCGGCGCCCGGATCGATCGGGAAGAACAGGCCGGTGTCGCGCAGGAAGGCGTTCAGCGCCTTGCGCCGGATGCCCGGCTGCACTCGGACGTCCATGTCGGCAGCGTTGACCTGCAACACCTGATCCATGCCGCCGAGGTCGAGACACAGGCCGCCCGCGACGGCCGAGGCGTTGCCCTCGAGCGAGGTTCCGGCTCCGAATGGCACGATCGGCACATTGGCAACTCGGCAAGCGCGGACGATTGCTTGGATCTCGACGGTGGTCAGCGGCTTGGCCACGAGATCCGGCAGGGTTGGCTCGCGGTAGGCTTCGCTACGCCCGTACTGCTCGCGGGTGCCGCGAGCCGCGCTGACGCGGTCGCCTAAAATGTCTTGCAGGCGCGGCAGCACTGCCTTGGCGCGTGCTCCTGCCGACAACGCCTCGCCCATGGCGTGTTCCTTCTGGCTTGGGGGCGCCGCTAGAGACGTCTCAGGCCGCCGCGTCGGGCAGCCCGGCCGAACGGGCCGCGTGACGCACTGTGGCGATGAAGTCGGCGTCGCCATCGCCGGCTGCGATCAACGCCGAATAGGTCTCGCGCAACTGCGCCGCGAGCGGGGCCGGCATGTCGGCGCCGCGCGCGGCCGCGAGGATCAGGTCGAGGTCCTTGGCCATCTGTCGGCACGAGAACGTCGAGGTGTAGTCGCCGGCCTTCAGCGGCGGCGTCTTGTAGTTCACCATCGGCGAGCCGACCGCGCTGTTGGCCATGAGGTCGAGCATCTGGCCGGGATCGACGCCGCCCTTGCGGGCCAGCGTCAAGGCCTCCGCCATCATGCCGGCCGAGACCGCGATCATCAGGTTGATCGCCAGCTTGGCGTAGCGGGCCTGCTCGGCCTCCCCGAGGTAGTATTGCGCCTTCGAGATCGCGGTGAGCGCGGGACGGAGCCGCTCGAACGCGTCGCGCGGGCCGGAGGCCAGAACGGTGAGTTCACCGCGCTCGGCGAGCACCGGATTGCCCGACACGGGCGCCCGCAGATAGGCGATTCCGCGCGCCGTGGCAGCCTTTTCGACGCGGGCCGAGGCTTCGGCGCTGACCGTGCTGGTCTCCACCAGGATCGCACCCGGCGCCATACGGGCCAGCAGCCCGTCATCCCCGGTCAGCGCGCCGATTAGCGCGCCGTCATGGGGCAGCGACGTGAGCACCGCGCCCGCGCCGGCGATCGCCTCGCTGGCATCGGCCGCGACCGGGATCTGCCGGTCGCGCGCCGCTTCGAGGCGCGCGGGATCGAGGTCGAAGCCGGTGAGCGGATGGCCGGCCCCCACGAGGCGCGCCGCCGTGGGCAGTCCGAGCTTGCCGAGGCCGATCCAGGCGAGGCGCTGTTGGGTGGTCACGCGGCATGCTCCTTCTGTCCACCCGGCCAGCCGAGTTCGGCCAGGATGCGTGTCCCGGATTCGGCGAGCCGGGCCTTGATGTCGGCGAGGTCGACCCCGAGCAGCCGGCCCGCCCGCTTGTGCCACCGTCCCGCGATCATCACGGAATCAATAGCTCCAGGATGGGCCTGGAAGATCAGCGTCGCGACAGGGTCGTGCACCGGCCATAGGTCGAGGTCCGTCGCGCGGACCAGCACGAGGTCGGCCTGCTTGCCGGGCGCGAGCGAACCGATCCGGTCCTGCTGCCCCAGCATCCTGGCGCCTTCGCGCGTGATCCAGGTCAGGGCCTCGCGCACCCGGATGGTGCTGGTCGGCGGAATGGCCCCGGTGGCGGCGCGGCTGACCGCGTTGTCGAGCGCGCGCTGATGCGATAGCGCCACGCGGGCAACCCCCAGCATGCTGCCCGCGATCACGCTTTCGAGGTCGACACCCAGCGATGGCGCAGCCCCGAGCGCGCGAAGGCGCCCCGTGATCGGATGGCCATGCCCCTGGATCATCTCGTTCTCGGGCGTGAGCGAAAAGCTGACCCCGAGATCCACGAACCGGGCCAGCCGGTCGTCAGGCAGGTCGTTGCCGTGCACGATGTTCAAGCGCGGCCCGACCAGGCCCTCCGCTTCCAGCACGTCCCACCCCTCCGGGGCCCGGGCGGGTCCGCCGCCCTGGTGCATCGAGGCGATCAGGCCGAGTTCCCGCGACAGCCGGAAATCGGCGAGCGTCACGTCGAGCGTCGCGTAGTGCGGCCCGAGGATCGCCATCCCGAGCGTGAGCTTGCCGCCCTGCGCGGCGAAGGGGCCCGCCAGCAGCCGCTCCATTTCTCGGCGGGGATGCGGCACCTCGGAAAAGTGCCGCTCGCCGGGCTTCGGATCGGGCTTGGGGGAGCCGTGGAAAAACGCGGCGCGGATGCCCGATTTTTGCAGCGCCGCGACGGCCGCATCGGTGTGGGCCGGCGTGGGGTTGTTATGGCACCAGTCGACCAGAGTCGTCGTGCCGCAATTGATCTGGTTCAGCGCGCCCGCCAGAGTCGCGATGTGGATGTCGGCAGGCCGGAACCGGGTGGCCAGCCCCGCATGCACCCATCGGAAATATTCGAGCAGCGTCCAGTCGGCAGCCGCTCCGCGAAGCGCGGTCTGCCAGGTGTGCATGTGCGCGTTAACGAGGCCGGGCATCAGGATGCAGCCGGCGCCGTCCACCACCTCGGCATCGCCGGTATCGAGGTCGGCGCCGATCGCAGCGATCCGTTCGCCCTCGACCAGGACGCTGCCGCGCCTCAAGTCGGCGACGGCGTCGTCCATGGTCACCACGACCGCGTCACGGATCAACGTGCGTGATGTCACCGCCACAGTATCCTGGACAAGATTTCGGATGACGTTGCGGCGCATGCCAATTGTGTAATCTCCTCCCAGCAGTGCCATTCGGCCCCCAGCCGGCAGACACTATCGCCCCATGGTGCCCCAGGCCCTTGCAGTGTCCAGCCCGCAAACATTCAAAGCGGATATTTTACCCTTCATCGTTGACGAGGTCTCGGATCGGCGTTCGCGAATGCTGCTCACCGTGTCATTTCTCGCGGTCACTCCGTTGAACCGGTTGCCGTGGCCGATACAGATGAAGTCGCGCCAACGCCCCATTCGGTCTTCCTGCAGCTGATTGCCTGAGCTACCTTCACGCGGAAGTCGCGGCTCGGGAAGCCTCATCACTGGCATGGTCGCAGTTGCGGTTGGCTGCACGCATCGGAACGCTCGACGTGCCGCCAGCGCGTGCCCGTGGCCGATCGATGCTGGAGCGCCTTGGAGAGATGTCGATCGCGAGCCGGAACTGCAGGCGGGCAGCGGCTTGCGTTTCTGCACCCCCCGCGCCGGCATCGTGGCATACCCTTTCAACATCATGTGCGCCGATGCCACAGCAAGAAGCGGTCCGCACTTTGAAGGGGTGGGCCTCTTTGAATCAATTTTATCCGATCCGGATAAATCAGTTCGAGACCGGTCAGTTTTGTTTGGTAAATCTGTCTCGTCGATCGGGCCGGTGCTGAAGCATGTGGCTTTCGCGATCGATCGAGGGGGGAGGCTGCACGGAGGAGCTTGGACACAATGTGGGTCAATCCGTTTCTCAAGTTGTGGCGCCGACCGCCTTTTCGTGAGCTAATTCGCGCACGCTTGCAATGGAGCGCGGCAAGATCGAAGCCGCGGCCTGACCGTCCGCACGGACCAAGGGAGAGAGCGATGGCGGCCCTGATCCGTCACTGCAGCGGCTGGTCTGCTCGTGTCTTGGCCGTCCGACCGCATGTCGACGATGTGCAGCCCAGATGCGGATTCGAGGTCTCCTCGGAACTGCCGGGCGCGAGAGCCGGCGGATGACACCTGCGGACGACACGCTAAGCCGCCGACTCCTGCCACAAAAGGTGTTCCATATTTCTCTGGCCAGAGAGTTCTTGACCGTCGTCACTTCTACAGTGGCGCTTATTATTCTGTGCCTCCTGTTAGCGCCGTCCAGCGTCTCGTATGGCGCACTGGCTGGAAGTCTCCCGTTCGCTGCAATCCTTGCAATCGTTGGGCTGGCCCAAATGCTGGTCGTCCAACAAGGGGGCTTCGATCTGTCGGTTGCGGGCGGCGTGTCGCTTGCGGTGGTCATTTCGACCCACGTTCCGGCCGGGAACAGCGCTTACCTCCTGCCTGCGGTCCTGATGGCGGCGTCTTGCGCCGTCGCAGCCGGTGTCGTGAATGGCATACTGGTCGGCTTCATGCGGCTGAACGCGATCGTGGCCACGATCGGCATGAACGCATTGATGTATGGCGGCGTGTTTGCCGTTTCCGGCGGCGTGCCGAGATCGACCACCCCCTTGCTCGCGGCAATCGCTGGTGGAGACACGTTGGGCATCGGGAACTCCGTGTACTTTGCCCTCGCGATTCTGCTGCTGGTTTCGCTCATCATGAAGAAGACGGTCGTCGGACGGCGCTATGAGGCGATCGGCGCCAGCCCAATGGCCGCCCAGGCCGTTGGACTTCGCGTGCGGCTTCACCAGATGATGGCGTATGTCTATGCCCAACTGCTGTACTGCGTTGCCGGCATTTTGCTCGCCGGGATTACCTCCCAGCCAACGGCGTTCCAGGGAGACTCGCTTCTCCTCCCCTCTGTTGCCGTCGTGGTTCTCGGCGGGACCTCGCTAATCGGCGGTCGTGGCTTTCCCATCTCGACAGTGGTCGCGGCGTTCTTCCTCAATCAACTGAGCCAGTTTGCGCTCGCCGTCGGCGTGCCCTATTCGGCCCAGACAATAATTCAAGCCTTCGCGCTTGGATTTGGTATCGCCGTATATTCGTTCCGGTGGACCAATAAGACCAAGAACACTATTAAACCGTCAAACAAAGAGGAAAAACATGAAGTTATTATCTCCTAACAGGCATATGGCACTCGCTGCGGCGGCCGTGCTGCTGAGCCTCGGCGGCTCGGCCGCTTACGCCGAAACGCCGTCATGGTGCGGCCCGAAGAAGGCCACGCTGGCCTTGCTGGATGGCTTCGGAGGCAATAGCTGGCGTCTGGTCACGACCGCGTCCGGGAAGGACGAAGCAGCAAAGTGCCCCAGCATCACCGACTATCAATACGGCGACGGACAAGGCAACACGCAAAAGGCGATTTCAGATATCAAAAGCATGGCCGCACGTGGCATCGACGCGCTGGTCGTTTTCGGCGACGCCGGTCCGGCGGTTCTGCCCGCTCTTACGAGCGCCTACAAAGCTGGTAAGGTCGTTGTTCCGTACCGCGTTGTCGTCGGCGGTGAAGCTGGCAAGAACTACACCAAGTTCATCGGCGCGTCCGAGAAGGACGACGGCGTGAGCTGGGGCAACTGGATCAAGAGCGTACTGCCCAAAGGGGGCAACGTGCTGTTCATCAGCGGTCCGGCTGGTAACAGCCAGGGCATGGACGAACTTGCGGGTCTCAAGTCTGTCCTAGGACCTGATTACAAATTCATCAACCCCGCGCCCTTCGATGTGACGAACTGGGATCCTGCATTGACTCAGCAAGTTCTGACCGCAGAGATCGCGAAGAACGACAAGATCGACGTTATCGTTTCCGATTTCGGACCCTCGCTGGTCGGCGCGCTTCCAGTCTTCAAGAAGTTCAACAGGTCGATCCCCGCGATTGCTACGTCGGACGGCAACAATCTTGGCTGCTTCTGGACCGACAACAACAAGGACAACCCGGACTTCAAACTGTTCACCGTCGCAACCGGCAACGACAACGTGCGCTTGGCTGTTCAATGGGCCGTGGCCGAGGCAACGGGCGGCCAGCTTCCGAAAACCGAAATCTTCACAGCGCCGAACTTCGAAGATTCTGTGTCGGGCAAACCGAGCGCGGTGCAGTGCCGTAAGGACCTCCCCGGCGATATCTATCTTTCGGCTGAGATGAAGGCTGACAATCAGGGAAGGCTCATCAATAAATGAGGCTCTAGCGGTCCCGGCTGGAGCTTTCAATCCGGGGCCGCGATACTTCGGAGCGACCGCGAGAGGTCGTTGTGCAATGCGGAAGAGCTGCCTTGACCGTCGAACATCAGATCCTGGAAGACCTTGAACTCGGCAGTTCGGTGCTGACTGCAACCATACGGCTGTCCGGGATTTCGAAATACTATTCGGGCGTCGCGGCGCTGTCAGATGTGAACGTTGACTTTTACTCGGGCGAAGTTCACGCCATTCTCGGTGAGAACGGGGCCGGCAAGTCGACCCTTATGAACATCATCTCCGGAGTGCTTCAGCCAGAAGCGGGCGTGATCGAGTTTGAGGGCAGACGCGAATCGCCGTTGTCTCCGGAAAAGGCCGTGGCGCTTGGGATTTCAATGTCCTACCAGCACCCTGCCATCCTCGATGATCTGTCCGTGCTTGAGAATATTCAGGTCGCGCTACCTCGATCGCTGTTTAAAGGAAAATCGTCGCGTGACGTTGCGAGCGGGATGCTGAAGGCCGTCGGTTTGCACGTCCCGCTGCGGGCTCGGGGCGACTCGCTGACGGTCGCGCAGAAGCAGTTGCTGGAAATCGCAAAAGCCCTGGCCATGAAGCCGAAGGTGCTGATCCTCGACGAACCGACAGCGTCGCTCGACCGGGACGCGACGGACATGCTGTTTGATCGCATCCGCGATGTAGTGAAGGCTGGAACGTCGGTCATCTATATCACGCACCGCCTAGCGGAACTTCGCCAGATCGCGGATCGCGTCACGGTGCTGCGGGATGGGCGTGTGCGGGGCGCAGCGCTCGTGGATGAGGTGACTGATGAAAAGCTCTTGAGCATGATCGTCGGGCGCGCACTCGGATCTACGTTTCCGCCAAAGGCGAAGGGCGTTGCAGGAGAAGTCAACTTTTCCGTTCAGGCCATTGGCGGACAGAAATTCAAAGATGTCAATTTCGACGTTTCGCTTGGACAGATCATTGGCGTGGCCGGGGTTGCGGGCAACGGCCAGTCCGAGTTGATGCGGGCGCTAGCAGGGCTGCAGCCGTGCGATGGCGCGGTCTATCTGCGCGGTCGTCCTCTCACCCACCACGATCTTTTGCGCGAAGCCGCATTCATGCCCTCGGATCGGCACGCCGAGGGCCTTGCGGGCCGCCTTTCCGTTCGCGAGAACGCGTCGCTGGCCGCGCTGGAGAAATTTGGATCGTTCGGGTTTCTCAGTCGCAAAAGAGAGCTGGAGCAGGTCTTGCAGGCTTTCTCGTCACTGGCCGTAAAGGCCCCAAGCATCGAGGCGCCCGTTACGTCACTCTCAGGCGGCAACCAGCAGAAGGTGGTCATGGCGCGCGCACTGCTTGCGGAGCCAAGCCTGATTGTCGCCGACGAACCGACCCAGGGGGTCGATGTTGGCGCCCGGGCCGAGATCTATCGCATCTTGCGCGAGATTTCGAGTTCGGGCACGCCCGTCATCGTCAATTCCTCCGACGCGGCAGAGCTTGAAGGGCTGTGCGACAAGGTCGTCGTGATCTCGAGGGGGCGTGTCGTTGAGACGCTGACCGGCAGCGATGTCGTCGAAGCCAATATCGTTGCAGCGGCCGTCAATGCCGAGACTCACGTCGACGACGCCGGAAAACGCGGGTCGCTGGCCGAAGGCGCGATGGCCCGAGGCGGCTGGAAGCACTTCGTCCAGATGGACATCGCGCCGGCTATTCCCCTGACGATCGTCACAATTATGCTTGCGCTTTACGGGTTCAGTCGGAACCCGAATTTTCTCTCGTCATTCAACGTCTACAACATCCTTATGTTGGCGTCGGCCCTCGGCTTCATCGCCCTTGGGCAGACTATCGCTCTTCTGCTGGACGGGATCGATCTGTCGGTCGGCCCGACGGCCGGCTTTCTGGTCGTGATTGCATCGTTCTTCGTGAACGATGGGCAGCCATGGACAATGATCGTGGCGGGATTTCTTTTGATGTTCGGCTCCGCAATCGTCATCGGCGTCATCAATGGCAGTCTCATCAGGTTCGCGAAATTCACCCCTATCGCCGCAACCCTGGCGATGTTTATCGGCCTGCAGGGGTGCAGTTTTCTTCTGCGCGACGGGCCAGGCGGTTACATCAATTCCGCTGTCGTGAATGCAATCACGTGGCAGATTGGGCCGATGCCTGTGGCGTTCCTCGCGATGGCCGCTTGCGCCGTTGCAGGCGAGTTTGCGCTGCGGAACATGCGGCCGGGCTGGCAGCTTCGGGCGACCGGTTCGGATGAGGAATCGGCGCGGCGGATCGGATTGCGGATTGATCGCATTTTTATTGTCGGCTATATTGGAAGCTCGGTCTTCGCAGCGCTCGGGGCAGTGATGCTGATGGCTCAGATCGGCGTCGGCGACCCGCAGCAAGGCACAAACTACACGCTATCGAGTATCACGGCTGTGGTCCTTGGCGGCACCAGCCTCCGCGGCGGGCGCGGCACGTTCGTCGGAACGGTGCTCGGCGCTCTGCTCCTGACGGAAGTGCTCAATGCAGTTTCATTTCTGGGGCTGTCGCAAACCTATCAATACGCGTTCCAGGGTGCGCTGATCCTGATCGCCGCCCTGATCTACGCGACAGTGCGCAGACGTGGCCGGACTTGATGGGGCGCAAGCATGCATGAGTCCCTGATAAGGAAGGGGAATGGCCAAATTCGCTTGTGGTGGACAGCCCCAAGGTAGCCGTCCTGGCGCTTGCCCTCGCGGGTTGTGCCGCGACGCCGTCCAGGCCGTTGAACTACCCGCCCGGTGCCTTCTACACGCCCGATGGCAAGCCCAGAGTGCTGCCCTGCATGGCGGGTGCCCTGCTGTGCTCGCCGCAGACGTGAACCAAGCTTTATCGTTTCAGGTATCAATCACGCCAGCAACGCCATCGGCCCGATGCGGCCGGCGATGGCCGTCCTGATAGTCTCCCCCGAGTCGACCGGCATCTGAACTGTGGTGAGGTCGCCCTCGATGCCGTTACATCGCTTCCGATCGCGACAAACTGGATGCGATGAACAAGGCCCACGCCGTCGCCCTTGCCTGCGGCGCAAGATGTTGACCTGAAGTCCTCGCGGGAGGAGATCGGCAAGGCCAAGGCGCGGCGCGGCCTGAGCCCGGTCAGGGCAGGATCGCGTTAAGCACGGCGGCTGCGTCCTCAATGTCCTGGCGCACGGCCGCGACGGCCTTGTCGACGTTTTTCGCGCGCAGCGCCGTAACCAGCGCACGGTGGTGGCGGTTCGACACCACGAAGTTCCCGCGCTCCTGCAGCAGGTTGAAGTAAGGGCTGATCTGCAGCCACAGGCTCTCGACGATGGCGAGCATCGTCTCCGCTCCGCTCGCCTGATAGACCGAGAAGTGGAAGTCGCGGTTCGCCCGCAGGTAGATCTTCCGCGCCTCCTTGTCGGGCTTGATGTTGTCCATCTCGGCGACGAGTGCGTCGAGCCGGGCGAGGGCAGCCGCCTCGATGTGGGGCACCGCCCATGACACGGCGAGCGCCTCGACGGCGAGGCGCGTGCGGGTGAGGTCGGCAAGGCGCTCCCGCGTCAGATGCGGGATGCCGAGGCTGCGCCCGGCCACGACGGTCAGCGCCTTCTCGGCCGTCAGGCGCAGGATCGCCTCCCGGACCGGCATGGCACTGACCCCGAAGGCGTCGGCCAGCCACTGGATCGTGATCGACTGGCCTGGCGCCAGATCCCCGTTGAGGATCAAGTCCCTGGCCTGGCGGTAGACGTCGTCCTGCATGGTGCCGCGCTGGACGCGGACCACCGACAGAGGCGCGCGCGACCGTGCCCGCGTTTCGCTCATGACGTCCTGCCCAGCACCCGAAGCGTCTCCCCGCGTTGCACCAATCCGCCTAGCGCGATGCACCGCGGACGACCAGGGCAACGAGTCCGGGTTAAAATGCGGCTGGTTGTAGGATTTCGAGCAGGTAGGCTGAGTTCCAGGACGCCATTTTGCGTTTTCGCTTGATGGCGCGCTTGTCCTTGGCCTGAC
>JAABUQ010000715.1_pt1 | contig 76868 bp, 64 predicted proteins | sample 5560001 | NCBI WGS metagenome assembly JAABUQ01 (sample SAMN10711888, study PRJNA513371) | rock metagenome | isolation source: Antarctica rocks | place: Antarctica: Victoria Land, Finger Mt nord | collected 2015-12-18 | reverse complement strand
AGCTGGTACAACACCGAAAGACTGCACTCCGGCCTGGGCTACCAGACGCCCAGCGAAACTCATGCCGGCTACCGAGAAGCGGCATGAACGCGCAAAAGACCATGTCCGAGAAACGCGGGGCAGATCAGACCCTATGACTGCAAGCGGTAATGAGGTGCTTGAAGGAGCCAGAGGCGCGCACCCCAGTCGCAGCTCTTTCGGGAGCTGCCCTTCATTGAGGCTTCTGCGACCAGGCGCAGGTCTCGGCCGGGCCCGTCCCGGCAGCGAGAGCAACCGAAGGTGCCGGTGGTGTCCGGTCACCGCAGTGACTCAGCCGATGACCAGAAATGTCGCGATGCGTAGAAGGGCGCGGCGCCGGGCTCTTATGGGCCTGAGGTCTTACTGCTCGAACGACCTCTGGTTCGGTACGTGGGCAGTATTCCCCGACAACATCTCTGCGCGACCCGTGGAGGCGGCCTGTTCCTGCCCGGTCACGACCTGGTTGCGCCCCGCCGCCTTTGCCTGGTACATGCACGCGTCTGCTGCTACCAGCAGGTCGGCGACAGCAAGCGAGCGGGACTGGTCGACGGCCGCGACCCCGATCGACACGGTCACGGTAACCGCGAGCCCGCCGGCGGTCGGCACGCTCAGCTCGGCGACCTGCTGTCGCAGTCGTTCGGCGATCGGGGCGGTCTCGGCGGCGTCGGCGGTGGCCAGCAGCGCGACGAACTCCTCACCGCCGAAGCGTCCCAGCAGATCCTGGTCGCGCATCCCGCTGCTGAGGGTGTCCGCGACAGCGCGCAGCACGTGGTCGCCAACCAGATGACCGTGCGTGTCGTTGACGTCCTTGAAGTGGTCGATGTCGATCAGCAGCACCGTGCCGGGTTGCTGGTCACGGCGCAGCGCCTGCAGTGCGCTTGCTGCCTCCCGCTCCCACGTGACCGCATTCAGCAGACCTGTCTTGGGGTCGTGCCGGGCGGCAGCGCGCAACTGGGCGTGCAGCAGCCCGCGCTGCAGCAGCAGGATGGGGGGCACAGTCACCGCGAGCAGAACCGCGCCGATGCCGACCATCACCGCCACGATCACCCCGGCGCACACCTCCAGAGCGTCCAATCGCAAGTCCTCGGCGTCCCACAGCAACGCCCCCCAGCAGGTCTGCGGGTCCACCGCCTTGACCGCGACCGCGACCAGCATCGAGTTCAGCGCTGCCGCAGCCAAGCCCGCCGCCGCCACCGCGGCAACCCAGGCCAGCCGCGTCGGACCGAGCGGCAGCCCGACCGAACTCGAGAACGACGTGTGGAACACAAGGGAGGCGGCGGCGTAGGACAGACCGATCACGGCGGCGGAGAACACCCTGCGGTGCAGTGGGGCGGGCCGTACCCGCCACTGGGTCAGTGCCATCAGCGGCCACGGCGCGATCAGCACGTACGCCGGCGGCAACAGCACCGCCATCGGCAGCCACCAGGCGGACAGCAGATCCTTGACCACGGTCCCGGCCGGCTCGCCCAGGCGCCGAGTCGCCTCCACCGACGCCCCGCCGCACGCGAGCAACAGGCAGCCCACAGCCGCAGCCCGCCCGTCTAGTTCTATTGCCCTTACTAGCCACACCGCCACGGCCACGGACAGCAGTGGCAGCGCAATCACATAGCCGCGGACACCGGCTGGCAGTTGCCACAGAGGCCAACCCGCGGCGTCCGACCGACGCGCTCCCGCCCTGCCCGCCACCTGCTCCTCACCGCACGTGCCTGTAGAGGCGCCGACAGTAGCAGTCCGGGGACAATCAAGAGGGTCCGCCCGTCCCCTGACCACGGCCGCCTGGCGGCCCGACATCTCGACGAGGTTCTGATGCGCGGCACCAAGTGGACCTGACCAGCCCGTCCCCTGACCGCGCCGCCTGGCGGCTCGACATCTCGAGGAGGTTCTGATGCGCGGCACCAAGTGGACCTGACAATCACAGTCCGGGGCGTGCGGTCCGCCGATGTCGACGGGCTGGTAACCGGCGGCTGGTGGCCCGGGCCGCCGAGGTGAGCAGGCTGGGGGTGAGGGCGGTCCGGGGTCGAGTCGTTGCCTTGGCGAGCCCGCTGCTCGGGTGCCTGTTGGAGGTCCTTACCCCGTTCCGCCCCGATCCCCGCCGTGGCCGGGGTGCTCCCGGGGATCGAGGAGGACCCGGCTGACGCTGAGCAGTACCCGAGCGGCCTACCCGGGCGGGTGCCCCAGGACTGGCTGCGGCCGCGGGTCGCGTCGACCGCTGTCTGGGGAGCTATGGGACGCCCTAGCCGGTACGCGCCCACACGGCGTGTCGAGCGGGATCTGTCAACCCGCGTCGCTGGCCTCACCGGTGGCTCCGCCACGCCTCGCGCCTTCAGCCGGTGAGGCTAGCGACGCGGGTGCCTGGGATAGGGGTCCTGGAAGGGCGAAACCCCGGCGATGTGGCCGTTGGCCAGGGATCGTTCCCGGGGTCTTCGACCGGGAGCGTATGGAGGTTCGCCGGCGTGTCAACTGATGCCGGCCCGGTAGGACCCAGTCGTCCCCCAACGGCTCGTGACGGCCCAGCGGCTCAGTTCCTGCACCGCGGTGACAGGTGAGCGACTGCACGACGCGCTGGCTCTGTACGAGTGGAACATGTCCGCAGCCGCGGCCGTCCTGACGACAACGGCGATGGTCGAAGTCCTGGTCCGGAACTCCCTCGACACTCAGCTCCGGTGGGCGAGCCGCCGGGGAGCCAGCGAGTGGTTCGACGTCGTCGCGCTCGACGACCAGGGCCACCACGACCTCCGGGCGGCTCGAGCTCGAGCGGCGAAGCGTGGACCCGAGCTCCAGGGGCGGGTGGTGGCGGAACTGACCTTCGGCTTCTGGAGGTGTCGCAGCTTCTCGCTACCTGACGTCCCTGTGGGTCCCGGCGACAGCGGCGGCGTTCCCCCTCGCGCCGACGGACCTCCGCCGCCGCCGTGTTGAGGTCGACGAGCGGCTGCAACGGAGCCACTTCGTCCGAAACCGTGCCGCTCATCACGAACCCATCCACCGCCGCGATCTCGGACGGGATCTAGCAGCGGCCATCGACCTGTCCGCGTAGATCTCACCGGACGCCGCGGCCTGGGTGACCGCCCGCTCCCCGATGCGTGCCGTCATCGACGCCAGACCACACGTCACCTGATCGGTGCCGCCGGTCGCACGGGAGCGTCCCTGGGCGTGGTGTAGGTCGGTGGGGTCCCGGGGTCCCGGGGTGCCGGTGTCGGTGCCGGACGTCGAGGGGTCACCGCGTAAGGCTCTGTGGAACCGCCACGCACTCACCGACGGGCTTGATCGCGATGACCCAGGATCGGTCGGCCCTGGTGGACCTGCTCGAGACGCTGGGCGCCGCGGATGGAGGGTCGGTGATGCGCCGGCTGCTCGGGCACGGGTTGCAGGCGTTGATCGAGGCCGAGGCCTCGGGTGTGATCGGCGCTGCGCCGCACGGGCGCGCCCCGGCCCGGTTGGCCCAGCGCAACGGCTCCAGCAGGAACTGGGCCTTCGTGGGATTCATCCCGTCGGTGGCGGTGCTGTCGCTCCTGTACGCCGTGGTGGTGGAGTGCGGCTCGCAGGGCCGGGACGCGGCCGGGTGGCGACGATCGTCCGGTTGACTCTGCTTGTGCTCGTCGCGGCGCTGCTGGTCGGGTTCCTTGTACGTCCTGATCAGTCGCGGCCCACCCAGGTGGCCAAGCAAGTACCCCTCCAGGGCCTCGGCACGAGCGACGATCGCATCCGCCCGGGCGACGACGGCCGTCTGGGACCCGCTGCGGAAGTAGCCAGTCGGCCCAATGTGTAGAGCGCCCGCAGTCCTGCGGGCCCTCGGCACGGTGGAACCGCCCTCGGGGTGATCTGTCCGGTCATGGCCTCACCTGTCGGTCCGCTGCGTAGCACCGGTTCCGCCCCCCAACGGTGCGGCGAACACTCCCGTACAGCGGACGCCCCTCGGGCTGCCCGCGGAAGCAGCGTGACCCGCTCCGTTGTACGGGAGTGTCCGGGGGTGGTCGCTGTTGCGGCCGCCGTGACGGCTGCCCGCGGGGCTCCCCGGGGAGCGGGCCGGTCAGTACAGGGGGGGTCTCCCCCGACGAGGCCGCCACCGACTCCCGGACGAAGTCCGCGTGCCCGACGTGCCGCGCGCACTCCTCGATCAGGTCGATCAGCAGGCGCCGCAGGCTCGGTGCCCCGCCGTCGGGCCATGCACGTCGCGACAGCGTCCCCAGGCCGCCGTCGGAGAGCACCTCCGCGACCACGGCGCCGGACCGGACGACCCTGTCCCGCCACAGCGCCATCAGCTGATCGGGGGTCTGCTGGGCGGCCGAGGTCCCGTCCCGGTCAGGTTCGGTGTCCCAGCCCGCTGTCCCATGGAGGGCCGAGCTCCCGCCCGAGCAGCTTGATCTGGACGATCTGGTCCTCGACGGCGGACAGGTGCTCGAGCAGCCCCCCGCAGGGTGACATGGACACCCCGACCGTGGCCCGCAAACCGGACGCAGCGACCCCGCCGCACTTCCACCCGAGATGGCGCACTGTCGTTCCAGGGAGCCGAGCCGGAGTGGCCGTCTCGTCGCCCGCGACCGGTGGTTCCGGGCGGCCCTGCTCCGGCGTCGAAGTCATGTACCCGAACGGTAGGGGCCCGTACCGCCGCGGGGTCCAGCGGTCGTCCCTCGTCGTCGGCGGAGCTCAGGCCGGTGGCGTCTCGTTGGGCAGGTAGGCCCACCCGGGCGCACCGGCCAGGCTCGCCGCCACCGCGGCGCGCGCGACCTCTGTACGGACGACGATCAGCTGGTCGATGACCTGCTGGGCGACCCAGACGTCGGACTCCTCGACCAGGCCCGACGCGCCTCCCACGAGACCGCGGTGGGTGATGGCACCGCCGTGGGGGAAGTCGCCGGGCTCGATGAGGTGACCGGACCGCCGTGCGTGTCCTGCACGACTGGCGCGACCCGGCGACACCGGACAAGGTGCTGCTCGACCAGCACAAGCTGCACTTCACACTCCGCACCGGCCTGGACTCGATGCACATCTGTGCGCAGCACGAGCACAGCCAGCGTGCAGTCGGGGAACTTGGACTCGACCACGCGCCGGAATGTCCCGGACCACCACTCCCGGACACCTGTTGCCGGATCGGTGCCGAAGTAGTCCATGGACGTTCCTCCGGAGGCGGTCGGATGGCTCAGGGAAGCAGGCGCCCACTCGTGACGAGGCGCTCCGGAGGTTGCCGACCAACCTCCGGAGCGCCGCTGTCGACGGCTTTCGTCAGGGGTAGGTGACGACGTTCGACGGGCCCTGGTGGGTGGGTGTCACCGGGTCACCGACCCCGTTGACGACGTGGTCGATGGTCCCGGCCTTGTTGAGCGAGATCGTCACCATGTCGTGCATGCGCACCCCGTGCCGCACCGGGACCTCGAAGGCGTTGCTCGCGTGCAGCGTCGGATCGACGTTGGTGAAGATGTAGCTGCCGAGTCCCCAGGCCTCGTGCGTCCGCACCGAGTCGGCGACCTTGTAGGCCGCGTACCCGTTGACCCGTCCGTGCCGCCAGGCCGCCTGGTCGGGTGCGTCGTAGGGCAGCTCGTTCTGGTAGAAGACGGTCCGCCCGTGCTCGCCGTTCCAGATCGTGTTGTACCGCTGGTAGTGCTCGACGAACAGGCCGGTCGCCGTGACGTGGTCACCGTTGACGACGACGCCGGTGGCGGCGGTGTTGACGGTCCAGCCGACACCGGTCCCGTGGTCGGCACGCCACGCCCAGATGTCGTCGACGATCGTGTGGTTGCTGTTCACCTCCAGGCTCACGGCGGCCTTGCCGACGTGCGGGCCGCCGATCCGGAAGAACACGTCCTGGATGGCCGTCGGGTCGGCAGCGCTGGCCGCGGCGCGCCGGCCGCGCCCGTTCCGACCGCGAACGTCCTCGTTCTCGTCCCTGGTGCCAACCCTCAACAGGGCCGGGGAGTTGACCGGGCCGGCGTCGAAGGTGAGGCCGGCGATGTCGACGCCCGGCACGTCGGCGACGGTCATCGCCACCGCGCCGCGCTGCGCGGTGAGGGTCGCGATCCCCAGGCCCAGCACGACGGTGTCCGCACGCCTGACAGCGATGCTCCTGGGGATGTCGTAGACGCCCGGTGTGATCAGCAGGTTGCGGCCTCGCGCCAGGGCGGCGTTGATGGTCGCGACCGAGTCCGAGGGCCGGGCGACGAAGAAGTCGCGCAGTGGGACCGAGCGGCCGGGCTGCCCGGCCTGCCAGCTCGTCCCCCGGGAGTCCTTCCGCGCTGCCGGCACGAAGACGCGCCAGACACCCCTCGTGTCGACGTACAGGAACGGCTTCTCCCGCGAGACCGGCGTCGTGTCCAGCGTCGTGTACGGGTTGGCGAGTGACCCGGGTGTGGGTCCCGGGGCACCGAAGCTCTGTGCCGGCGCACCGACGTCACCGGAGAAGACCTGGTTCCAGACGCCGTTCGTCCAGCCGTCCAGAGCACTGTTGCGGGTGTAGAACTGCTGCTGGCCCCCGTTGATGATCGTCCCGCCGACGAACGCCGAGTCGGCGATGAAGCCGCCGCTCGCGTACTGCGGACCGGCGGTGCAGTAGTCCTGCAGGGTGACGTTCCCGGTGACCTGGACCCGGCGCATGGGGGCGGCCTGGGACACGGCCCAGAACTCGGTGTTGGCGCGGCACCCGGTCCCACCGGCCACGTTGATGCTCAGGTTGGACAGGGACCGCCAGAAGTTGTCCAGCGCCGTGCAGTCGGTCGGGGCTCCCGGCGCGGTCGGGAAGCACTGGTTGTAGACGTCGACCTGGCCGTTGATCGTCACGTCCGTCGGGGACAGCCCGAGACCGGCGACCTCCGTGTAGTAGCCGACGTTGACGATCAGGGGGTGCTGCGCGGTCCCGTAGGTGCCGGGCTTGAACAGCAGGGCGTAACGCTGGGCCCCGAACTGGTTGGACACCTGCTCGGCGGCGACGGCGTCCACCTTCGCCTGGATGTCGGCGGTGGCCATCCCCGGGTCGAACACGAGGACGTTGGGGCCGAGGTCCGGCTGGCCCGGACGGGGACGGGCACGGGGCATCGCGGTGGCGGGCGCGACCGATGCCGCCGTGGCCCGAGCTGCGACCGACCGGGTCGCCCTGACCGGTGCAGCGGCTGCCGCCGCACCCGCGCTCGCGATCGTCGTCACCAGGACCGTGGCAATCAGGGCCGCGCGCCGGGCCGAGCGTGCGCCGGGACGTGGGAGGTGGGCTGAGCGCATGGGCGATCCGATCAGGAAGGACACGGCGGCTGCGGCGTGGACACCTCGTTCAAGCCCGGACGAGTCAGGTTTAGTGGACCGACTCATGTTCGTCAAGATGACCGCGGGAGGAACCGATGACCGAACCAGCCCTGACGCCCCGGGGGAGGCCGGGAACGTCGGCGGACCACCGTCTGACGGTCGCGCTCACCTTCGACTTCGACGCGGAGTCCCCGTGGCTCGGGCCGGACGGGACCGCGTCGCCGTCACAGATGTCGCGCGGGGCCTACGGGGCGAACGAGGGTGTGCGACGGGTGCTCTCGCTGTTGCGGAGGTACGAGCTACCCGCGACGTTCTTCGTGCCCGGGGACACCGCAGAACGACACCCGGCCGAGACGACGGCGATCGTGGCGGCCGGGCACGAGATCGGTCACCACGGGTACCGTCACGAACCGCCGCCCGGGCTGACACCGGACCAGGAACGGGAGATGGTCCAACGGGGGCTGGAGGCCCTGGACCGTGTCGTCGGCGTGCGGCCCCGTGGCTACCGCTCGCCGGCGTGGGAGCTGTCCGAGGCGACGTTCGGTCTGCTCGGGGAGTACGGCTTCGCCTACGACGCCAGCCAGCTCGGTGCCGACCGGCCGCACTGGGTCCAGGACCGCGGCCGGAGCACCGATCTCGTCGAGGTCCCGGGCGCCTGGGAGCTGTGCGACTCCGCGCTGTTCCTGTTCTCCTTCGACCCGTACCTGCGTGGGCTTGCCGCCCCGTCGCACGCCGAGGAGATCTGGCGCGGTGACTTCGACGGTCTGTGGGCCGAGGACAGCGACGCCTGCTACGTGCTGACGATGCACCCCCAGATCATCGGCCGGCCGCACCGGATGGCCCTGCTGGAACGTCTGATCGTGCACATGCTCGCCACCGACCGCGTCTGGTTCGCCCAGACGGGTCAGGTGGCCGACCGGTTCCGCGCGACGGCCGGGGACGCTCCTGCCGGTCAGCGGACGCCCGGGTGACCGGGTCACCGATGTCCGACCGGTGAGCGGATCAACCCGCCAACGGAGTGCCTTCCGTGTCCCAGCAGGCGGTCCGCCGTCAGCAGCACCGCTCCCTCCGGCTGAGCCTGCGCGACGAGCAATCGGTCGAACGGGTCACGGTGCAGCGGCCGCAGGTGTTCCACGGCAGCGGCGTGTTCGCCGGTCACGTCGAGCTGGTCCAGACCCAGCTGCACGAGTGCCCGCCGTGTCCGGAACCGGACGTCGGCCCCGAGGTCGAGCCTGCCGAGAGCCTGCTGGATGGAGTTCCCAGACGCTGGCCGCGGACATGATGCGCCGCTCGGCGCCGACCAGCGGCTCCCTGCCACCACCGAGACGCTCCGGGTCGGACGCGGCCCACGGCAGGACGTGCGTGTCCAGCGGGTCTTCACCCGTCGAACGCGCTCCCGGTCGACGAGCTGTGTGCGACCCACGGCATCACCGCCGGCGAGTACCACCGCCGGCGCAACGAGATCCTCGCCGTGGTCAGCGAGTTCGAGAGCATCGATCGCCACGCGGTCCTGCCGGTCTGAGCTCCGGCGCCCGGGCTACTCGGCGAGCAGCTCGACGTTCGTGCGGTGCAGCTCGCGCAGGCGGGGCATGTGTGCCTCACTGAGCTGTCGCAGGAGCTTCTCGCCGAGCTCGGTCAGGCGCATGCGGGTGACACGCCTGTCGGCGGGGTCCTCGTGGCGGCGCAGCAGTCCCGCACCCACCATCCGCGCGATCAGCTCCACGGCACTGGGGCTGGCGATCCCCAGGGCCGTCGCGATGTCCTTCACCGACGGCGCGGCCGTCGGTCCGTCGTCGTCCGGGCGGCCACGCAGCGCGAGCATCACGTGGTGCTGGGCATGGGTGGTTCCCGCCAGGCGTGCCTCGCGCTCGCTTCGCTGCACGAAGGCGGCCAGCCCTGTGCGGACAGCGAGCATTCCAGCGTAGTGCCGATCGGTCAGAGGAGCCACGGCGATGTCCTGTCTGTGCTGACGACCCGGACGCCGACCAGGGTGCGGATGCATCAGTCGGCCTCCTACCAAAGTACCTCCGGGCCCGACCGCCTGGCTGGCGGTCGGGCCCGGTCGAGGTCGGATCGGTCAGGCCCGGGATCGGACGGCGCGAACGACCAGGACGAGGATCACTGCTCCGACGATCGCGGTGATCCACGTACTGATGCTGAAGAAGGTGTTCAGCGAGTCGACGTGGAACAGCGCCCGGGCGAGGAACCCGCCGAGCAGCGCGCCGACGATCCCGATGACGGTCGCGAGCAGCAGTCCTGTCCTGGATCCGGTCAGCTTCTCCGCGATGATCCCGGCCAGGGCGCCGAGCACGATCCACGCGATGATCCCCACGGTGTTCCTCCTTGTCGCCGCCGCCCCCACTGGGCGACCGATTGGTAGGAACCCTACCTGATGCTCGAAGCGTTCTCGCGCACCGGTGGTCCCGGCAGATCGCCGGTCAGGTCGTCCGGGCGAGGAACGCGTCCAGCACCGCCAGGTAGCGGTCGGGTTCCTCGACGTGCGGGAGGTGGCTGGAATCCTCGAACAGCTCCCACCGGACGTCGGGGATGCGGTCCACCAGCGGCTTGACGCACAGGGGTGTCGCCTCGTCGTACACACCGGAGACCACCAGCGTGGGCACGGTGATCCGGTGCAGGCGGTCCACGATCGACCACTGCGCCATCGTCCCGCCGCCGGAGAACTCACTCGGCCCGTTCATCGTCACGTAGACGGTCGGGTCCGCCGCCAGCTGGGCGTCCGTGGCGAGCACCTCGGGAGGGTTGGGCAGGACACGGCACACGTGGCGGTCCAGGTAGACCTGCTCGGCTCGGTGGTACTCGGCACTGTCGGTGGTCCCGGCGCGCTCGTGCCGGCGCAGCACGTCGTCCACCCCCGGGGGGAGCTCGGAGCGCAGCCGGTCCGCCTCCGCGCGCCAGGTGGGGATGGAGGCGGGGGAATCGGCCAGCACGATGGACCGCAGTCCCGCCGGCCGGGTCACCGCGTACTCGGCGCCCAACACTCCGCCCCACGACTGGCCGAGCACGGCGTGCCGGTCCGTGATGCCCAGGTGGTCCAGCAGGGTGTCCAGCTCACGCAGGAAGAACGCGACCGTCCACTGGTCGGTGGGAGCGTCGGGGGCGTGGGTGGAGCGCCCGCAGCCGTACTGGTCGTAGTGGACCACCGGTCGGCCCGTCCGGGTCGTGAGCTCGGCGATGGACAGCAGGTAGTCGTGCGCCGCACCCGGGCCGCCGTGCAGGATCACCAGCGGCGTCGGGCCGGCATCGAGATCACCGGTCACCCGGAACCAGGTCTGACCGTCTGCGAAGGGGACCGTCCCCTCGCGGGTCGCGTCGAGGACCATCTGCACTCCTTCTCCGTCGAACCGGCTGCCTGGTCGGTACTCGCGTCGGGTCAGTAGTGGATCGCACCGACGGCACCGCCGCCGACCGCGATCGCATCACCGTTCACCGCGACGCTGCGCGGTGAGCACAGGAACGCGACGACGTCGGCGACCTCGGCCGGCGTGACGAGCCGGCCGATCGACACCCCGGACGCCATCCGGGCCGCCGTCTCCGTCTCGGTGACACCGGCCTGATCCGCGCGCTCCCGGAGTGCGTCGAGCACGTTCTCGGTCGCCGTCAGCCCAGGGTGGACGACGGTCACGTTGACACCCTGCGGGCCCAGCTCGTCGGCGAGGTTCTTCGTCATCGCGGCGACGGCGACGTTGCGGACGGACCCGACCAGCGAGCCGGTCGCGCGGGCACCGAGCCCGCTCACGTTGACGATCCGACCCCAGCCCTGGGCGGTCATCAGCGGTGCGACAGCGCGTGCGGTCCGCAGGTAGCCGAGCACCTCCACCTCGATCTCGGCCCGCACCTGGTCGTCGGTGACCTCCAGCGGTGGGGGCGTTCCGCGGGGCGGGGTCGCCCGCGCAGCCGAGTTGACGAGGATGTCGACGTCACCGAAGGCGTCCGCGACCGCGGCGACCGCGGCGCGCACCGAGTCGTCGCTCGCGGTGTCGGCGACGAACGGGGTCCCGACGCCGTCCGCGGCCGCGCGCAGCCGGTCCTCGGTACGGGCGACCATTGCCACCCGCGCACCCTCCGTGTGCAGGACGCGGGCCACCGCCAGACCGATGCCGCTGCTGGCGCCGGTGACGATCGCGCGCTTGCCGGCCAGTCCCAGGTCCATGTGCGGGACGTTAACCCTGTCGCCGGACGCGACAGGTCGGCGCGGGTGAGTGGCGATGTGGGATCGCCCAGCGAGCTCAGATCGCCACTCGGCGGGGCCCGCGCGCCCGGACGGGCGGTCAGGCGGGGGACGGCGCCGTCGGGGTGTCGCCGGTGGCGGTCACCGACAGGAAGCGTGCGGGGAGGCGCAGCAGGTCCTGTGGTCCGTGGGCGCCCTCGCCGTCGAGCTCCAGTGCGTCGCCCGGTCGCATCGGGTACCGCGCCTCGCCGTGCCCGTAGACCATCGCGCCCTCCAGCATGTACAGCAGTTCGGTGCCGGGGTGCTGGAAGAGCGGGAACACCTCGCTGGCCTCGGTGAGCGTCACCACCACGGCCTCCATCCGCTGGTGCTGCCCGCGCAACGGCCCGATCAGCTCGTAGAGGTGGCCCTGCCGGGATCCGCGCCGGACGATCCGGGCACCCTGACCGGCTGGGGTGAAGACGGCTTCCCGTTCACTGTCCATCCCCCGGAACAGGGCGGTCACGGGAACCTCGAGACCTGCGGCGAGCCGGGCCAGCGTGGTCAGGCTGCACGACGTCTGTGCATTCTCGATCTTGGAGAGCATCGCTCTGGACAAGCCGACCCGGGTCGCCATCTCGGCGACCGAGACGCCGGCCGCGACCCGGTAGGCCCGCACCTGCGCCGCGATCGCCCGCTCCAACGCGCCGTCGGTCGCAGCGACCGTCGCCGGGTCGACCTCGCGGGACGGGCTCCCCGCGCCCACGCAGTCGGTCCCGACCGCATCCCTACCCACGCCGGTCGCCGGTCACGCCGCAGCCGGGACACCGTGCGCGGCCAGACGGAACCGCGCCTCCCCGGCGTCCACCCCGCCGACGACCAGGTCGACCACGAGCTCCCCGATCAGTGGGGCGAACTTGGCGCCGTGACCCGAGCACGGCGAGCACACCACGACCGGTCCGACCCGATCCAGGACGAAGTCCTCGTTGGCGGTCGTCGTGTAGAGACACGTGCTCTCGCCGAACGGCTCCGGTACGAGACCGGGCATCCACCGGGTCACGTACTCCACGATCCGGCGGCGGGCGACCGGGTCGACGACACCGCTGCGAGTGGAGGCGGTGGTCGGCCGGCTGCCCGGGGCGCCCGACATGTGCTCGGCCACCTTGCGCGCACCGCCCGGCCCGCCGTCCCGACCGCCGGGCAGGCTGTAGGTGCCCAGCTCGTCGTCATGGACGACGACCGGCCACTCGGGGACCCCGTCACGGCGCGGGAAGTGGAAGACCTGCTGCTGGGTGACCTCCAGCCCCGGGACCGGGATCGCGGCGTCACCCAGCAGCTGCCGGGCCCACGCTCCCGCCGCGACGACGACCCGGCCCGCCCGGACCGTCCCCCGGTCGGTGTCCACGACGGCCGTCCCGTCGCCCTCGACCCGCAGCCCGGTGACCGCTGTCCGCGGTTGGACAGACGCGCCCCGAGCCGCCGCCCGGTCGGTGGCCGCGAGCACCGCGGCCGCGGCGTCGACGGTCCCGGCCTGGGGGTGGTGGACGACGTCGGTGGCGAAGACCAGGCCGGGCCAGCGACGACCCGCCTCGGTGGCGTCGAGCAGCTCGTGGGGGACGTCGAGGTCGGTCAGGGTCGCCGCGATCCGCCGGACGTCACGCCGCGACCCGTGGTCCAGGCCCCCGACGAGGCGCAGCAGCGGGACACCGCTGTCCAGCTCGAGCTCACGCCACAGTTCGAACGCCCGCCCGGTGAGCCGTGCGTACACCGGGTCCGGATAGGCCCGCCGGACGATCCGCGCGCTGCCGTGGGAGCTCCCGCGGGTGTTGCCGACCTCGAACTGCTCGACGAGCACCACGGACAGGCCCCGGCGCGTCGCGGCCCACGCGGCCGCGGTTCCCATCAGGCCGGCGCCGACCACCACGACGTCGGCCCCGGTGGGCAGCGCACCTACCCGGGTGAACAGCGCACCTACCCGGGTGGGCAGTGCACCTACCCGGGTGGGCAGCGGGGCGGTCACGCGCCCGCCCCCGGGATCCAGGAGGTGCCGACCAGCGGGATCCGGGTCATCGCCGCGGCCTCGACGGTGAGCGCCGCCAGGTCCTCGGGCTCGAGGTGGGCCACGTGGGCCTTGCCGCAGGCGCGAGCGATGATCTGGGCCTCCATCGTCATCACCCGCAGGAAGTTCGCGAGCCGGTGTCCCGCCGCGACCGGATCCAGCCGCGCGGCCAGCTCGTCGTCCTGGGTGGTGATCCCCGCCGGGTCCCGGCCGTCCTGCCAGTCGTCGTAGTACCCCGCGGCGGACCCGAGCGCGCGGTACTCCTCGTCCAGCGCGGGGTCGTTGTCGCCCATCGCGACCAGCGCGGCGGTCCCGATGGCGACAGCGTCCGCGCCCAGGGCCAGGCACTTGGCCACGTCGGCGCCGTGCCGGATCCCGCCCGAGACGATCAGCTGGACGGAGCGGTGCTCACCCATCTCCTGCAGCGCGCGGACCGCCTCGGGGACCGCGGCCAGGGTCGGGATGCCGACGTGCTCGATGAACACGTTCTGGGTCGCCGCGGTCCCGCCCTGCATCCCGTCGACCACGACGACGTCCGCACCCGCCTTCACCGCGAGCGCCACGTCGTAGTAGGGCCGACTGGCACCGACCTTGACGTAGATCGGCTTCTCCCAGTCGGTGATCTCGCGGAGCTCGGCGATCTTGATCGCGAGGTCGTCCGGGCCGGTCCAGTCCGGGTGCCGACAGGCACTGCGCTGATCGATCCCCTGGGGAAGCGTCCGCATGCCGGCGACCCGCTCGGAGATCTTCTGGCCGAGCAGCATCCCGCCGCCACCGGGCTTCGCCCCCTGCCCCAGCACGACCTCGATCGCGTCGGCGGCTCGGAGGTGGTCCGGGTTCATCCCGTAACGCGACGGGAGGTACTGGTACACGAGGTGCTTGGACTGACCGCGCTCCTCCGGGGTCATCCCGCCGTCCCCGGTCGTGGTGGACGTCCCGACCTCGCCGGCCCCCCGGCCCAGCGCCTCCTTCGCCGGACCGGACAGCGCCCCGAAGCTCATCCCCGCGATCGTGACCGGGATCCCCAGGTGCAGCGGGTACTTCGCGTGTCGCCCACCGAGCACCACGTCGGTGTCACAGCGCTCGCGGTAGCCCTCCAACGGGTACCGGGACACGCTCGCGCCGAGGAACAGCAGGTCGTCCAGGTGGGGCAGGGACCGCTTCGCCCCGCCACCGCGGATGTCGTAGATCCCGGTCCGGGCGGCCCGTTGGATGTCGTGGATCGTCGCCCGGTCGAAGGTCGCCGACTCCCGCAGCCCGTGGTGGTCCGGATGCGTCTCGGTCATCGCGTTCTTCCTCCTTGTGGGCTGCGACTTCTCACCTGCAGATCCTTCAGTACCGGCCGGCGTCCTCGACGTGGAAGGTGTAGAGCCGGCGAGCCGACCCGTACCGGCGGAACACGGCCGGGTCCTCGGTGCGCCCGGCCGCGGTGAGCAGTGCGCTCAGTTCTTCGACGTGCTCCGCGAGCATCGGCTTCTCGATGCAGTCCGCCCCCAGGGACCGCACCGTGCCGGCCACGTAGACGCGCGCCTCGTAGATCGAGTCGCCCAACGCGTCACCGGCGTCCCCGCAGACGACGAGCCGGCCGGCCTGACCCATGAACGCGCTCATGTGCCCGACGGACCCGCCGACCACGATGTCCACGCCCTTCATGGAGATCCCGCACCGGGCGGAGGCGTCACCGTCGATGACCAGCAGCCCGCCGTGCGCCGTCGCACCCGCCGACTGGGAGGCGTTCCCGTGCACGTGGACCAACCCGGACATCATGTTCTCGGCGACGCCGACCCCGACGTTGCCCTCGACGGTCACGGTCGCCCGCTGGTTCATGCCGGCGCAGTAGTACCCGGCGTGGCCGGCGACGCGGACCTCGAGCGCACGGTCCAGTCCGACCACGAGGTTGTGCCGGCCGTCGGGGTGCTCGACGTCCCAGTGCGAGCCCGGGGACGCCCGGGTGACGTCGTGCAACGTCGCGTTCAACTCGCGGACAGTCGTCGCGGTGAGGTCCACCGTCGACACAGTGACCGGAGCGGTGCTCACCGGCGCCACACGTACACCTGCTCCGGCTCGGGCTCGAACAGTCGCGCGTCCTCGATGCCCGGCAGCCCCGTGAGGTAGCGGTACTCCGAGGCCATCGCGACCCAGCGGTCGGTCTCGGCGATCACGGCCGGTTTGCAGGCGATCGCGTCCCGGACGACCGCGAAGGAGTCCCCGGTGGTGACGAGCAGCGTGTAGAAACCGTCGAACCGCGCGCACAGCATCTTCAGTGCCAGCTCGAGATCGACGTTCCGGGCGAGGTGGTGGGCCAGGAACCGGGCACCGACCTCGGAGTCGTTGAGCGAGTCGAACACCACCCCCTGCGCCATCAGTTCCCGGCGGATCGTCGCGTGGTTGGCGAAGGACCCGTTGTGCACCAGGCACTGGTCGGGGCCGACCGAGAACGGGTGGCTGCCGGCCGGGGTGACGGCCGACTCGGTGGCCATCCGGGTGTGGGACACGGCCTGCCACCCGGACACGGTCGGCAGCCGGACGGCCTCCGAGAGCCGTCCCGGGTGGCCTGTCCCCTTCACGACGGCGAGCTGGGAGCCGCGGCCGCTGACCACCGCCTCGGGGAACGCGTCCCGGACGGCCGCCTCGAGGTCGTCGGTGCGGCATGCGGCGCTCAGGGTCACGGTCTGGCCCGCGGCCACGGCGGTCACGTCCTTCCCGCCGAGCGCGGAGGACACCGCAGTCGTGGCCTCGCCGACCGGGACCGGGAGGCCGAGGACGGAGACCGTCGTCGTCCCGGGCGGGGTGAGGCGGGGGTCGCCGTAGACGCCGACGCCGGCCGCGTCGACGCCCCGCTCGGCGGCCTGGCACATCATCGAGTCCAGCAAGCCACCGAGCAGGGGGTAGAGCGAGGCGTCCCGCAGATGGAGACCGGCGATCCCGCACATCGGCGCCCGCCCTTCCGGCTCGTGTCGTGTGGGCGGAGACCGCCACGTAGAGGTGTGTAAGGACACTAGCGGTCGTACACCGTCAGTGGACAACCGGTCCCACGACCGGGGGCTCAGGTCCCGGTGAGGTACCGGGCGAGCTCCCACGGCGTGACCACCGCGTGGTAGGCGTAGAACTCGTCGCGCTTGAGGTCGGCGTAGGTCGACGAGACCCCGGCCCCGGGCGACACCCCCGTGGCCGGCCCGGCCGGCCCGTCGTGGTCCAGCACGGCGCGGACCACCGCGTCGCCCTCGAACGCCTGGACCGCCTCGAGCAGGGTTCGCGGGACCTCGGCGGAGTCCCGCGCCGCTCCCGGTGCGCCCGGGTCCAGGCCGCGGCGGATCCCGTCCATCCCCGCGCCGAGCGCCACGGCCGTCGCCAGGTGGGAGCTGGCCGCGCCGTCGGCCGCGCGCAGCTCGACGCGGTCACCGTCCGGCACCCGGAGCATGTGGGTCCTGTCGTCGCCGCCGTAGCTGGCGAACCGGGGCGCCCAGGTCGCACCGGAGGTCGTGGTCGTGGCGCCGGTCCGCTTGTAGGAGTTGACGGTCGGGGCCAGGACGGCGTGCATCGCGGGTGCGTGCTCCAGCAGGCCCGCCACGAACCCGTACCCGGCTGCGCCGAGACCCAGGCCGTACGGGTCCGGAGAGTCCCCGGCCGGGAACAGCGGCCGGTCGCCGTCCCAGAGCGAGAGGTGCATGTGCATCCCGTTCCCGGTTCGGTCGCCGAACGGCTTCGGCATGAACGTGGCGGTCATCCCGCGCTGCTCGGCCAGCACCTGCAGGACGTACCGCAGGGTGACCACCCGGTCCGCCGTCACCATCGCGTCGTCGTAGGCGAAGTTCTGCTCGAACTGGCCGTTCCCGTCCTCGTGGTCACTGGCGTACGGGCCCCAGCCGAGTGAGTCCATCGCGTCGCTGACCGCGGTGAGGTGCTCGTACATCCGGGTGACCGCACGGCTGTCGTAGCAGGGTCGGTCGGCGGTGTCGCGGGGGTCGGCGGTGAGCAGTGCTCCGGTGGCATCCCGGACGAGCAGGAAGTACTCGACCTCGGTGCCGACCTTGAGTCGGACGCCTTCGCCCGCTGCAGCCTCCAGTGCCCGGCGGAGCACCACCCGGGGAGCGAACGGGTGGGGCACCCCGTCGACATGGGGGTCGCAGTGGACCATCCCCAGCCCCGGTCGCAGGAACGTGAGCGGCGTGTAGGAGGACACGTCGGGGATCGCGACCAGGTCCGGATCGCGCGGCTGCTGGCCCATCGCGCCGGCGGCGTAGCCCGCGAAACCGACCCCCGCGTCCTGCATCCGGTCCGCCGCGGACACCGGCACGAGCTTCGAGCACGGCTTGCCCGTCAGCGTCGTGAAGGTGGCGAGCAGGAAGCGGACCCCGTCGGCCCGCGCCATCTCACCGAGGGTCTGGACGCGACCCGGGACAGTGCCCGCACCCGCCGCCGCGCCAGTCCCCGGGGTGTCGGTGGCGGTCATCTGGGTCCTCCGGTGGTGGTGTGGCCAGTCCACTGACGGCTGACCTCGTCTCCCCACAGGAGATCACCGTCGACGCGCCGCCAGGTTTCTTCCGTGTGACGTCCGCCCCGCCGGACGCCGCGTTCCCCGGATCGGTGCTCACCGGTGCTCCTCGGTGCTGGTCGTGCTCGCCACGACGACGGCGCAGCCCTCGGCGCGGATGAGCGCCGCCCGACGGGTGTCCAGCCGTTCGTCGGTGACCAGCACGTCGACGCGGGCCATCGGGCAGACCGCGGCGAGCGCGACCCGGCCGACCTTCGAGGCGTCGGCCAGCACGACCGCGTGCCGCGCCCGTTCGAGCAGGACCCCGTTGACCCGAGCGCCGACCGGGTCGTAGTCGGTGCAGCCGGCCCGCGCGTCCACCCCGTCGACCCCGACGAAGGCGACGTCGAGGTTGTACTCGGACAGGAAGGCCTCAGCGCTGGGCCCAACGGCCTCCTGGCTGCTGCTGCGGACCTCCCCACCGGCCACGAGCACCCGCAGGTGCGGGTTGACCAGCAACTCGGTCGCCACGTTCAGCGCATTGGTCAGGACGGTCAGTCCCCGGTGTCCGAGCAGCAGCCGGGCGAACTCGACCAGCGTCGTCCCGCCGGTCAGCCCGATGACCCGCGCACCGTCGAGCTGGGTCAGTGCCGCGCGGGCGATCGCCTGCTTCTCCGCGAGGTCCTGAGCGGACTTGAACGCCAGGGGGAGATCGTTGAAGGCCGTGTGGGGCTGGGCGCCCCCACGGGTGCGGCTGACCAGGCGCTGGCGTTCCAGCAGGTCCAGGTCGCGGCGCACGGTGGCCCGTGACACCCCGAAGTGCTCGGCCAGGCCGGCGACGTCGACCGATCCGCGCTCGACGACGACGGAGACCATCTGGTTGAGCCGCTGGGCGCGTTGCACGGCCGGACCCTACAACGCGCAATCTGGCGCTCGGAGACTGCGCGTTGTGACACCGACTCTGTTCTGACCCACCACCAGCCCGTAACAGTCCGGCCTCGTCGGACACTCGTGTGCGCCGGACCTTGACGCACCATCTCGCCCCGTGCAACGGTCTGTCCCTCGGCGGGACGTGGTGCTCGAATGCGCATCAGGGATGAGTGAACGAGCGCTCATCGCTCATCCACGGGCTGCCTGCACGACGCCGCCCGGCCGTCACGACCGGCCGGCCCCACCCGAACAGAGGTGTCCCGATGAGGTCGACCCGAACGAGTCGCCGGTTCGTGCGGTCCCTCGCGCTGCTGGCCGTGGCGGGACTCGCGGTCGCGGGGTGCGGCGGCGGCGGGAGCACACCGCCCGCGGACGCCACCGCGACCACCGGGGTGACGATCACCGTCGCGCTGGCGAGCCAGCCACCGCCGGCGGCCGCGCTCGCGGCGTTCCAGAAGCAGACGGGCATCACCGTCACCTGGTCCAACATCGACTGGGACAGCCTGCAGACCAAGATCACCGCAGCCGCGACGGCGAACACCTACTTCGCCGATGCCACCGATGTCGACTGGTCCCGGGTCGGGCAGCTGGCCAAGCTCAAGGCCTTCCACCCGATGGGGGACTACCTCGACACCGCGGCGCTGGGCAAGGACATGCCACAGCTGACGTCGTTCACCTCCGGCGGCGCGGTGGTGGGCGTCCCCTACGACGCGTCCTTCATGGTCACCACCGTGAACAGGGCGATGTTCACCAGGGCCGGAGTGAGTGCGACGCCGACGACGATGGCCGCCTACACCGCCGGCCTGGCGCAGATCAAGGCCAAGGGGATGACCCAGTACCCGCTGAGCATCCCGTTCGCCGCGGCCGAAGGCCTGTCGACGTACTGGTACCAGACCACCGCCGCCTTCGGCGGCACGATCCTCGACGAGTCCGGGAAGCCGCAGTTCGGTGCCGCGGACTCCGGCGGGCGGAAGGCGGCGGCCTGGATGGTGGACGCCTTCAGCAAGGGACTGGTCCCGCCGGGGAACATCAACGTGACCGACGCCCAGGGGCAGCAGACGCTCATGGCCAAGGGCAAGGTGGCCAGCGTCTTCAGCGACTACTCGGGGATCGTCGGCAGCCTCTACAACGTCCCGGCCTCCTCGACGGTCGCCAACCAGGTCACCTACCTGCCGACCCCTGGCGTCGCGGGCCCCGGCGCCAACCTGAGCAACCCGGACGGGATCGGGATCCCCAGGACCGCCAGGCACCCGGACGCGGCTGCGAAGTTCATCACCTGGTTCACCTCGGCGGCCAACCAGGCGGACTTCGCCGGTCTCAACGGGAGCGGGAAGGCGCTGCCCAGCTACCCCCTCCCGTCCCGGCTCTCGGTGGTGGACCAGCTGACCGCCAAGGGCCAGCTCATCGGCGGCGACCAGCTCGGGAGGATGCTGAAGTCCAGCTCGGGGCCGGTCTTCAAGGGTGGTGCACCGTCCTGGTACCCCGAGTTCTCCCGGGCGGTCAACACCAACCTGCACGCCGCGGCCGCCGGTCAGATGACCGCGGACAAGGCGGTGGACGCCATCGCGGCGGTCGCCGACCGGCTGGCCCGCGCCAACTCATGACCGGCAGTGCCCCGTGACCAGCGGGATCGCGCGGGTCCGTGAGCGCGGGCCGCTGCACCGGACCGCGCCCGTGGGCCGGGCGCCGGGTCGTCGCGGGGATGCCGGCGGATCGTCCCGGGGGTCGGTCCCGCAACGGCGCCGCCCGGACCTGCTGCCCTACCTGCTGGTGGCCCCGCTGGCCGTGTTCATCCTGGGGCTGGCCATCGTCCCGGCGCTCTCGACGCTGGGTCAGGCCTTCTTCCGGGTGCAGCAACTCGACCCCCCGACCCGGTTCACCGGGTTGGGCAACTTCCGGACGCTGTTCGCCGATCCCGTCATCCGCGCCAGCGTCGTGAACACTGCTCTCTACGTCGTCGTCGGGGTCACGCTGGCGACCGTCCTCGGGATCGTCATGGCGGTCACGCTGCAACACCGCTTCCGTGGGCGGTCCCTGCTCATCGCCGCGATGATCCTCCCCTGGGCGCTGCCGGGGGTCGTGGAGGGGATCGTCTGGGCCGGGATCTGGGACGCGAACTCGGGACTGCTCAACAGTGTGCTGTCCTCGGCGGGGTTCCTCGACTCCTACCAGGTGTTCCTCGGACCGCACCGGCTCCTGACGATCGTCCTCATCGAGCTCGTCCAGGTCTGGCAGATCACCCCGCTGTCGGCGCTGCTGGTCCTGGCCGCACTGCAGAACATCCCGGGTGAGATCTACGAGTCCTCACAGCTGGACGGGTGTTCCGCGTGGGGGACGTTCCGGCGGATGACCCTGCCGCTGGCCCGCCCGGGCATCGCGGTCGCGATGGTGCAGGCACTGATCGCGACGCTCAACGTCTTCGACCAGCCCTACGTCCTGAACGGGGCCGCGCAGACCGCCACCTCGGTCACCATGCAGACCTACTTCGTGAGCTTCCAGAACCTCGACTTCGGCGCGGGGTACGCACTGTCGCTGGCGATCACGGTGGTGACGCTGCTGGCGTCGTTCGTGATGGTGCGGGTCGTCTACCGATCGGTGGAGTTCTGATGGTGCGGCGCACCTCGCGGCTGCGGTGGCTCGGGATCGCCTTCATCCTCCTCTGGTCGCTGATCCCGCTGTACTGGACGCTGAACCTCAGCCTGCAGAACGACGCCGAGGTGGGCAGCAAGCCCTCGCACTACCTGCCGCCGCACCCCGGCCTCACCAACTACCGGGCGCTGCTGACGGCGCCGGGCAGCGTCGCGGACTCGGTCCGCCGGTCCGCGCTGAACATCTTCGTGGAGTGCGGCACCGCCACGGTCGTGACCGTCGCTCTCGCAACGCTCGCGGCCTACGCCTTCGCCCGGATGCGGTTCCGCGGCCGCAACGTGGTGTTCTACTCCGTCCTGGCCACGATGGCGCTGCCGGCCTACGCGACCCTGATACCGCTGTACCGGATCATGAGCGGGCTCGGACTCGTCAACACCTACACGGGGATCGTCCTGGTCTACGTGTCCGGGTTCCTTCCGCTGGCCACCTGGATCCTGCACAACTACATGGCGAGCCTGCCGCTGAGCATCGAGGAGGCCGCGCAGGTGGACGGCGCGAGCCGGATGGCCGTGCTGTGGCGGATCGTCCTGCCGCTGGCCCGGCCCGGGATCATCTCCACGACGATCATCAGCTTCCTGTTCGCGTGGGGACAGTTCCTGTTCCCCCTGGTCCTGTCCAGCGACATCGCGACCCAGCCGCTGACCGTCGTCATCGCCTCGCTCCAGGGCCGGCACGAGGTCCCGTACTCCCTGCTCAGTGCCGCCGGGATGCTGGCGATCCTGTTGCCCGCGGCGATCGCGGTGGCGCTGAACCGCTACCTCGTCAGCGGCCTGCTCGCCGGGAGCGTCAAGTGAGGGTGGTCACGTGAGGACGGTCGGGTGACGGGGCGCATGGTGCTCATCGGGGCCGGCAGCACCGTCTTCACGCCGGGTCTGCTGCACGACCTCGCCGTCTCCCCGGTGTTCGCCGACTGGACCGTGCACCTGGTCGACCTCGACGGGGATGCCGCGCAGACGATGGCCCGGGTGGGGCGACGCATCGTCGCAGAGCACCGCTCCGGATTGGTCGTGCACGCCCACACCGACCGGCGGGAGGCGCTGCCCGGAGCCGATCTGGTCGCGACCACCATCGCGGTCGGGTCCGCTGCGGGGTGGCGGGCGGACCTGGACGTCCCGCTGCGGCACGGCATCCCCCAGACGGTGGGGGACAGCGTCGGCCCCGGCGGGGTGCTGCGGGCCCTGCGGCACGTCCCGGAGCTGGTCGCGATCGCGCAGGACGTCGCGGACCTCGCGCCACGCGCCCGGCTGGTCAACTACAGCAACCCGCTGACCGCGAACGTCCGCGGTGTCACCCGGAACACCGGGGTCCCGGTGATCGGGCTGTGCCACGGCTCGATGCACACCCGTACCCAGCTGTGCCGGGAACTCGGCGTGCACCCGGCAGCGGTGTCGGCGACCTTCGTCGGTCTCAACCACCTGTGCTGGTTGACCGACATCCGTTCCGGCGGGGTCGACCTGTACCCGCGGGTCCGTCAGCTCGTCCGGGACCCGAGCCGGGTCGGGGGAGCGTTCGGGGTGCACGGCAGGGTGTCGGCGGACCTGCTGGACCGGTTCGGCCTCTACCCGTCACCCGGGGACCGGCACGTCGCCGAGTTCTTCGCGGACTACCTCGCCGCGCGCGCTGACGGGGACCTGGCGTGGGACCTGCAGGACGGGCTGGACGCGACGCTGCACTACATCGGGGAGAAGAGTGAGCTCTGGGACCGGCTGCGCGAGCAGGCGGCCGGGACCCGGGCACTGGACCCACCGGATACCGCGGGCAACCAGGAGGCGGAACGACTCGTGAGCATCGCCGAGGCGCTGGTGACCGGCCGGGACCAGCTGGAGCTGGCGGTCAACGTCACGAACGCGGGTGCCGTCGACAACCTGCCGCCGTGGGCGGTGGTCGAGGTGCCGGCGGTCGTCGGGGCGGGCGGTGTCACCCCGGTCGGTGTCGGGCCGCTCCCGGCGGCGATCGCCGAGCTCCTGACGGCGCGAGCCGAGCAGCAGGAGCTCGTCGTCGAGGCGGCACTGTCGGGCAGTCGGAGCACCGCTCTGGCAGCTCTGGCCCAGGACCCGCTCGTCCCGGACACGGCAACGGCCACGGCGATCCTCGACGACGCGGTGGTGGCACACGCGCCTCGCCTGGACGCGTTCGCGGTGGTCGCATGAACGCCGCGACGACCCTGCACGACACCGTCGGCCGGCCGCCGTCACGCGACCCGGTCCGTGAGGTCGTCGCCGCGAACCGCGCCGGCCGGGCGGTGGGGATCACGTCGGTCTGCTCCGCGCACCCATTCGTCCTCGAAGCCGCCCTGGGACAGGCGCTGGCGGGCGGGACGGTCGCGCTGGTCGAGGCGACCTCCAACCAAGTCGACCAGTTCGGCGGGTACACCGGCCAGCGGCCGGCGGCTTTCCGGGCGTCCGTCCTGGACCTCGCCGACCGGCTGGGGCTGGCCCGCGAGCAGGTGGTGCTGGGCGGGGACCACCTCGGGCCCAACACCTGGCGCGGGTTGGGCGCGGAAGCGGCCATGGACCGCGCCGGGGACCTCGTCCACGCCTACGTCACCGCCGGTTTCACGAAGATCCACCTGGACTGCAGCATGTCCTGCGCCGGGGACCCACCGACCCTGTCGGACGAGGTGGTCGCCGCGCGCGCGGCCCGGTTGGCGAGGGTGGCGGAGGACGCGGCGGTCGCGGCGGCGGGAACGAGCCGGCTGGTCTACGTGGTCGGGACGGAGGTACCGGTCCCGGGCGGGGCGCGCGAGGAACTGGCCGGGCTCACCCCGACGACGCCGGCAGCCGCGCAGGCCACGATCGCCCACCACCGCACGGCGTTCGCCGCTTCCGGGCTCCAGGACGCCTGGGAGCGGGTGGTCGGCCTCGTCGTCCAGCCCGGGGTGGAGTTCGACCACGCGGGGATCGTGGACTACGACCCGAGCCGGACCGGTGGTCTGCAAACCGTGCTCGAGGGGTACCCGCACCTCGTCTTCGAGGCCCACTCGACCGATTACCAGACGATCGGGGCCCTGACGGATCTGGTGCGTGACCACTGGGCCGTGCTCAAGGTCGGCCCCGGGCTCACCTTCGCGCTGCGCGAGGCCCTGTTCGCACTCGCCGCGGTCGAGGAAGCGGTGGTCCCCGCGACCGACCGGTCCCACCTGCCGGCCGTCCTCGAGGTGGCGATGCTCGCCGAGCCGAGGTGGTGGCGCGACCACCACCACGGCGACGCCGAGTCCGAGCGCTACGCCCGCCGGTACAGCTTCAGCGACCGCATGCGGTACTACTGGCCCGACGCCGGTGTCCGGGCCGCGCAGCAGCGGCTGTTCGCCAACCTGGCCGGCGGTGTCCCGCTCCCCCTGCTCAGCCAGTACCTGCCCGACCAGTACACCCGCGTCCGCGCCGGCGTCCTGGACGCGCATCCCCGGGCCCTGGTCCTGGACCGGGTGTCCGACGTCCTGCGCGGGTACGCCCGTGCCTGCTCCCCCGGGGAGGGTCCCTGATGGTCATGACCACCGATCCCGAGAACCGTGCTCTGCCCGCTGACGGCGATGGGTGGACCGGTCGGGAGATCCGGCAGCAGCCGCGTCTGTGGCGCGACGTGGCGGCCGCCGTCACGGCCCGCCGGTCGGCGACCGAGGCGTTCCTGCGTCCGGTGCTGACGCGGCCGGGCCTGCGGATCCTGCTCACCGGTGCGGGGACGTCCGCGTTCGCCGGGGAGATCCTGGCCCCGGGGCTGACGCGGGACCTCCGCCGGCGGGTCGATGCCGTCGCCACCACCGACCTGGTGTCCAACCCCCGCGAGTACTTCGCCGAGGACCTGCCCACCCTGTTGGTGTCCTTCGCCCGGTCCGGGGACAGCCCGGAGAGCGTCGCGGCCACCCGCCTGGCGGACGAGTGCCTGAGTGAGTGCCACCACCTCGTCATCACCTGCAACAGCCGCGGTGCCCTGCACCTCGCGCACGCCGGGTCGCCGCGGTCGCTGGTCCTGGCGATGCCGCCGGAGTCCAACGACCGCGGGTTCGCGATGACGTCGAGTTTCACGTGCATGGTGCTGACGGCTCTGCTCACACTGCGCAGGTCCGCGCCGGACAAGGTGGTGGTGGAGCGCCTGGCGGCCGCCGCGGAACAGGTCCTGGCCACCCGTGTCGCCGTCGCCCGCCAGCTCGCCGGCCGCGGGCACCGCCGGATCGTCTACCTGGGGAGCGGTGCTCTCAAGGGGCTGGCCCGCGAGTCCGCGCTGAAGGTGATGGAGCTGACCGCGGGCGAGGTGGCCACCTGGTTCGACTCGCCGCTGGGCTTCCGGCACGGCCCGAAGTCGGTCCTGGACCCGGGCACGCTCGTGGTGGTCTACGTCTCGACGGATCCCTACACGCGGGCCTACGACCTCGACATGGTCCGGGAACTGCGGGGGTCGGCGAAGGGCGGTGTCCTGGTGGTCACGACGACGCCGGTGGGCGACGCCGCCGATGCCCCGGCCGACGGGACGTGGCTGGTGCCTGTGGGTGCCGTCGGTGACGGGGCTGTGGGTGCGGTCGGTGACGCCGAGGTGTCGCTGGTCTTCGTTCTGTGCGCCCAGCTGCTGGCCCTGTCCCTGTCGACGGCCCTGGGCCGGACACCGGACAACCCGTTCGTGTCCGGCGAGGTCAACCGCGTCGTGCAGGGCGTCACCGTCCACCCGCTGCACCGGTCCCACCCGCCGGACGGATCTCACCTCCCGGACGGATCTGACCACGTGGAGTCGTCGCGGTGACCGTCTTCCTGGGGGTGGACGGCGGCGGGACGAAGACGGCCTTCTGTCTGCTGAGCGACCGGGGCGAGGTGGTCGCGGAGCACGTGGCCGGCGGCAGCTACCACTGGGCGCTGGGACTGGACGGCGCGGCGAAGGTGATCCGCGACGGGGTCCGCGACGTGTGTTCGCTGGCGGGGGTGTCACCGGGTGAGGTCGCCTACGCGTTCCTCGGGTTGCCCGGCCACGGTGAGAGCCGGGACCTCCTGCCCGTGCTCGACGCGATCCCGGCCGCGGTGCTCGGGCACGACCGCTACCGGTGCGGCAACGACATGGTCTGCGCGTGGGCGGGGTCGCTCGGGGCGCGGGACGGCATCACCGTCGTCGGGGGCACCGGGTCGATGGCCTACGGGGAGCACGGGGGTGCCCGTGCGAGGGCCGGCGGGTGGGGTGAGGTGTTCGGCGACGAGGGCTCGGCCCACTGGATCGGCGTCCGGGGACTGGGGGCGTTCGCCCGGATGAGCGACGGGCGCCTGCCCTGTGGGTCGCTGCACCCGCTGTTCCGGGAGCGGTTGGGCCTGACCGAGGACCTGGACCTCGTCGATCTGGTCCTGACCCGGTGGGCCGGCCGTCGGGCCGAGGTGGCCGCGGTGGCACCGCTGGTCACCGAGGCGGCCGCGCGGGGCGACGGCGTGGCCGCCGGGATCCTGCGTGATGCCGGCGGTCAGCTCGCGGACGTCGCCTCCGCGGTCCGACGGCACCTCGGCCACGGACCCGGGGAGACGGTGCCGATCTCCTGGTCCGGCGGGGTGTTCTCGGCTGGGCCGGTGCTCGCGGCGTTCGGGCAGGCCCTGGCGGACCTGGACGCCGGGTACGACCTGCGAGCGCCGCTCTACCCGCCGGCGGTCGGTGCAGCCCTGTACGCGGCCCGGCTGGCCGGGACCCCGCTGGACCCGGGCGCCGCCGGGCGGCTCGTGACGGTGGGAGCAGTGCTCTGACGACGGCGCCGACCGCGGTACTGCGGGTCGGGCTGATCGGTGCCGGCGAGCGGGCCGGGCTGGCGTCGCACCTGCCGACGGGTGCGGCGGTCGTAGCGGTCGCGGACCCCTCGTCCCGCGGCAGGGCGCACGCGCGGGAGCTGTTCGGCGCGGCCGTCGTCGTCGACGCCGACCACCACAGGCTGCTCGAACGGGACCTCGACGCGGTGATGGTGTTCAGCCCGGACCACCTGCACGCCGGACACGCGGTCGACGCGCTGCGGGCCGGGGCGGCGGTCTTCGTGGAGAAGCCCCTGGCGACGACCACGCCGGACTGCGACCGCGTGCTCCACACGGCCCGGGACACCGGCTCGCGCCTCTACGTCGGACACAACCTGCGCCACGCACCGGTGATCCGCACGATGCGCCGGCTCATCGCGGACGGGGAGATCGGCGAGGTGAAGACGATCTGGTGCCGTCACTTCGTCGGCCACGGCGGGGACTACTACTTCACCGACTGGCACGCCGACCGACGCAACACCACGGGACTGCTGCTGCAGAAGGGAGCACACGACCTCGACGTGATCCACTGGCTGGCCGGCGGCTACACCCGCCAAGTCACAGCGCTGGGTGCGGAGATGGTCTACCGCCAGGTCACCGACCGCCGGGAACGGCCCGAGGAGCGGATGGGTGACTGGTTCGACGCGGACCGGCACTGGCCGCCGGGGTCGCTCACCGGGCTCAACCCGACGATCGATGTCGAGGACGTGAGCATGCTCACCGCGCGCCTGGACAACGGGGTGCTGGCCGGCTACCAGCAGTGCCACTTCACGCCGGACTACTGGCGCAACTACACGGTGATCGGGGACCGCGGGCGGCTGGAGAACTTCGGGGACCTCGACGGCGCGGTGGTCAAGGTCTGGAACAGCCGACGGTCCGGGTACCGCGAGGACGCCGACCGGGTCGTCCAGATCGAGGCCGAGGACGGCACGCACGGCGGTGCGGACCCGGCCCTGGTCGCCGAGTTCGTGCGGTTCGCCCTCGACGGCGGGGCGACCGAGACCTCCGCCGTGGCCGCCCGGGAGGCCGTGGCCGCCGGGACCGCGGCGACGGAGTCCCTGCGGGCCGACGGTCGGCCGATGGACGTCGAACCGCTGCCGGCGGACCTGGCCGCCTACTTCGACGGGGGCCAGGTGTCGGCGTCCACCCGGTGAGCGACGCTCGCCCCGGGGCTGAGCTTCACGCGCTGACACCGGGCGGGGAGTCCATCCAGCCCGGGGGCGCCGGGAACAGCCGGGGCCGCAGCCCGGGCTCGAGGTCGAAGGTCAGGCCGGGCATGCCGGGGGTGACCCGGCGCAGGCCGAAGGAGAACTTCGTGAGGTAGGAGATCTCGTTGCCGTCCTCCACCCGGAACGGCTGGTCGTGCCCGGGGTAGACGACGTCGGACATGTCCACCAGCCGGCGCACGGAAGCGTTGGCCTGCTCCTCGTCCCAGAACACCAGGGCGTTGCGGCGGTACCGGGCGACCAGCGCGTTCTGGATCGCATCGCCGGTCACCACCGCGACCCCGTCCGCGGTGTCGACGGCCACGGCGACCGTGCCGGGGGAGTGGCCCGGGACCTCGACGACGTGCACGCCGGCGGCGAGCTCGGTGCCCTCGACCGCGTGCCGCACGTCGTAGAGGTCCAGCACCGCCTTGGTCCAGGCGGGCGTCGCGAAGTCCTCGGCGTGCGGGTTGGTGATGTAGTCCAGCTCCCGCGGGTGGACCATGACGGCCGCCCGGTCGAAGAACTCCAGCCCCTGCACGTGGTCCCAGTGGGTGTGGGTCAGGACGAGCACGTCGATGTCGGAGGCGGTGAGCCCTCGTTCGGCCAGGGCCCGGCGCAGGACGACGCCGCGGCCGAAGTGGCCGGTGTCCACCACGATCCGCCGCACACCGCCCGCACCGTCGGGGGCCTGGATCAGGTTGACGCCGCAGAAGGCGATGTCGCCCACCGTCGACTCCACCTGGTAGCCCTGCAGCAGGGTGTCGACCGTCGCGGTCCCCGGTCGGGTCTCCGGTCCTGGTCCCGTCTCGGTCCCTGGTCCGGTCAACGCGACTCCTTCGTGACGGCCCGCGACGCGTCGTCGAGGCGCCCGGGTGCTGGTCACGGAAGGGTAGGCCGGTGCGGCGGATGGGCTTCGGCCCGCTGTTCACCCGGCGTTGGCCTGGTGGCTGCCTGCCCGACGTGTGCTCCCGCTTGGGTGGCGACCTCGTCGATCCGAGGAGTGGTGGAGATGCGTGCAGTCCTGAAGCGGGCACTGGTGGCGGCCGCCGGTGCGGCGACGGTCGGAGCGGGCCTCGCGGCGCCGCTGGCGGTCGGCTCGACCGGTCAGCTCCCGAAGCCGGCGTCGGCGCAGTCGTCGGGGGTCTACCAGGTCGGCCTGTTCGGTGACATGCCGTACGGGGACCGCGGTCGCGCGCAGTTCCCCGCCGTCATCGCGGACATGAACCGCAACGACCTCGCCTTCTCGGTGTTCGACGGGGACATCAAGAACGGCAGTGAGCCGTGCTACGCGAACGTGGACGGGTCGGCTGCCAAGGCCGGCAAGCCGGACGTGTACACGTACGCGCTGGGGTACTTCGACCAGCTGCGCGCCCCGGTCGTCGTGACCCCCGGGGACAACGAGTGGACCGACTGCGACCGGACGAAGATCAAGCCTGCGTTCGACTCGACCGCGCGGCTGGCCTACGAGCGCACGGTGTTCTACCCGACCGACCAGACGCTGGGAATGCGGACGGCGACGGTCACCCGGCAGAGCAGGGCCTACCCGGAGAACGCCCGCGGTTCCTACGGCCCCGTCACCTACATCACCCTCAACATCCCCGGCAGCGACAACAACTGGGTGGACCCCGCTCGCGACGGGACCGCCGAGGGCCCCGCGGCCCCGGCGCAGGCCGAGTACAGGGCGCGCAACGCGGCCAACCTGGCCTGGTTGGACTCGTCCTTCGCTGCTGCGCAGAAGGCCCACTCGAAGGCTGTGGTGATCGTGATCCAGGCCGACATGTGGGACCCGGAGGCCGTGGCCGCGGGCAAGGTGACGCACTTCGAGGACACCAAGAAGGCCCTGGCCCGCTTGAGCATCGCCTTCGCCAAGCCGGTCGTGCTGGTCAACGGTGACAGTCACAGTTTCGAGATCACCAAGCCGCTCACCGATGCGGCGACCGTCAACGCCGCGGGTGCCCGGGGCGGCAACGTCATCGAGAACTTCACCCGGGTCACCACCTTCGGCGAGGCGCAGAACCACTGGGTGAGCGCGACCGTCGACCCCGCGGACCCGAACGTGTTCACCTTCCACCAGCACCTGGTCCCCGCGAACGTCCCGACCTACACCTCGCCGGGGCGCTGAGGACCGCCTCTCCGGACCCACCGTTGCCCGGGGCAGGATGACGCCGGTGGATGTCGAGACCCGCGCACGCCGGGACGCCTGCACGTCGTTCCTCGTCGGCGACGGTCCGGTGTCACCGGCCGGGCAGCTCGCGCTGATCGGGCCCGGCGTGGTGCCGGACGTCTACGGCGAGGGCGGGGTGGTCGCCGAGCTCGAGGCCCACGTCGCCGGGCTGCTGGGCCTGCCGGCCGCGGTGTTCCTGCCCAGCGGCACGATGGCGCAGGGGGCGACGCTGCGGGTCCACGCCGACGCCCGCGGGTCCAGAGCGGTGCTCTGGCATCCGCTCTGTCATCTCGAGGTCCACGAGGAGCAGGCACACGCCCGGCTGCACGGCCTGCTCGGGCGCCCGGTCGGCCGGCCGGAGCGGCTGCTCGGCCGCGCGGACCTGGACGCGGTGGCCGAACCGGTGGCCGCCCTGCTGCTGGAGCTCCCGCAACGGGACCTCGGCGGGCAGCTGCCCGGGTGGGCGGACCTGGTCGATCAGGTGGGCTGGGCGCGCGAGCACGGAGCGGCCGCCCACCTGGACGGCGCGCGGCTGTGGGAGGCCTCCGCCGGGTACGGTCGATCCCCGGCCGAGATCGCCGCGCTGTTCGACTCGGTGTACGTGTCGTTCTACAAGGGGATCGGTGCTCTCCCCGGGTGTTGTGTCGCGGGCTCACCCGAGCTGGTGGCCCAGGTCCGGGAGTGGCGCCGGCGCCTCGGCGGGACGTTGTACGGCCTCTGGCCGATGGCGGCGTCCGCGCTGCACCTGTTGCCCGGACGGCTCGCGGAGATGCCCGCCCGGCTGGCGCACGCCCGGGCGGTCGCCTCCGCGCTGGCCGGCGTGGACGGGGTCCGGGTCGTCCCCGACCCACCCCAGACGCCGATGATGCACCTGCTGCTCAGGGTCGACACCGACCGCTACGCGTCCAACGCACGCCGGCTGGCGGCCGAGTCGGGGCTGTGGGCGTGGCCCGACGCGATGCCGACAGCCGACCCCGACGTGGTCCGTGTCGAGCTCGGCGTCGGCCGGGCGACCTGCGCGCTGACCCCCGCGGCCGTCGCGGCGGCGCTCAGCTCGCTGGTGGAGTGAGCGGCAGATGGGTGCGGTACCACTCCACGACGCGGCGCATCAGGTCCTGCTGGTGGCGGGCCTCACCGATCGAGTGCGGTTCCCGTGGGTAGACGACCAGCTCCACCGGCACGTCGCGATCACGCAGGGCGCGCAGGAACCCGACCGACTGGCTCAGGGGGACCCGGGCGTCCTCAGCGCCGTGCAGCATCAGCACCGGCGTCCGGACCTCGGCGGCGTGGGTGAGGGGGGAGTCGGCCACGGACCGCCCGGGATCCACCGACCAGGGTGAGCCGCCGGCCACGTCGCCGGTGAACGTGGGCACGTCGGAGGTCATCGACATGGCCGGCCAGTGGCTCACCCCGGCGCCCATGACGGCGGCCCGGAACCGACGGCTGGCCACCACGGCCCAGGCGGTGAGGAACCCGCCGTTGCTCCAGCCGCCGATCCCGAGCCGGTCCGGGTCGGTGACCCCGGCGTCGACCGCAGTGGCGATGACGGCCTGGACGTCGTCGAACTCCACGGCGGGGTTGCCGTTCACCGAGGTGGCGAAGGCGTTCCCGTGACCGCTGCCCCCGCGGAAGTTCGGCAGCAGCACCGCGTACCCGGCGACCGCGAGCAGCTGGGACCAGTCGTGCCAGGCGCAGTGCAGGTTCCGCGCCATGCGCCAGTACGGACCACCGTGGGGCAGGACGACCGTCGGGTGCGGGCCGGGACCGGCATCGACGGGGAGGACGACCACCGAGTGCAGGGTGAGGCCGTCGCCGGTGTCGGTGACCAGCTCCCGGACCTCACCGAAGACGACGTCGGTCCAGGCGGCGTGGTGGTCCGAGAGCTGCCGCACAGCGTGCGGCGGTCCGGCCCAGACCTCCAGCGGACCCGAGTCCAGGTGGGCGAGAGCAGCGATCACGGGACCGTCGGCGGTCATCGCCACGTCGAACCCGAGCACCTCTCCCGACGGTTCCCACAGCGGGCTCGGGTCCCGGCCGACGTCACGCCACTCCAGCCGGGTCTCGATCCCGTCCGCGACGGACACGACCGCCGCGGCGGGTACGTCGCCCGCCACGGCGCGCACGTCCAGTGCGCACACCGTCTCCACGGCGCCCGGTCCGAGCACGGTCGCGTCCGAGCCGGCGTGGGCGTCCATCGACCACACGGTCGCGGCGGACTGCAGGCTCGCGGTGTGCTTGCCCATGACCAGCAGTCGCTCCCCGTCGGCGGTCCAGGCAAGCTGCTCCGCCCACGGGGTCGGGCTCACCTGCACCAGGTCACCGGTCGTCTCCGGTGGGACGTCGGCCTCCGGTGGGACGTCGGCCTCGGCTGGGACGTCGGCCTCGGGTGGGACGTCGGCGTCGGGCGGGACCTCTGGGTCGGGCAGCGTCAGCAGGTGCACCGCGGCGTGGGCGCCCAGGTCGAGCTCTGGTGTCGGCCGGGCGATCATCGCGATCCGGGTGCCGTCGGGGGAGAACGCCACCGCCGTCGGGTGCAGCGGGCCGGACCACACGGGCCGGGCGCCGGCACCGGTCGAACCGGCGGCCCCCGACCCGTGGCCGACCTCGCAGACCAGGACGCGGTTGAGTGGCCACCGTTCGCCGAAGACGTCCGGGTCGTCGCGCTCCTTCTCCCGGCGGTCGTCCTCGGCGTCCGGGTCGTCCGGGGCGAGGACGGCGATCGAGCCGGAGTCCGGCGCCCACGCCAGCGCCTCGATCGACTTCTTGCGGACGGCGACGGCGACGGCCTCACCGCCCGCCCGGTCGATGACGTACAGCCCGGCCGTCCCCCGCTCCGCGCGGTCGGACAGGAAGGCGATGCGGGCGCCGTCCGGGGAGAAGCGCGGCTGGGTGTCGGCACCCCCGCGGGTCAACCGCCGGGCCGGGGTCGTCCCGTCGACCGGAGCCAGCCACACCCCGCTCTCGGCGTGCTCACCGCTCTAGCCGTGCGGGGCCGCGACCCACACGGCCCAGGACCCGTCGGGGGACAGCGACACCTCGCCCGGTTCCCAGGTGGAGCTGATGAGGTCGGGTGTCAGGTCGGTGGCCACGCCACGACACGGTAGGGCCGGGCGCGGTGGTGGAGCCTCCGACGAGAACGACCCGACCGGCCCGTCGGTCGTGCACGGGCCGGGCGGGTCGTCACGCGAGGACGCCAGTGCGCGGACGTCAGTGCGACGACGTCAGTGCGCAGGTCGGCTCACTGGACCAGTGCCCGCTGCTGTGTCGGGTCCAGCAGTGGCAGCACGGCCACCAGGTCACCGTTCGGCCGGGTGGTCAGCTCCGGACCGAACGGACCGCGCTGGGCGGAGAGCGCTGCTCGCACGGCTGTCAGCCGGGCCGGCGTCCCCGTCAGGACCAGGGTCCGGCGAGCCGTCGCCGGCGGGTTCTCCCCCGCGATCGCCGGCAGGTCGGCCACCTGCACCGGCCCCTCGTTCGCCAGCTGGGCCAGCAGGGTGTCGACGCGGACGTCCACCTGACCGGTCGCGAGCGCCTGGCGCTGTGCCGCGGTCAGCAGGACGCCGGGGTTGCGGGTGAGCTGCTTGCCGGCGGTCGCCCGCTGGGCGGCTGCCTGGGCGAAGACCGGACCGTTGACGTCGACCTGTGCCGCGGTCAGCTGTCGCCGGGCCTGGGCGGCCGACCCGGGCTGGGCCCGGATGGCCGCGGACGTCACCGCGGACGCCGCACCGCTGGCCGGGTCCACCCGGCGGACGTCCACCCGGACGTCGCCCTGCCCGAAGCTGGCCACCACGTAGGAGTGGTCCAGGGCGTCGGACACGACGGGGAACGTTGCGGGGAACTGACGCAGCGACTGCGTGGACACCAGCCAGCTGTAGTCCCGCCAGCCGTTCGGGGCCAGGCCGCTGACCGCGGGGTCGGTGTCGGCCTTGTAGTACCAGACCACGTCCTGACGGGGTTGGCCCGATCGCACGAGGTCCAGCCAGAACGCGTCGTCGGTGATGACCTTCTGTCCCGGCACGACGTTGGTGGCCAGCCAGGCCTGGGCCTGGGCTGCCGCGGCGTCGGGTTCGGACTGCCAGATCCCACGGAACTGGCCGGTCATCGACGGCACCGCGACCACAACGGCGGCGACGGCGGCGAGCAGGGCCGGGACGGCGGTCCACCCGCGGCCCCAGCGGATCGACCGGGTCCCGGCACGGGAGCGGGCGATGCCCCGGGTGACGGCGAGGTCCAGGGCGCCCGCGCTGAGCAGTGCGGCGAACGGGATCAGCATGATCACGTACGGGACCGGGAGGTAGCCGGGGCGGAAGACGACAGCCACCCACACCAGGTACATCGCGGCGAACGGTCGCAGGCGCCGGGAGAACAGCCCGGCCAGGGCCGCGACCCCGGACACCGCAGGCAGGACGGCGTCCAGCGACAGCCACTGGGCGACGGCCTGGTGGGCGAGGCTCGAGCCGTCCAGGACGCTGCCGGACGACACGCGACGGACCAGCTGGAAGGCGATGCCGTCGGTGAGCGACACGTGCCCCGCGCCGGGCAGCAGCTCGCCCTTGAGCACGGCGAGGATCAGGTAGGTGGACATGACGAGCGCGAACACCGCGCCGGCCAGGGCCAGGGCGTAGCGCCGGGTGCTCCGGTGCGCGGAGCGCACGGCAACCCACAGCACCGCGGGTGCTGCGAGAAGGTAGGTCTCCTTGCTCAGCACGGCGATCGCGAAACACAGCCCGGCACCGATGTAGGCGGACAGGGACCGGCGGCGGGTGCTGAGCAGCACGAAGGTCGCCAGCAGCCACGGGGTGGCCACGTTGTCCAGGTAGACCGACTTCTGGAACTGGACCGCGAGCGGGGACAGGGCCATCAGCGTCACCGCGAGTGCCGCGGTCGGCCGGCCGAAACCGATCCGGCGGGCGAGCAGCCACAGCATGAGAGCGGTGACCACGGCCGCGGCGACCATCGCCTCGCGACCGGCGGCGACGGAGGAGGAGTGCCGGTCGAGAGCACCCGTCGCACCGAAGTACCCGGCGATCTGGATCCAGCCGACGGGGGGGTGGTCGTACCAGTAGGTGTAGTGACTCAGCGCGCCCAGCTTCAGCACCGCGTAGGCCTGGGCGACGTAGGTGCCCTCGTCGTCGAAACGCTGAGGGGTGCCCGACAGGTTGATCAGTCGGGTGACGGCCGTCAGCGCGAGCAGCGGCACCAGCCAGAGCAGCGAGCGGCTGTTGCGGACGAGGCGCTCGACGACGCGCGTGCGCACGGGGTCGCGACGGCTCCCGGTGACCAGGCGGCTCCCGGTTCCCGTGCCACTGCCACTGCCACTGCCACTGCCGGTCCCGTTGCCGGATCGGGCGGGGCGGGTCTGTTCGAACAGCGCGGTCATGCGTCGGCTCCAACTCGTGCGGACTCGCGGTCCGGCGGCGCGAGGGCGACGGCCCCGGTCGGGAACGGCTCACCTGCCACGACGGGGGACACGACAGCGGACGGGGCGGCGACGTCGCCGGACTGGCGGTGGACGTTGGCGTGCTCGGTCTTCTCCCACCCGGTCTGGCCGCGTGATTCGCGCCAGACCGACCGGAGCGCGGCGAAGGCCAGCAGCAGCTGGTAGGGGAAGACGCCGAGGACGAGTCGGACGTCGTCGCGCAGGCGGATCTTCTGGTGGAAGACGTGACCGAACTCGTGGAGGCCGACGATGTCGACGACCACCGACAGCACCAGCAGCGCCAGCGGGGCGAAGGAGATGAAGGCGATCGGCGTCGGCACCTTGGCGAACAGCGCCAGGACCACGGCCACCGGGACCAGCAGGCCGGAGAACGCCTGCAGGAAGGGCATCGAGAGGGTGAAGCGGGCGAGCAGGCGCTGGCTGCGGGTGGGCAGCTTGCGCCACTCGCCCTTGCGCAGGACCTGCAGGAACCCCTGGTCCCACCGGGTGCGCTGTTTGACCAGCGAACGCAGGGTGCCGGGGGTCTCTTCGCGCGTCACGACGGCCGGGTCGTAGGCGACGGCGATGCGGGCGCCGCGGGTGGACAGCCGGACGCCGATCTCGCAGTCCTCGGCGAGGCATTCCGCGTCCCAGCCGCCGTGTTCGATCAACAGGTCGGTACGGGTGAAGACGGTGTTGCCGCCGAGGGGGATGAACTGGCGGTTGGCATGGAAGTGGAGCCGGCTGCGGAACCAGAAGTAGTACTCCAGGCAGTTGCGCATGGACCACCAGCTGCTGTGGATGTTCATCAGCTGCACGCCGCCCTGGACCACGTCGGCGGAGGTCTCGGTGAAGCGGCCGTCGACGAGGTGGAGCAGGTCCGGGTGCACCTCGTCCTCGGCGTCGAAGACCCCCACGATGTCCTTCTCGCACGTCGCGAGCGCCGTGTTCAGGGCCTTCGGCTTGTTCTTGGGCACGGAGTGGTCCACGACGACGCGCACCACTCCGGGGTGCCGTTCGGCGGCGGCAACCGCGACGGCGTGGGTGTCGGGGTCGTCGTGACCGATGATCGCGACGACCTCGAAGTCGGGGTGGTTTATGGCGGCGAGCGCGTCGAGGGTGTCGCCGAGGACCAGCTCCTCGTGGCGCGCCGGGACGAGCAGGCTGAACGAGTGCCGGGGGGTCGTCACCGCCCGGCTGAACTTGGTCCGCTCGAGCGACTGGGGGGTCCACCAGGCGTGGAGCATCCACCACAGGGTGGTCCCGGCGACGATGAGCAGCGCGACGGCCACCAGGACGACGGCGACGCTCACACTCGCGGTCGCCACGCTCAGATGGGCGAACGCCCCGGTGGTCGGTGGTGCCGGGGCCGCGGGCGGGGGTGCCGTGGCCAGGGCGCCCAGACCGGGCTGGGCCGAGGCGGTGGGCAGCAGCGGACCGTCGGCCGCGGCGCTCGGCACGGGCGCCGGGGTGGTGGCGGCGAGCGCCGTACCGGCTGTCACGGTGAGGGCGGCGACGACCGAGGCCGCGGTCGCGGTCGCCACTCGAGCTGGTCGACCAGCCCGCCGGAGCAGCGCGGAACAGGTGTGGGTGTGCACGGCGATCCCAACGTCAGAGATGGACCAGACGACGCGGAACAGAACGGTTCCGTCACGTGGTGGGTCCGGATGAGCCTTCGCTTCACTGCGTCGACCGGCGACTACAGACGATACGTCGCGCACGATTGATCGGATTGGCCAATCAACAGTCTTGCTGTGTGTGATTGCTCAATGACGTTGAGTCAGTGAATGGTGAGGTGAAGGAGGCAACGTTGAGTCAGACTCTTATTACTGAGAGCGACCTAGGAGCTCGGCTGCGGCACTCGGGAACCACTGCCCCGCGTTGGGCTGACCGGGACCACAGGCCCCGTCGCTCTCCCCGGGCCGCTTGATCCACAGGTAGGCGTCCGCCCTGGCGAAGGCGGTCCGGGTCGTCGGGGTGACGCCGAGACGCTGGCCGCCCGGGTTGCACCACGAGGAGGGGTTCCCCGCGTCGTTGCCACCCGCGCTGCCGGCCGGTGCCTGCGCGCCGTTGCGGGATGTGTCCACGACGTAGTGGGCCCCGCCGGTCAGGTCGCTGATCTGCTCGCCGCGGTGGCCCTCGGCGTCCGTGGACTGGAAGTTGGCCACGTTCACCGCGAAGCCCTGGGCCCGGTCGACGCCGGCCCGCTGCAGCCGGTTCGCCATCTCCGAGGCCTCCAGCCACCCGGAGTGCGTGCCGTCGAGGTACACCGCCACCCCCCCGACCCCGGCGTAGGCGTCGACGGCCGCGTTGAGCAGGTCGTAGCGGACCTGCTGGTCCGCGGGGGGCAGGTCGCTGATCTGGCCGAGGGAGTCCGGCTCCAGGACCACCACGGTCGGCACCCCCTGGATCGCGGTCGCGACAGCGGCGGTGAACCTCCGGTACTCGGCCGCGTCCCGAGCGCCACCCGCGGAGAAACCACCGCTGACGTCACGCCGGGGGAGGTCGTAGACCTGCAGGACGAGCGTCCGCTGTGCGGTCCGGGCGCCGGCGACGGCTCGGGCCAGGACGGCGGTGTCGGTGGACTCCCCGTTCAGCGTCACGGCCATCGGCTCGGAGGCGATCCTGGAAACCCCGGTGTCGGCGGGGGTGCCTGCCGTCCGGTTCGGGGCCGTCCGGTTCGGGGCCGTCCGGTTCCGGGCCGCCTCGTTCCGGGCCGCCTGGCTGGTGGGGTCGACGTAGAACGGCGCCGTCGGGCGGGTCGCATCGCGTCGGTCGACCCGGGGTGGGGAGGAGCACCCGGTCCCGACGGCGGCCACCGTGGCCGCGGCGAGGAGCAGGACGGAACGGCGACGCATCGCTCCACCCTCGTCGCCGGGCGAGCGCGCCTGCCACCCGCCCGTCGGCCTGTGGTGTCCGAGCCGCACGGGCACTCGGGGCCGTCCACGTCCAGCACCATGTGGCCCCTCCAGCACCAGGCGGGCCCCGGAACCGGTCGCGGCGCAGGGACACACGAAGTCGGCGGTCACCGGGATTCACCCGACCCAGAACTCCCCGAGTGCCGCGCAGACGTGGTCGTGCTCGATCACCGGTGGTCCGGTGGCCTCTTCCAGTGGGGGTTCGAGGGCGAACTGCTCCCATTCCGCGGTGGAACCGACGCCGTGGTCGTCCAGCAGCCGCACCACCTCCGCCGCGATCCGCTCCAGGACCACCCGGGGCGCCAGGACCCCGACACCTGCCGTCACCTGCTGGCTGACGACCTGGCCACGCTGGTTGACGAGCACGTAGGTCGGCCGCGCCCCGTCGACCGAGATACCGACGGCGAAGCGCCCGCCGGTGTGGAGCTCGACCGGGTCCGTCGTTTTTCCGCCGGTGGAGTCACCCTGACCGAACTCCACGAGCGGGACCGTAGGTTCGACCGGTGTCCGACGACCGGTCCCCTGTCAGCACCCCGTCCGCCCAGGGCGTCGACGCCCGCGGTGTGCACGCCTTCCTCGACGCCGTCGACGCGGCGCCGGACATCGAGCTGCACGGCCTGGTCGTGCTGCGGCACGGCCACCGGGTTGTCTCGGGCTGGTGGGCGCCGTACTCGGCCGACCGGGTGCACCTGCTCTACTCGCTGAGCAAGAGCTTCACCTCGACGGCCGCGGCGTTCGCGATCGCCGAGGGCCTGATGAGCCTGGACGACACGGTCCTGAGCCACTTCCCCCGGTTCGACGCCGACATCACCGACCCCCGCAACCGTGCGGTCCTGGTGCGGCACGTCGCGTCGATGGCGAGCGGACACCTCGGGGAGAGCGAGGAGGAGGCGTTCCGGCTCGACCCGCTCGAGCCCGTCCGCGGGTTCCTGCTGGAGGTCCCCGACCGCGACCCGGGGACGGTCTTCGCCTACAACAACCCCAGCACGTACACGCTCGCGGCGATCGTGCAGCGGGTGAGCGGTCAGCCGTTGACGGAGTACCTGCGACCGCGGCTGTTCGAGCCGCTGGGGATCGGGGAGGTCGCCTGGGCACAGTTCCCGGCCGGACGTGACCTGGGGTTCAGCGGATTGCACGCGACCACCGAGGCGATCGCAGCCCTGGGACAGCTGTACCTGCGGCGCGGGGCCCGGGGCGGCCGGCAACTCCTGTCGCAGGAGTGGGTCGCCGCAGCCACCGGTGTCCAGGTCCCGACACCGGACGAGCCGATGGCGGACTGGCAGCAGGGCTACGGCTTCCAGTTCTGGAGGTCCCGGCACGGCTACCGGGGCGACGGCGCCTACGGCCAGCTGTGTCTGGTCCTGCCCGAGCACGATGTGGTGGTCGCCGTCACGGGAGCGACCCGACAGGTGCAGGCGCTGCTCGACGCGGTGTGGGAGCACCTGGTCCCGGCCTTCGGCGCGACCGCTGCGGCGGGGGCTGCGGCGGGGGCTGGGGCTGGGGCGGGGGCTGCGGCCGGGGCGGGTGGAGACCCGGGCGCGGATGCGTCGCTGGCCCGGCGGTTGTCGCGACTCGTGCTGCCGATCCCGCCCGGGTCGCCCGAGCCGGACGCCGAGGTCCGGTCGGCGTGGGCCGGTGCGTCGTTCGCACCGACCGGCGGCACGTGCTCCGAGCAGCCCTCGCTGACGTCGGTCGAGGTGTCCGTCGGCGCGCGCGGCTGGCGGCTGCGCCTCATCGAGAGCGGGTCCCGCCTGGACGCCGATGTCGGCACCGACGGGTGGGTGGTGTCCGACGCCGCGGCGCCGGACGGATGCCCCGTCCCCCTGGCGGTCGGCGGTGGATGGGTCGGACCGGGGGTCCTGCGTCTGCAGGTCGTGTTCCTGGAGACACCGCACCACCTCGTGCTCACCGCCACCCTGTCCAGCCGGACGTTCGAGGCGGCCTGGGCGACCATGCCGCTGGGCGGCGACCCTCTCCACGCCCTGCACGCACCGCGCCATGCCCAGCCGGCCCGTTCGGTCGACCGAACGGCGCGCTCGGTGTGATCCGGTGACCGAGCGAGCACGGTGCGGCGTGTCGAAGCGGCGTTCCGGCCGGAGACGAGGCGTTCGCCCAGCTCACGCGGCTACCAGCTGATCCTCTACAGTATCGGCTCTTCTCAGGCAACCCTCAGCATTGGTGGACGGGAGGGCAGCGGGAGGCCCTCCGCGCGCTCGAACATCGGGTGTCCGCTCGTACACCACCAGCGGACACCCACCCAGCACCGAGGCCCCGGACAGCCGTCCGCGGCGCCCGGTGGAGGCTCAGGAGGACGCGTGTCCGCACCCCCCCGCCCCCCGTCGTCACCTCGACGTCGACCCCGACTCACCGCGCTGGCGGCAGCTGTCGCAGCCTCCACCGCACTCGCCCTCACCGTGCCCGCAGCTGCCGGCGCGGGTGCCACCAGCACCGCTGCGCCGGTTGCGGTGCCGACCGGCGCCGACGGGCAGTCCGGATCCCTCGGACTGCTCGGTGCCCCGATCGGTCTCGCGGACGCCGACGTCCGGACGGCCGTGGCGACCCCGACAGCCGCCCAGCGGGCCGCCGTGACGAAGCTCGGTGCGAGCGCCCGGTGGAACCGGTTCGGCACCCCGGCGGTCCTGGCCAGGCAGGGCGGGTTCCTCGCCACCGGCCTGTCCGGCGACGCCGTGACCGCGGCCCGGTCGTTCCTGTCCACCAACGCCGCGGTGTTCGGCCTGACCACGGCAGCGGTCGCCGACCTGCAGCTGCAGGCCGACTCCCGAACGGCCGGTGGCCCCGGGCACGCGGTCGTGCTCCGCCAGCGGTTCGGTGGACTCCTCGCCGGCCAGGACGGACTCGTGATCGTCGGGGTCGCCGGTGGGAAGGTCGCCTTCGTCTCCTCCACCCTCGCGCGCGTCACCGCGGTCCCCGCGGCCGCGACGCTGAGCCCGGCCGTCGCCTGGATCAGGGCGGCAGCCAACGTGGGCAGAACGGTCGCGAGCAGCGCACTCGGAACGGCTCGGCTCGACAGCCGCACCGGCTGGACGACCTTCGGCGTGGTGGGGTTCGCGCAGCCGCAGGTCGTGCGCCAGCGCTCCCTGCCGTCGCCGGACGGCACCGTCCGCGCGGTCTTCGAGGCCGACGTGCTCGACGTGCACGGGGGCCTGTCCACCGCGTACACCTCCTTCGTCGACGCCCGGACCGGAGCGGTGCTCGTCCGTCGCAACCAGGTCGACCAGGCCTCGGAGACCGGGACGTTCCAGGGGGTCGTCACCGCGACCGCACCCGGCCCGAGGCACCCGTTCACGGTCGATGCCGACACGAAGACCATCTCGGTCAGCGCGGCCGCCGCGGTCACCACCAACGACATCGTCCTGAAGCTGTTCAGCCCGTCCGGAGCGGTGCTCGCGACCTCCGACAGCGCCACCAGCCCCGAGACGATCGCCTACCCCCTCACCGCGGCGGACAGGCCGGGCATCTACACGGTGCAGGTGTCACCGTTCCCGGGCCCGATGGTCCCCTTCACCGATCCGGGGAACTACGCGGGAACCGTCGTCACCTCCGACCAGGCGGCGTCGACCACGACCGTCGCCTACCCGCCGAAATGGCGGTACTTCCTGGCCAACCCGACGCTCGCGAGTTCGGTCAGCACCACCACGACGAGCGACGACCGCCGGACCGGGTGCTGGGTGACGAAGCTGACTCCGACGCCCACGACGACCACCACGGTCCCGGGGTGCGAGACACCGCCGGGAGCGCTGACCAACCTGGCCGCGCGCGCGCCGTGGGACTTCGACGTCCGGACGAACACCCCGACGTTCACCACGACCGGCAACGCGGCCACCACGGCCGAGGCCTGGGCGAACCCGCTGGCGCCCGGCGGTCTGGCCCAGCGGCCGGTAAAGACCACCCGCGAGTACACCGACACCTTCACCGACGCCTGGAACGACAACAGGTGCAACCCGAGCAACCTCGTCCCCGGCGGCAACGACATCAACGCCGCCGTCACCTCCCTGTTCGCCAACCACAACCGGATGCACGACTTCAGCTACTTCCTCGGCTTCACGGAGGAGAACGGCGCTCTCCAGAACAGCAACTTCGGGCTGACCGCACCGGGGCCCTATCCCGCAGGGCGTGAAGGTGACGTCGAGGTGGGCAACGTCCAGGCGGCCGCGATCTCCGGCGGGACCCCGTCCTTCCTCGGCCGGGACAACGCCAATCAGATCACCCTGCAGGACGGCATCCCCGGCATCACCAACCAGTACCTGTTCCAGCCGATCGCCGGCGCGTTCTACAGCCCGTGCGTGGACGGGGACCTGGACTTCTCCGTACTGGGACACGAGTACACCCACGCCATCTCCAACCGGATGGTCGGCGGCCCCGACGACAGCCTGACCTCCTACCAGGGCGGTTCGATGGGGGAGTCCTGGAGTGACCAGGTGGCGCTGGAGTACCAGTTCGAGCACGGCTACTCCACCGGTGCCGACCCGTTCGTCGAGGGCCCGTACGCGACCGGCAACACGAAGGTCGGGATCCGCAACTACGCCCTGGACAAGAACCCGTTGCAGTACGGGGACCTCGGGTACGACACCCCCGGCCCGGAGGTCCACAGCGACGGCGAGCCGTGGAGCGCGGCGATGTTCGAGGTCCGGGCCGCGCTGGTCGCCAAGTACGACTCCGCGTTCCCCTACGCCGACAAGGCGCTTCAGCTGCGGTGCTCGCAGGGGGACACCTCGACCCGCCCGCCGATGACGCCGCTGCCCGCGGACCGCTGCCCGGGCAACCGGCGCTGGCTGCAGCTGATGTTCGACTCCTTCCTGCTCCAGCAGGGATCCACGTCGATGCTCGACGCCCGCGACGCGATGCTCGCCGCCGACGGCATGCGCTTCAACGGCGCGAACCAGGCCGTCATCGCCGACGCGTTCGCGCGGCGAGGGCTCGGTCAGTCGGCGACCACGGTGGACGGCGAGGACACCGACCCCGTCGCCGCCTACGACTCCGCGTACGCGGCGGAGGGCACGCTCGCGTTCTCGGCCGCCGACTACTCGGTGCCCGGCCACCCCTCGAAGGTCGGGAAGCTCTACGTCGGTGACTACCAGGCCCGCGTCACGCCGATCGCCGACACCGATCCGAACACCGCTCTCGGTTCGTCGGTGAAGATGGTCCCGGGAACCTACCGCTTCGTGTACGCGGCACCCGGGTACGGGCTGGTCCGGTTCGTCGCGACCGTCAGGGCCGGCATGACCACCAGCCAGCAGGCGCACCTGTGGCCGAACCTGGCCTCGCTCAGTCAGGGTGCCACCGCTGTCGGCAGCGCCGGGAGCATCGGTACGACCGGGCTGATCGACGACAACGAGGGCACCTCGTGGGCCGCCACCGGCCAGACCGCCGGGGTCGACGTCACCAGGCCGACCGTCAACGTCGACCTCGCGGGCGGCAGCCAGTTGATCCGTTCGGTCCGCGTGTCCGCGCTGCTGCGGCCCACCACCGGGACCGGTGACCCTGACCCGGCGTCGGGTTCCCGGTTCACCGCGCTGCGGAGGTTCGCGGTCGAGACCTGCAACAGGGGCGCGAGCGTGTGCGCCTCCGCGCTGCCGGCCGGGGCGACGGGCTCGCCGTGGACGCGCATCTTCACCAGTGCGGCGGATGCCTTCCCGGCAGCACGGCCGCGTCCGCTCGCACCGGACCTGCAGCTGCGGAGCTTCGACGTCCCCGACACCATGGCGACCAACGTGCGGCTCGTGACGTTGGAGAACCAGTGCACCGGAACGCCGGAGTACGCCGGTGAACAGGACGACGACCCGGTGAACGCCACCGACTGCGCGACCGCCTCCACGCGCGGGCAGTCGGTCCGGGCCGCGGAGTTCGAGGTGTTCGGTTACGACAGCGTCACCCGGCCGCCGCAGGACCCGGTGGTCGTGACGACGATGACCGCCCCGGCCAACGCGCGTGCGGGCCAGTCGCTGACGTCGACCATCGCCTGGACGAACCTCGGCCCGTTCGCCTCGCAACAGACCTCCGTCGTCGCGACGCTGCCGGCGGGACTGACGTTCGTGTCCGGTGCCGGCGGGACGTACAGCGCCGCGAAGCGCACCGTCACCTGGGCGCCCGGAACGGTGGAGGTGAACGGGAAGGGCTCGGTCTCCTTCGTCACGAAGGTCACCGCCGGCACGGCCGTGGGGACGGCGCTGGTCGACCAGGCGCAGTTCTCGGGCGCGCTGACCTACTCGGCCCCGGCCGCGGCGGTGACCACCGTCACCCCGTGAGCCGGTAGGGCTCCGCCCGAGCGGGCACGGTCCGGGGGTCTCCGGGCCGTGCTCGCTACCCTCCTTGTCCAGTCCGATCGGCTGTTGTGTGGGTGGCGGCCATGTGGTGGTGACGCGGTGTTCGTCGGAGGTGACCGACGCCCTCGTCGGGAGCTGCGAACGGACCCTCACCACCGGGACCCCCGACCAGCGGCGGGAACGCCCCCACCTCGTCGTCCTGATCCCCGTGGACCGACTCACGGACCGGACCGGCACCGGGCATGCCGGGACCGGCCGGCTGCTGGACGGGACGGCTGCTGGACGGGACGGCTGCTGGACAGGACCGTGCTCAGCCCCGGGCAGCTCCGCCGCCGCGCCCTCACCACCCGCAACCGCGGCTGCGCCTACCCGGGCTGTGACCGACCACCCGGCTGGACCGACGTGGGGCAACCTCGACGCCCACCACATCCACCACTGGGCCGACGGCGGGAAGACATCGCCGGCCAACCTCGTCCTGCTCTGCGGACACCACAACCGCCACCTCCACGAACCCGGGCAGTGGGCTGCGCCCGTTCGCTCGGTCAGCCGGACGGCTGGGTCGCCGACGGCTCACCGGAAGCCACGGCGAGCCGGGCCCGGTCGAGCACCTCCGCGATCCCGAGGCCGAGCGTCCGGGCGGCGGCGCGGGCCTCGGTGTACTCCGGCTGGACGGTGACCGCCCGTCCGTCCAGCAGCCCGCGCTTGACTCCCACGTCGACGCCGTCCACCTGCACGACCACGCGGTCGCGGTGCAGCGCCCGTCGACCGACCGCGTGGACCCGGGCGCCGAGCGTCGTCGTCGTGGTGACGAGAGCACGGAACACCGCGTCGAGCGTCTCGGCCGCGGTCAGTGCGGTGAGGACGTTCCCGGGGCGGCCGTGGCGCATCAGCACCGGGGTCAGCCACGCGTCGAACGCGCCCGCAGTGTGCAGTCCGTCCAGGACGTCCGGCCACAGCCGGGGGTCCAGGTCGTCCACGGTCGCCTCGACGACGAGCACGTCCTCCTCCCGCCAGCGCGACCCATCCGGGACACCACCCACTGTCGGAACCCCACCCACCCTTGGAGCACCACCCACCATCGGAGCACTGCTCACGGCCGGATCTCCGATCACGACCCGCACGAGGTTCGGCCGGTCGACGGGGTCGAAGGTGCCCGCACCGGACCCGACCGCGTGGATCGTCAGCTCCGGCAGCGCACCCCACCCGGTGGCGAGCGTGCTCAGCAGGGCCGCACCCGTCGGTGTGCAGAGCTCGCGGTCACCGGCGCCCGCGCTCACCGGCGCGCCGACCCGGGCGAGCAGCTCCAGCGTCGCGGGCACGGGCACCGGGATCCGTCCGTGCTCGGTCCAGGCGGTGCCCCCGCCCAGGGCCACGGTGCTCACCACACGCACGGCTCCCGGCGCGAGCAGGTCCAGGGAGTCCAGGGCCACCGAGCACCCGACCACGTCGGCGAGGGAGTCCAGCGCCCCGACCTCGTGGAAGTGGACCTCCGCCGGAGTCGTCCCGTGCACGTGCGCCTCCGCGTCGGCGAGGGCGTCGAAGACGGCGAGGGCGAAAGTGCGGGCGGAGTCGGTCAGCCCGGCCGCGACCACGAGGGCGCGGACGTCCGCCGGTCCGCGGTGCACCCGGCTCGGCGGGGTGTCCAGCACCGCCCGCGATGCCCGCAGCCCGTGCCGTCGGACCTGCTCGATCGTCAGCCCGATCGGCTCGGCACCCGCGGCGGCCAGTGCCGCCAGTGCGTCCCGCACAGCCTCGGACGGCGCACCCGCGTCGAGCAGTGCCCCGAGCAGCATGTCGCCGGCCGCACCGTGGGTCGCGTCCACCCAGAGAGCAGTGCTCATGGTGGTCCGCTCACGCGGGACGGCGGGCGACGCGGAGCATGCGCACGGCCGCGACCGCCGCACCGAACCCGTTGTCGATGTTCACCACCGTCACCCCGGGCGCGCAGGCGTTGAGCATCGTCAGCAGGGCCGCGATCCCACCGAAGGACGCCCCGTAGCCGACGCTGGTGGGCACCGCCACCACCGGGATCGACACCAGCCCCGCCACCACACCGGGCATCGCCCCGTCCATCCCGGCGATCGCGATCACCGCATCCGCCCCGGCGATCCGGTCCCGTTCGGCGAGCAGTCTGTGCAGACCGGCCACGCCGACGTCGAGGACCAGGTCCGCCCCCGTGCCGTGCGCCTGCAGGGTGCTGACGGCCTCCTGGGCGACGGGCAGGTCCGAGGTCCCCGCCGCGACGACCGCGACCCGGCCGCGGCTCGCGGGCACCGGCCCGAGCGCGACCGTCGCTCCCACGTCGTCCACCCGCGCGCCGGGCAGGTCGCGGGCCGCGGCGCGCGTGGCCGCGTCACACCGGGTGGCGAGCACGGCGCGGTCCGGGTGAGCCGCGGAGAGGCGCGCCAGCGCCGTGAGGGTCTGCTCGGTGGTCTTGTGGGAGGCCAGCACGACCTCGGGGTCACCGGTCCGCCGGACCCGGTCCAGGTCGAGCCGGGCGAAGCCGAGATCGTCGACGCTCGGCTCCTGTGACACGCTGGAACCGTGCCAAGCGGTGGTCACCCGAGTCAAACCGCCCCCCCGGAGCTGTCTGTCGAGGTGGCGGCCGACGCTGTGGCGGGCCGGTTGCTGGCCTGGTTCGCGGCCGTCCCCCGGGTGACCGTCGCGTTCTCCGGCGGGGTCGACTCGGCGGTCGTGCTGGCCGCGGCCGTCCGGGCTCTCGGCCCGGACAGCGTCGTCGCCGCGACCGCCGTGTCCGCGGCGCTGCCGAGCGGGATGCTCGCCGAGGCCGCCGCGCTGACCGCGTCACTGGGCGTCGTGCACCGCGAGGTGCCGACCGCCGAGATGGACGTCGAGGGCTACACCCGCAACGGCCACGACCGCTGCTACTTCTGCAAGGCGACCCTGGTCGACGCGCTCGGTGCCGTGCTGACCGGGACCCCCGGGGAGGTCGTGGTCACCGGGACCAACGCCGACGACCTGCGCGCCGGCTGGCGCCCGGGGATCCGGGCAGCCGCCGAGCGCGGTGCCGGCACGCCACTGGCCGACACCGGGACGACCAAGGCGCAGGTCCGGGCGCTGGCCCGGCACTGGGAGCTCGCCGTCTGGGACCGCCCGGCCAGCCCGTGCCTGTCCAGCCGCGTCGCCTACGGGGTCACCATCACCCCGACGCGGCTGGCCCGGGTGGACAGGGCCGAGGTGGCCGCGCGGCAGGTGCTGCTGGCGGGGGGCGTCACCACCCGGGACCTGCGCGTCCGCGACCTCGGCGAGCAGGGGGCCCGCCTGGAGGTCGACGCGACCGCGGTCGAGGCGGCGGGGCGGACCGGGGTCGTGGGAGCGGTCCGCGACGCCGGCTTCCGGGGGACGGTCAGCATCGGGGCGTTCGCGTCCGGGGCGCTCAACGCCGTCCTGTCCGGCGCCCTGCGCGACGCCTGACAGGATCCTCGATCAGCGATCAGCGATCGGCACGTCCCGACACCAGCACGACCCGACACCGGCACGACCCGACACCGGCACGACCAGCGACCAGTACCTGGAGGTACCCGTGGAGCACCGCAGGTTCGGCAAGCTCGAGCACATGAGTTCGGTGCTGGTCTACGGCGGTGCCGCGCTCGGCGAGGTCGACCAGGACACGGCGGACCGCTCGATCCAGCAGGCACTGGACGCCGGCGTGAACCACTTCGACTTCGCGGCCAGTTACGGCGACGCCGAACTGCGACTGGGCCCGTGGATGTCCCGCATCCGGGGCGACATCTTCCTGGCGACCAAGACCGGGGACCGGGACCGGGACGGCGCCTGGACGTCCATCAACCGCTCGTTGGAGCGCATGCAGACCGACCACATCGACCTCATCCAGCTGCACGCGATCGGTGACCTGGCCGAGCTGGACCTCGCGATGGGCACCGACGGGGCCATCCACGCGGCCGTCCGCGCGCAGGAGGAGGGCCTCGTCGGCGCCATCGGCATCACCGGCCACGGCACCCAGGCGGCCCAGACCCACCTCGAGGCGCTGCACCGGTTCCCGTTCGCGTCCGTCCTCACGCCGCTGAACCCGCTGCTCTGGCGGGACGAGACCTACCGCGCCGCCTACCTCGCGCTGGTCGAGGAGATCCGTCGCCAGGACGTCGGGCTGCGCACCATCAAGACCGTCTCGCGGCGCAACTGGCCCGAAGGCAGCGAACAGACCTACTCGACCTGGTACGAGCCGTTCGACGAGGCGGAGAAGATCAGGGCCGCGGTCTCCTGGACGCTGGCACACGAAGAGATCACGGGTCTGGCGCTCGCCGGCGACGTCCGCCTGATCGGCATGGAGATCGCCGCGGAGAGGGAGCGGATGGACGCCACCGACGCCGAGGCGGCCCTGCTGCACGAGCCGGACTACTCCTCGCCGTTCATCCACTCGATCTGACCCACGAGCCGCGCCGGACCGACCCCCAGCATCCGTTCTACCCACGGAGCTCCTACTATTCCGCAGGTAGTCGTCGCGAGGTGGGGGACCTGTGAGAAGTACCGGGGCACGTCCGCCGGAGCCGACCGGGTGGCGTGGTCGACGCCGGGCCCGCCGAGGTGGCAAGCGCCGCGTCCCGCTGCGCATCGCGGGTGCGGTGGTCACCGCCTCCGCCGTCTGGGTCGCGGTCTCCCTGGGGTCCGCCCTGGCCGCACCCGGGTCCGACAGCATCGCCGCGAAGACCGCGGAGTGGGCCCGGGACCACCATCTCGGCATCGTCGTCGGATCACTGGAGAAGGTCCAGTACCAGGCGTCCCCGCCCCGGGTCGGCGGTACCCCGGCGGCCGGCGAGTTGCAGCAGCTGCCCCCGGCGCAGAACCGTACGCCGGCTCCCACCGGGACGGCCACGGGTGCACCCCGGACACCCGCGCCCGGCCGACCGGCGGCCCCCCCGTCACTGCACGCCCCGTTGCGTCCCCTGGTCACCCCGGCCCTGAGCGGCGAGGGCGTGTTCCGGGCCGCCGTCACGTCCCGTGGTCTGCCGGTCCTGCAGTACGCGTACATGCGTCCCGACCCGGTCCACACCTCCTACCTCGACGGTGTGGTCTGGATCGACCACCGTGCGGCCCGCTGGGTGCTGCACCCCGGGTACGAGGACCCGGGGAACCTGTCGCAGTGGAGCCAGAAGGACCTCGTCCCCGTCGCCGACCGTGCCGACCTGCTGGCCACCTTCAACGGTGGCTTCAAGACCAACGAGTCCCGCGGCGGCTTCTACGAGAACGGACACAGCGCGGGTGCCCTGCTACCCGACGCCGCGTCCCTGGTGATCTACAAGGACGGCCACAGCGACGTCGGCAGCTGGGGGACCGAGGTCTCGATGACCCCGCAGGTCTCGGCTGTCCGGCAGAACCTGAAGCTCATGATCGACCACGGACGCATCGCCGCGGATCTGGAGAACAACGTCCGGTCGAACTGGGGTCTGACCCTGGGCGGCGGCTACGCCGTCTGGCGCTCGGGGGTCGGGGTGACGGCGGCCGGCGACACCATCGTCGTGATGGGGAACGCGCTCACGGCCAAGGCACTGGCGGCGCTGCTGCTGGACGCGGGGTCGGTCCGGGCGATGGAGATGGACATCAACCCGCAGTGGATGTCCTTCATGTGGTACACACCGGGCGCCGTACCGACGTCGCCGGTGCCGCACAAGCTGGTCGACTTCCGCCGGCCCGCGGACCGGTACTTCACCCCGACGAGTCGTGACTTCTTCGCCCTGCACCTGCGGTGACGGTCAGGTCGGCGCGCCAGTCGTCGACCCGACCGGGGTAGGAGTCGGGCGACGACCCGACCGTGCCCGGTGCTGGTACCTCCAAACCGACGGCGACATCGTCGAGCACGGCCGGCATCGACGACTCGAGCTCGGTTGCGGTCAGATCCCGTCATCCGGTCAGAAGATTGCGGGTGCGTGGGGAGCGCCTGCCAGCACGTGAGGTGGGCTGTCACCGGGACGACCCCTGGGCGGCAGGCTGGGCAAGTGACCGGCTTCGAGATGACCCTGGGCGGGGACGCTGCGCTGCGGTTGGCCGAGCCACGGCTGGCCCAGCCGTTCGCGGAACTGGTCGCACGGAACCGGGAGCGCCTGGACAGATGGGAGGCGTGGGCCGGGGATCTGTCCGGTGTCGATGCTGCGAGAGCGATGCTCACGTCAGAGCTGCAGCGGTTCGCCGCCGGCACCACGGTGCCCGCGTTCGTCATGAGCCACGGGCAGCTGGCGGGGTACGCGAGCCTGCGGGTCGAGCCGGTGAACAGGTCGGGCGCCCTCGGGTACTGGATCGGCGCCGACTTCGGCGGCCGGGGGCTCGCGACGGCCGCGGTCGGTGCGCTGGCCCGGTTCGGTGTCGACGAGCTGGCCCTGGTCCGGGTGTCCGCGACGATCGCAGTCGGGAATGTACGGAGCACCGCTCTCGTCCGGAGATTGGGTTTCCGGCTCGACGGTGTGCTCAGGTCGGGACAGGTGGTCCGCGGCGCGCCGGGGGACGTCGAGGTGTGGAGTCTGCTGCCCGGTGAGTTCGGGTCCGGCTGACGCTGTGTCGACGATCGAGCACGACCGTGGGGATCAGGAGGTCCAGCATGACGTGGCCGCTGCACCTGGCGTCCGGACCGGCACCCGGCGGTGACAACCTGCTGGAGTGCGACGGCGGGCCGGGTCACCAGCGCCGCGCCCGGCCGGACCGCTGATGGCCGCTCTCCTGACTTCCGGGGTGCTGGTCGTCGGGGTGCTGGTCGTGGTGGTCGTTGCCGTCCGTGCGCGGGGCGGGTCGCCGTTCGGCTGGGACGCCGCCGTGCACACCTGGGTGCTGGGCCACCGTCCGACGGGCCTGACCGACGTGGCGATCGTGGTGACGACGTCGGCCACCGCTGTGCCCGTCTACGCGCTGGCCGCGCTCGCCGGAGCCCTCGGGTGGCGGTCGCGCCGCAGGGTCGGCCCGCGGCGACCATTCGGGCCGGGGGGCGGCGTGGCGGCGGTCCTGGCGCTGGCCATCGGACAGCTGGTCCGGGTCGCGGTGGCGACGTGGGTGGCGCGGCCGCGGCCACCGTCCGCCGACTGGCGGTGGCCCGCATCGGGGTACTCGTTCCCCTCCGGCCACACCACCACCGCGGCGCTGGTCGCGTTGATCGTCTGCGCGGCCCTGCGCCGCACCCGGCCGCCGGTGCGCCGCATCGGCTGCGCCCTCGCGGTCGCGTGGGCGCTGGCCGTGGGGCTGACCCGGGTCTACCTCGGAGTGCACTGGCCCAGCGACGTCCTCGCCGGCTGGTTGCTCGCCGGTGCGCTCGCCCTGGTGGCCGTGCTGGTGTCGGCGACGGCCGCCGGGCCGGTCAGAACTCGCCGCGCCGGCGCAACCGCCGGGGCCGACCGTCCGGGTCGTACACGAGCGAGTCAAGGGCTGGGCCCAGAGAGAGGTCCACCGACCCAGCTCCGGGGAGGCCACGGTCCGCAGGCGTCCCGGCGGCCGGTCGCCGCGCTGCCCGCGCGCGTGCCAGCGGTCCAGTGCGGTCGCGGCGTCCCGGAACGCGTCGAACGCCGTGACCGGGTCCACCAGGTCCGCGTCGTCGCCGTCGGCGCGGTCCAGGTGCTCCCGGGCCAGGGTCAGACGCAGGTCGCGGGCATAGCTGCGCGCTCCGTCACCGAGCCCGGCGGGATCGGCCGGGCGGCGGCTGTCCGCGGTGGCGTCCAGGACCGCGCAGGACACCTCCGAGTCGTGCGTCCACGAGCGGCGGTTGACGTTGTCCGAACCGACCGCCGCCCACACGTCGTCGACCACACACACCTTCGCGTGCACGTAGACCGGGGTCCCGGCGTGGTTCTCCACCCCGTACACCGCGACCCGGCCGGGACCGGCAGCCGCCATCAGCTCCATCGCCCGTCGACGGCCCAGCAGCACCGGCGGCGCGGACAGCGCGCCGTCCTGGTCCGGGAAGCGCGGGATCACCGCGACGATGCGCAGTCCGGGGTCGCGCCGCAGCGCGTCGCAGAAGTCGCGGGCCACCTCGGTGGACCAGAGGTACTGGTCCTCCAGGTAGACCAGACGCCGCGCCCGGCGGAGCGCCTTGCCGTAGCCGCGGGCGACGCTGCGTTCCCCGTCCGGTGCGAACGGGTAGCCGGCTCCTCGGCGGAACGGGTAGGTGCGCAGCAGTTGGACGGTGTGGTCCCCGCACGGCGCCGGGTCGGGTAGCTGGGGCGGGAGCGCGTTCGCGACCCGGTCCTCCGAGCGCAACATCCCGGCCAGGATCCGTAGCGGACTGCGCGACAGCGGCGCCGGGTCCTCCCACCGCTCCCGGAACACGGTCTCGACGTCACCGACGGCCGGTCCGCGGATCGCCGCCTGGACGTCGTGCCAGGGGACGGTCGGCCCGTAGACCCTCGCGATCGACTGCGGCTGGGGGTCGCCGCCGTGCTCCCGGTCGTCGTTGCGGCTGTGGCACAGGTCGATGCCCCCGACGTAGGCGACGTCGAGCTCGGGGCGGCCCGGGTGGCGCAGGACGACGAGTTTCTGGTGGTGGGAACCTCCGACCCGCACCCGCATGTCCAGCAGGAACTCACCGCCGCCCCGCTCGATCTCGTCCCCGAGGTTGCGGTTGGCGGCGGCACTGAACTGCAGTTTGTCCAGGTGCGACCGCCACACCAGTCCCTTCACGACGACCCCGCGGGAGGCAGCGTTCGCCAGGACGTCACCGACCTCCGTGCCGGGCCCGTCCAGTCGTTCGTCGGGGTCGCCGCGCCAGTCGGTGAACATCACCACGTCCCCGGCGACCATCCGCCGGATCCGCACCAACAGCTGGGCGAAGTAGGTTGCGCCGTGCACCAGGACGGTGACCTCGTTGCCCACCGACCACGCCTGCCCGCCCGGGTGCCGGCGGTCCAGCACCGTGGCCGCGTTGTCCCGCTCGGCAGCGGTGAGCAACCACCCGTCGGGTTCCATCCGGCCGTTCTACACGGGCAGCACGTGGTGCGGTCCGTGCAGGGACCCGGCGCCCCACAGGCGCGGGCCGGCGCGAGGGCCGGATGAGCGACTCTCTGTAGTGTTTTGGTGACGCGGCGTCGAACTGGCCGGTCAGGAGGTCGGGGGGCGCTTGCGATGGACACGGCAGGACCGACCGTCGCCCGGCCCACGACCGTGGCCCGGCCCACGACCGCCGGTCTGCCCACGACCGCCGGTCTGCCCACGACCGGTCGGTCCGGCCGGGACGCCGTACGGGTAGCGCTCGTCGCGGAGCTCGCCCGGCTGGAGCCGCTTCGCTACGCCGACCCCCCGGGTGTCGCCCTGCTGGCCCGGGCGGCGCTGTCGACCGCGCGGGCCCACGGGCTCGTGGAGGAGACGGGGCGGGCACGACTGCTGCTCGCCGACGCGGCCAGCCGCACCGACGACGTCGGTGGTGCCGTCGAGACCGCCAGGACGATCCTGTTCCAGGCACGGGCGGCCGGTGAGATGACGGTCGCCGCCCGGGCCGAGGCGGTGTTGGCCTGGTGCCTGTTCCAGTTGGGCGCGCTCGGCGAGGCGCTGTCCCACGCGGTGGAGGCCGTGCGGTTGCTGCCGCCGGACGCGCCGCTGCACCTGCAGGTCGACCACACGATGATCCTGGCCCTGATCAACGGGACGCAGTCCAGCGACGACGGCTACATCGCCGCGTTCGACGACGTCGTGGCCGAGGCCGAACGCCTCGACAACCCCCACCTGCTGCTGTTGAGCCTGAACAACTACGCCTGGCTGCACCACAGGCGCGGACGGGCGGACATCGCGGAACCGCTCGTCGCCCGGATCCTCGCGGAGTCCGCCGCCCGTGGCGTCGAACTGACCTCGACCATCCTCGACACCATCGCCACGGTGCTGTTCGACCTCGGGGACCTCGAGGGTGCCGAGCAGGTGGCGAGGGCGATGCTGCGCGCGGATGTCCCCCAGGTCGAGGCCCGCGCCCGCCCCGAGGCGATGCTCACCCTGGCCCGGATCCGGGTCCGGCAGGGCGACCCCGGTGAGGCCCTGGAGCTCGTCCGACACGCGGAGAGCACCGCGCGGGACCAGGAGCTGTTGGAGATCGTGGCGATGGCGAGTGAGCAGAAGTCGGAACTGCTGGCCGCCCTGGACGACCACCGCGGCGCGTACGAGGCTCTGAGGACCTCGTACGCGACGTGGAAACGGGTCCGCGACCGGGACGCCGAGACCCGCGCGTCGACCCTGCACGCACTGTTCGAGACCGAGCAGGCCCGCCAGCGGAGCCTGCTGTTCGAACAGCTCGCCGAGCGGGACGCCCTGACCGGGTTGTGGAACCGACGCCACGTGGACAGGGTGCTGCCCGAGCTGCTCGCCCAGGAGGGAGCGGCCTCCCGTCCGGCCAGCCTGGCCATCGTCGACGTCGACCACTTCAAGCGCATCAACGACCTGCGGTCGCACCTGACGGGGGACGCCGTGTTGGTCCGGTTGGGTGAACTGTTCGCCCGGGTGGTCCCGGATCCCGGCTTCTGCGCACGCCTGGGCGGAGAGGAATTCCTCCTGGTGATGCCGGATACCGGTCCGGCGGCGGCGATGGCGCTGTGCGAGAGCACCCGTCGGCTCGTGGAGCAGCAACGGTGGTGGACGCTGACGGACGGTCTCACCGTCACCGTCACCGTCAGCGTCGGGTTCGCGACCGCCGCCGCGGGAGGCACCATGTCCGATGTCCTCGGGGCCGCGGACCAGGCCCTGTACCGGGCCAAGAACACCGGGCGCAACCGGGTGCACCCCGCAGAGCTCACGACGGGGGACATCGCCGGTGGTGGTCCCACCCGCTGAGCGGGCCGGCCGTTCCCGTGTCCTTCCCCGTCACCGTTCCCAGCCGGGGGACGGGGTCCCGCCCGGGGTCGGCCCCTGCGCGTAGGGCTCCCGGGTGAGCACGAAGCTGCCGAGGTCGAGATGACCGGGAGCGCCGCTCTCGTCACGGACGACCCGCAGCACCTCCCCGGCGTAGTAGTCGTCCAGACCCTCGAAGGTGTCCGCCCCGGCCGAGCGGAACCGCGACCCGCGCCCGGTGTCGTGCAGACCGGTCAGCTCGAGCAGACCGTCGGCGGCCTGGGTGAGCAGCAGCGGAGTCGGCCCCCAGAACCAGGGCCCCAGCAGGTCCAGCGGGATCCGTTCCCCGGCAGGCAGCGGGCGCCACGCCTCGAGCACGACCGGCTCGGCCTCCCGCACGATCTCCAGCAGGCGCGGGACGAGCTGCCTGTCCAGTCCCGACGTCGCGTTCGCCAGCGCGACGGCCGCGGTCCGTTCGGCCGGGTCGACCAGCAGCACGGCGAGGAACCCCGGAACCGATCCGCCGTGCCCGACCAGAGCTCGGCCACCGATGTGGTCGATCTGCAGCCCGAGGCCGTAGCCGGAACCGTCGGCCAACGAGTCGGCCAGCCCCGGCCGCGCCATCTCCTGCACGGTCGCCGGGGCGAGCACCCCGCCGGTGTCCCCGAGCAGGAAACGTCCCCAGCGCGCCAGGTCCCGGGCCGTGGACCACAGCTGGCCCGCGGCCGCCATCGCCAGGTAGTCGTGCGCCGGCTCCCGCACGAGCGCGGGCGAGAACGGGTGGACGGCCAACCCCGTCGACGCCGGCGACACCGCGTCCCCGGTCGTGCGGACCATCCCGAGCGGCGACAGCACCTCGCTGTCCAGACAGGTCATCCAGTCCCGGCCCCGCAGGCTCTCCACGACACGTCCGAGGATCCCGTAGCCCAGGTTGGAGTAGTGGAAGCGCAGGCCTGCCGGGTGGCGGACCGCCCCGGCTCCCAGGGGGGCCACGAGCTCCGCCCACGTCCGGCCCGGGGTCCGTTCCCACCACGCACCGTCGGTCTCCGAGCGCAGGCCCGAGGAGTGGCCGAGCACCTGCCCGACGGTCCGGTCCCCGCCGGGCGCGTCCGGGACGAGCTGCTCCACCCGGGTGTCCAGGCTCAGCAGTCCCTCGTCACGCAGGCGCATGACCAGCACTGCCGTGAAGGTCTTGGTGATCGACCCGATCCGGTACTGCACGTCGGTCGGATCCGCGGCCGGGTCCAGGGACCCGCGGCCCGCGCTCCAGGTCAGCGCCCCGTCCTGGACCAGCGCGGCGACCAGTGACGGCAACCGCCCCTCGGCCTGGGACCGGGCTGTCGCGGCGAGCAGCCGCCGGGCGGTGGGCTGGAGCACCCGCGGACCCTACCGATCGTCGACGGGGTGACCAGCGCGACCAGGGTCGAGCCGTGGGTGGAGGACAGGTGGACAGCCGTCGGCCGGCCGAGCACGCCCCGGGCGGCCAGGGCGATGTGCGCTGCGGGTCAGGACGCCGACTGCCCCACCGAGAAGGTGGTCCCGTCCGCCGAGACGGCGCTCCCGTTCTCGGGTACGGCGTTTCCCCGTCGGTCGAAACAGTCCGAGAAGCGGCGAAACGGTCCGACCCGAGGTGTCCCATGGGTCCGGCGTCCCTGGTCGGTGGGGTCCGAATTGTCGGGGATGCTGACGGGTTCTTGCGTCCACGGCAATCGTTCGGCGACGGGACCGTCAGGTCCCTGCCCGCGGACGCGCGCGGAGTGTCGCGCGTCGTCCGGTCCGTTGGCTGTGGGAGCGTGCGGTTGATCCCCACCTCGCGTGAGGTACGGGAGTTGCGAGCCGTCTCCACGTTCGACGATGTGGGCACTGACGTGACAAGGCGTCCGATACGGTGTAAGTTCAGCTTCGCTCCCGAGAAAGCTGCGCGGTCGGACTGGACCCCTTCGATGTGCGTGCTGGTGAGCCGTCCGCGCCTGAACGGTGGCGGAAACCTCAGTTGGAAGGCACCACATGAGCTCCTACCAGGCTGGCGCGACCGCAGGCGACGCCCTGTCCACAACGTCCGATCGACGCCCGGAGCGGGTCACGACCGAGACCAAGGCGTCCTTCAAGACCACCGAGCTCATCTTCTACGTCCTCGCGGTGGTGGGTGTCCTGATCGCCTCGAAGTCGATCGGCAGCCAGGACGGCGCGAACGACGTGTTCCGCGCCGACAAGGCGTGGCTGTACATCACCCTGCTCACCATCGGCTACATGATCAGTCGTGGTCTGGCCAAGTCCGGCAGCCGCGAGCCCTACGACCGCTGAGTCAACGCCCGAGCCGCTGGCTCCGGCATCGAGCAGGAAGCTCTGCCCGGCGCCGGCCTCAGCGGCTCGGGACCGCGGCCCCCACCCGCCGGGTCCGTCCGTCAGGCGGTGGCCGCCGGACCGTCCGTCAGCCGCTCCACGGGGCCGTGCGCGACCAGGACGGAGCACTGGGCGTGCTCCGCGCACGCGGAGCTGACCGACCCGAGCAGCAGACCGGCGAACCCACCGTGCCCGCGGCTGCCGACGACGAGAAGGCGGGCGTGGCGACTGGCGTCGATCAACACCCGGGCGGCGCCCCCCTCGGTGACGGTGCGCAGGACGTCGGCCGCGCCGGCGACCTCGTCGACGAGCACGTCGAGCATTGCCTTCGTGTCCGCCTCGGGCTGGTACACCGGGCCCCCGGCCATCCCGTAGCCGATCGGCGGCAGGTGCCAGGCGGCAACGGCCTCGACAGGCGCGCCTGCAGTCGTCGCGAGCTGCAGCGCCCACCGCAACGCCTCCCGCGACGGGGCGGATCCGTCGACGCCGACGACGATCGGGGCGGTGGTGGAGTCGTACTCGGTCATCCGGACCTCCTGGGTGCGGCGTAGGCGCCGACGGTCCCCAGCGTCCTCCTGTCGGGTGGACTGCGGAGCAGACGCGCAGCCCGGATCGGGTGTGCCCCGCCGAGCCCGGTCCCCCCGGGGGTCCTTCCCCCAGCCGTCGCCGCGGGTCATCCTGAGGTGAACGCTTCCGCAGCGCCCCCGGGAACCCGGTGGCAGCTGGCGCCGGCCCCCCGAGGAGCACGCACCGTGACCGATCTCGCCTCCCGCCCGTCCGGCCCGTCCACCTTCCCCACCAGCGCGAACCCCACCTCCAGCCCGCCTGCGACCGCCGGCGAGCTCGCGCTGCTGGACAGGTGGTGGCGGGCGGCGAACTACCTGTCCGTCGGCCAGATCTACCTACTGGACAACCCGTTGCTGCGCGAGCCGCTGCTCGCCTCCCACGTGAAGCCCCGCCTGCTGGGGCACTGGGGGACCACGCCGGGACTGAACCTGCTGTACGCGCACATGAACCGGGTGATCCGGGCCCGCGACACGAACGCCCTCTACATCACCGGTCCGGGCCACGGTGGTCCCGGTCTGGTCGCGAACGCCTACCTGGAGGGCACCTACAGCGAGGTCTACTCCTCGATCGGGACCGACGAGGACGGCATGCGGGCGCTGTTCCGCCAGTTCTCCTTCCCGGGCGGCATCCCCAGTCACGTCGCACCGGAGACGCCCGGCTCCATCCACGAGGGCGGAGAACTCGGGTACGCCCTGGTCCACGCGTACGGAGCGGTCTTCGACAACCCCGACCTGACCGTCCTGTGTGTGATCGGCGACGGGGAGGCCGAGACCGGCCCACTGGCGGCGAGCTGGCAGTCGACGTCATTCCTCAACCCGGTCACCGACGGAGCGGTGCTCCCGGTGCTCCATCTCAACGGGTACAAGATCGCCAACCCCACGGTGCTCGCACGGATCCCGCAGGACGACCTGCGCGACCTGATGCACGGCTACGGCCACGAGCCGTACTTCGTCGGTGGTGACGACCCGGCCGCCGTGCACCGCCAGCTGGCCGACACCCTCGACGTCGTCATGGACGAGATCGCCTCGATCCAGCGCGAGGCGCGAGAGGCCGCGTCGCACCCCCGCGACCCGGACGCCCCGGACCCGGCGCGCCGCCGCTGGCCGATGATCGTGCTGCGCACACCCAAGGGCTGGACCGGCCCGAAGGAGGTCGACGGCCTGCCGGTCGAGGGGACCTGGCGCTCCCACCAGGTGCCCCTGGTGGACACCCGGACCGACGACGGCCACCGCGAGCTGCTCGAGACCTGGATGCGCAGCTACCGCCCCGAGGAGCTGTTCGACGCCACCGGGCGGCTGGTCCCCGAGCTCCGCGAGCTCGCGCCGACCGGGACCCGGCGGATGAGCGCGAACCCGCACGCGAACGGCGGCCTGCTGCTCCGGGACCTGCGCCTGCCGGACTTCCGCGACTACGCGGTCCCCGTCGAGCAGCACGGCGTCGCCGCCAGCGAGGCCACCAAGGTCCTGGGGGCGTTCCTGCGCGACATCATCGCCCGCAATCCCGACAGCTTCCGGTTGATGGGCCCGGACGAGACCGCCTCGAACCGACTGTCGACGGTGTTCGAGCGGACCGACCGTGCCTGGGACACCTCGACCCTGCCGACCGACGACCACCTCGCACCGGACGGCCGGGTCATGGAGGTGCTCTCCGAGCACCTGTGCCAGGGCTGGCTGGAGGGTTACCTGCTCACCGGGCGGCACGGGATGTTCACCTGCTACGAGGCGTTCATCCACATCGTCGACTCCATGTTCAACCAGCACGCGAAGTGGTTGAAGACGACTCGCCAGATCGGGTGGCGGGCCCCGATCGCCTCGCTGAACTACCTGTTGTCCTCCCACGTCTGGCGTCAGGACAACAACGGCCTGTCCCACCAGGACCCGGGGTTCATCGACCACGTCGTCAACAAGAAGGCCGAGATCGTCCGGGTCTACCTCCCGCCGGACACGAACACGCTGCTCTCGGTCGCCGACCACTGCCTGCGCAGCCGCCACTACGTCAACGTCGTCGTCGCCGGCAAGCAGCCCGCGCTGACCTACCTGAGCATGGACGAGGCGATCGCGCACTGCAGTCGCGGGCTGGGGATCTGGCCATGGGCGGGCACCACCGACACCGAGCCGGACGTCGTGCTGGCCTGCGCCGGGGACGTCCCGACGCTGGAGGCGCTCGCCGCTGCCGAGCTGCTGCGCAACCACCTCCCGGGGTTGGGCGTTCGGTTCGTCAACGTGGTCGACCTCATGCGCCTCGAGCCGGACACCGAGCACCCGCACGGCCTGTCCGACCGCCACTTCGACGCGCTGTTCACCACCGACAAGCCGGTCATCTTCGCCTACCACGGCTACCCGTCGCTGATCCACCGGCTGACCTACCGGCGCAGCAACCACGGGAACCTCCACGTCCGCGGGTACAAGGAGGAGGGGACGACCACAACACCGTTCGACATGGTGATGATGAACGACCTCGACCGGTTCAGCCTGGTAATGGACGTCATCGACCGGGTGCCGTCCCTGGGCACCCGGGCCGCGGTGCTACGCCAGCAGATGGTCGACGCGCGCCTGGCCGCGAAGGCCTACACCCGCGAGCACGGCGAAGACGACCCGGCCATCGCCGAGTGGACCTGGGGGGGTCGGAGCTGAGCGGCGCCCGGGTCCTGGTCGTCAACGCCGGCTCCTCGAGTCTGAAGCTGCGGCTGCTCGACGGCGGGGATGCCGTCGAGCAGAGCGGTGATCTCGACGTCGGCCCGGACGGGATCGACCCCGGCGCCCTGGCCGAGGTTCTTGCCGGGTGGCGGACACCGGACCTGGTCGGGCACCGGGTGGTGCACGGTGGCACCCGGTTCGCCGGCCCGGTGCGGGTCGCGGGGCCCGTGCGCCGGCAGCTGGCGGATCTCACCGACCTGGCGCCGCTGCACCAGCCGGGATCACTCGCCGCACTCGCCGCCGTCGCCGCGCTGCTGCCCGACGTCCCGGCGGCGGCCAGCTTCGACACGGCCTTCCACGCCACCATGCCGGTGGTCGCAGCCACCTACGCGGTGCCGCGGGAATGGCGAGACCGGTGGGGCGTGCGCCGGTACGGGTTCCACGGGCTGTCGCACGCGTACTGCTCGCACCGCGTCGCGCAGCTCGTCGGCGAGCGGCCCCCGGGTGGCGGACCGCTGCGGCTGGTCACCTGCCACCTCGGGGCCGGTGCGTCCCTGGCAGCTGTCGTGGACGGCCGCAGTGTGGACACCACGATGGGGTTCACCCCGCTGGAGGGCCTGGTGATGGCCACCCGGTCCGGGAGCGTGGATCCCGGACTCGTGCTGTGGCTGGAGGAGCACGAGCACCTGTCACCGCACGAGGTGGCGACCGCACTGGATCACCGCTCCGGTCTGACGGGGCTGGCCGGCACCGGGGACATGCGCGAGATCGAAGCCGCGGTCCGGCGCGGTGAGCCTGACGCCCTGCTGGCGCTGGAGGTCTTCATCCACCGGCTCGTCGGCGGCATTGCCGCGATGGCCGCCGCTGCCGGGGGGCTGGACGCGCTGGCGTTCACGGGCGGGACGGGGGAGAACTCGGCGGTCGTACGCGGTCGGGCGGCCGAGCGCCTTGCGTTCCTCGGTGTCCGGGTGGATCCCGGGCTCGACGAGGCCGGACTGCCCGGCCCCGGCTCGCCAGGTGGTGCCGTCGGCCACGCAGAGATCACTGCTCCGGGCGCCACGGTCCGGACCTTCGTGGTCGCCGCGCGGGAGGACCTGCAGATCGCCGGCGAGGTCCGCCGGGTCCTGGCCGGGTCGGCCTGACCGACCGGGCCTGCCCGGCTGAGGGGTGAGCCTGGCCCCCCTTGACCTCCGGACGCACCGACGGCCCCGTCCCTGGTGGGGACGGGGCCGTCTGGATCGAGCGTCATGTCCGGGCGACGGTCGTTCCACCCGGGTGGGGGACTGTCAGTCGCCGAGGAAGGCGGCGGGCAGGTCCCGGCCGGGGACCTCGTTCGGACCGAGCACCTTCGTGTCGCCCGGGTAGGGCCGGACCCAGCCGGTGGAGGCGTACCAGGTCAGCCTGTTCATCTGCGCCGGGTTGGTGGAGTCCTGGGAGGCGGCGTGGCCGGTCAGCTTCTGTGCCCTGGTCCAGGCCACCCACGCCCGGTAGTTCCCGGCCTGCGCCGTCGGCACCACCGGCGTCGTGGCACCGGCCCTGGTCGAGGCGACCGCCTGCGCCGCGGTCCCGGTCGCGGCCCCCTTGATCCCGAAGGTGAGCGGGATCTGGTTGGGCTGGGTCGTGTAGGGCCGCAGGTCCGGAGTGTTCACGAACGCGTCGAACATCGGCTCGGCTGCCCGGTCCATCTGGTTCATCGGGGCGATACCGAGGATCTGCTCGATCGTCTTGACCACGTTGAGCTGCGTGGAGAAGGTGCTGTTCACAGCATTCTTCTTCGAGTACGGGCTGATGACCTGCAGGGTGCTGCGGTGCCCGTCGACGTGGTCCACACCGTCCTGCGGGTCGTCCTCGAGGACGAAGATCGCCGAGGAGGCCCAGTCCTTCGAGTGGGAGATCGTATCGACGATCCGGCCGACCGCGAGGTCGTTGTCCGCGACCTGCGCCGTCGGGAACGGATTGCCCGAGCCGACGCCGCTGGTGTGGTCGTCCGGGACCCACAACATGCTGAGGTTGGCCTGGGTGCCGGTGGCCTGCGCCTTGGCGAACGCCTTCTGCCAGATGTCGACCCGGTACTGGTCGGGGACGTTCAGGTCGAACCGGGGGTAAGCCGTGTCGTTGATGGCGTTCAGCGACGGGATGTCGGAGTAGGTCTTGTAGCTGTTGGTCGCGACGGGCAGGGGGCCGGTCGCCTTGCCCTCGAGGATCTGGGAGCTCTTGTACCAGTCGGACCACGTCGGGGCCCCGGTCGCCGGGACGTTGAAGAAGTTGTCGTACTCCCCGAAGTTGCTGACGGTCCGACCGGCCCTCTGCGCCGCGTTCCACAGGAAACCGTCGCGCTGGTAGGCGAGTGCGTCGCCGCCCTGCGCCGGGTAGCTGCGGTAGAAGGCTCCGAACTCCTTCTCGATGTAGTCGTTGGCGTCGGCCTGGACGAGCCAGTTGTGCCCGTCCGCGGACAGGGTGCCCGGGTCGTAGAAGTTGTCGAAGATCCCGAACCTGTTCGCCAGCAGGTGCTGGTTGGGGGTGACGCTCCCGCCGAACTGCGTGAGGCTCGGGTCGCCGTTCCCGCGGCCGAGGTCACCGAACACCTGGTCGTAGGTCCGGTTCTCCTTGACGATCAGGTAGACGTGCTTGATCGTGGAGGGCTGGCCGAGCTCCTTCGGGACCGCGACCGGCGCGACCTTCGCCGCGGCCACGCCGGACACCGCTCCGGCCTTCGAGCCGAGGAGCTTCTCCCAGTCGTTGTTGACGAACACCTGGTGGGTCAGCCCGCCGAGGTCGCTCGCGCTCGGCGGCGCGAACGTCGTGACCGAGCCCGTGTCGTCGTAGGTGTTGTGCCCGGTGGCCGGGTTGGTGTCGTCGCCCTTGGTGATGGTCGAGCTGGGCCCGCGCGCGCCGATGCCCTTCGCGTTGGTGACCACCAGCTTGCCCAGCGGGGCGTCCCACGCCACGTTGACGGGGTACCAGTCGGTGGGGATCAGGCCCTGGTACTTCACCGGGGTCTTCGGCCCGTTGTACTCGTACACCGCGATGGAGTTGTTGCGCCCGACGCTGACCAGGATGTGCTTGGCGTCGGGCATCGTCACCGCGTTCGGGTAGCTGCCGACGGTCGAGCCCGGGAGCGGGTTCACGTTGAAGGTCTGGGTGACCTTGCGCGTCGTGGTGTCGACCAGGGAGACGCTGTCGTCGTTGGAGTTCGCCACCATCAGGACGTTCCCGTTCAAGGACAGGGCCGTGGGCTGCAGGCCGACCGGGATCGTCGAGGTCTGCCGGCCCGTCGCCACGTCCACGACCGAGAGAGTGCCGGTCGTGGCGGCCCCGGTGACCTTGTCCGCGACGACAGGTGTGTTCGCGGAGAGGTTGGTGACGTCACCGCTGCGGGCCTTCCGGCCGCCCTCGTTGGACACGAACGCCGTGTCGCCCACCAGGACGACCTGACGCGGGGCGTTGCCGACCGGGATCTCCCGCAGCAGCGTGTTCGTCCGGGTGTCGATGACGCCGAGGGTGTTGTTGGCGTTCAGTGCGACGTAGAGCTTCGAGCCGTCCGCCGACAAGGCGCCGCCGGACGGGAGCGCCGAGTTGAGGTACGGGCCCCCGAGCTTGATGACGGCGGTCGTACCGGTGATCGCTCCGTCGGAGCCGACCGCGAGCCGTACGACGTCGGCGGACTGCGAGACCCACAGCGACTTCCCGTCCCGGGAGTAGATCGGGCCGTCCGCCGCGACCGTCGCGTCACCCTTCTCCGCGCCCATCCCGACCTGCTGGCGGACCTTCCCGCTCGCGATGTCGATCAGGGTCAGGTACCCCAGAAAGTTCTTCCAGGTCAGGGCGGCGAGGGTCTTGCCGTCCGGGCTGATGGTGGACGACAGCAGCCGACCGTCGCTGATCAGCGTCCGCTGGCCGAGTGGCTTGACGTGCTGCCCGGTCGGCAGCAGGACGCCCCGGGGGTCGGACTGGCCGACGGTGTCGTTGCCGAGCCGACCCGTGACAGCGGCGGCCCCGAAGGCCCCACCCGCCAGGACCAGTGACCCGGTGAGTGCGACACCGACGGACAGGCGTCCGATCAGGCGGTGGTGGAACGGTGACGTGAGCGAAGTCCGCACGGTGCTCCTCGTACTGGTGACGGCAGGGATCGGCCCGGCGGGAACTCCACCGGGGCGTCGATCGTCCCGGGCGATCAGTCACCCGGAAGGCCGAGTCAACGCGCGCCCTCGCGGGTCCACCAGCGGGAGCGGATGAACATCCGTTGAACGACTACTCGCGCAGTGGTCGCGAGACGGTGGCCGCCAGGCCCGCGCGGTGGACCCGGGTGGGACGGCAGTCGGAGGCCGGGGCCGCGTCGGAGTCATGGCCGCCAACGCTGCCGACACGGGGGCCTACCGGGTCTTGTGCGCCGGCCCGGCCCTCAGGAACAGCAGGAGCACCCGTGTCCGCGCCCGGGTGCGCAGTCGTCGGTCGCAGCGTCGGCCCGGTGGTGGCCACCGTTTCCGCCCGGCGCGGCGCAGCAGCCCTCACCACGCCAGGCGTCGCGCCCCTCCTTCACGGCGACGGCGGCGATGACCAGACCGGCGACCGGGTCGGCCCAGGCCCACCCGAACAGGGCGTTCACGGCGAGCCCGACCAGCAGGACCGCGGACAGGTAGGTGCACAGCAGCGTCTGACGGGAGTCCGCGACGGCCGACACCGACCCGAGCTCACGGCCGGCGCGGCGCTGGCCGTGGGACAGCAGCGGCATCACCAGCAGGCTCAGCGCCGCGAGGACCAGCCCGGCCAGGGACTGCCCGGCGTGACCGCCGCCGGCGAGGGCGCGGACCGCGTCGACGCCGACGTAGGCGGCGAGCGCGAAGAACGACACGGCCACGACCCGCAGCGCGCGGTGCTCCCGGGCCTCGCGGACCTCGGGGTCGCGGGCGGAGAACTGCCAGGCGATCGCCGCGGCCGAGGACACCTCGATCACCGAGTCCAGTCCGAAGCCGACCAACGCAGTCGAGGAGGCCGCGACCCCGGCAGTGAGCGCGACGACAGCCTCGACGGCGTTGTAGGAGATCGTGGCAGCCGTGAACAGCCGGATGCGGCGAGCCATCAGCGCCCGGCGGGCCAGGCGCGCATCCGGATCCCGAGGGGTCTGGCCGAGAGCCACGTCGACGGTGGACATCAGCAGCATCCCTGCTCGATCGGCGCGAGCACCGGCGCGGGCACCGGCGCGGGCACCGGCGCCGGGCAGGCGGCCGGGTCCGCCGCCAGGACGACACCGAGCAGGTCACCGAGGGCGTGGCCGAGTCGTGCGTCGACGAGCTCGTACCGGACGCGGCGTCCCTCCGGGGTCGCGACCACCAGTCCGCAGCCGCGCAGGCAGGCGAGGTGGTTGGACAGGCTCTGCCGCGACACCCCCAGCAGCTCCGCGAGCTCGGCCGGGTAGCCCGGGGCCTCCCGCAGCACCATCAGCAGCCGGGATCGCGTCGGGTCGGCCAGCGCGTGCCCGAACCGCGCCATGACCTCGCCGTACGCCAACGTCTGCACGTCGGCGACTGTACACAGCCGGATGAACCATGTTGTCGGTCTACCGTGAGTAGACTTGGTAGATGGCAGACACCACGACCGTCAAGGTCCAGAGAAGTACCCGTGACCTGCTCCTCGAGGTGGGGGCGTCCCGCCGCCAGAGCGCGGACCAGGTCATCCTGGCCGCACTCGCAGCGATGCGACGAGACGATCGTCGCCGGCTCGCCGCCGACGAGGCGTGGGCGTTGAAGGACGACCCGGACGAGCGGGCCGAGATCCAGGCGATCCAGCAGGACAGGGCCGGACTGCATGCGGGGTGAGGTCTACCGGCTGCCCGCCCGGGGGAGGGGTCACGAGCAGCGGGGACGCAGGTTCGCTGTCGTCCTTCAGCCCGACTGGCTCAGCCTCAGCACGTGGATCGTGGCGTTCACCAGCACCAGCGCGCGGCAGACCAGCTTCCGTCCCTCGGTGGTCATCGGCGACCGGGAATCGCTGGTGATGTGCGACCAGCTCGACACGGTCGACCTCAACCGCCTCACCGAGCCGGTCGGATCCTTGTCCCTTCAGGAGATGGAGCGCGTCGACGAGGCCCTCGCCCTGGTCCTGGACCTGTAGCCGATCCACTCAGCGCATGTTGCCGGTGTGACCGAGGGAGTACCGGCCCGGCTGCGGCCAGACGAGCAGCCCGTGTGGGCCCTGCCCGACGGGGATGGTGGCGATCGTCCGGCCGGACGTCGTGTCGATGACGTAGACCTCGCTGTCGTAGCGGCCCGACAGCCACAGTCGGGTGCCGTCCACGCTGACCCCGCCCATGTCCGGTGAGGCGCCGGACGCGAGCGGCCAGGTCGTCAGGATGCGGTCGGCGGTGGCGTCCAGCACCGAGACCGAGCCACCGTCGCGGTTGCTCACGAACAGCCGGGTCCCGTCACGGCTCGGGTAGATGCCGTGGGCCCCCTTCCCGGTCGGGAGGAACCGGGTCACCCGGAAGCTGTGGGCGTCGATCACCCAGACGCCGTTGCGCAGCATGTCCGCCACCACGAAGGAGGTGCCGTCCGGCGTGGTGCGGACGTCCTGGGGCATGGCCGAGGCGCCCGGGTCGATGAGAGTGGCCGGACCGCCCATCGACATCGCCGCCATCGGTGAGGTCGCGCCGGGGGTGCGCACGCCGTTGAGGTCGATGACCCTCACGACCCGGTCCAGGCCGGCCACGGGGATCACCAGCAGCTTGCCGCTGTACTCACAGCTGGCCACCATGAACCGGCCGTCGGCGGTGAAATCGGCGTGGTTGACCCCCCGGCACGGCACGGCGATGGACCGCTGCAGGCGCATCGTGTGGGGGTCGCGGACGTCGATCCGGCGCAGCCGCTCTGCCATGACGAGTGCGTGCGCGCCGTCGGGGGTGAAGTAGAGGTTGTAGGGGTCCGCGACCGGGACGGCCGGACCGCGTCGCCCGGTCAGCGGGTCGACGGGCACCAGGTCGTTGCTCTGGTCGTCGTTGACGAACAGGGTCTTCAGATCCCACGACGGCACGACGTGCTGCGGTTCCCGACCGACCCGGAACCGGGAGACGACCTTCAGGGTCGCCGGGTCGATGACACTCACCGTGTTGCTCACCGAGTTCGGGACGTACACCAGTGGCCGTGCGGCCGCGGCCACGGGGGACAGGTCACCGGCACGGGTGCGCGCGTAGACGTTCGTCGTCCCCGTGGCTGCTGAGGGCGTCCCCGTAGCTCCCGGGGGGGTACCGGTGGGCGCCGCGGAGGGGGAGCCGGTGGGCGCCGTCGGGACGTCGGCGGGTCCTGGTGACCCAGCGGGGTGAGCGGGTGACGCCGACACCGGCCCCGCACCTGTGGAGGGGGTGACCGACGGGGGGGGGCCGGCCGACCCGGCCGCGCCGCTGCAGCCCGCCGCGGCGAGTCCCAGCCCCAGGCCGAGCAGCAGGGCACCTCGGTTCACGACACTCCTCTCGGCATGACACACCTCTCGGCCGGAGGTCGGTCCGGCACGGGTCCAGATCTCGTGGAGCTCACGACGCCGACGATAGGGACGTCGACCGCCGGATGGTGCGCGCCGCGCGCCGCCGGTGGCTCAGGCGGTCGCGACGGGTCGGGCGGGCTCATGCAGCGGGCGGGCGACGAAATCGACGGCCAGCGCGACAAGCACGGCCGCGAACACCAGGTAGCTGGCCCGGAACCCGATGGCCGTGGCGAGCGCACCGGCGAACAGGGCCGCGAGCGGGGAGGTGCTGTACGCGATCATCCGTGACCCGGCGGCGACGCGGCCGAGCAGCCCGGGTCCCGCGGCCCGCTGGCGCAGGGTCCGGGTGAGCACGTTGGCCGCGACCACGCCCATGACCGGGACGCCCGTCCCCACGACGAACCACAGCAGCCGCCAGCCGGTCCCGGCCAGTGGCGTGAGCAGGGCGAAGGGGAACGTGACCGACGCGATGACGCCGATGGCGCGGCTCGAGCCGACCCGGCGGGAGATGCCCGGCGCCAGGGCCGCACCGAGGACCCCCCCGGCACCCTGACCCAGCAGCAGCAGGCCCACCCCGGCCGCCGGGAGCCCGAGCTGGCGGACGAGGAACAGGGCGTGCAGGACGGCGGTACCGGTCAGGGCGGTGTTGACCACGGACCCGGTCAGTGCGAGGCGACGCAGCAGCGGCTGGCCGAACAGCTCACGGAGGCCGTCCGCGATCTGGCGGCCCAGGCGCGGCTCGGCGGTCTGCGGGTCCGGACGGGCCCGGCCGGTCCGCGAGGTCGCGGCGACGGCGACCGCGCTGAGCAGGAACGTGACCGCGTTGGCACCCAGCCCGCCGGTGACCCCGAAGAGCCGGGTCGCCAGACTGCTGCCCGGGCCCCCGAAGAAGTCAGCTGTGGACTCGGCGGTCTGAAGGGCGGCGTTGGCCGACTCCAGATCCTCGTCGTCGACCAGCATCGGTGGCACGACGCCGAGCGCGGCCTGCGAGACCACGTCCGAGCCGCCCGCTGCCAGAGCGAGCACCACGAGGTACCAGACCTCGAGCAGACCGGTGACGGCCAGCACCGGCACGGCGGCGTAGAGGACGGCGGAGGCGAGGTCGGCGGTGACGATCAGTCGCCGCGGCGAGTACCGGTCCGCCCAGGCCCCCGCCACCAGCCCGAGCACGAGCCAGGGCGTCCACACCGAGGCCTCGATGATGCCGACGGACAACGGCGAGGCTCCGAGCACCACCGCGACCAGCGGGAGCGACACCGCGGCCACCGCTGTGCCCACCAGCGACACGGTCGTCCCGGCGAACACGCGGGCGAACGGCCGGTTGGTCCGCAGGAGGCGACCTGCAGACCGACGAGCGGCCAGTCCCGTGGTCATCGGGAGGACTGTGCCGCAGTCGAGGCGGGATGCGCCAGGGGTGGTGCCCCATCGGTCGGGGTGTGCGGTCTACCCGTCAGGACCCGGTGTCCGTCAGGTGCCGGGTCCAGCGCTGCTCGATCCGGGCGAACCTCCAGATGCCGAGGGCGACGGTCCACGTCACCACGAACAGCCCGACGATGAGGAACCCGACGTCCCCGAGCTGGAGACCACCGATCCAGGCCAGCGGCCCCGTGGTGATGCCGACCCTCGGAACGAGCAGGGACACGGCCTCCTGCATCCCGATCACCAGCGCGACGACGACGGACAGCCCGGTGACGGTGATGTTGTAGTAGACCTTCCGGACCGGCTTGGAGAACGCCCAGCCGTAGGCGAAGTTCATGAAGCAGCCGTCCGCGGAGTCCAGCAGGCTCATCCCGGCGGCGAACAGCACCGGCAGGACCAGGATCGCGTACCAGGGCAGCGCGAACGCTGCGGCGCCGCCGGCCAGGACGAGCAGGGAGACCTCGGTCGCGGTGTCGAAGCCGAGCCCGAACAGCAGCCCGACGGGGTACATGTGGCCGGGCCTGGTCACGGCGCGGGTGGCGCGGCCCAGGATGCGGTTCATCAGCCCCCGCCTGGACAGCTGCGCCTCGAGTTCCGCCTCGTCGTACGCGCCGGCCCGCATCCGCCGGAACACCGCGACGATCCCGAGCAGGACGACGAGGTTGATCACGCCGATCAGGAGCAGGAACACCGCGGACACGGTCGTGCCGACGGTCCCGGCGACCGTCTGCAGCGTCGACGAGTCGTCGCCGACCTGGCCGGCCAGGGCCCGGACCCCGAGCGCCAGCAGCAGGCACAGGCCGAACACGATCGAGGAGTGACCGAGGGAGAACCAGAACCCCACCGAGACGGGCCGCTTCCCGTCGGACATCAGCTTTCGGGTGGTGTTGTCGATGGCCGCGATGTGGTCGGCGTCGAAGGCGTGACGCATCCCCAGGGTGTAGGCGACGAGCCCCAGTCCGAAGCCGAGCACCTGACCGTTCCCGACCCGGTACTGCGACGGCACCACGAACAGGGCGAGGGTCCCCCAGCCGAGGACGTGCAGCAGCAGGACGAACGCGCCCATGCCGCCGATCGAGGTCCACTCACCGCGGGTCAGGCGGGGCGTCCGGCCCGGGGAGTCCCGGACGGGGGCCGGCGGCCCCACGGTGACCGGTGCTGACGTCATGGGATCCCCGCCTCGGGTGCCGGTCGCCGCCGCTCGTGATGACGACGACGGTGAGACGCTAAGCCGGTGTACCAGCCACATGCAACCGGTTCGCAGGAACCTCGACCCCAGGACATGGGCGAATGAGTGAACGGGATGCGACGGTGTCCCCGCGCCCGGCGCACGGCGACTCGTTCCGCGTCCGGGCGGCTGCCCTGCTGCGCGCCGACGGGGAGCGGGCGACCGAGGCCCGACTGGACGTCCTGGACGTGCTGGACGACGCCGGCGCCCATCTGAACGTTGCCGGGATCCACCGTCGTGTCGAGACCCGCCGCCCGGGGACCAACCTGTCCACGGTCTACCGGACCGTCGACAGACTCCTCGAGCTGGGACTCGTCCACGGACTGCAGGCCGGCGTCGAGACGGCCTACGGACTGTCGCTGGCCGATCACCACCACGTCACCTGCGACGGCTGCGGGCGGACGGTGAGCGTGACCGGCGCGGACGTCGCCGAACTCCTGGAGCGGCTCGGTGAGCTGACCGGGACGAGGGTGCGGGCACTGGACGCCCACGGGCTGTGCGCGGCGTGCCGGGACAGCGTCCGGCCCCGGGACGCCTGACGCCGACCCGACCCGACCTCCGGGCTGCGCCGCGGTGCGGCCGGTCGGACAGGTGCGGCGGTCGCAGGCGCCCGACCGCACCTGTTCGCGGTCTGTACACCTTCCGGCCACGTCCCCGACCCCCGCGACGGACAGCGTCGGCCGCACGCAACCCGACGAGGCGGAGACGACGATGGGCCACGGCCACCAGCACGGGAACGACCACACCCACGACCACACGCACGGTCACAGCCACGACCACGGGGGTCAGACCGCCGCAGCGGTCGACTCACCGGCACTGGACATGTCCATCCCGGACAGCGAGCTGTCGCCGGGCTCGTTGAGCCGGCGCGGCATGCTGCGCGGCGCGGGACTGCTCGGCGCGGGCCTGATCGGCGCGGGAGCCCTGGACCAGCAGCCGGCTGCGGCGACCTCGGCAGCGGCAGCCCCCCGCGCGGCCGCCAACACCGGCAGCTACACATGGCTGAGCGGTGACCACCACATCCACACGCAGTACAGCCCCGACGCGCAGTACCGGGTCATCGACCAGGTGCGGCACGCGAGGCAGTACGGCCTGGACTGGATGGTCATCACCGACCACGGCAGCGTTGCGCACGCGAAGCTGGGCGTCGACAAGGTCAACCCGGACATCAAGCGCGCCCGGACCGTGACCCCCGGCATGCTCGTGTACCAGGGCCTGGAGTGGAACATCCCGGCGGCCGAGCACGCGACCGTGATCGTCCACCCGGGCGCCAACGAGGTGTCGACGCTCAAGCAGTTCGAGAACGCCTACGACGGCGTGGTCAACGCAGCCACCTCCTCGACCCCGGCCAACGAGGCCCTTGCCATCTCCGGCCTGGCGTTCCTGGCCAGGGCGGTGCGCGCGGGCACCGTGGCCGACGCGGTCATGCTCGCCAACCACCCGGCGCGCAAGGGCATCGACTCCCCGCACGAGATCCGCGGCTGGCGGGACCAGGGCGGCGGCATCGCCATCGGCATGGAGGGCGCCCCCGGTCACCAGGCCGCTGCGCTCGCCAACGCGAAGAACGGCCGTGGGTACTACGAGAACTCTCCCAGCGCGGAGTCCTTCGTCGGCTACCCGGAGGCCAGCTACCGCACCTACGGCGGTTTCGACTGGATGACCTCGACCGTCGGCGGCCTGTGGGACAGCCTGCTGGCCGAGGGCAGGCCGTGGTGGATCTCGGCCAACTCCGACTCCCACATGGTGTACAACGACTTCTCCAAGAACCCGGTCGGCAACGTCACCAGTGCGCCGTACGACGCGGCCGGCGACACCTTCAACAACTCGGGCCGCTACGGCGACCCGGTGTACGCGGGCGGTGCCCAGTCCGGGTACGGGGACTTCTGGCCGGGCTACTACAGCAAGACCCACGTCGGTGCGGGCACCCGCAGTTACCTCTCGGTCCTGAGGGCCATGCGAGCCGGGCGGATCTGGGTCGACCACGGCGGCCTGCTCGACGGCATCGAGGTCCGCGCCAAGGTCGCCGGCACGCAGGGCGCCGGCACCACCCTCGGCGGGGTCCTGAACGTCAAGCCGGGCGACGACGTGACCGTCACGGTCACCATCACCCCGGCCCAGGGCCCCAACTGGGCGCAGTTCCAGCCGAAGCTGGCCCAGGTCGACGTCGTCGCCGGCTCGGTGCGCGGCCCGGCCTCGGACCGGGACAGCTTCACCGCCCCGGACACCCGGGTGTTCAAGAGCTACGACGTCAGCGGTCGGACGGGTGCGTTCACGCTCACGTACACGCAGCGCGACGTCCAGGCACCGTTCTACTTCCGCCTGCGGGGGTCCGACGGCCACCAGCTCGGAACCGGCCTGCTCGGCAGGAACATCGATCCGTCGGGCCCGGTCGTGGACGTGATCGGCGACGCGGACCCGTGGACGGACCTGTGGTTCTACACGAACCCGATCTGGGTCCTGACACCCAGCCCGCTCGACGCGTCCGTCCGCGCCGCGCGCGCGCTGGCCGGCGCGTGAGCGCAGCACTCCGGGCCACGCCGGCCGTCCCCTCGGGGACGGCCGGCGTGGCCGGTCCCGGCTGGTCACGGCACGCGGTGCCGCACGTGGTGCAGCGCACCGTGCTGGGCATGGACTCGCAGCTGACCGGGACCGGCGCCGTCGACCACGTCCTCGCCGGGCTCGCCGACGCGTTGCCCGTCGGGGCGGTCGCCTGCACCCACCTCGTCCGCGACGGGCACCCGCACGTGTCGGTGTCCGTCGACGTGCCCGGTGGAGTGGGCCCCGCAGTGGTCGACGTCGTGGCGGCCGCCTTCGGGCACCGTCCCCTCGTCGTGGAGCTGCTCGACGACGACGACGTCCGGATCTCGCACGGCGACGCGCCGGCGGGTGCTCGGGTCGCCGTCTCGGAGGCCCTGACCGGGTCTGCGGGCAGAGCGGTGCTCTTCCCAGGGAGCGGTGCCCTCATGGGGGAAGTCACGGTCTCGACGGTTCTCACCCGGTCCGCCGTCGACCGGGTCGTGGACCTCACCGGCGCGGACGTCGACACGGCGATGACCGTCCGAACCCGGGACTTCGTCCGTCCCCGACGGGTCGGGCGACGCCTCGAGCTCACGGTCCAGCCAGCCAGGGGCGGAACCGTCGTCCCCTTCGAGGACCCGGACCCCACGCCGTGCTGCGCCGCGCACGCCGAGGTCCGCGACCGGTTCTGAGACACCCGCCCGGCGGTCCGGCGGGGGCGATCTACTCCACGCCCCCCATCGCCGCGATGGCCAGGACCTCACGCATCGGTCACCGGCGTCGGGTCGCCCGGAACGGCAGCCAGACGACGAGACCCATCAGGGCCATCGCCAACGGGATGTGGACCGCGGTCAGTGTGTCCCTGCCCTGGTCGACGATCAGGCCGCCGATGTAGGACTCGACGACCAGCAGCACGGCCAGCGCCGCACCACCGAGCCACAGGTCCCGGCGGGATCGCATCCTCACGAACGCGACGATCGTGGCGAGAGCGGTCAACGCGATGGCGATCTCCCCGCCGGTCGCATGGGCGCTGATCGAGGACTGGGCGGCGTTCCGCTGCCCGTCGTGCTGGAGGAAGAGGCCGGCCCACAGGCCCTGCAGCAGCACGGCCACCGCCGCGAGGCCGATGAGCGCCAGGTACAGGGTGTTCGCACCGGTCCGCCGGACCGGTTCTGTCGTTCGCTGTTCCAGCGCCACCACGGCGGTCTCCTCGAGGTCGGTGCACGGTGCCGCGGACGGGCTCCCGGTCCAGTTGTACTACTGCTGAACGAGTAGTCGCTCGGCGGGGTCCTCATCGTGGCGGGGGATCCGACACCCGGATCCCCAGGTGGTGCGCGACGACCGGGAGCAGGTCCAGCAGCTGGGCCCCGCTCATCACCGTTCCCCGCAGGTCCTCGACGCCACCGACGACGTGCAGCTCCGATCGGCTCAGGTCCACCTCGTGCATCGTCGCGCCCCGCACCTCCAGCTCGGCGAGCCGGCAGTCGACGAAGCGGACCCGGTCCAGTCGGGCCCCGCCGAGGTCCACGTCGCCGAGCCGACATCCCCGGAACTCGACGTCCACCAGCTCGGCGCCGCGCAGGTCCAGGACGTCGAAACCGCCGTCGACGACCTCCACCCGGGTCAGGACGGAACCGGCAGCGAGCAGTGCTCCCACCCGGCAGTCGGCGAGATCGGTGTCCCGCCAGGTCGAGTCGGCCAGGCGCAGCGTGGTGGCGCTGACGCGGCGCAGCACCGACTCCACCAGCCGGGCCTCGGTCAGGGAGGCGTCGTCCAGGGCGCAGTCGAGCAGCGCGCACCCGAGCAGCTGGGTCCCGACCAGCTGCAGGCCGCGGAGGTCGAGCCCGCGCAGCTCACGTGCGTCGTGGTGGGTGTCGGCCAGCAGCTCGGCGACGTCCATCGGGGTGAGGGCCCCCGGTGTCGGCCGCCGACGCGCACCCCTGCGGTCCACCGGACCAGGCTGCACCGGCCACGGTCGCACCGGCGTACGCCTCGGGGCCCGGATCACGGCGCGCCGGACGGTGGCGGACTACGCAGCGCTGTTCGCCCGGGTGGTGGCCGGTGAGCTCGTGGGCCGGTGGGCCGGTGGGCCGGTGGGCCGGTGGGCCGGTGGCCGGCGGTCCGTCCGCGGCGAGCTGACCGAGCAGCAGCGGGACGTCCACCACCGCGAACCTGACCGACTCGTCGCTGGCGCCGTACGGGAGCAGCAGCCGGTCGCCCGCCAGCAGGGACCCGCACGAGTACAGGACGTTGGGGACGTACCCCTCGCGCTCGTCGGCCGCTGCCCGCAGCAGCGGCTCGCGGAGCTCACCCAACACCCGGGTCGGGTCCTCTAGGTCCAGCAGCAGAGCGCCGATCGCGTACTCACGCACCGGCCCGACCCCGTGGGTGAGCACCAGCCACCCGGCCGCCGTCTCCACCGGTGAACCGCAGTTGCCCGACTGGACCAGCTGCCAGGGGCGGCCGCCACCGGCGAGCAGCGTGGGGGAGGACCAGCGGTGGCCGTCCGCGGAGCTGGCGATGCCGTTGCTCTCACCGAAGCTCCTATGGCTGTCAAGCCGGTGTGGTCGCGGTAGCTGCGGCGGGTGGTGATGGCACGAGGAGTCGGTAGATCTCGCGGACGATGTGCCGTTTGAGGCAGCGGATGATCTCTTTGGTGGTC
>JAABUQ010000714.1_pt1 | contig 76948 bp, 95 predicted proteins | sample 5560001 | NCBI WGS metagenome assembly JAABUQ01 (sample SAMN10711888, study PRJNA513371) | rock metagenome | isolation source: Antarctica rocks | place: Antarctica: Victoria Land, Finger Mt nord | collected 2015-12-18 | reverse complement strand
TCGACGCCGTGATGGTCCGCCGGGCTGGAAAACCCTGTGGGCTGGCTGGCTGCGGGCGCAAACCCTGCTCGAAGGCGTTCATCTCGTGACTCAACTCCGTTTGTAAATTGTGTATAAAAGTCAGGTCAAAAGGGCGAGGCGATGCTCCAGGCGGTCTTCAAGTGCCTCAAGCGTGAGATGGGTAAGACGAGCAGCTGCGAGTTCAATGGCCAGAGGTAAGCCATCGAGACGCCGACATATCTCTCCAATACGTGCCGCACGCTCATCAGTAGATACAAACGTTGGCAGGACCTCTCGTGCGCGTTCAAGAAAGAGGAGGACTGCACTATACGGTGACAGCGAGAGACGATTGGGTGCTTGCTTGGGACTGGGAACCTGGAGAGGCTCGACAACCAGTTCATACTCGTCTCGCACATGAAGCGCCTCGCGACTAGTAACAAGCAGGGTGAGATGAGGACAGGCAGCGAGGAGTTCGACCAGAGATGGTGCCACTGCTGCAACCTGTTCCATATTATCGAGCACAAGGAGCAGGTGCTGCTCGCGAAGCAAGGAGATCAGGGATGCCATGAGCGATCGTTTGCTCTGACCCTTGAAGCCAAATACGCGTGCGAGTGTGGGAAGAACGAGGGTGACATCGTTCAGAGAGGCAAGCGAGAGAAAGCGTACGCCATCCTGAAAGTTCTTCAGGTCCTGAAGCTCGGTCGCAAGGTGAAGCGCGAGACAGGTCTTCCCGACTCCTCCAGACCCTGTAAGGGTAAGTAGGCGCACTCCAAACTGTAAAAGTGCTGTTGTGGCCTGGCGTAATTCCTGTTCCCGCCCAATCAGTCGTGGGAGTGATGCAGGGAGGGTGTAAGAGGATGGTCGGGCTGACACCTTCGTCACTGCCTTTTCCGTGCCGGGTTCTGCGTGATGGTGTAACGTCTGGTGAGGCGATACGTGTTCAGAGCCAGAACTCACGGGCACCATCTGAGAGTGGGAAGAAGTACCTCTCTGAGAAGGGCTGATCTGTGGTGCGGCCAGAGTTGCCGCCGATGCACGGAGATGTTCAAGCGTCAATTGCTCCGTCCGTCCCAAATACACCCGGTGGAGCATTCCGTTCTTCCGACGATAGGCACGCCAATAGCAGCTTCCCCGTTTATGTCCTGCCTGTTCACGGTGAGCGGTGAATGTTCCTGCATCACTCCAAAAGGTAAAGGTGGTCGCGGTACGCAACCAGTCATACCATGCTAACGTGTCCACGGTGAGAACCACGCTCTGGCTTTCGTTCTGGAAGATGAGCAGATCATCATGTACGTGTGGACGAGAAGACCTGTTGCTACTCACACTCACCACAAATCCGAGGCCGAAGCGAGAACGACTCCGGTTGCATCTCAACATACTGAAGAGAAGGCTTCCCGGGATACCTGTCTATCCAGTATTTCCTCTCTTCCGTGCCTCTGAAGAATTATTATGCCAATTTAGAAGAGTTCCAGGACAGTATACCACATGTCCTGGAACTGCTTCCTTCAAAAAGAGCACGATGAGAAGGGTTTTATAGGAGGATGCATTTGTATGAAACGACAATGGACTGATGAAGAACTGGAAGCACACTTTACCCTTCACCCTGCCGAACTCGACCTGGTGGGAGACAGCAAAACTGATCACAACCTGCTCGGCTTCGCTGTCCTGCTCAAGTATTTCCAGTACGAAGGACGCTTTCCCTCACAGAAACAAGATATCCCTGCCGCCATCACGCTCCATCTGGCACATCAGGTAGCGTTGCCCTGGAAGAATTACTTTCCTATGATTGGGATGGTCGCATGATCAAAAACCATCGCGCAACCATTCGCACGTTTCTGGGCTACCGAGAAACGACTAGGCAGGACGAAGAAACCCTGGTGACCTGGTTATGTCAGGAGGTTTTGGGAGAACAACAGCAAGAAGATGCGCTGTTGGCGGCAGCATACCAACACTACCGGGATATGCACGTTGAACCGCCTACCCCCGATCGCCTCTCCCGCTTACTCCATACCGCGCTCCATCACTTTGACGAACAATTCTGTGTCTCTATCTCTCAACAACTGGCTCCAGAAACGCAAGCACGTCTCGACGCCCTGCTCACGACCATCCTCCCAGAGGAACCGTCTTCCGCGGAGGTTAGCACAGAAGCAGTACCAGACCAGGAGGCAGCAGCTCCTACCCAGCGTTCTCGATCCGCATGGCAGCACCTCAAACAAGATGCTGGTCAGATGAGTCTGGAACACACACTGGATGAAATTGCGAAGCTGGAGCGCATTGAGCGACTTGGTCTCCCTACGATCCTCTTTGCCCGGACTTCTCCCAGACTATTGCAGCAGTACCGCCAGCGGATTGTCGTTGAAGAAATCCATGAAATTCGTCGTCACCCGGATGCCCTTCGCTGGACACTTCTGGCTGCCTCTTGCTGGCTGCGCCGACAGGAGATTGTCGATACCCTGGTTGATTTACTCATCGACATGGCGCATCACCTGAGTACCAAAGCCGAGCGGCGGGTGGAGCAGGCGTTTGTCCGCGATATCAAAAAGGTGTCCGGCAAAACCAATCTGCTCTTTCGACTCGCCGAAGCCGTCATCGACCAGCCTGATGGCACCGTTCGCACCGTCATTTTTCCGGTGGTTCCGGAGCAAACGCTGCACGACTTGGTCAAGGAATATAAAGCAACCGGGACCACCTATCAACAAAAGGTCCAAAGCTCATGCGCTCCTCGTATAGCAAGCACTACCGACGTATGATCCCAGCTATTCTGAAACACCTGGAATTTTGCTCGAACAACGAGGTCCATCGACCAGTGGTGAGCGCGTTAGCACTGCTCAAAAAGTACATCGATGTCCCCAGCACCCAGGTCCATTTCGCGCCCACCGAGGACATTCCCCTGGATGGGGTGGTACCAGGTACCTGGCGTGCTGCCGTCGTCAAACAGAATGAGAGGAGCAAGACGGAGCACGTCAATCGCATCAACTATGAACTCTGTGTCTTGCAAACGCTGCGCAACACGGTTCGCACGAAAGAGGTCTGGCTCAAGCACGCCAATCGTTTCCGCGATCCCGATGATGACCTGCCGAAGGATTTTGAGAGCAAGCGCCAGGGCTACTACGAAGCGCTGCATCAGCCGCAAGACGTCGAAGCGTTTATTACTCAGGTGCAACAAGACATGAGGGCAGCACTAGAGAAGTTCAACCAGAATCTGCCAACCAATCCCAAAGTCCAGCTCTTGCCCAAGAAAGGTGGCTGGATCTCCCTCTCGCCTTTAGAGCCTCAGCCTGAACCTCCCAACTTGAACGCCCTGAAAGCGGCCTTGTTCAGGCGTTGGCCCGTCATTGAGTTTATATTCAGACCCTTCTGCTTCAACAGCTTCTAGCCGATCCTGCCTGGATGAACAAAATGACGAAAGAGGATTTGCGTGCGCTCACTCCCCTGATATACGCCAACGTCAATCCCTACGGCACCATTCATCTCGATCTGACGGAACGTTTGGAGATTGAGAGGGCAGGATAAAAGTCACTCTCCCTCAGTAAAAGACCAGGGGCAGGGTATGAATAGAGCTTCCAGCAATATTGCTATCTTGCCCTTGGTGTCACGAACGTTGGAAATGAGCCAAAGAGCGAAGACATGAGAAAGACATGCGCCACGACCCCGTGTGCCATGGCGCATGCCGCTAGTCGATCATCCTTGCACTCCTTGCATTATGGATAGCTCACCAAATCGGCGATTGTGGTTTTCGAGTTTGACGGACCACCAGTGTTATTGATGATGTGACTGATGGTGCCAACACCACCCAGTGAAACAGTTACCAGGTCGTGGAACTTGACTCCTGGGGTGTTCGGTACTTCAAAGGCATGGTCCTCGACAAGAGATGGGTTAACATTGAAGTAGCAGTAGCTGCCCACTCCCCAGGCCTCATGGCTGGTGACCGAGTTCGCCACCTTGTAGGCCGCATACCCATTGACGCTCCCGTTCATCCAGGCCGCCTGGTTCGGTGCATCATAGGGAAGTTCGTTCTGGAAGAAGTAGGTTCGGCCCCCGTTGCCATTCCAGAGGACATTATACTGCTGATAATGCTCAACGAATAGGCCATATGCCGTGACATCGTTCCCATTTACAACCAAGCCATTTGTAGCTGTGTTGACTGTCCAACCAACGGTGCCTGCGTTCCCGTGATCGGCACGCCAGAGCCACAGATCATCGGCAATCACATTGTTGCTGTTGATGACGAGGCTCTGTGTGGCCTTGCCCACGGCAGCACCACCGATTCTAAAGAAAACATCGCTCAGAACGGTTGGGTTGGCCGCGTGATTTTGCGTGGACCCCGCTGGGCCGACCTGCAGCAGAATTGGGGAGTTCACCGGACCCGCATCGAAGAGCAGTCCAGCAATCGAGACACCATCGACATCCGCGGCGGTCATGGGGATCACACCATTGTCTGGGATGAGCGTGGCTAGACCAAGACCAAGCACGACCGTGTTGGCTCGGGTTACTCTGATCGTGTCGTTGAGGTGAAAGGTGCCAGGCGTGAACAGCAGGTTCTTCCCCTGAGCCAGTGCGCTGTTGATGGTGGCAGCAGTATCGCCCGGCTTTGCGATATAGAATTGGCTGATAGGCAGGGATGATCCCGCTGGTACCCCATTGGCCCAACTCGTTCCTTGCGCATTTGTCCTGAGCGCGGGTACAAAGACCTGGTAGTTGCCGGACTGGTCAATGTAGAGGAACGGCTTTTCCCGGATGGTGGGTGACTGACCAACAACCGTCTCAGGTGGATTGGGGAAGCTTGGAGCAGGTGCATTATTGACACCCACGAACACCATGTTCCAGACGCCCCCTGACCAACTTCCCAATTGATCGTTCCTCGATAACCATTGCTGCTGAGCACTGGATCTCACTTGACCAGTGACATTGCTGTCCGCGAGGAAGCCCCCACTCGCCCATCCTCCATCATCCAGTTGCATATCACTGTGCATATCCACGCGACGTAAAGGCGCGGCCTGAGCTACGGCCCATTTGTCGAAATTGCCTGGAGCGTTTATCCTCATGTTCTCGGCCCCGCGCCAGAAGTTCTGGGTCGCGTTCCCCTGCATCCAGGTAGCATCCACGTGAACGGCACCATTGATGGTGACGGCATCAGGCATAAGCCCCAGACCCAGTGCCTGTGTGTAGAAGCCGAGATTGACGTCAACATTGTAGGTACCCGGCTTGAAGAGCAAGGCATAGCGATTCGTACCGAATTGATTGGTTTGCTGTTGACTAAATACCGTGTTCAACGTGTTTTGCATCGTCGTGGTGGACATTGAAGGGTCGAAGGTGAGGACGTTGGGACCAAGATCAGGAGTTCCAGGTGTTGATGTTAGTGTTGGCGTCGGTGCGGGAGTTGATGACGTTCCACCGAGTACCTCGATGCCGCTCACCTGGGCATTATCTTTGACGGTGGCAAACTGGATAGTAATACTGCCACTACCGTCAGCAGTAGCGGTGAATTGCTTCACAATTGCTCTATTGGCTGCGCCCGCCGTGCCGACAATATCGAAGCCTGTCAGCACCTGCTGACTATTAATACTCACGTTAAAGGTACGTTGTCCTGCCTGTGTCCAGTACGTCTCGGCAAAATGCAGTTTCACGGTATAGCTTGTATTGGGTGTTAGATTGGGAACAGTATACGTGAAGTTGCCGTAGCGATTGGACTGGTAGACGGCCTGTGGAGCAGGATTTGTAACCCCGCTGGTGTCGATAGTGTTGCCTGTACTCGCGGTAGAGCCACCACTAAAGTCAGTGTCCGCAATAAAGGGCGAGGCCGCGCTGCCCCCGGCGTTAATCTGTACGACCGATGCCCCAATCCCCGAGGCTGCATGTGTCCGAGGAAGCATTTCCTGGCTGTATACTCCCAGCACGCCTGCCAGCACGAAAAAACTGGCTAAAATCGTGAAACGAAGCCGCCATGCAAATTTCATATCTCTTTCCTCCACGAAAGACTCTCCATTACAAAAACACTGTAAATTGCTTCCTACAAAAGCGGCGACACGTCAGCCGCTCTCATATACCGCTCTAACAATCATGCACATACAATTTTCGCAAATTTTCGACACTTTACAAAATTGATATCGGTGCCGTAGGTAAAATATACTGATTTTGGGGAGTGTTGTCAAGGCATTTAGTAGTATACCGACGTATTTCACTGGTGTTCGTTGAAAAAACACAAAAAAACACCGCTTTTTTGCTTGCCAATGTGCTATAATATGTCGAAATTTTTTTGAAATAATCTTGAGAGGACGAAGAGATGGCAAAGAGGCATAAAATGGATGTACGCCCAACCATTGCGCAGATCGCGCAGATCGCAGGTGTCTCGGTCCCCACAGTCTCAAAGGTTTTGAATGGGCGTGCGGACGTGGCCCAACCTACTCGTGAACGGATTGAGCAGGTAATCGAGGAACACCACTTTGTGCGCAACCGTGCGGCCCGTGCTTTACGAAAAGGAAAAACTGGGCTGGTAGATCTGATCTTACCGCGCCTGGACGACGAGTATTTTCTGCCCATTTTAGAGGGAGTATCTCGGGTACTCAGCGAAGCTGGGGTACGCATGGTGTTAACCGCAACCCACTATCGGACAGAAGAAGAGGTTCAATGGATTGATACGGTCACTGATCATTCCACGGATGGTATCCTGATTGTTCTCCCATCCGAAGAGGCCATTGAGCATCTCGAGCGCTCGGGTGTGCCCTTTGTGCTCATTCACAATCAGGGCGGTCCACGGCCCACAATGCCCTCGGTGATGGTTACCAGTTGGGAGGGAGGATTTGACGCGACCACGTATCTGATCAATCTTGGTCACCAACGCATCGCCTATATCGGCAAGACAGCGTTAGCGCGCGATGCAATTAAGCGTGTTGCTGCCTATAGCGCGGCTCTGGACATGGCGCACCTGCCAATTGATCCGCAATTACAATGCCCTGGAAATTTTACTGAAGCCGATGGCTATACAGCGACCAAAGCGCTGCTGGAACTGCCAGAGCCGCCCACAGCGATCTTCGCAGGCAATGATCGCCAGGCGGTTGGCGTCTACCGGGCACTCCATGAACTGGGCAGGAGTGTGCCTGACGACATGAGTGTGATCGGCTTTGACAATCTTCCCTACACCGAAATAATGAATCCCCCCCTGACCACCGTACATGCGCCGCGCTTGGAACTCGGACGCACCGCGGCAACGATGCTCCTGCACTTGATCAATGGAGAAGAACTGGAAATGGCGCGTGTGTTGTTGCCCACGCAATTGATCAAACGCAAGTCTTGTCAGCCACCTTCACGCTGATGCAAAATGTAGTATGCTGAAGAACAAAACAAATTCTTCCAGCGAGACATTTTCCTGGTTTCATGCGAGCTTATGACCATCCTTCCAGACCTTGTACCTTGTCATGAGGAGACGACAAGTACTCCCGCAAGGTTTGCGGCTTCGCCTAACTTCTAACAGGGAGATAAAACAGGAGGTGTTTATGAGAGTTCAGCTTGCACAAGTGCATTGGGGTCGGGTCCTGTCGGCGAGCATTCTGGTTGTCCTACTGGCTATTATCGGTAACTATATTGTGCATTTGTTTGTGCTGCGCATCTGGGGACAATTGAAGCAAGCCATTCCGGTTTTCTTTCTGGATGGCATTTCTAGTTCATCTCTTTTAATACTCCTATTGACCTTTGTTTTTGCGCTATGGGTTGTAAGTAATGTAAAAGAAGAGCCGCGACTACATGGTTTCCTCGTCGGCTTTATAGCAGCTCTTTTTTTCTTTTTCATCAGTTCAGGTTTTCAGGGGCAGTTTGCTTTAGTGACAGCGCTAACTACTATTCTAATGATTGTCGCTGGTTGGTTTGGCGGCTTTTTGGGCAGCCGTGGGCGCTAGAAACTAGAGTTAAGCTATTCTGCTTTTAGCAAACACAGTAGTGTTATAAAATTTGTCTACGGGCTCAACAGGCCGAATTGATCGCAAAGCACGCTATATCACCTGGCGGGTTGACAGGGTTGTTATTCCAGTATACTCTTAAGGCATTAGAAGTACACAATCGATTTCCCATTCTGTTTTTTGTTCATCAGGAGAGTACGATGGCCGTAGTGAAGATGCGAGATGTCGCAGCCCATGTGGGGGTAACGTAGAAGATAGGTCTATCTTCGGTCTCAAAGGCACCATGATGGTGTCTGATATACAAGGAGGAGAAAAATCATGTTTCGTCATCGCAGGATGCAACTCGTCTGTGTGGTCAGTGCGTTTCTCACGATACTAACGTTTGTAGCTATGCAGGGAGGAAACATATCAGTTGCACATGCAGCTACCAACCAGTTCAGGGGCGTGAACTGGGCGGACCCGCGGGATAACTACGCTAATGACCCGCTGGTGCTGTCGGGCCTGCGCAAGGGGGACAGCTATGCCACGACCTATGCGAAAGCCAGCGCGATCATCCGCGGGTTCGCGAATAATCTGAAGGCGAACACGGTGAGGATGCCGATCAATCCCTACACCGTGAACGGCTCCTCCTGGATCTCGTACACCGGCGCGATCAACGCCGCCACCGCCAAGGGTTTCAAGGTGATCCTGGGGTACTGGGAGGGCACTGGCTCCGCCAAGGACGGCCGGGTCGACGACATGACAAGCTTCTGGGCTATGTGGAAGACCGTCACGACCAGGTACGCCCGCAACGGCCTGATCTACTTCGAGCCGATGAACGAGCCGTACGGCTACAGCAAAAGCGAGTGGGCCAACCTCGCCGCCCAGTGGATCAGCACCTATCCCTCGATCCCCAGGAACCGGATCTTCGTCAGCGGCACCGGCTACAACGACAACGTCACCTCCGTCTGCGCGGACAGCCGCCTCAATGGAACGTTCCTCTCCCTGCACCACTACGGCTACTGGAACACCAGTCAGACGAGCTACTCCGCTTGGGTCATCGACCTCAAGAAACGCATTGGATCCTGCGCCTCCCGCACCGTGGTCGACGAGTGGGGCGCTCCGATGACGACGGGGCTGAACTACAACGGCTCGATCAACGGCAACTACTACATCGCCTACGTGCAGGCCGACACCGACACCTTCCGGGCACTGCACATGGGCTCAGTGTACTGGCCGGGTTTGCGTAACGGGGACAGCTACAGCATGGAGACGCTGCACGGCAACGGAACCGCACTTACCCTCACGAACAACAACGCCTCAGGAGTGAGCCGCCTCAAACACGGTTACGGCCTGTGACAGCCCCGTCAATGAAGATGCTGTTCATTGGCTACGTCCTGACGCCCCATCGAAGGTCGTTGGCATCTCTCTTGTGACACAAGGGCTAAGCGACGTACAGGCGAGAGATGCCATCAAGCAGATCGAGGATGGACAGGATTACCAACGACGGACGTGTGACCCTTTGGTACAGGTGTCTTGCTGGACGCGTTGCTCAAGCATTTCGCGGGCTAGTAGGGACCGATTTATCGCGTCCTCGTGACAGTTGACAGCCGACGAGGACGCGATAAATCGGTCCCTACAGTTTCATAGACAAAATGTTATTGCATCATTGATGATTGCGCTTTCAAGAGACAGTTTTCGCAGCGTCCAAAAAGGGTAAGCGAGTGACCTTCAATCGCAAAGTTTGTCTGTTTCTCGATAGAGGAAAGTTGCTCACGCGGCAGGCAAACATCAATTTCAACGACGCAATGGCATTGAGTACAGGTGAGGTGATGGTGATGCTTGCCACCGCAGACACGGTAGTGGTGTGTGCCGTCCGCGAACTCTATACGGTTGAGTAGTCCCATATCGACGAGCTTCTCCACAGCACGAAAGACGGTTGCGCGTCCCATCTTCGGCTCCACCTGGCGCAACTCTTGCCACAGATCATCCGTCGTGAAATCTTCTCCCTTCGAGGCAAGCTCTATCAGTCGCTCCGCAATGAGCCGTCGAGGACGGGTATTACGTTGGCTTACCTCGTCGAAAGCTGCATAGATTTTCTCTGCAATCATCGTTTTCGCATCCTTTTTAATACACATGAGACATAAATAGTATTGTATCATGCTCATCAATACTATTTATTGATATATTGTATCACTTCGGAAGAAAGAGCGCAAATACAGAATATGTCTTCTATTATGGTTAGCACAAGCAGGCGGTATGATAAAATAGGGCATGACCGAAAATTTACGATGGAGATAGTATGCATATAAACGCTCACTCAATTGACCTCAAGTTGACCACGCCATTTCGTATTTCGCGTGGCGTGCAAGAAACATCGCCGAATATCATTGTCGAAATCATCCATAATGATACAAAGGGTTACGGTGAGGCATCACCCACAGAATATTACGGTGAGAGTCCTGCATCCGTCCTGGCTTGTATTGAACTATTTAAAGGTGACCTGGGCGATGACCCTTTCGCACTTGAAGATATTTTGCGGCGTCTCGACCACACTATTGGGCTAAACCCTGCTGCTAAGGCTGCTGTAGACATGGCATTGTATGACCTGATTGGGAAAATGCTTGGCGTACCCCTCTATAAATTACTAGGTCTGAGTGCTGCAAAGACGCCATTCACCTCTTTTACTATAGGCCTGGATAGCCCAGCACAGATGGCTAAAAAGGTATTGCTAGCGAAAGATTACCCCATTCTCAAAGTCAAGCTTGGCACTAAAAATGACCTTGACATTATCAAAGCAATACGCGAGGTATCTTCAGCAACTATTCGTGCTGACGCGAATGCCGCCTGGACACCCAAAGAGGCGATTAGAACAATTAATGCGCTGGAGCCTTACGCTATCGAATTTATAGAGCAGCCCGTCTCAGCACATGATCTCAAAGGCTTAAAGCTGATACGCGATAATGTTTCCATTCCCATCATTGCCGATGAAAGCTGTGTTACTGTCGAGGATATTCCGATGCTAAGCGAATGTGTCGATGGTGTTAACCTGAAGCTAATGAAAAGCAACGGTGTAACCAATATCATTAAGATGATTCACGTGGCACGAGCACACCATTTGCGTATTATGCTTGGTTGTATGATCGAGAGTTCGCTTGCGATTACTGCTGCTGCACACCTGACACCTTTGGTTGATTATGCTGATCTCGATGGAAATCTACTTATTGAAAATGACCCATATCTGGGCGTGAAGGTAGAGAATGGTAAGCTTCTTTTGCCTGACGAGCCCGGACTAGGAGTAAGAGTCCGGTAACATACAAGATCGAGCCAACGGTCATTCCGACTTACCTTATTTGGTCTTCCCGTTACCGTTTTCGCCTTTGCCTGAGAGAATGGGTTGCTGTACGGCGAGTTGCGCTGGGCAGTTGTCGAGAGATGCAGGAACCGAACACTGTTCATGGCTTCTGACCTGAAACGGGGAAGTTTCAGACAACGGTGTACACAACAAAACAGGTGTTCTCTGCTTCTTGAAGCACAGTATTTCTTGAGTTTTTAAGGAGAGTAGTATGAGAGAATTTCAGGCTGATGGGAGAACGATCAGCGCCTATCTGGCCGTTCCCGAACATGGCAGCGGACCAGGTGTGCTGGTCCTGCATGCATGGTGGGGCCTCACCGACGTCTTCAAACAGGTCTGCGACCGTCTCGCACGCGAGGGCTTCATCGCTCTTGCTCCTGACCTCTATCATGGAAAGACCACCACCTCAATTGATGAGGCCGAACACCTGGCCTCAGAACGGATAGAGAGCGAGGAAGCCTCCCAGGATCTTACCGCGTCCATTGGCTACTTGCTACAACAACCGGGCAGGCGTGGAAAGGCTCTTGGTACGGTCGGGTTCTCGTTAGGGGGCTTCTGGGCACTGGGATTGAAGGACCAGATGGCTGCTATCGTCACCTTCTATGGAACCACGGCACCCGAAAGGGTCAAGGCTGGGGCCGATGTTCTGGGTCATTTTGCCGAGCATGACGATTTTGAACCAATCGAGCAGGTCCGTCAATTCGAGGAAGACCTCCGCTCCTCTGGGAGGCCAGCCTCATTCTTTGTTTATCCAGGAACGCACCATTGGTTCTTCGAGGAGAATCGCCCTGAGTATGACGCCGAGGCTGCTCGCGTTGCCTGGAAGCGTACCATTGAGTTCTTGCATCAACGGCTTGAGTAAGCGCTCTCGCTCTCGTCGGAGCGGAGCGCCTATACCTGATCCGTTGTCCACGATCTTCTGAGAGAGCGATAATTTAGAAAGGCTCTTCCTCAATTGAGGTGAGCGGAACGTGCAAATAATGCAAAGAAAGCCACTATCCTGGTCTCTTTTGGTCAGGAGAAGCGTAAGATCACACGCCCTTGTGTGAGAAAACGCGGCAGTCTGCTCTTCATTGCGACATTCACAAAATACGCTCACCTCAATTGAGGGAGAGAAATGGAATTCCAAATGGACATGGACACAAGCAGACAAACACGTGAAACTAGTATCAGCATGACACCTGGAGGTGTACAGATAGATCCATTGTGGAGGACCGCCCTCTGGCAGCAGTTCGGCGCGACAATCGACATGCTCGAAAACGCCCTGCTCGCCTGTCCCAGCACGCATTGGAATGGACGCCTTTGGAGCGACCACTCAGACCTCCCACAGCCACCGGAATCCTCAGCATTCTGGTACATCACCTATCACATCCTCTTCTGGCTCGACTTGTATCTATCAGGCTCACTGGAAGGATTCGCTCCCCCTACGCCCTTCACCCTGGCTGAGCTTGACCCAGCAGGTGTCCTTCCCGAACGGCCCTATAGCAGGGAGGAGCTCCACGCCTATCTGGTGCATCTGCGCAAGAAGTGCCAGACAACGATTGCCGAGTTGTCAGACGAGAAAGCGCACCAACAGGTCGCTTTCCCCTGGATCGGAGGAAAGTCGATGAGCTTTTTAGAGCTCCTCTTGTATAACATGCGCCACGTGCAGGAACATGCGGCCCAGTTGAATCTGTTTCTCGGACAGAACGCCATTGATGGAGCCTCTGATTGGGTCCCCCGAGCGAAAGCCGATGAGGGCGGTGAGTAAGTGCTGCTCACGAGTGTGCTGCTCACCCTTCGCGCCAAAACCGGGTCTTGCTCACTTTCGACACTCCTCTGGAACTCGCTCGATATGCACGAAAAACCTGCTATTATTGAGTTCCATGCGTGGTGGTGCGCCCATGGCGCATGACACACTGTTGGGAAACCTCTTGCTAGAAGAGCGTTTGAGCTTATTTCTCGCTTGATGAGGGCTGATTGCAAGCAGAGTAGAGGGGTTTACCACCAGTATCACTTTCGGTGGAACAGTAGTGATGAAAAGCAATGATATGAGATGAATCGGCTTCTTTTGAGGTTTTCCTCTTTGTCTCCTGAGATCTGTTGAGATTTTCCACCGAAAGTGAGCAAGATCCCCAAAACCTGCTCACTCTTCATCGAATTTCCCATTTGGGAACGCGCACAAGCGGAATCTACAGAAGGAAATGGGTGGCCCGCCCTCGTTAGCTTTCAACAGGAGGTTTTTTAAGAATGTATGAATTGCTTGTAGTAGTCTACCAATCTTCAATCGAGAGGAAATCACCGTTTGGAGAGGGCAGGGAGACCGCAAGGGTCTCCCCTCCATCTGGCAACGGCGCGACCTGTAGGGGAGACCCTTGCGGTCTCCCTGCATGTCGCGTCCTGTCAATTGAAGGTTGGTAGACTAGTAGGGACCAATTTATCACGTCCTGGTGAGCATGTCGATTGCTCACCAGGACGTGATAAATCGGTCCCTACAGACGTTTCTTCTCCTACATCTCTCTCTTCTCATCGAGCCAACGGTCATTCCGACCATCAATATTGATGGTCTCCTCTAATCCATCAAACGTTTCAATCTCCTCATCGAGCCAACGGTCATTCCGACACTCGATCATACCCCTATCGAACGTAGAATTATTGCGTTTCAATCTCCTCATCGAGCTTACGGTCATTCCGACACCGCTCTTTCATCATCAGTCTATGAATGCTCTTGGGTTTCAATCTCCTCATCGAGCTTACAGTCATTCCGACGCCTGTACTGTTTTGTAGGCTGTTGTCTTTTGTTTGTTTCAATCTCCTCATCGAGCTTACGGTCATTCCGACCAAACATAAGGATATTCCGGCAGACTTTATGCCCCTGTTTCAATCTCCTCATCGAGCTTACGGTCATTCCGACAGGAACTGTGTATCACGTCGAACCAGAGTATGTGATGTTTCAATCTCCTCATCGAGCTTACGGTCATTCCGACAGAAGTATGAGACTATCACTCCCACTGCCACTATCAGAAGTTTCAATCTCCTCATCGAGCTTACGGTCATTCCGACTGACCCTGAAATGCCCATGTATCTTCGAGCTTTGCAAGTTTCAATCTCCTCATCGAGCTTACGGTCATTCCGACGTCGTAGAACTGCTCGCCAACGGCAAAAGACATCGCGGTTTCAATCTCCTCATCGAGCTTACGGTCATTCCGACTGAAATGCGTCAAGTTGCGTGGTGAGCCGTCTTTCGGTTTCAATCTCCTCATCGAGCTTACGGTCATTCCGACTCCAAATCTCTTGTGTCATCTCCACTTAACATCTCCTGATGGTTTCAATCTCCTCATCGAGCTTACGGTCATTCCGACGGCCCCGGTGGAAATGCTGAAACCGTGACACTCTGGAAGGTTTCAATCTCCTCATCGAGCTTACGGTCATTCCGACCCGACCAGTTGCTTGCCTTCCAGCAGCGTCGAGTCGGTTTCAATCTCCTCATCGAGCTTACGGTCATTCCGACCCTCCTGCTCTTTTTTGTCGTACAGAGATGCCATATGGTTTCAATCTCCTCATCGAGCTTACGGTCATTCCGACACATAGTGAGAAGGTTGTGAAGACTGGCAAGGGCATGTTTCAATCTCCTCATCGAGCTTACGGTCATTCCGACGGGGGTTAATTAACATGAGGTGTTCTAACCCTGCATGTAGTTTCAATCTCCTCATCGAGCTTACGGTCATTCCGACGGAAGCATAAACGACTGTATCATTCACATGCAGACAGGTTTCAATCTCCTCATCGAGCTTACGGTCATTCCGACGGAAGCATAAACGACTGTATCATTCACATGCAGACAGGTTTCAATCTCCTCATCGAGCTTACGGTCATTCCGACGATCATGTCAAAATACCGAAAGGCGTTGATAGTCTCGTTTCAATCTCCTCATCGAGCTTACGGTCATTCCGACCCAATAACACAGGGTATGCAAGCATGACAGGGGTAGCGTTTCAATCTCCTCATCGAGCTTACGGTCATTCCGACCCAGAAACTGACCGTAGTTCGCGTGCGATTCTTCCCAGTTTCAATCTCCTCATCGAGCTTACGGTCATTCCGACATCAATTCCAGGTATTCATCAGAATACACAAGGACTGTTTCAATCTCCTCATCGAGCTTACGGTCATTCCGACCGTCGAGTCTGAGAAGCGTGGCGTGTTAGAGCAGATACGTTTCAATCTCCTCATCGAGCTTACGGTCATTCCGACTGTCAATAGTTGCCTTGACGGTATCGAGAGATACGTGTTTCAATCTCCTCATCGAGCTTACGGTCATTCCGACGTGATTGCCTCGCCGATGCGTAGTGGACGTGATCTTTGTTTCAATCTCCTCATCGAGCTTACGGTCATTCCGACAACAAGAGGATCGGCTTATTGAACTCCCAGCAGCGTAGTTTCAATCTCCTCATCGAGCTTACGGTCATTCCGACCAGTACATCTATGAATGGGTGCCGAGATCACATACATCGTTTCAATCTCCTCATCGAGCTTACGGTCATTCCGACATCAGTAGATTGTAAAGCGTTCAGTGTAGTTGACGAATGTTTCAATCTCCTCATCGAGCTTACGGTCATTCCGACTATCGCAAGCATGATGCTGATTGCGATTGTCAGCAGTGCGAGTTTCAATCTCCTCATCGAGCTTACGGTCATTCCGACTATCAACAATACAACTGCCTACACACAATATGCGGTGTTTCAATCTCCTCATCGAGCTTACGGTCATTCCGACGAGCATATCCTAGCGCGTACCAATGGAGGGAGTAACGTTTCAATCTCCTCATCGAGCTTACGGTCATTCCGACAAAGTAGGATTATCCGTGTTTGCATCGGTATTGTTATGTTTCAATCTCCTCATCGAGCTTACGGTCATTCCGACGATGTATGACCACACACGCACAACCACAACCACGGTATGTTTCAATCTCCTCATCGAGCTTACGGTCATTCCGACGCATACTGCTTCCGACGACGCGCCTTGCGTTCCTCTTGTTTCAATCTCCTCATCGAGCTTACGGTCATTCCGACGCAACCATCGTTTCAGGAAGCATACGCCGCTATTCAGTTTCAATCTCCTCATCGAGCTTACGGTCATTCCGACGGAGGTAACTCATGACGACACAGCAAATTATTCTTGTGTTTCAATCTCCTCATCGAGCTTACGGTCATTCCGACGGAGGTAACTCATGACGACACAGCAAATTATTCTTGTGTTTCAATCTCCTCATCGAGCTTACGGTCATTCCGACAAGATTGCCGAATAAGGGGGCAAAGATTGCCTACCTTGTTTCAATCTCCTCATCGAGCTTACGGTCATTCCGACTTGTCTCGGCATCAGCGAAGCTTATTCCCCACGTATGTGTTTCAATCTCCTCATCGAGCTTACGGTCATTCCGACCAGAGGGTCCGATAAGATATCGGGTGTGCCAGTGATGTTTCAATCTCCTCATCGAGCTTACGGTCATTCCGACGGTACACAAGCATTTTATCAGGGGGAAGTATAAATAGTTTCAATCTCCTCATCGAGCTTACGGTCATTCCGACCCGGTTCAGGCACCTCGGTTCCCTCCGGCGTCGTTTGGTTTCAATCTCCTCATCGAGCTTACGGTCATTCCGACTAACTAGTTACGTCATGGTACAATTCTCGCATGTTACGTTTCAATCTCCTCATCGAGCTTACGGTCATTCCGACTTTGTAGCTATTGACGGTGAGGGCGTTGATGATATAGTTTCAATCTCCTCATCGAGCTTACGGTCATTCCGACCGCCGTGCTGATAGTATAGCATGTGGAGCCGATTCGAGCAAGCCTTTTCGCGCACCTCGTTTTTTGGGGTATTTTTGGAGGCCGAAAGAGGGCAAAATAAGCAGCAAAATTCCGTGATACGGCCTGCAGAGCCTTGCGCGAACCTCTGCTCAGAGGTGACGGTACTGAGACTCGCGGAAAGCTGAACAATGCGCTTGCAATATTCATTGGCGCATCTTACTGCGTCTCGCTAAAAGTTCTCTGTACTTTTTCGCGAAAAAAATGCTGAAACATCTAACATGATGTGCTATACTATTTACCATACTATGTTGGAAGGATAGGTGTACTGCTATGACAATATCCTCTACTACTCTCGATGACGATTGGACGTTTGCCCAGATGAGCCGAGAGGAGACGTTGTGGGGTCCTCATGGTTATCACCGCTATCCCGCGAAGTTTATCCCTCAATTGGTACATCGCCTCATCGCGTCTTATTCCACTTGCGATGATCTCATCGGAGATCCTTTCGTAGGATCAGCAACGACAGGCGTAGAAGCACTGCGTATGGGAAGGCGTTTCTGGGGCGGGGATGTCAATGAAGTCGCTCTCCTGATGAGTCGCGCGAAGTGTTCTCCACTCCCTCCCGATGCTCTTGACGGCACCTGGCGACACCTGAGCCTCCAGTTACAGTCTATACCGCGCACAGGCAGGCGTCGTCTGACCGGAGATGAACGAGCCGCTATCGTTACGATCAACATTGCACGTGCATCGCGTGAAGAACGCCTTGCCTACTGGTTTCCTCTGCCTCAGCGCGTGAGCCTCGAACACATTCTCCAGGCCATTCTTACGCTTCCAGACGAGCCTTGTCGTACCTTATTCCTCTGCGGCTTCTCCAATATCTTGAAACGCTGCTCCATCTGGTTGAGTGGTAGCACAAAGGTACAGAAAGACCTGGACAAACTTCTGGTCGATCCCGTTGACGAGTTTTGTAAGCAATGTCGTGATATGCTCAAGCGCAACACACTCTACTGGAACCAGTTGCTTGCTGATGGTATCGAGCCCTCAGTGCTTTTACAAAAATGGAGCATCCAACGGCGCGACGCACGTCACTTACTGATGCTGGACGCAGCCTTCGACTTACTCGTTACCAGCCCACCATATGCGACTTGCTATGAATATAAGGACATTCATCAACTTACGCAGCTCTGGTTTGAACGCTATGGGTTGGTAGATGCACAGGATGAGAACGAATACTGGATTGGCTCAAAGGCCCTCTCACGGTTCCAGGGCGACCTGGCTTGCGAGGCATCCACAATATCTACAGGCTCTGCTAGCGCCGACCGTGCGTTAGAGGATTTAGCACAACTTGGTGTCGGCTCCATTACGCAAAGCGTAAGACGCGAGGTACGCGCCCTGCGTCACTACTTCCAGGACATGTTTCTTGTACTCGGCGAATTTGCCAGGGTGATTATGCCGGGGAAATATGTGATACTCATCATCGGCAACTCGTATCGACGTGGCATCGCTATTCCTACTTCACAGGCGGTATGTGAAATGGCCCAGCGAGTGGGGCTTGAGCTCGAGCGCAGGGTTGTACGTCAAATACCCAATCGCGTGCTAGTGAGTACCCGCAATAAGACAACGGGTCGTTTCTCTTCTGTTGCCCAGAGCGATATGCAAGTGTACCCCGAAGAAGATATTCTGATTTTTAAACGTCTCTAACATTTTTGCTGCCTCTTGTAGTGCTTCTGTTAGTGCTTCTGTTATCTTCAGCAGTATTTTGTAATATAGCATGTATAATGTCGAAATTCGCTATGAAAATGGGAACGTAGTGTAGAACAATTACGTACTTCTTTTGAAGCGTAAGGAGACGCTATTCATGAAAGCGACACTAGAAGAATATGATTTTCATTGTCGAATACTTGCACGAAACGATCCCACCGTCTTCGCGACCTTTGTAGAGTGCGTTTACACTGCCCTGGTACAGCGTACACAGAGACGCGCCGGTCCACGTGCTGATGCTGTGCTGGTCGAGGAGGCTGTTGGGCAAGCCCTGCTGGATTATCATGACGCCCCACAGCGTTATGACCCGAATCGTGCGGACTTGCATAGCTACCTTGCGATGGCGGCGTATCACGATTTCCAGAATGCTCAAGCTAAGGAAGAGCGCATAGCGAAGCACGTTATCCAACTCTCCGATCCTGCTCTCCAGGAGCAAGATATCGTCGCGCCAAAAACGATGGCAAGCCAGGCACGCGAGGAAGCATTGTGGCAGGTCATCGACGCCACCTTTCCTGATCCTGTAGAACGGCAAATCGTCTTACTCATCCTCAATAAAGTGCGTCCATTGGAGCCGTATGCTCGTTTGCTTGAATTAAGCGACTTAGCACCAGATGAACAGCGCGCACATGTTGAACGTGTCAAAGAGCGTATTACCAAACGTTTACGCCGTAACGTTGCCCACCACCTTGATCTTTAGGAGGCACCTGTAATGAACGACTATACTCCGTCTCTGCGCCGACTTGCATCTCTAGCGCGAGCGCGCCCGACTCTGCTCGCGGGTCCACTCGCACTCTATAAAGAGCAGGAAGGATTGAGCGATGAGCAATTGGCGACACTGCTGCATTGTGATATCGACGCACTGCCTAAACTTGCTCTTTGCGAACGCCCTCGTGAAGCTCTTCATTTCCGTACATATGTCGAACGTATCGCGGCATACATTCATGCTGATGTGACGCAACTGGCGCGTGTCATTCGTGCCGCCGAAGCGCGAGCAGCACTGCACCAACGCTCAGGCTCAAATACACCGACACTTCTCGCGGCTCGTGACCAGGAGGGAGACGAGGACAACTCCAATGACGAGTAGCACGGTTTACATCGAGAACGTGGCACAGGAATTCTGGGCACTCGCGGGCGGTCCACCAGATTACCCTTGTGACATAGAGAATGCGATTACCTTTACCTTACCGTTAGAGCTGGTTGGTCGGCCCAAATTGCGTGTACATGATATCCAGGCATGGACGTACCGGACCACAACCGCTCACGATATTCGTGGACGTGATCGCCGTCTGCACGGATGTCTCCTCGCGGATAGAGGCGAAGGGGTTATCTTTTACGATGCGGATGATCCACTTGATGAGCAGCGTATCACACTCACACATGAACTGGCGCATTTCCTGGTCGATTACCAGGCACCACGCGAACGCGCGGTCAGCATTTTCGGTCCCGCTATTCTTCCCGTTCTCGATGGAGAGCGCCCTGCAACCGATGTCGAACGACTACACGCGGTCCTGAGTACGGTTCACCTGGGAAGGATGAGCCACATAATGGAGCGACCCGATGAAGGTCTGCCTTCCAATGCCGTGCTTGATATCGAAGAACGCGCGGATCGCCTCGCGCTAGAATTGCTCGCCCCCGCCTCGCTCTTGCAGGCACAGATGCAGCAGGCAACCGCGCATGGGTTCAAAGAACGCATGGCATTTTTAACACAGCATTTACTTACGATACATGGATTGCCAGAACATATCGCGTCCTCGTATGCACGCTACGTATTGCATCAGATGGGTGAGCCAACCTTCCGTGATCTGCTTTTTCACTACGCGGATTAACCCGTTTCGCTCTACGTGTCGAAGTAGGCATCTCAAACGGGAATGAGCAGTAGGGAAGGTGTGCCATGAAGCGTTACTAAGTCAGAAAAATAGCATGCAAGATGGAACACGCAGAAAATGTACAACCTACTGAACCAGATATCGACGCGCTTTCTCATGATGTAGATGCAGTTCTCGCGCTACAGGACAATGAGTTTCAAGCCGCGTTCGGCGAAAAGGTGGACGAGGCTCTTGATATCGAAGGGTGGCAGGAAGGCGAGAACCTGGGCGCAATGTATCAATCGCTCGAACGCCAGGTCGTGGAGGCGGTTGAGCAGGGAGGACGTCTTCGTGAGCGTGTGCGGGCCGAACTGTTTCATCGCGTCTTCGAGCATCCCCAGGCACCCAAACAAGCCGGTTGTTATCAGGTCGATACAGCCGCGATTGAACATATTCATCGTGGCCTGCTATTCAATGGTGGTGTAGAGGCGTGCGATGGCACAAGCCTGGTACACGATACTGTACCTGTCACTATCGCGCAGATAGGCGTCTCGTTGGTTTCATACCAGGGAAATCACGGGACCTGGGTACATCGCCTGTTTCGACGTGACCTCCGGGTCAGCGGTCTCGATCCCATCGCGGAGGCTATCGCATTGCTCGAACGGCGGCAGTTGCGTGGTAGCACGGATGCTCAAAGCCCACGTGATCGCCTCAGCGATTTTACGCAGCGAGGCATCATGGCATATGCGGAGCGCGCCATCTTGCTGCACAAATCACAGGCCAGTTGGCGCATGGGACATGGACACCCTGTACCCTATGAACTCCTGACAGGTGGTGGCCTCGTGCTTGATAACGATATGCCGCTATTGCGCCGCGGTATGGAGATGTGGCGCGCATTACTCGCACAACACCAACGCTGGGTATTTGTGACAAGCGCACCTGCGGATCGTGTCCTGCTCACACTTGGTGATGCCCTCTACCCGTTGGAATATGCCCTTGTTGGCACTCCGCTTCAGTCGATGCGCGACATCGCCAACGGACATTTACCAGAGAAAACGGGTCTCAAGGCGGACACGCGAGCATTTGTGGAGGAGGTAGGGCCACAAATTGTGACGGGCATCTACCGCGCCTCGGCTCAGGCTCCCGTGCGCCTCTTCTACGCCCACCGCGATTTCGCACATATAGCCGCTCTCATTGCGTTGGCGGATAGTGTGCTACAGGAGCACCGCGGTTTTCCTATGCTGATCGACCTTGCCGACCTGACCTGTCGCACAACTTTCGGCGCGGATACCTTCAGAAACATGATTCAGCAAGCCTACACCGAGGCGGGTACACCATTCCGCTATCTCGGTGAGCGTGAGACAAGAGGATAAGGAGATGTACTATGGCGGATCAGACGAACGTAAACGGTACGCGGAAGAACCAGCAGCAGATGAACCTTGTATTGCCACAAGAGGTTTTGGAGCAGATCAGCCAGGAAAGTATTCGTGCGGGTGGAGAGTGGAGTGAACCACCAGAATATGATGGCGCGCTGGGCCGTACTATGTTCGACTTACCAAGCAGTGAAGACAATACCGTCACCGTCCTGCTTCCCAAAGAAGATATTCAAAAAGCGCCCTCGCAATCACTGGTGCGTATCAAGAGTGTCGATGGGAACGATAATCGGCGCTACCTGGGTATCGTTGTCAAAGGACCGTTCGCCGAGCCAGATGGACTACGTGGTGACGCACCTATTATGATTACGACAGCGGTGCGAGGAGGCATCTTCATGCCCCATTATCACGGGCGCGTACAGGTTGAACTGCTGGGCGAGGAACTCGACGGGGTGCTGATCCCCCCACGACTCCGACCGCTGCCCAACAGTCCCGTTTTCATCCTCGATAGCGACGAAACCGAACGCACGCTGCGCCTGGATGGAGACATCACGCTCGGTGTTCCAGTTGGATACGAACAGATCACCGCCGCCATCCCTTCTGACAAGAAATCGGTGTTACCTCGGCACCTCGGCGTGCTAGGAACAACTGGCGGCGGCAAATCAACAACGGTCGCGGCGCTCATCAGTGGTTTTCAACAGGCGAATATCGCTACGATTGTTATCGATACCGAGGGCGAATACACAGAAATCTACCAGCCGACGCAGGACCAGGTGATGCTAACGGCACTGGCAAAACGCGAGAAATCGGCGCAGGGTGTCAAGCAGGTGAAGATATACCACCTTGTCGGGCGCGAGACGACCTGCCCGGACAAGGACCGGACAAAAGCCTTCTCGCTCCAATTCTCTCAACTCTCGCCCTATCTTGTGATGGGCATGCTCGAATTGAACGACCCGCAGCAGCAGCGCTACCAGAAAGCCTATGATATCGCCAAACGTCTCCTGTGGGATTTGAGGATTTTTCCCGCGAACGACGAGGAGAAAACGCAGGTGCTGGAGTTGGACGAGATGGAGACGGGCTATCCAAAGATGACATTGAAGCACGTGTACGACGTTGTGAAAGCCTGTGGCGACATCGCCGCGGGCGAGAAGAAACTTGACGACCTTGCCGCCCCGGAGTACCGTTTTTACAGCCCGAACTTCGCGCACCATAAGGCGCAGGTTATAGAATCCTTCAAGAAGGTTACACACGACTCAAAAGAACTGTTGACATATCCCACGAGTTGGCGTGTGGTGCAGGGGAAACTGGCACAATTTATTCGACTCAATGTCTTCGATCATGAAACAGTTGGTTCTCTCACGTACAAAGACCTTACCAAAGCCGGGACGGTGAGCATCATCGACCTGAGCGATACCGACTCGCCACAGGTAAACAATCTGGTGATTGCTGAGTTCCTGCGCGGCTTGATGGAGGCGCAAAACGAAAATTATCGTGAGGTCGAGCAGGCAAAGAGGGAAGGCAAGGAAAAGGCACAGCCGCGCACGATGATTATTATTGAGGAGGCGCACGAGTTTCTGTCTACCGAGCGCATCAAGCAGATGCCCATCCTCTATCAGCAGGTAGCTCGTATCGCACGCCGTGGACGTAAACGCTGGCTTGGCCTGACATTTGTTACGCAACTCCCACAACACCTGCCCGATGAGGTCCTGGGTCTCATCAATAACTACATCCTGCATAAGATCGGCGACTCCAACGTGATTAGCCGTCTCAAGCGTTCGCTTGGTATTGTCGATGACTCGCTATGGAACCGCCTTCCAGGTCTTGCCCCGGGACAGGCACTCGTCTCGATGAGTAGTTTCGCCCGTCCATTGCTCATCAACATCGACCCGACGCCCTGTAAACTGCGTATGGTGGAATAACCAGCGTTTCAACCTTCAGCAACGGAGGTGCTTCAATGGATCGTCACACCGCACCTGATGTGCTTCCCATCTCAGCTCTCAATACGTTGGAGTATTGTCCGCGTCGCTTCTACTACCAGTTCGTACAGGCAGATATGCAGGTCAACGAACTGGTGCTAGCAGAAACGCTCCTACATCAACGCGTCCATCAACCAGGCACGCACACCGTCGATGGACTCCCACAAACGACACGCCTGTACCTCTACAGCGAAACCCTACGACTTTCCGGCTTTGCTGATGTCATCGAAGAGCGAGAAGCTCTGCCTATCCCTGTCGAGTACAAGCACGGCAAACAGGGCATATGGCTCAATGACAACTTGCAACTCTGCGCCCAGGCACTCTGTTTGGAGGAACGCCTGGCAGAGATGCACCCATCGCGGAAGCTTTCTCTGTCTCACGGCTACATTTTCTATATCGGTTCACGTCGTCGCGTACACGTGCCCTTTACACAGGAACTCCGCACGATGACATACGCCGCCATAGAGCGAGCATTTCAGGTAGCTGTGATGGAACAACCACCGCAGCCACTGCATCCGTCACTGGCGGCACGTTGTGAAAAATGTAGTCTCCACTCGCTTTGTCTACCCGACGAGGTGAGGTTGCTACAAGCACAGAAGAAGGGAGCGTAGTCATTATGCCAACACTCTACCTGACGGAAGAGCGTGCGCTTGTGCGCCGCGATAGCAAGGATTGTTTGCTGGTGCAAATTCCTGAAAGACGTGAGCCTGGTGGCGACGTTCTTTCACCCGCGCGCAAAGAATACATCCCACTGGTCAAGATAGATGACGTGGTGGTCATGGGCGAGGTAACACTTACCGCCTCGGCCCTTCACTTGTTGTTAGAAAACAACATCGAAGTGACCTTCCTGGGCCACTATGGACAATTCAAGGGCAGACTATCGCCTCCATTTTCCAAAAATGCTCTCTTGCGACAGGCACAGTATCGCGCCCATCAAAGTATGGAACAGCGCTGCCGCCTGGCACGTCAATTCGCCATTGGCAAATTGACCAATCAGCGCACCCGTCTATTGCGCTATCAACGCGGTTCTCCTGGCGCGCATGCAGGTCCAACTGGTCAGGCGATAGAGCAAATCGCGGGTGTTCTTCAGCAACTGAATGCCCTGTCATTCGAGAACGTGAAGACGACTTTACCATTAGCAAGCGGTGATAATCGGGTCGAAGGAACACCCCTGGAAACAATACTGGGGCTAGAAGGAGCGGGAAGTGCCGCGTACTTCCACTGTTTCGGCGATCTACTCACCGACCCGCAATTGTGGCCCTTCGCGCAGCGGGTGAAGCGTCCTCCAACGGATGCCGTCAACTCGCTGCTGAGCTTCGGCTACTCGCTCCTCAATAAACAGGTGGCGAATGCCGTACAATTGGTCGGCTTCGATCACTTCGTCGGCTATCTGCACAGTTCCGTCTATGGCCGTCCTGCTCTCGCACTGGACCTCATGGAGGAGTTTCGGCCTGTTATCGCTGACTCGGTAGCTCTCTCGCTCCTCAACAAACGCATGCTCACGCCGAACGACTTTATTGTCGAGTTGGGGGCGTATCGCATCAAACAAGAGCGGCGTGGGGTCTTCTTTACGCAGTTTGAAGAGCGAATGAACGAGGAGATTACGCACCCCACCTTCGGCTACAAAGCAACATATCGACGATGTATCGAACTGCAAGCGCGGCTCCTTGCGAAGTACCTCATGGGAGAGATTGACGAGTATCCTCCTCTACTCATAAGGTAAGCACAATGAGAGCAGGCACAAACAATACATGTTATGTGATGCGGTATTCTACGATGAAAGTCATGGGGCACTTGTTCAATGAGAGCAGGCACAAACAATACGTGTTATGTGATTGCCTATGATATTCCCAGCGATAAGAGGCGGACAAAGGTGCATAAACTCCTGCTCGGCTTCGGCAAGTGGACGCAATACTCGCTGTTCGAGTGTTTCCTGAGCAAAAAGGAACTCGTCCTCTTGCGCTCGAAACTGGCGGAGCAGCTCGTCGAGCGGGAAGATAGTGTGCGCCTCTATCCCCTGTGCGCCACTTGCATCGACGCTGTAGAGACCATAGGCAGTCCACCTCCCAGCGAAGACATCCTGTACGTCGTCTAAACTGTCCAGCTTAGCGCGGGTCGCGGCACCGTTCCCCTCAAGCTGCGATCCGCGCCGGGCTCTACAAGCCACTTCACGCGCTTTTGCGCTCCAAATTGGCCCTTTTCCGCCGCTCAAAACCGCCCCAAAATCCCGATCCGCGAAACCCCTTGTCTGAATCGGCCTCCCGTGCTATACTACAAGCACGGCGGTCGGAATGACCCGTGGCTCGTGGCTGAGATTGAAACTGTGTTAGCGATTTCTAACGGCGGCAGTTTTGCCCCGTCGGAATGACCCGTGGCTCGTGGCTGAGATTGAAACAGGCCATCACTTGACGCATCAGCATACCAGTGGAGTATGTCGGAATGACCCGTGGCTCGTGGCTGAGATTGAAACGCTTCATGTTGAGCCAGCCCAGCGTCTGGGTGTAGATGTCGGAATGACCCGTGGCTCGTGGCTGAGATTGAAACCCCAACTTCCTGTTCCCTCATCCGGCGGTTTTTTCAGTCGGAATGACCCGTGGCTCGTGGCTGAGATTGAAACATTGCCTGTGGTATTCTTTACCATGAAAGCTAATTCCTTGTCGGAATGACCCGTGGCTCGTGGCTGAGATTGAAACATTAAAAGCGGCCCATGCTTCCGCGCAATTCAAGTAAGGTCGGAATGACCCGTAGCTCGTGGCTGAGATTGAAACATAAGCATCACGAGTTGCATGCAGAGCTGCCAAAGCTGTCGGAATGACACATGGCTCGTGGCTGAGATTGAAACCTGCTCGTCGTGTGAATACTCATTTGAACAAAGCGAAGTCGGAATGACACATGGCTCGTGGCTGAGATTGAAACGGATGCCTGACGTGATTGTTGCGTTTCTTAATAGAGAGTCGGAATGACCCGTGGCTCGTGGCTGAGATTGAAACTTACCTGGCCCAGTCTCCACCTCGAGGTACTTCCACGTCGGAATGACCCGTGGCTCGTGGCTGAGATTGAAACCCTACTGGTATCAATGCATTCGGGTCTGTGATACCCAGTCGGAATGACTGGTCGCTCGTGGCTGAGATTGAAACAGGGAAGTATTCCACAACAGGCACCAGGATATCCCCTGTCGCATGACTCCAACTCACTCATACAAGAGCCTGCAGAGCGCCTGGGGAGCATGACAGGGGCAAGCCCCATAAGCGCGAACTTAAGAATTGTCGAGCTTAATAAAACGAACAAGTACGTGAAAGAGGAACGAATAGATAATGCGAAACAAGCAAACGCGGCAGAAATTGTTGCCTGTAGCATCTGTCTTGCGCATCTTTTACCTCTCTTACTTGTCCTACATTGTCTAGTAAACTCATCCTTTACTTACGTTCGCGCATATGGGGCAAGCCCTGTCACTCCTATACGACGAGGCGCCACAGCGTGGCAAGCCACGCGTCGTGTATCGTAGTGACAGGGCTTGCCCCTGTCATGCCACCTCACAGCCAGTTGGTGAGTGAGTTGGAGTCAATGCCCCTGTCGGAATGACTGCTGGCTCGCGGCAAAGATTGAAATAATGCTGCTACACCCACTACTCCCACTACACCTGCTACGTCGGAATGACTGCTGGCTCGCGGCAGAGATTGAAACACCTGGGGTCGGGCATCACGGTCAACAGCTCCAACGTCGGGATGATCGCTGGCTCATGTCAGAGGGTGGCTGTATTCTCTCAGCCGAATTCGATAAAGAAGAGAAATGAGCTTGCAAATGGTGGTAGATCAGAGGCGAAAGAGAAGCCAGGTACACGTATGAAAACAGTTTCTTGAGTTCCCTAACGCTTGTTAGAGCCAACCCTCGTGGCAGAGATCGGAACTAGTCTATCTCTTCCTCTACATCAAAGGCTATCATGTCGGAATGTAGGGAGTATACGCAAACATACCTCTGTCTAATCTAAATTCCATGCAGGAGTTGAGTACACAGCGAACTATGAGACCTCCTCATTGATGACTTCACGCCGTTGGGGAGTCCAAGCTGACTAACCCACTTGTCAACCGCCAGACCATTTCTTACACTCTTCTTGAGAAGCGCGAGGGATGTTCTGACCGCGCCAGCTTCCCGTGGATCGATGTAGGAGAATGCCATATGCTCATTGTAAACGATGACCAACTCGGCCTCGCCGGGATCTTGAGCCTGGAGGCACGGTGTACCTACTGCTCAAAACCGCTCGCCGCGTATCCCCTCATCATGAGCGACGATGCAAAGCAGACCGCGTACCATGTCACGTGTGCGCTCGAACTCGCCACAGACATCATGGTAGATGTGTACACGTTCTTCAGTCCGCCTCCTCCTCATCAACACTTGTATGTTCTGGTTCTTCTTGTTGCATACTTTGCCAGGCGAATTGATGCAGCGCATTGCGCAGTGGTTTGATACAGCCCATCCGTCGATGGGGCTTAGAGTAGGTGCCACTTTGAAACAAGACAGGCGAGGTGCCTGCAAGAGCTTGCAGACTGGCCGCACTCTCGTACCGTCTGGCATCATCGCCGATTTCTGCCAACAATCCAGGGGCCAAGCGCTTTCCTGCTCCTGGCAAACTGCTGAAGACTTCATTGTCTTCATGACTCAAAAAAAGGTGCTCAATCTCCTCATCGTAGGCCGCAATTTGCTCAAGCAAGGGCAGGAGTTGAGCACTCAGGGCCAGCATCAAGCGCGACTTGGTCCGGGTGGTGACTCCATCTGCCGACAAGTGCGGGTGATGAAGCGTTTCAACAATCTTGGCAGCGGTGGCTTCTGCTCTGCTCTGTCCAGCTTGCTTGAGGGTCTGTGCAATCTGCTCACGCGAGGCTCCCATCGCGATCTCGACGGTAGGATACGTTTGCAGGAAGAGCAGGGTCGATTTCTGCTGGCGCTTGGCAAACAGCTTCAATGCGACGGGATAGTCATCCTTGAGGCAGGCGGTGAGCTAGTTCACCAAGCGTGTTTGCATCTGGATCCAGCTGTCTTGGTCGCGGGTCAGGGTTTTGAGTTGGGCCACCTTCTCGCTATCAGGAGTCAGTCGGCGCACATCCGCAAAGTCCGCCCGTCCTGTTTTGGCGAGCAGATAGGCATCAATGGCATCCGTTTTGGCTCCCCAAGCCGAACGCTTCCGATCAACCGTGCGCGGATTGACGGGATAGACAGGCCAGCCTTGCTCCCACAAAAAGGTGATGAGCACCCCATGAGTGGTCTCGATTAGGTAGGATTGAATATAAGACTGGATCTCTGCCACTGTCATGTCTTCATCTTTTTTGCGACCATTTCTCTGGCATTCTGCTTGAATAGTAAGCTCGTTACCCCTTCCTGATCCTCCCTCACAAATGTGACCTGGGCATCGACTTCGTTCAGCATGTAGGTGGTGTCGGTTTCTGGATATAGTACCAGTGCATTCTGACCTGTTGGTTGGAGGAAGAGTCTTTCCCCTTCCTTCACCACAGTCAAGGTAAATCCTGGTTTCAATTCATACGTCCCGAGAAAAGCATCAGAGATGGAATGTGTTCTCTCAAGAGGACCAGCATCTTTCGGCAGATAGTTTGGCCAGCCGCACTCTTGAGCGATAGCGGGCATGATCTTCTCGATCACGAAGAATCCTTCATCGGAATTAGTCATCACAACAGCACCAAAACTTTTCTGAACATAGGCTTCAAGCACACAACGAAATCCCTCGTTTCCACCCGTATGAGAGAAACGCGAGGAGGTTCCTTCTCCATCCAGGCGAGGACCCAATCCCGTAAACGCTTCTACTTGAGGCGCGAGCATCTGGCGCACCATCTCTTGTGAAAGGAAGTTGGCTGTTTCTCCAGCCCATGCCTGCTGAATGGTGAGTGCGAAGTGTGCCAGATCGGAAGGAGTGGTCCACAGACCCGCAACAGCCATCTCGGGGTAGACATGCCAGTTGCCAGAGACGGTTTTGCCTCCAGCACGATGTCCAGTCGCGACAACATCGGCGAATCGTTGGGATGGGGGTTGTTCAAAGGTACTCTGCGTCATGCTCGCCGGGTCGAGGACAATCTCTCGCATGAGTTCTGGAAATGGCTTGCTTGTCACATCCATTAAAACCTGCTGGAGAATGCAGTAGCCACCACCAGAATAGCGAAACTGCGTCCCGGGGAGAGCGTTCACCCGAATCGGGTCTGTATTGGCTGGAAACTCGCCCGCAAGCACCTGCCCAAGAGTGGGGATGACCGCATCGCGTGTGTACCCTGGGAAGCCATGCATGGTGACACCCGCTCCATGACAGAGCAATTGCCGTAGCGTGATACGGGGCTGCCAGGACAGCGTGTTGGGAACTTTCCAGGAGCGAAGATAGGTATTGACATCTTCATCAAGATCGAGGTGTCCTGCATCCACCAACCGCAACACGGCGGCTGCTGTCACCGGTTTGCTAATCGAAGCGGCTTGAAACAACGTCTCGCTGGTGACGGGTTGCTGCGTCTCTGCGTCGGCGACCCCATAGCCCCTAGCCCACTCAATACGACCTTGATGAATGACAGCGATACTGACGCCGGGAACAGAGTACTGCTCCATCCTCTCCACGAGCGTTCCCAGTTCGCCACATAACTGAACAACTCTACTTGGGAGGAAGAGGCTTGTTTCGATACGACTGATTCGTTCGGTGACATCATGAGAGAGCTGGAAATCCATGAGATCCTCCTTCTTGAGCAAACGTGCTACATACTTTGCCGATAAGCTGTGAGTTCTTCCAGTGAGAGTATACGCGAAAAGATGCAAAAACACATCGTTCATATGGACGATGTGTTTTTCTTGACATCTGTAGTACACTGAAAACAAGAACGACGGCTTCTGAACATCCTTCACGTCACATTGGCTACAGTTCCAGACTTGTTTTTGTGAGGGCTCCAATCTGATCAAGGGCTGCCATCTGCTTCGTCACTTCTGTAATTCTTTTTTTCTATGTCGGCAATCTTTCCTTGATGAGTTTCTCTTCGAGGATCGCAAGGTAACTTCAGGGGAGGTACGGAAGCGATAGTGCATGCGCCGTGCCTCATGACGATGCTCCAGTTCGTTCCTCAAGGAACGCCATTGCGTTGGGTCAGTGAGGCAAAGCTCTGCTCCGCTAAAAGGATGCAGACGTGAAGCGACGGTGGCAACAACCCGAACGGCTCCGCGTACAACCAATCCTGATGAAGCCTGTTTTCGTCCTGTCGCTCTTCGTTCATAGTAGCGGGCTGACCCAAAATACTGCTCCAAATCGTTGTTGGTGCGGGGAAGATCATCATAATCGTAGCAGTGAAAGAGGCCAGGCCAATAACTCATAGTCACTTTACGAAACGTGGAGAGCATCGTAGTGAGCGCTTCTGATGATGTAGGAGCTTGTCCCATCTCGGTCAGGAGCACTTCATAGGTTTGGCGTACCTGTGCAGCTTTTTGCTTCTCGTCATTGGTGAGAAGATGGGCCGCACGGTAGACCCATGCATACCCTTGCTGGATGTCTGACCACAAGAGAGCCGTTTCTGTCACTCCTTTGGTCAGAAAAAACTGCATGCGTTCTAACTCGCACGGTAAGCCCCCTTTTCAGAAACCCATGCGAGTGATGCAACGATGGCAGAAATGCGTTTATGGAGCTTGAGGCCAGAAGCTTCTAATGGAGGGTGCCCATCGTCCGTCAGGGAGCTTCGTACGGCTTGGCAATAGCCACGAATTGCTTCTGCCTCGGTATCGTTCCGTTTCTCGACCGCTCGTTCAATCGGACGCACGCCACGAAGATACTTTTTCAACTCCTTCTTGGCGTGCCGACCCGCTTCATACACTGGCTTGGCAGCTTCACGGAAATAGTGGAAGTGGCAGAGTTGATGTGGGACATCTGGCAGCACCGCTTGAACGGCTTTCCGTATAGAATGTTGCCCGTCCGAAATCACCCCACGGATAGGAACGTCAAGTGCCTGTTGTACTTCACACAGGAGATTCGCCAGATCCGCTTCACGTGCGCTCAACAGACTCCGCGCGAGGAGTACTTCACCAGAAAGACAGTCGCGCAGGACCCAGAGGACTTCATGGCCCACGTCTGGTTGTAATCCATCAAGGGCAAGAATGACCTGTCCTTGCTCCTTGAAACGTTCATGCAACCGTTGCCGATCAGCAAGGTGCAGTACTACCAATTCCTCATAGCGCTAGAGCAGATGCGTCACGGTTCGCTCGGCAATACTGATCCCCTGATCACAGAGGGCTTGATGAATCTCAGGAACGCTCCGATGGGAGGTATAGCGTAATGTGCCAACGAGGGCAATCACATCTAGGCCAAACTCGCCATGTGGTAATGCCCAGCGTCCTTCTTCTTCTGGCCGATAGGGACGATGATACCGCGAACAGTCGCGGTTTCGGCAGCGACGGACAGAGAGAATGAGTTGCGTGCATCCCTCCAAAGTGGTAACGGTACGAGTCGTGTGGTAGGCTACCCACATCAGCTGTCCACATGCCCAGCACTGCTGACGCATAGGCTCAAGCTGCCGAGTCGTGAGCACTTTGGGGCGGTGCTGTCTTCGAGCCATCATTCCTCGCTTTCACTTGGGTCGGCTCTCCACAGAAGAGATGTGAACAACAAGAGGTTTTTCCTCCTCATACGACGTGTGTTGTTATCCCTCAGCCATGTCCTTTGTACTTCCTCCATCGGTTTCCTCTCCTCTCCCTCTTTCGCCAGCCTCACACCTCGGACCTTCACCATTGCATAGAACCCGCCCAAGAGAGCCAAGCAACCTGTTAGGAAATAGATCATATCGATTGGACCAAACGACATGCCCAGGATGGTCACGTGAAAATTCCGCAACACACTACTGATGAGCCATCCAATCAGGAGAGAGTAGAGCATCGATGCGAGGGTCATGACGGGAGTGAGCACAGAAACCACTCGGGCGATCAACGCTCTCGGCGTCACATGCATAGCGATAGGGCTCACTGTGACATTGATGGCCGCAGCGCAGCAGCCGATCAAAAAGACGATGCACAGAGCAGGAAAAAAGTGAGTCATCCGTGAATAGCATATCACCAGCATGCCCATGACGAGCATCGAAGACCAGAACAAGTGTGTCACACCCACACGCGAAGCAAAGACGCTGGCGAATACTGCGCCCCCCGCAAATCCTCCCCCTGCGGCCATCCCGATGAAACCATACCAGCTGATAGAAGCATGTAAATTCTGGCTGACAAAGAAGACTCCCAGGACTTGAAAGGCGCTCGTCCAGGCAAAGATGAGGATGCCTGTAATGAGAATCATCATGAGAACGGAATTGGTCACATAGAAACGAACGCCCTCACGGAACCGGTGGAAGAAAGACTTCTTCTCTTCGGATGGTCCTGTATCGGATGTTTGCAGCGGGACTCTGACCAACAGAAGACAGCAAAACGAGATCAGGAACGAAAACGCGTCCAGGAGCAAGGCCCATTGCACTCCAGAAGCAAAGAAAAGCAAGGTCGCAAGTGGCGGCCCACCAATGGCGGCAATGCTGAAAACAAACTGAAACAATCCCGAGGCCCGTGCACGATGGGCTTCCTCGACAATGTCATAGAACAGCACACTACTTGCCGGGCTGAAGAATTGCGAACAGACGCTGACCAGACCAACCACGCCATAGAGCATACCAAGTTGCAAGAACAGCCAGAACCACCCCTGATCCAGGTCTGCAAGGGAAGTAATGAGTGTTCCCACGAGCAGCAACACAGTTAGCACCGCACGTGCCAGATCCATACGCATCATGAGGCGTTTTTTCTCAACCCACCAATCAGCAAAAACACCAGCAATTGGCCCGAGGGCAAGCACCGGGATGGAAGCAGCGAGAAAGATTCCACTCACCGCAAGCGGAGCCCAAGGTTGACCACGGGCAAGCCGTGTCACCATCCAGAGGACAAGGGTGGTATCCAACACCGTGTCTCCAAGGCTGGAAACGCTGCTACCGATCCAGGTGAAGGCGAAGTTGCGATTGATATAGAATGGCATCTTTTTCTGTCTGGTTTCTGATCCAGACGTGCGAGGATAAAAACTACTCATAGAGAATACTCCCTCTAAAAGTTTTCCTGAGTGGTCCAGCATAGGCGAAAAAAGATCACCTTATCTCTCAAGCACTGTGAGTATCTGGAGTGTCTCGCGGTGGACTAACGCGGTGAGACGCGAGGCACTGAGCAGATCAGTGAAGCTCAGGCCGAGAACAGGATCGCCCGCGTACTCAGTGCAAACTTGTGGTTGGCTGATAGCGCGTGGATGTTGTTGTAGAAAACGCTTGATGAGCGGATGCGAGAAAACATGTGCATAGGCACCCGACATCACGTTGATGTCGCAGGGTGGACACTCTAAAAACAAACACAGGCCAGCATCGGAGGGGGGAGTCAGTCCAGCGAGAAACTGGGTAAAATATTGCTCGTAACTCATTAAGGAGGCTTGTCGCCGTTCTCCACAGCGTGGACACCTGCCCCATCCTTCGTGGTAGTTCCGCACGAATGTGTCCAGATCGGACAGCACGCGTTTTCTTGCTGGTCGGAAGGAATGGAGACCTCGTAATGAGACATGTCCTCCTGAGATAAGTTCATCGTAGCCCTGATGGGAACAGGTTGGACAGCGCATCCGAAAGTTGATGCGTCCACCTGGAAGAGATTCGAAGATGCCGTAGAGACGGTGTCGTCCACAGTTGAGGCACCACTCGCGCGACTCACGCCAACCGCAGAGCATTTCATCACCCATTGCCAGCCCAAACGCTTCCGCATCAGCACGTAATGGACCGACGAGGATTTGTTGAAGCTGACGACGTGCGCGACGCAAGCGAGACTCTAAGGCACTGATCGTCAGGCGAAGGTGAAGCGCTATTTCGGGACGTGGCATCTCGACCAGGTAGCACAACTCAATGAGTTGACGGTTCTCATCGGAGAGAGACCCTAAAGCCCTATCGAGCAGCGTTGTGAGATCCTGACGGCTCAATTCCTCAGCGGGATCAAGAGTTGATGGGTCTGGTATATCGAACGCCAGGAGGTCTTGAGATTCTTCGAGAGAGGGAAAAATGCCCTGCGGTCTTTGTTCACTCTGTGCTCTCGCCCAACGGCGACAGATGTTGCGGCAGATGCCATGAAGCCATGCCTCGAAGCGATCTGGAGCGCGCAGATGATCCACATGCCGCCATGCTTCAAGGAGCGTTTCCTGGATCACATCATCAATAGCGTCGGTGGGAACCCCTTGCGTGCGTGCGAGATGGGCAAGGCGTGGTCGAGCTGCCTCCAAAAGGTGTTCCAGATCAGCTGTTAACGCCACATAGGCTGAGTCATTACCCTCTTGTAAACAGCTCTTGGTTCCTGGAAGGGAACTTCTTTGCATGCTATATATTCCTCCTTTCTCCTATCCTGTCGCAAGAAAGGAATGATTCCGGTCGCATTTTTTGGAGATAATTCAGATATTTTAAGAAAAGTGTACCATATCACTACTGGAATATTTTCCTCTTCCAGCACTGCACTAATGTAGAGATTAGGTATCAAGGAAAGATTGCTATTCTAGTTTTTTTGAGAGCGCACCCCGGCATTGCGGCCATCAGTCCGCTTCTCGGCTTCTGCAAGTGTATGCTTGAGTTCTGCTAGCTCTCGGGTGAGAGCTACAAGCTCTGTCGGCGGTTCACCGAGCGGATGTGGAAGGGAACTGCTGGATGCTTGCACGTTGAATCGAAAGTCTTCACACGGCAGTTCCGGTGGCGCAACTTCAGCTTCTGCCTGGATGAGTTCGGTCAGCGTTTCAATATCGCCCTTAACTGCTGCCTCCTCTTGTCGTGTCATTTCAACGTGTGTCTGAAATTTGAGAATCTCATCCCGCGCTTCCATCCGTTCAGCAAGCCGCGCTGCCTCGTTTGCTCCCACATACATGGGGCACTTGAGACAAGCCAGTCGATGAGCACATTTTTCCCATGCCGGGTTTCCACAGAAACGCGGTTGCCCATCTGCTCCTCGGCCCAGAAAAAAGAAGACATTGGGCTTGCCAGCTTTCGCTGCGCGAGTATCGATTACACCCTCAACAATGCGCATCAAATCGTTGGCTCGGTTCACATCCCGACCGAAGCGAAACTGATCTGTCCGGGCGTAGGCTTTGACGGTATTTGGGTTCGCATGACTCAAGATATGTGTCAAATTACGATCATATTTTCAAAGAGGAACTCCCTTCCCGAAAGTGATAGGACGATGTGGTCGGCGATTCGTAAGGGTGTCACCACAGGGATACACCAGAGCGTGCAGAGATCACTCAGCGCGCTCCGATTGGAGCTTTCCACTGGTGTCTTGTCACGTGTCATCTCTGCCACTGTCCTCCCCACTCATCTGGATCGACGTCAGCTATCGATTGGGAGAAGGTCCAACAGTGACCACCAGGATCTTCGGCGCTGTACTGTCTCTCTCCGTATAGATAGCTAGTTGGGGGGTGCAAGATGATGGCTCCATGCTTCCGGGCGTGCTCGTGGTGGCGATCCACGTCTTCTACACGTACCATGATGGAGTGATTCGTCTCGGCCAAACGGTGCCCTTCGTTCACCACGACCGCGCCATCACCCACAAAAAGCTGGGCGCGATGGTTTGCGATGCGCAGACGTACGGTGAAACCGAAAGCGTTGCAAAGCCAATCGACAGCCTTCCCTACGTCCTCATAGCCAAGCACGGGGATGACGGTGCATTCGGGCATAGAGCGATTTGTCAAGAATGTGTTTGATGGACGATCCATAAATGTTGCCTCCCGTCGTTTCTGAGAACAGATTTTCTACTACTCCTATTCTACCACAAGGGGGTATTCCAAATAACGTATAATAACGTTTCTGCATAATCCTGCCAGGGTGCCCCTGGATCGATGCGTTCCTTGCGAATGCCAAGAATGTCATAGAGCTGGAGAGCGGCGGTTGAGGAAAAAATCCCTCCGCCATCGGTCACAAGGGCTTCTGGTGCTCTATAGCGGCGAATAGCGTCAGCCAGGACGGCGAGGTAGTCCCATTGGTTCTGTGTCGCGGAGATGACCGAGGAGAGGACCATCCGAGAAAAGTTCTCAAACACGGTAATGACGTACACCGGTCGGGGGTCTGGGAGGAGGTGCTCTTCGATATATCTCACATCACAACTCCAGAATTGATGACGCCTCACCGCTTTAAACGGCATTTCCAGTTTGGCCCGTGGCTGCCGGTTCGGCTTCTCAAGTCCGTAGAACTGCCTGTTCGCGACCATAATCCTGCCACACGTCGCGGGACTCACCTTGATTCCCATACGCAAAAGTGCGGTATGCACACGGTACTCTCCCAGCAGCGGATTCTCCTGGAGTTTGCGGATCTCGTTGCGAACCTTCAGTGTCGCTTTGCGTACCCCTTTGTTGGTCTTTGGCTTTGCATCTAAGCCTCGGGTTCCCTCCTCGGTCCAGCACTGAAGGGTGTCATAGATGGTGTGCCGTGAGGTCGCAAGGATGGCAGCGTCTTGCCCGTTTCTCTTGCTCCACCTTGTTCCCCGGACGAGAACAGACTTTGCATCCCGTATCGTTCAAACTCATCCGCTTTATGGGACAACGTGCGTTGGGGGACATCGATTTCTTTTGCTCGCTCCCCTGCAGTTTCGTGGAAAAGGACGAGCGGTCTGATTTGTTCATACAATTCCTGCTCAGGCCACAACATCCATTGCTGAATTGTTGCCCACTCCACTCATCGGTGCGCGCTCGGCGAGATCGTTTTGGTCCAGGCATCTCCTCCTACCTTTCCCATGTAACAACGATCATCTCAAGCGTACCTAATCCCCCAAAAGTTTGCAAGAAATCAGGCCACTGTTAGCCAGTTTGGACTCCCCAACGGCGTGAAGTCATCAATGAGGAGGTCTCATCTGCTGATAGAAAACGACCCCTCTGAGGGTGTGAAGGTGGAGCATGGTATTGCTACTCTTGCTTCTGTCGCCACTTTTCTACGAAAAACTTGAGTACCGCAGCGAGAGAAAGCGTGGCAACGCATATAAAAATGAGCTTTGCGAGAAGAGATGCGACAGTGAACACTGGCTCTTTGAGAAGATACACCCCATTCAAGTAGACGAGGGCGGCAACGATCAGGCCCATAGCGAGCAGTGCAAAGGGATACCACAGAGGAAAAGCTTTTTTCTTCTGTGAAGTCGCGAAGTTTTTCTTGCTCTGAAACTGGTGAGAAATCCATGATGATGGAGAAGATGCTTTCTTCTTGGGTATCAGACGAACGAGAAAAGGCAGAATGATGTGTTCATGCTGGATCACGTATTGCACTTCATTGGAAGCAAGCAGGATGCCTTTTCCCTCACGGACAAAAAGCAGGATGCCTGAACAATTCATTTCTTCAGCGAAGACATGAATACTGCGTCCAGCATCATGGGTAGATATCTCGAACCATTCAATAGGTACCTCCATGATTGTCGCCTGATGCTGGACAATCTCTAAGAAATCGTGTTGAGACAGTCGAGATGCCGACTGTACTGCTCCCACTTCCTCTGTCTTCAACGTACATCGTAGCGACAAAGGCACGAGGGTTGCGCCACAAGAGTGAGCTACCTCGATTGCTGCATCAATGGCTCCTCGGTCTGCATTCCCAGTGCAAGGAAGCAAAAAACGAATCATCATTTCTGTACCTCTTACGAATACCTATCAATGCCCTGGCATACGTAAATGTTCTACGACTGGCCCTAGTGCAACGGCCGGGAGATATGTTAACGCGACGACAATAATTGCGGTACCAACGACAACGGTTGAAAACAGAAACGTGTCAGTTGGCAAGGTTCCGGCTGTTGCGGCCCTTTGCGGTTGTAACGCGAAGAGCTTTGCTAATGCCAGTGCGGGAATAGCCAGACCAAAGCGACCAAGCAACATTGCGATTGCCGTAGTTATGTTGTAAAAGGGCGTGTTCGCAGAAATTCCTGCGAACGCTTGCCCATTGTTGGCAAACGAACTCGTATATGCATAGAAAATTTCTGTCAGACCGTGAGAACCACCATTTGTGGTCAAGGCTGCAAGCCCTGGACCTGTCACGATAGCAATGGCTGTAAGCAGAAGAACTCCGGCAGGACCAATCAGGGTATAGAGCGCAACAAGTTTTATCTCACTCGGATCGAGTTTCTTTCCCAGGTATTCTGGCGTGCGCCCAACCATGAGTCCGGTAATGAAGAGACCTAATAACACGACGAGAATGATACTATAGAGGCCAGTCCCTAATCCACCGTAGATAATCTCGCCCAGAAGCATATTTACCAACGGCACCGCCCCTCCCAATGGGGTGTAACTGCCGTGCATTGAGTTCGTAGAACCAGTGGCACCGTTAGATGTCACCACCGCCGTCAACACAGACCCTCCAACGCCAAAACGTACCTCCTTGCCTTCCATATTGCCATTGGACTGCATCGCGTGTATCAAGTGAACGTTCTGCGCCACCTGTGGATTGCCACTCTGTTCCGCCCAACCCGTCAAGCCAAGTCCAACGACGAAGAGGAACGTCATCACCCAGAAGAGCATCCAGCCTTCACGAGGACGACCAACCATACGACCAAACGTGTTTGTGAGAGCCGCGGGGAGGACCGCGATTGCGAGCATCTCAATGAAATTCGTAATGGGTGTCGGATTTTCAAATGGATGCGCGCCATTGACGTTGAAGAAGCCACCACCGTTGGTGCCCAGGTTCTTAATAAATTCGAGGGCGGCTACAGGCCCCTGAGCAATCGTTTGTGTCCCGCCTTCCAGTGTCGTCACATGGGTATACGGGTTGAAGTTCATCGGGACCCCCTGCCAGATCAGTACCACACTTCCTACAAGTGAGAGAGGGATGAGTATCCAAAGCAAGGAGCGCACCAGATCGGACCAGAAATTTCCAAGTGCATCCGTCCTCTGACCTGCAAAGCCACGAATAAAAGCTATCCCAACCGCAAGTCCTGCTGCTCCTGCAAAAAAGTTTTGGGCAGCAAGACCGACAATCTGGCTAAAGTAACTCATTGTACTCTCACCTGCATAGGCTTGCCAGGTGGTCGTGGTAGAGAAACTGAGAGCGGTTTGAGCCGCCAGATCAGGCGTCATCGGTGTTGTGAGATGAGCATGGTCATACCAGGGCAAGAACATTTGCAGACGTAGTAGTGCGTATAGGAGTAGTGTTCCTACCAGGCTGAACAGGAGAAACGCGATAGTGTAGTGCTTTGCACTCATCTGACGCGAGGCGTTAATACCTGTGACTTTGTAGATAAAACGTTCTATCGGCACCAACACAGGATCTAGAAAGGTCTTCCCACCCGTAAAGACGCGTGTCATGTAGCCACCAAGCGGTTTGACAAGCAAGACCACCACGATGAGAAAAAGAACATACTGCGCGATATTTGGCAGGCTCATACGAATACCCTTTTCATTGTAATCGAGAATAGAAGGAAACATTTCTCTGCATTAGTGCTGCATTGGTGGTGCTGCATATGCTGCGTCCAGCGCAATATTGAGTTCCAGCACATTGACGCGAGGTTCCCCCATGATGCCGATATCACGTCCATGCGTAGCATTGTCGATCAATGCTTTTACCTGGTCACGTGTTATTGTGACATTCTTGCCGCCAAGGTTTTGACGAGCAGCTACCACACGCTTGACTTGAAAGAGAGCCGCTTCGACGGAGATATCAGGGTCGAGTCCACTTCCACTTGCCGTCACGATATCTGCTGGCAGTGGCGTGTTGAGTGCCAGGCCATTCTCTTTACGGAACTGGTCGGCGTAGGTCTTCACGCCCAGATAGGTACCAGGAACGTAGTAGATGTTTTTTTTGCCTGTTACAGGCGTCCCACCTGCAGGAGCAGGAGTTCCTTGCGCGACAGTAACCTCGCTTCCATTGCCAGTGAGAAGCTGCGGGTTTGTCGGCCCTAGATTGGACCCACCTGAATTAGAGGCGTCGTAGCCAACCGCGCTTGGACGTCCGTGAAAGTATTCTGGTCGCGTAAACTGCTGTCCCAAGAGATGGGAGCCGATGACACGCCCATGACTATCTGTGATGAGGCTCCCATTTGCTTGCACGTGAAAGGCTACTTGACCAATGCCAAAGACGACGAGTGGAAAGACACCCCCACACAGGACAAGCAGAACAAGAATAATTCGTAGTGAGTTCCACGTCTCTCGACCAAGAAGTTTCACTGTATCTCCAGTGACCAGAGCCTTTATTCGGTCAGAGAGGCCTTTGGGTGTATGAGAAGGTTCAGGAGTAGTTTCTGACATGTGTATCTTCCCCTATGATGGTTATAGATGAAACAAATCTCTGATTTCTTGTAAAATGGACAGAAATGAATTGCCACCTTAGGGGGATTCTTCAATGAACATTGTATATACCCCTTGCAAGAATTCTTCTTGCATGCTTTTGAATATGAAATTTCCATGCAGTTATTCTTCCACTGCCTTGAGTGTAGCATGAAGATGCTCAAAATTTCGTCAGGGTTTCAGGCATACACGTAAATATTTCCTGACACTGCTCTTTTTTTGGGGTCTCCGTCCATTAGGGGAAAACGGATGGAGACCCTTTTTTTGTAGATTCTTGTCTTACGATGAGCTTCGTGCTATACTACCTACGAACGTTTCTATCAAGTGATAGAACAGAGAGAGGAGCACCGGGAAGTCGGGTCGGTACATGGTGTCTTTATGAATAGCTTCAACAAGGTGTTCAATGATTATCGCAGGGCCCTTTACAACACCTTCTGGTTCGTTCCTGCTCTGGTCTCGCTCATGGGTCCACTCCTGGCCTTCCTTTTTTTAAGAATTGACTCCAGCCTGTCGGTTGTGCAGGAACGCTTCATTTTTCATGGTGGAACGGCGGCAGCGAGTACCATCCTCTCCACTATCGCGGGTTCACTCATTACCGTTGCCGGGCTTGCTTTCTCAATCACGATTGTCGTGCTGCAACTTGTGTCGAGTCAGTACACACCGCGCGCTCTACGGGGATTTCTCCAAGACCGTGTCACTCAGGTGATCGCCGGAGGCTTTTTCGCTATTTTTGCATATTCTATAATTGTGCTTGCGTCTATGAGTGAACCTTCCGCCGCCGATCACGGGTTCCTTCCCGCGCTCAGTATTCTCGTTGCTATTGGTCTTGGTTTCATGGGCCTGGCATTCTTATTGATCTTTGTTCACCATACGGGTCGTATCATCCAGGTATCAGATATCGCGGCACACCTTGCGACGCAAACACTGCAGACCATTGAGCATCCGTATCCAGAATGGGAAGGAGAGGAACCCGTGGAAGAAACCACATCATACAAGATTCAGACGTGGCTCAACGAGGAAGAGCCTGCCCGTATTCGAGCGACGCATCCAGGCTATGTGCAGAGAATAGAGCTTGCCAGCCTCATGAATTACTTGCTGTGCCCTGGCTTTCATCTCCATTTGCTCGTCTGCCCTGGCGATTTTGTCACCGAGGAGACCGTGATTGCCGAGGTCCGACCCATTAGCATGGCTGATATTGGCTGTGTACATGCCGTTCACGACCATATCGCGATTGAACGTGAACGGGATATTGCTCAGGATGCACGCTTTGGTGTGCGCCAACTCGCAGATATTGCGTTACGTGCCCTTTCACCTGCGATCAATGATCCGACAACAGGGATACTCTGCATTAAGTATCTACAAGCGGTCTTTGAACAACTTGTGCATCATCTTCCACTTCCAACCACCTATCGCTTCGCGAATGGCACGAGTAGCCTGGACATTCGTCAGCCAGCATTTGAGGAGTACCTTGAGGTGTTTGCTGAAATTGGACATTACGCAGGCGGAAATGTACGCGTTATCAATGCCCTACTTACTTCTCTGGAACGCGTTATAGAAATCGCTGCCTTCCTCAAGATGGAAGAGCGTCAGGACCTCCTCGTTGCACTGCGAACCACACTAGCCGCTGTAGATACTACAGCGTACCCTTCATGGAGCAAGGACGCAACCGTGTAGGCAATATGGACGCGAAGCCTACTCTTCGCTTTCGCGTGGCACAAGATGGATATCCATTGCGGTACTTAAGCGCAGCAAACGGTTGACGATAGAGCCGCGCAAGATTTCTTCCCACCAACTGCGTGCAGGCTGGCCCAAAACAATTTGTGTCACCTGATGCTCTTTTGCCACCTGCACGAGTGTTTTGGCAATATCGCGACTGCTCATGCGTACAACCTCGGCTCCAAGGTCCTCTGCCAGCCGAGCATGATCCTCTATGCGGCGTAGCGCAAGTTCGTATTGCCTGGAGGCATCAGAGCCAAATTTGAGAAATCTAATGAGCTTACTCGTGAAAGCCAAATACCCTTCTGGTTGGATGAAGACAGCGATCAGTTCTGCATGCAGTCCATGAGCCAGGCGCCATGCATCACGGATCACCTGCCGCGTATGTGGGCGAGCATCAAATCCTACCAGCACTCGGTCGTTAGCAGGCCATAACTTGGTGATCTTATGGTCCGTCATATAGCGTTGCAGTTGGGACTCGGTTTTCTCAGCAGTTCGTCGCAGTGCAAGTTCGCGCAGCGCGGTTAAGTTTCCCTCACGGAAGAAATTATTGAGTGATGGTTCAACACGTTCGGGTGGGTAGATATTGCCATGACGCATACGTTGGCGCAGGGCGCGGGGGGAAATATCAACGAGTTCAACCTCATCGGCATCGTCTAGTACACGATCAGGCAATGTTTCGCGCGTTCGCACACCTGTAATACTTGCGACGACATCGTTAAGACTCTCCAGGTGTTGAATGTTCAGCGTTGTCACCACATCGATGCCAGCGTCAAGAAGGTCTTCGACATCTTGATAGCGTTTGGTATTCTTGGAACCAGGCGCATTTGTATGGGCCAACTCGTCAACCAGCACCACCTGGGGATGGCGTGCGATGATCGCTTCGGTATCCATCTCCTCTAGTGTTACCCCGCGATACGTGATCTTTTTCAGTGGAATGACTTCAAGATCGCCCACCATCGCCTGTGTTTGCGAGCGTCCATGCGTCACAACAATGCCTATAACAATATTCGTTCCGCGTGCCTCGCGCCTATGACCTTCTGCAAGCATTGCGTAGGTCTTGCCAGAACCAGCAACAGATCCCAGGTAGACGCGAAGGCGACCACGTCTGCGGTGGTGATCGCTCGTTTGAGGAAGAGTTGAACTTTCTTCCTCGTCTTCTTCGTCCTCTGTATCATGTAGATTGTAACGCGTGAGGAGCATCTCAGGATCGGGACGCCCCTCCTCGCGCAAGATTTTGTCAGGTTTTTCTTGACTCATCCTTTACCAGACCACTCCTATTGCTTCCCATCAAGTGCTAAGTTCAATTCTAGCACATTGATGTACGGCTCACCAAAAATTCCTAGAAAACGTCCATGAATATGATCATTGACCATCTGCTGCACCTTACTAACGGACATACCGCGCACCAGTGCGATGCGGTTCATCTGCAAATTCGCGGATTCGACGGAGATGTCTGGGTCAAGCCCTGATCCCGATGCCGTGACAATGTCGGAAGGCAGCGGCGTGTTTGGGGCAAGGCCGTTCTCCTTGCGGAACTGCTCAGCATAGCTCTTCACACCCGCATAGGTACCAGGGATGTAGTAGGTGTTCTTCTGTCCCGCGACAGGCGTCGAACCAGTAGGTGCAGGAGTTCCTGCTGTTACTGTGACTTGCGTGCCGTTGCCCCCAGTGAGATACCCATTGGTCGGTCCTATGTTCGAGGCCGATGAGTTATCCGCGGAGTATGGAGCTGGTGAGCTCGTCGCGGCACTCAATGTCGCCGACGGACGCCCATGGAAGTACTTGGATGAGGTCCAGTACTGACCAATAAGGTCAGAGCCGATCACCTTGCCATTGACGGTATGCAGACTTCCGTTCGCCTGATATGGAAAGATCAATTGCGCTAATGCAGTGACGATGCCTGGATAAATCAGTCCGGTAATAATTGTGAAAAGCAGCATCATAGCTATTGCTGGTCGTAAGTATCCTACAAGCCCAACACGACGTGGTGCTGGTGTCGTTGAAGCATCTACCTGAGCGGGTTCTATTGTTTTCATCTCTTCTTGTCTACTTCTTTCTTTCTCATGATAGCGTTTCCCCCATGTATCGGCCCTGCTCTTACACAGGGCTGATACATGAGAAACTCCTGTCCTTCTGGTTTGCTTACAAGGTTAAATGTAACAGTTGCAGGATCACATCAATAATCTTAATACCGATGAAGGGGATAATAATCCCTCCCAGGCCGTAAACCAGCAGGTTATCGCGTAGCAGTCGCCCCGCACCAACCGGACGATATTTGACGCCGCGCAGTGCCAGTGGCACCAGCGCGATAATAATCAACGCGTTAAAAATCACGGCTGACAGCACCGCGCTGTGAGGCGATGCCAGGTGCATCACGTTCAGCGCGTTTAACTGCGGATAGGTCACTGCGAACGCTGCTGGAATGATGGCGAAGTACTTCGCAACGTCATTGGCGATACTGAACGTTGTCAAGGCACCGCGTGTAATCAAGAGTTGCTTGCCGACCTCGACCACTTCAATCAGTTTCGTTGGGTTCGAGTCCAGGTCCACCATGTTGGCCGCTTCTTTGGCTGCTTGTGTCCCTGTATTCATCGCCACACCGACATCCGCTTGCGCGAGGGCGGGTGCGTCATTGGTGCCGTCACCAGTCATGGCAACGAGGCGGCCCCCGGTCTGCTGTTCCTTGATGAGCTTCATCTTGGTTTCAGGGGTTGCCTGTGCCAGGAAGTCGTCAACGCCAGCTTCTTTCGCGATAGCCGCCGCGGTGAGCGGATTGTCGCCCGTAATCATGACGGTGCGAATGCCCATGCTGCGCAACTGGTCAAAGCGTTCGCGCATCCCACGCTTCACAATGTCTTTGAGTTCGATCACACCCAGGAGACGCGCTCGCCCACCCTGGCCATTGGATTCACCTATGATCTCGGCGACAACCAGCGGTGTACTACCCGCCCTGGAGATTTCCTCAACGATGCCTTTCAGCTCATCGCTCTTTGCACCGCCGTGTTCGGCTACGTAAGCCGCGACAGAATCGCCTGCGCCTTTACGAATCGCTGTTCCATTCTCCAGGTCAACGCCGCTCATACGCGTTTGAGCACTGAAGGGAATGAAATTGGCTGACGGTGAAGCCTCATCGGACAAGCTATAGCGTTCCTTTGCCAGGGCCACGATAGAACGTCCTTCAGGTGTCTCGTCAGCAAGGCTTGAGAGCAGTGCTGCCTGCGCCAAGTCACGTTCATTGACTCCCTGGAGTGGCACAAAGCGTGACGCCTGGCGATTGCCAATCGTGATTGTGCCTGTCTTGTCGAGCAGGAGCACATCCACATCGCCTGCTGCTTCTACCGCGCGTCCACTCATTGCCAGCACATTGCGCTGCACCATGCGGTCCATGCCCGCGATGCCAATGGAGGAGAGCAGACCGCCAATCGTCGTCGGGATGAGACAAACCAGCAGCGCGATCAGGACAGTAATGGAAACCGCTTGACCAGAGTAGATCGCATATGGTTCCAGCGAGACACACACAAGCACGAAGATGATGGTCAAGCTCGCGATCAGGATATTGAGTGCGATTTCGTTTGGTGTCTTCTGGCGGTTCGCTCCTTCGACCAGTGCAATCATACGGTCAAGGAAGGTCTCGCCAGGATTCGCTGTCACCTGTATTACTACCCAGTCTGACAGGACGCGCGTGCCACCTGTAACAGCACTGCGATCGCCGCCGCTCTCACGAATGACTGGCGCTGACTCACCAGTGATAGCTGACTCATCAACCGAGGCCACACCATCGACCACTTCGCCATCACCGGGGATGACCTCGCCCGCCTCGACCAGTACATAGTCACCTTTGCGTAGTTCAGGGGCGGCTACCTCTTGTACTGCTGCATTACGGGAACGACTGGCGAGACGCCGCGCCATTGTCGTGGTACGTGCCTTACGGAGTGTATCGGCCTGTGCTTTGCCACGTCCCTCCGCCATCGCTTCGGCGAAATTGGCGAAGAGCACAGTGAACCACAGCCAGATGGCGACAGACAGCACGAAGACCGTTTCAGCCGTTAAAGCGGAGCGCGTGAACGCTCCACTCGGTTGGGTAAACAGCAGGCGCACAAACTCGATAGTCGTAACCACGCTGCCTACCTCGACGACGAACATCACCGGGTTTCTGAGCTGAACGCGTGGGTCCAGTTTCACAAAGGAATCAATGACCGCCTGCCGAATAATTTTGCCATCAAAAATGGACATATCCCCTTTGCGACGCGAGGGCTGCATTACATCCGGCTCCTGCGGCTGTTGGGGTGATTGCGTTTGCATTTGTGTCGTCATGTTAGAACGTCTTTCCTTGAAGCATCAACAAGTGCTCAACAATCGGTCCCAGTGCATAGGCAGGGAAGTAGGTTAAGGCACCGACAATGACCACAACGCCGATTACCAAAGATACCCACAGAAACCCTGTGGTGGGGAATGTACCCAGCCCTGCTGGTATCACACGCTTGCGCACCAACGCACCTGCCAGGGCCATAATGGGAATAACGAACGCGATACGACCGATCAGCATCGCCATGCCCAGCGTCCAGTTGTAGAAGACCGAGTTCGCCGTTAAGCCCGCGAACGCCGATCCATTATTGCCATTCGCCGAGGTATAGGCATACAGGATTTCCGATAAACCGTGCGGTCCCGCGTTTGCAAGACCCGCGAGTCCTGCTGGCGCTACGACTGCGACTGCCGAAAAGCCCAGAATGGACGCGGGCAGGATCAGGATAGCCAGCGCGGCCATCATCATTTCCTTACGCTCGATCTTCTTGCCCAGGTATTCGGGGGTACGTCCCACCATCAGACCAGCGATAAAGACCGCGATGATCGCGAACACTAACAAGTCATAGAGGCCCGACCCGACGCCGCCAAACACAAGTTCACCTAATGCGATGTTCGTGAGCGGGACGAGTCCGCCGATAGGGGTGTAGCTATCATGGAAGCTATTCACCGCTCCACAGGATGTATCGGTCGTCACCACCGCGAAGAGTGCCGAGTCCGTGATGCCGAAGCGCACCTCTTTACCTTCCATATTGCCACCAGCCTGGGTATCCGTTGGCTGTTGGTTGATATGGTACTGGGTGAGCTGCGGATTGCCAAGTTGCTCAGCAGGCAGCGCTACACCAATACCGACAAAGAAAAGGATGGCACCGACAATCCAGAGCGTCCAACCCTGTTTCGTGTTGCCAGCCATTTTGCCGAAGAGGTAGAAGAGTGCCGCCGGAATGGAAAAAATCGAGACCAGAATCACAAGATTCGTAAAGGCATTTGGATTTTCAAATGGGTGTGCGGCGTTGACGTTGAAGAAACCGCCACCGTTCGTGCCAAAATCCTTGATAAACTCTTGCGAAGCCACTGGCCCTTGTGCAATTGTTTGTTTCACGCCGTCAAGAGAGGTGATGACGTCATAGGGTCTGAAATTCTGTACCATCCCTTGTGAGACGTAGAAGAGTGCGCCAATGATCGAGATGGGCAGCAGGATGTACAGGATACACCGTGTGATGTCCACATAGAAGTTGCCCAGGTGCTGTGCGCTGCGGCGGGTGAGTCCACGCGTGACCGCCAGGGCTAACGAGATGCCAATCGCCGCAGAGGTAAAGTTGTGGACGGCAAGTCCAGCCATCTGCGTGAAGTAGCTCATCGTCGTCTCGCCTCCATACGACTGCCAGTTTGTATTTGTGGTGAAACTCGCGGCCGTGTTGAAGGCCAGGCCGGGTTCAACACCGACCTGCCCTTGTGGATTGAAGAACGGGCCATGTATCGCCTGTGTACGTTCAATGAGATATAAGAGCAACATGCCAACAACGCTGAAGACGAGCATGTCGATGGTGTAGCGTAACCAGCCATGTTCTTCCTCACCATTCACACCAGAGATGCGGTAGAGCACGCGCTCGACCGGCACGAGAGCGGGAGAGAACCAGGTACGCTCCCCCGCGAAGACATGGTACAGGTACAGGCCAAAAGGTTTCGTAAGCAACAAGATGATGCCTATGAAAATCAGGACCTGCACAACTCCGTTAACGGTAAGAGCCATTGCATTTTCCTCGTGTATTTAAACAATAAATTAAAAACGCTCTGGTGCGAGTAGAGCAATCACCAGATAGATCGTGATAGCCAACGTGACAATCCCTATCAGAATATATTCAAGTGGGGTATTCATAACAATTCCTCTCTTTATCATTAGAGCTTGTTGCACCCAACGGCGAAGGCGATAAGTGCTAAAAAGGATAAAATGGTCACGGTGACCGCGAGCAGATCAATCAAGATAGGCATACATTTCCTCCTAGGATGGATAGTGCTGCACAATAGCAGCGTTGCTGGTATCTGGAAACTCTTTCTCATTCCTGCGCTGGGCAGCCTCAGCAGCGAGGCGTAAGAGGGCATCCATTGGGAACGGCTTGGGAAGGTACGCCAACGGGCGAAATTCTGCCAGGCGGCGAGAGCTTACGCGCACAGCAGAGAGTACGACGACAGGCAATTTTTGCCCGTCACCGTCAAGCTCCTGAGCATGAAGAATTCCCTCTTCCTGAGCAATCCGCAAAATGTCCCATCCGGTCTTGTCAGGCAAGTTGATATCCAGAAATGTGAGGTCGAAGGAACTCACACGTAGCTGGTTCAACGCTTCTTGAACATCTCCCGCGATACGCACATCATGACCACGAATTCGGAGATTCTGTTCAATCAAGTCGCGTAGAACGTCATCGTCCTCGACAAGCAAGATACGTGCGCCAGGCATAAGCGTTTCTCCTTCGGTCATCCTCACAAGGATTGTCATGTTACTGTTTCTTTCCCGTTCTTTCCTTTGTGCGTACCGCCTCTTCTGGAACAGTGTGCATCTGTACAACTGGTACAAGAGACTTCCGACCCTTGCGAAACCAGTGGAAAAAGCTCGCAACGAAACTGGATCCAGGAGCTCTTTCTTTGTGTGCAGGCAGTCGAACGAGTACGAGCGACGAAGCGTGTTCTTGAAGCAGCAGCAGTCGTAACTCTTGTGTAGACAACAGCACGCCTTGTTTCTCGCTGACCACAACCACAATGCTTGTACAACGGAGATCATAGGTAAGCATGTTGATACTTTGCAATACGTCACGTGTAAAGACTTGATAACGTTCGACTGAAACCTGGTACCGTTCGGCTTCTCGCTGAAACATGTCCAAGAAAATTCTTGTTTGAGCGTCTTGCTCAAAAGGCGCTTGCACCTGGGAAGCAGTACATAGTGAGACAGCGACAACCGTTGCGCCGCGGTGTTTCGCTAGGCGTAAGGTAGAGTCGATGGCTCGTATATCTCGTTCTTGCGTACAGGGTAGGAGCCAACGGGCATCCTTCATCATACACTCCTCAAACCTGAAAAGAGGGTATGTACCATCGACATGGTACCTCTTCCCTCACCTCCAATTGAAGTGTATAGCAAAAGGAGTAAATGTGCGTTCCGAAGAACCAGTATTGTTCTCAAGAAAAGCTCAAGATCGGTTCTTTTCTTGACCCTGCTTGCAATTTTAGGGTCTCTATCCTTGCGGGGAAACGTATGAAAATGCAGGGAGACCGCAAGGGTCTCCCCTACACGTCGGGTTCTACAAAGATGTAGGGGAGACCCTTGCGGTCTCCCTGTTTCCCCCCGGAAGGATGGAGACCTCAATTTTATCAATAGCAACGCATTTGCAAATTGACCAACTAGTCGTTGACGTGGTTTGCATGGGTGGCTTGAATGGAAATCTGCTGATAGAAAACGACCCTATGTGGGTGTGAAGGTGGAGCATGGGAAATTGGTGTTGCCAGATGACTGGGTGTAAGAAGAAAATAATGAGCTGAATAGCAGAGAAGGGCTGTCCACGTGGACAGCCCTTCTCTGCTATTCAGCTCATTATACAGGTTGACGCGTGCGGCGCTGTTTGCGGCGCTGCGCTGCCGCCTTGCGCTTGCGACGAGCCTGTGGACTTTCGTAATAGGCGCGGCGGCGGGCCTCTGAGAGGATACCATCCTGCTGCACCTTACGATTAAATTTTTTGAGGGCGATCTCAAACGAATCGCCTGGGTTCACGCGTACTTCGCTCATTGTGACTACCAGCTCGATCTGCGGTCACTAGAACGACCACCCGCTGGACTCATCGTCTGGAAGCAATCGCTGCAATAGACGGGCTTGTCGCCACGAGGTTCAAACGGCACCAAAGCCTCGTTCCCACAGTTGGAGCAGGTTGCAGAATACATCTGGCGGGGTTCGCGAGAGCCACCGCTGCGACCTCGAAAGTCGCCAGACTGGCTTTTGCGTGCGGCGCGGCAGGAAGGGCAGCGACTCGGAGTGTTCGTTAATCCTTTTGAAGCGTAAAATTCTTGTTCGCCTGAGGTGAAGACAAATTCCTGGTTGCAATCGCGGCAAGCCAGAGTCTGATCAGTATATGCCATGTTTCTCCTAATTCTCGGACCTATGCATGAGGTTCCTCGTATATTTGCGTGTATCGCGCCGCTTGCAGCAGACAATTCTTTCCAAGCAACTCTGCACTTTACAACGTCTAACGATTATATCACACTCACTCATAAAAAGCACTAGCTAGCAATTATACAAACTTTTTACAAATCCCTCAGAGTCTTTTGAATATATTGCGCTATAGTATACACAGAACGAAGACATACGTGTTCACTATATACACCTGTGAATAAGAAGCAGCATGAATGAGGTTAGAGCTATGTTCAATCCTGATATCCATGAAGATACGACTGAGCGCGAGAATCCCAACAAACGATTTGAGCAAGACCCACACAATGACACAACCGAGCGCGAGAATCCGATGAAACGGTTGGCACAAAATGGTCGTCCCATGAATGCACAGCAACCACCTGACGCCTATAGTAACGCAGTACCAACATATTCACAAACAGAATGGCACGGCACACCAACAGGAGTTCCTGTGCAACCACAAATGGCCCATACGACGTATAATCCGCAAACTGCACCTCATCTTCCAGTTCAGGGAGTGCAACCGCCTGTACAGCAGCGACAGTCACGCGGCCTACGTACAGGAGCAATTCTGCTCTTAACGACTCTGCTTGCTGTCGTGTTTGGTACGGGTCTCTTCGCGGGTTGGCAGTTTGGGCGGAGTAGCGCAGCGCCTGTTTTGACGACAACAACGCAGTCGGCAAGTGTTCCCACAACAACGACGAATGGAAGCAGCACAGAGCGTGAAGCAGCAATTGCAAAAGCGCGTGCGGCAATCGTGCTGATCACAGTAACAACTGCTAATGGTACAGCACTTGGTTCAGGCGAAATTGTCAACAAGCAGGGCTATGTCGTCACGAACAATCACGTTGTGAGTGGCGCAACGAGCATACAAGTGACACTCTCTGACGGTACACGTGCAACGGCTCAACTCACGGGTGCAGACCCTGCTGATGACCTTGCAGTTATCAAATTTACTCCATCCTCGTCCAATCTCGCGGTTATAACCATCGGCGACTCATCGCGACTTAAAGTTGGGCAAGAGGTTCTGGCTATTGGCAATCCTTTGGGTAATACACAAACCGTCACCAATGGCATCGTCAGTGCTTTGAATCGTAGTGTTTCTGAGGGTCAGGGCGGAGCGACTATTCCTGACGCTATTCAGACTGATGCACCAATTAATCCTGGCAATAGTGGCGGTGCGCTCGTTGACCTGCAAGGCAACTTGGTTGGCATTCCAACACTAACCGCAATTGACCCTCAGTTCAACACACCGGCGAACGGTGTCGGCTTCGCAATTCCTGCCAACCGTGTCAAGCTCATTGTGCCACAGATCATTCAGACAGGTAAGGTGACACATACAGGGCGTGCCGTACTTGGTGTAAGTGTTACCAGTGTCGATGCGGCACTCGCATCTCAGTACAACCTGGGTATCGATCACGGTGTACTCATTACCGGTCTCACTAACAACAGTGCTGCCGCACGTGCAGGACTCAAAACTGGAGATGTAATTGTGAAGATAGATAATACGACCATCAACGACACATCAATGTTGGGCAATGCGCTCATCACCAAAAATCCCGGTGATAGTGTCGCGGTTACATACTACCGTAGTGGACAACAGCAAACGACTAACATAACACTTGGTGAGCTACAAGCTTCCTAAAGAAACACTGTGTGCTGTGAAGGCATGCCTCCACAGCACACAGTGTTTTCTATTTCTATCCTATTTTGAAGATGCCAGGCGTTTCTCCACATTCTCAAAGTCCTTCGCGGGTGCAATCTTTGTAGTTGAAGACCGCCGACTGGCGAGCAACACACCGACAAAAAAGATACCCCAACCAAAGGCCATCAGGACCCAAAAACCGCTTTCAACGCCTAGACCACGTGCAACCGTCCCTGCTCCAGCGTTAATCAGATCACCTAAAAGAATAAGCACATTTGCCCAGAGAATATTGCCCGTACGCAAATCCGCTATATTCTGCTGACGACGATACAATTTCAGACCCGAGTAGACCGCAACGCCAACAACCGCAACGACACCAAGCGTGTTCACAACGATAACGGCTGCAAGCCAGGGACCCCTTTGTAAAATGCCTGTACCTGGCCCAACGATTTGGCTCAACTGATGCATATCAATTCTCGCCAACAGGACCAATGCAGTCGTCACACCACTGAGCAAATAAAGAAAGGTCAAACAAAATGTCGTCACACGAGGGCTGCTTATCAATGCAACACTACCCAGGCCCAGCCATGCAGGTGTCAGCACACCGAGAATGTAGTAAGTGTGAAAGAGGATGATGCCATCGTAACTTGTGGGCTGCACACGCAACATAAACACATAGGCCAGCGTCGCGATAAAAGCCATCAGCAGCCCAACAAACCAATAGAGTTGATAGGCGCGATGGCGCCTGAGATATTGACGTAGCACAACAGCCGCGAAAAGCCCTGTTACTCCCACATTGACCGCGGACGAGAACAGCGCAAAAGGAGTATCCATATATGTTCCTTGACTGTATCTAAATATCTAGCGAAACATGAAGAAAAGCAAAGATGTTCTCAATAAAACATACAAAAAACTACGCAAGATTGCAATAATCTATGCAGTGTATCCATCTATTTTAGTTATCAGAAGGTTCTTCTACATTCCACTCCAGGCGGCGTTTAAGTTCGTTACAATGACTATGAGGCAACAATTTTTCATATTGAAGCCTTCCTACTACAATTCCTAGCGCAATTCCTATAGTATCAGCAAATTCCTTAATACCAGCTTTTGTACGATAAGAATTTTGTAGTATAAATTGTTTCCATTGACTAGATTGAATCAACATATCGGAAGCAAACATATCTGCTTCTTCCTCATCGTCTTTCCTGTCTTTCTCAGCTATCTCTAGGAAAACGAGTCTCTTTCCATGTAGTAGAATGTGACCAGCTTCATGAAAGAATGTAAACCAAAGTTGATCATCAGTTTTATAACGTAAGCTGAGTTGTATCAATGCTTTTCTTGGTGTTAACCATTGCGTAGAGCCGCATATGCCTGTCCTGGGTAACTCTTGTACAAAAACTACGGCGACACCAGCAGTTGTACATAAGCGCACCAGTTCTTCCTGAAAAAAATCAACTGGTTCCACCGTTAGCGCTCGAATATTGTTAAGGACCTTGCGAAATGTCTCCGCATCATACGGATTACATTCAATCTTTTGGGCCTCTAGTTCTCCTTGACGCAACCATACAGTTATCGATCCAAAGTCACTTTTGAATGCTGGGGACTTGCGATACGCAATGATTTCACTTTCCCAAATAGTTCGCCACGCATCCGGGGAGGCCACGCCGAAGAACTTTAAAGCTTCCAATACCTGCTGAGTCTTACTTACACTCTTTGAAATCCAGCCGCGACGCTTCATGTATTGAATTGGAAGTTCCTTTAGCCATCCTAACCAGCTCTCAAGATGTTGCTCTTCGGCAAGACGAGCAAGAGCCTCCCGATAATGTTGCTCTCGCTTTAACCAAAACGATGCAGGAATAGCTAATACTTGCTCTAACTGCAATGCAGTTTCAGCGGTGATAGCCGCTTTTCCCTGTATAATTTCATTGATTGTCTTAACTGGACGCCCCATGCGCTTTGCAAGTTCAACTTGAGACATACCTATCGCTTCAAGTGTTTCAAGAAGAGTTTCTCCAGGAACAGAAACATAGTCAGGTTGATACTCGTTTTTCAGAACATTAGTCATGATAATCCTCCACTGCGAGAACTCTAATTACTGTTACTTTCGTCCAATCCAAACCGCCATCGTCTTTTCTTGGTACTGGGTCGTTGGCTGGTTCAAAAATAAGTCGATAATGATATTCCTACAGGCGCCTTACCATAATAAAACCAATAATTCCCAGCACCAGGAGAACGATTCCAATAATGGCGCGGGTTCCTCCCATGCTCACATCGAAAAGCGTTAGCAATGACTGTAGCGGATTTTGTTGTACTGGAGTATTCCTGCTTTTATCAGAACCTGTCGCTGCTTGTTTGGCTGCGGGTGTAGGTGAAGGCGTCATCCCCCGATACTCGGTTCCAACAACGTGAGGCACATTTTGAGGCAATGTCGTGCTTGGTTTATTGTCAGAGGGGGTGCTTGCACCACCAGTAGAAGTAGTACTACCACTACCACCACTACCACCAACCTGTATGACGGTGCCAAAGAGACCAGAGAGCAAAAAGACAATCCCGATAACAGCCGCAAGTGTACTTACATACCTGACCGCGCTAGTAACATACGCAGGCCATCCATTACGGCGCGCCAGAGGCGTGATCGGAGCAGTACGTGGAGTTAGAGTTGGTTCAGTTGTTGGTAGCGTAAATGAGCGGGGCAACACAGGTTGGGGCAACGCATGGAGAAGAGAGACAGTTTGTCGCAGTTCTGCCAGTTGCTGTTGACACACCGCACAATCGTGAAGATGTGTTTCGCTCTGCGCCTGCTCTTCTGGCGACAATTGCCCATCAATTAAGGCTGAAAGCCGTGCTGTTGTAAGATGTTGCTCTTGTTTTGCCACGCGTATGCTCCATAGTAGACCGTCTGTGGTGCGAGTGAAAATTTACTCTTTGCTAAGACGATAATGACGCGGTAAAAGTTCCTTATGCTCTTGTAAATAACTACGCAAGCGGGCGCGGCCTCGTGAGATACGTGAGCGCACGGTACCCAGTGACGCCTGTGTCGTTGCCGCTACCTCTTCGTAAGAAAGTCCTTCGATGTCACAGAGTACAACTGCCACGCGCTGTTCCAGTGGCAACTCCTCTAGCCCACGCTGTATTAGATTCTGTAATTCTTGACTGAGCAGCGTTTCTTCAGGGTTGCCCTCCAGTCCAGTTGTTGCTAATGCATTGAGTACACTTGGAGCATGCGCCTCGTCATCTTCGGTCAGTGCCTCTAGCGACTCGGCTGGCCTGCGTTGCGTGCGTCGCCAATAGTCACACGCCATATTTGAGCCGACACGCAATAACCACGCGCGAAACGAGGAGCCACCACGATACGACCCGATACCCTTAAACGCAGCAATAAATGCATCCTGTGTCACATCTGCTGCAGTATCGGGATCGCCAAGCATGCGAAAGACAACACCATACAGCGTCTGCTGATAGTGTAGCACTAGCTGATTAAACGCATGCACGTCTCCGCGCTGGCTACGAGCGATGAGCTGCTCTTCATCGTCTCGCATAGCCTTACTCATTAGACCCGCCTCACTTTTGTCTCGCTGTTTGCGCCAGTGTAACATATTTTGTAGGGCTAGGCTAGATAGATATCGTTGACACCAGGGCTGTTGCGTCCATCGTAGAGGAGTGACAGGGCTTGTCCCTGTCATGCCAACAATGTCTTCACCGAACTTTGCAACCATTTGGATTGCTAGGTGCATTTACACTCACTTGTCCCTGTCATGCCAACAATGTCTTCACCGAACTTTGCAACAGCCCTGTCGTTGACACTATTTGGTATACAGGACTATAATATTTTCAATAGACACACAACATGCTAGTGTGCTACGCGTTTCTGCTTCGCCCAGGAAGCAGAGGTTGACCCAACTGCCAGGGCCATCCCTCCCATGACGAAGCGTATATACGGAGGAGTGTTTATGTCCACCAATACTGGCGCGGGACTGGAAGATGTTGTTGCAACAAACTCAAATATCTGTGATCTCGATGGCAAGTTAGGGAAGCTTACCTATTTCGGTGTTGATATCCACGATCTAGCTCAACATTCATCGTTTGAAGAGACCACGTATCTGCTCTGGCACGGCACACTTCCAACGCAAGCGCAACTCGAAGAGGCACGAAAGCAATTCATCGTTCAGCGTACACTGCCTGACCGCATTATCGATATTATGCGGCTCCTGCCCTCAACCACCTCACCAATGGATGTTTTGCGTACCTCCGTCTCCGCCCTCTCCGCCTTTGACCCTCATACCAGTGACAAATCCGCTGCCGCCAATTATCAACGCGCCATACGCCTTACCGCGGGGTTACCTACCATTGTAGCAAGTTGGGAAAATATGCGTAATGGAAAAGACCCTGTTGCACCCCTACAGGCTCATAACCATGCGACCAATTTTCTTTATATGCTGACTGGCAACATGCCCGATGACTACGCGGCGCACGTGCTGGAGGTCGCCTTAATCTTGCATGCCGACCATGAATTAAATGCCTCGACCTTTGCCGCGCGTGTGAGTGCGGGTACCAAAGCGGATGTTTACGCCTCTGTGACCGCGGCCATTGGTGCACTCTCTGGTCCACTTCATGGTGGCGCAAATGAGCAGGTTATTCGTATGCTGCTGCGCATTGGTGAGCCAGAGCGTGCCGAGTCGTACATCCACGATGCACTTGAGCGCAAAGAACGCATTATGGGCTTTGGACACCGCGTCTATCGCACAGATGACCCAAGAGCTACTCATCTTCGCGCGATGTCGGAGGAACTAGGCAAGCGTAACAACGACACACGCTGGTACGAAATATCGCGTATCATCGAGAAATCTGTCATGGAACACAAGGGTCTCTATGCAAATGTCGATTTCTACTCCGCCTCTGTCTACTACTCGCTCGGTATTCCCATTGACCTGGATACGCCCATCTTTGCCTGTAGCCGTATAGCAGGCTGGACCGCGCACATTCTTGAGCAATACGCCAACAATCGTCTCATTCGTCCACGCGCCGAATATAGCGGCCCCAAGGTAACCAAATACACGCCGCTCTCTGAGAGAGAACGATAATACATATCTTCTCAAGAAGTATGCCCCTGCCCGGTGATTTTTACCAGGCAGGGGCATGCTCCAGGGCTGTTGCAAAGTTCGGTGAAGCCGACAGGGTTGGCATGACAGGGACAAGCCCTCTCACTCCTCTCCTCGGAGTCGCGTGGCTCAGCCACGCCCTTGCGTCCATCGTAGAGGAGGGACAGGGCTTGTCCCTGTCCCTCCTCTACGATGGACGCAACAGCCCTGGGGCATACTCTTTAAAATATAGACATAAAGTTTTTGCAGGACTATAATGAGAGCGAAAGGAACTGTTCAACGACGAGCAGGAGGGTATACATGCACATTCGTATCATTGGCGCACCAATGGATTTAGGTGCGGACAGACGCGGCGTCGATATGGGTGCCAGCGCGATCCGCTACGCCGGACTTAGTGACCAACTACAACGGCTTGGGCATACTGTTCATGACATAGGCAATCTTGCCATTCCCCAACCAGAGAGCCGACCAGAGGGTAGTCCACACCTCAAATACCTTGAACCCATTGTTTCTGCATCCGAAGAACTCGCAACGATTGTTAGTACAGCACTACAAGAGCAGGAGTTTCCGCTTCTCCTGGGCGGCGATCATAGTATCTCACTTGGTTCTGTTAATGGTGTTGCGAATGTCTATAAGAATATTGGCGTTATCTGGGTTGATGCTCATGCGGATTTCAATACTGGTGAAACAACACCGTCAGGGAATATTCATGGTATGATTCTCGCGGCCCTTGCCGGAATTGGCGATACACACCTTACTCATCTTGGTGGTTGGACACCAAAAATCAATAAAGACACTATCGTAATCCTGGGTGCACGCGACCTCGACATACAAGAGCAGGAATTGTTGCGCGCTCATAACATTCATGTCTTCACCATGTCGGATATCGATCAGCGTGGTATGACCAGCGTGATGCAACAAGCTATCGCTATTGCGGGACAATATGATAATCCTATTCATCTGAGCCTGGACCTGGACTCGCTCGATCCACGTGAGGCTCCCGGCGTCGGTACCCCTGTACGCGGCGGTCTTAGTTATCGTGAAGCACATTTAGCAATGGAGCTTGTCGCAGCCTCACAACGTCTCGTCTCAATGGATGTGGTCGAGGTCAACCCAATCCTTGATAGCGAAAATACGACAGCCAAACTTGCTGTCGAACTCATTCTCTCCGCACTCGGCAAAAAAATTTTGTAAGCTTGCCATTATCTCGCAGGGGAGACCACGAGGATCTCTCCTACATTTTCGTGATTGTCCTACGTGTAGGGGAGATCCTTGCGGTCTCCCTGTACTTAATGGATGGAGACCTAACGAGATATATCTACGTCTTGGCTGTATTCATTGCTTCATCATGTATCGTATACTATGCTTTATAACAGAAACTACCAAGAAGGAGGCTTTGCGATAAGTAGCTAAGACGCCGCTTATCCCTACACATTATGAACGCAAAAGAACTGTTTATGAACGGCGAGTTTATTCCCGCTGAACGTGGCGTCATCTCTGTACGCACACATGGTTTTGCCTATGGCACAGGCTGCTTTGAAGGCATTCGTGGCTACTGGAACAAGGAACATGAGCAAGTGTACCTTTTCCGCCTTCGTGAGCATTACGAGCGGCTATTTCGTTCATGTAGAATTTTGCAAATGTCGTTGCCCTATACAGTTGACCAGTTGATTGACATCAGTATAGAGTTGGTTCGGCGTAACGATCAGCATGAGGATGTTTACCTGCGCCCCGTCGTCTACAAAGGTGATGAAATACTTGGTGTGCACCTGCATGATCTCGCCGATCATTTCATTTTGACTTCTGAGCCACAGGGGGATTATGTTGCCATGTCAGGTCTACGCTGTGGCGTCTCGTCCTGGCGTCGTCTTGACGATAACGCACTTCCTGCGCGCGCGAAGGTTACTGGTGGCTATGTCAATGCAGCTCTGGCGAAAAGTGAAGCGATACAAAACGGCTATGACGAAGCGATCATGCTTACTCATGAGGGCAATATCTCCGAGGGCAGCGCGGAAAACATTTTCCTGGTTTTCAATAACGAATTGGTCACTCCAGGATCAACCGAGAACATCCTTTTAGGTATCACGCGTGACACAGTTATGAAGCTGGCACAACGCGAGTTTGGCTATGTTACTCGTGAACACGCCATAGATCGTACAGAACTCTACATCGCTGACGAAATTTTTCTCTGTGGAACTGGTGCTCAGATCGCGCCTGTAGTGAGCGTTGACCATCGTCCGATTGGCACTGGTGAGGTTGGTCCGATTGGACGCAAACTGCAAGACCTCTACTTTAATGTAGTACGTGGCAAACATCCTGACTATCGAGAGCTGTGGTGTACTCCCGTGTATGCTGAAGTAGCTCAGCATAGCGAGGCTGTTGATTAGCTTCTTTGCTACAAAAAATGGATATGAAGAACGGTTCTTCATATCCATTTTTTCTATACCTCACCTTCGGGATCGTCTGTTTCCTCTGGTACTCCAGAATTTCTATAGAATGCCGCAAATGATATACGTATGCCAAGACTTGTTAGCTCTATCTCATCTCCTGGTCCATAGACTTGATAGGTCCACAATTGTGATGTACGACGGAAAACTTCTATGCCTTGATACTCTGTGTCGATGAGTACATACTCTTGTATATGCGGACAAGCCTGATAATAGCCAAACTTCTTTCCTCTATCATAAGCTTCAGTAGACTCTGAGAGTACTTCAACGATAACGCGAGGAAATTGTACCTCTTTTTTTTCAGTTGGTTTATCTTGCTCGTTACATGTCACTGATGCATCCGGGTAGGTATAGCGTTTAGATGAGAGGCGTGCCGCCGCATCCGAGTTGTAGACGTAACATTGCTTTCCTGCCATTGAGAGTGCGTTCTCAAGAGCAAAGCAAGTATTCAGACTGATGCGGGAATGACTAAGGCTTCCACCCGACATCGCATAGACGCGGCCGTCTATATACTCATGCTTCACATCATGGCTAGTCCGTTCCAATTCTCGCCACTCGTCGACGCTCATGCGTTGCGGCGCTGGTTGGGCTATCATTGTACTCTCCCCGCTTTTTACAGCAATGTAGCACACAATTTTTATTCGTTACATGTAGTATAGTGCAAGATAAATTCATTTGTCTATCTTGCGCAACAAGAAAAAATGGGTGTGACATAGCTTCAAAACTGCCATATCACAACCCATTTTTTCTTGTTGAACAAAAGATTTTTAGCGCTTCGTGTACTGTGGAGCCTTACGAGCACGCTTCAAACCTGGCTTCTTACGTTCCTTCATACGTGGGTCACGTGTGAGGTAGCCAGCTCTACGCAATGCCTGCTTGAACTCAGGGTTCATACGTAGCAGAGCACGAGCAAGTGCATGGCGAATGGCCCCAGCCTGTCCAGCAGTGCCACCACCAAGAACTCGAATCGTCATGTTATAGGTGTTATCAATATCAACAGCACGAAGCGGCGCGGCAACAACGGCTAGAAGCGCGTCACGCTGCCCAAAATACGCTGCGGCAGTCTTGCCATTGACCTCGATGTTACCTTCGCCATTTGGGAAGAGGCGCACACGAGCTACTGCCGTTTTGCGTCGTCCCATCCCATAGTAGTATTCACCTCTAGTGGTATTGACCAACGTGGTCTCTCCTCTTCGTTATTTCGCCTCGGTGGTCTCAACCGATGACTTCTTCAACAATCCCTCTGGTCCTGTCCACATCACAGGCTTTTGAGCCGCATGTGGGTGTTCGCTGCCAGCATAGACCTTCAAGCGTTTCATGATGTCTGCACCCAAACGGTTGTGCATTACCATACCGCGCACGGCATGAATGACAGCACGCTCCGGGAACCTACCCTCGATGGTCTGGCGGAGTGTTGTCTTCTTCAAACCACCGGGATACTGGCTATGGCGATAATAGATTTTCTGCTCCATCCGCTTGCCTGTTACAGCAATCTTGTCAGCATTGATAACGATCACAAAATCTCCCGTTGGAAGATTAGGTGTGAATGTTGGCTTGTGCTTACCACGCAGAATCTGTGCGATCTGCGAAGCAACACGACCAAGAATCTGCCCTTCAGCATCGATGATATACCACTGAGGATTCATATCACCAGCTCTTGCGGTATATGTCTTCATGTGTTTGTTACTCCAAACTCTTCAGGATATTCAACCTGTACCAGGCACAGCCCGTGTGCAGGTGCTGCTGACCCTGGATGCGTTTTTTGCGCACGTTGCACAATATTCGCAAATTCATCAAGACAGAGACGACCCTGCCCTACTAATAATAATGTTCCAACCATCCTGCGCACCATTCCTGTCAGGAATCCGTTCGCAGTGAAATCATAATAGATAATGCATGCGTTTTCTTCTGATCGAATGCAGCGTGCCTCTATCATTGTCCGCACACAGGAGTGCGGTCCTGGTCGCATTGGATTTATCTCATCAGGACTACGTCCAAATGCACCAAAGTCTTTCCGCCCTAGCAAGAACTGACATGCTTCCTGCATCTGTACCATGTCCAGCATTAGTGAACGATGATAGCTATAGCGTGCCAGCAGTGGCCTTGGTGCTATATCATTCCAGACAGTATAGCGGTAGGACCTGCTCTTTGCGCTAAAGCGTGCGTGAAAACGATCTGGAACCTCTTTTGTCCAACGTACTGCCACCGAATTTGGTAACACTGCGTTGAGTGCTCTCTGCCACACCTCTGGCGTCATTTGCGAGTGGGTATGAAAATTTACTACCTGCCCACTCGCATGCACACCAGCATCAGTACGACCTGCTCCATATATTACCGACATCTCGCCCGAAATTTTGACGACTGCCGTCTCTAACACACCTTGCACGGTAAGGCCATGAGCCTCAGGTTGACGTTGAAAGCCATGATATTCAGTGCCATCATACTCAATACCACAAGCTAGATTCATTATCAACGCCTCTTGCATGGTCCTGATAAATTGCGCCTTCGTAGGAAACAATTGTCAAACAGGACGGAATAAATGCTCTCTATACTAGTGCTATCTGGGCGATATCAGCGGCATCACCTTTGCGCTTGCCTAACTTTGTGATACGGGTATAGCCACCTGGACGATTGATATAGCGTGGTGCAAGTTCGTCGAACATCTTCTTCACAACCAGTTCATCTGGTAGTGCGCTCAAGATGATACGACGAGCATGCAACTCAATCACCATCGCACGATAGGCAGCTTGTAACGCCTTCTCCGCATCGTCCTCGTTGGAGATAATGCGTAGCAACTCCTCACGGCGTGCTTTCTGCTTATCTTCAAGAAATTTGCGTCCCTTATCGGTGAGTGGTGCTTTCTGCTGCTGCAAGCGCTCTTCGTTTGTGGTAACTCTCGTCTTAAGTGAGAAGCGACCACGACGTGCGAACGCAAGAATTTTCTCAGCCATGTCATCATCATTGACGATGGACTTCAAATGTGCCTGGGCCGCAATATGGCCCTTTACAGCCGTATCAATCAGCTTCTCAACCTCGGCGCGAATGGCACGTGCGCGCGCCTCAGTTGTTTGAATGCGATCATAACGGATAAGGCCAGCCATCAAGTTACGACGTGCGGAACGACGGCGCGGCTCTGGCATACTTAATCGATTGCCAGCAATTCTGTGCCTCAACTTAATCCTCCATTTCGCCGTCGCCGTCTACAGCAGCTCCGACAGGGCTTTTTCCTGGACTGGGTAAGAAGTTACGCTGGAGTAACCGCTCCTGTAGCTCTTGTAGGCTCTTCTCACCAAAGTTTCGCACACCGAGGAGGTCTTCCTCATTCATTGAAAGCACTTGTCCAACCTTCGTGATATTACTGCGTTTGAGACAGTTATAAGCACGAACTGAAAGGTCAAGTTCCTCAATAGGTGTATCATAAATCTTTGGCGGAATGGGCAAGCTGCTCAGAGGTGGTTTCTCTATCTCTTGCACCGTAGCACGATAGTTGGCGAGCAACGTGAAGTGCCGCACCAGAATATCAGCGCTCTGACGTAACGCCTCATCTGGTGTGATAGTACCATCAGTCGTCACGTCCATAACAATCTTATCAAAGTTGGTCATTTGCCCAACACGTGTATGCTCGACTGTATAGTTAGCCTTCTGCACAGGTGTATAGATAGCATCGACCGGAATGACTCCAATAGGCTGGTCATCTTTCGAGTCGGCAGGAATATATCCTCTACCGGTCTCAACTACCAGTTCCATTTCGAGTCGCGCATTCTCGTTGTCCAACGTAGCAATGTGAAGTTCGGGATTAACGATCTCCACCGTGCTTGGGGCAACGATATCCGCGGCAGTTACTTCGCGCTCACCAGCCACTTCCAGACGCATCGATACGGGATGGTCTGAGAAACAGCGGAGGCGCAGATTCTTCACGTTCAACACGATATCGGTCACATCCTCCACTACGTTAGCAATGTCCTGAAACTCGTGTTGTACGCCCTCGATCCGAATAGAGGTTACGGCAGCACCAGGAAGTGACGAAAGCAACACGCGTCGTAACGAGTTGCCGAGCGTCATTCCGTACCCCGCCTCTAACGGCTCAATATCATAGCTCGCATAATTTCCCTGTGTTTTTGTGTTTTTAATGCGAGGCAGAGCAATATCTAGCAAGGTTCTAACCCGCCTTTCTTTTTCTACCGCTCTCTATAGTTCTCTTTGTACGGGTCCGATATATTACACCCTAAAGAAACGCTGGTAGTCCAAGAGTTCTTCGCCTAAGACCAACAAGATTATCGCTGGTAGAATTCGACCACCATCTGCTCATCAAACGGCAGCTCGAGGTCTGTGCGTGAGGGTATGCTAATCACACGACCACTCATTGCGTTGATGTCTAGGCTCAACCATGCAGGTACGCCCTTTTGCGCCAACAGCAATGCACGCGTCTTAAAGTATTCCAGGCCCTTGCTGCGATCACGTACCGTGATTACATCATTAGGCTTCGCGATAAAGGATGGAATGTCTGTTTTGCGACCGTTGACCGCAAAGTGTCCATGATTAACAATTTGACGAGCCTGTGCACGCGAATCCGCGAAGCCCATGCGATACACCAGATTGTCCAGGCGCATCTCAAGGATCTGCAGCAGGTTCTCGCTGGTCTTACCAGGACGCCGTGCAGCAGTACCAAAGTGCTTGCGGAACTGACGCTCTAATACGCCGTAGGTACGACGCACGCGCTGCTTCTCACGCAACTGCTTTGCGTAGCCGGACTCTTTACGCGCACGGCTCGCACCATGCTGTCCAGGCTTGGTATTACGACGTTCAAGTGTACATTTTGTTAAACACTTGTCGCCCTTCAAAAAAAGTTTAACCCCCTCACGCCTGCATAGCTTGCAGACGGGGCCGGTATAACGCGCCATCTAGTTGAATCCTCCTCACACGCGTAGTGTGTGACACAATGACTACCCGGCTCACCAGGTTATACACGCCGTCTCTTTGGTGGGCGGCATCCATTGTGTGGAATAGGTGTGACATCGGTAATTGAGGTGACAGCGAGGCCAGAGGTTTGCAAAGAGCGAATCGCTGCCTCACGACCGGAACCAGGACCCTTGACATATACATCTACCTGGCGCAGACCGTGCTCCATTGCCTTGCGTGCCGCCACTTCCGCCGTGACCTGCGCTGCGTAAGGAGTGCTTTTACGAGAGCCTTTGAATCCCTGGCCGCCAGCACTACCCCAGGAAAGTACGTTTCCGTTGGGATCGGTGAGAGTCACAATAGTATTGTTAAATGTTGCCTGAATGTGGGCACGTCCACGCGGAACAGACTTGCGTTCACGCCGTCTCACTTTGCCCGCGCCCGTTGGTCTCTTCTTATCTGCCATGCTTACAAATCCTCTCCGGCGTTACTTCTTCGCTGCGGCCTTCTTCTTGCCAGCAACCGTTCGTTTTGGTCCACGACGTGTACGTGCATTTGTGCGGGTTCGTTGTCCACGCAACGGCAAGTTACGACGGTGGCGCATTCCACGATAGCATCCAATTTCAATGAGCCGCTTGATATTTAAATCTACTTCGCGGCGCAGGTCGCCCTCAACCTTGTGTTCGCGGTCAATAAACTCACGAAGGCGGTTAACCTCTTCCTCGGTCAGGTTCTTCACTCTAGTATCAGGGTTAATGCGTGTTCGTTCCAGGATTTTGCGGCTCGTGGTTAGCCCAATCCCGAAAATGTAGCACAGCGAAATTTCCACGCGCTTCTCTCGTGGAATGTCAACGCCGGCGATTCTAGCCATCTTTTCCTCCAGCTTTCAGTCATAGAACGATAGAAAACGTCCTACCCTTGTTTCTGTTTATGCTTCGGATCCTTGCTACAGATCACCATCACAACACGGTTGCGGCGGATCACCTTACAATTATCACAACGCGGTTTTACTGAGGCTCGCACCTTCATAGCTTGCCCTCCTCTTGCTCAACTCTACCAGTCACACAGATCGTTTTAAAAAATTATTGCGATCAATTAGACAAAACAAATTACATATTAAGACGAACAAAAGCCAAAGAAAACGTTCTCTGTGGCCTTCCTTCTTCTCGCGGTCTATTTCCAGTTAACGGATGCTTCTTTAGGAGAAAAGGAATAGAGAAGGATGCTCTACTTTCTACCTCACGATCCTCACGGACATTATGATCGCGGACGATAAGTGATACGTCCTCGCGTCAGGTCATAGGGGGATAGCACGACCCGCACCTTGTCACCTGGCACTATGCGTATAAAGTTCATGCGCATTTTTCCTGAGAGGATTGCCAGAACTTCATGTTCCTCGTCGATTTGAACTTTAAACATAGCATTGGGCAGGGCTTCAATCACTTTACCCTCTACCTCAATCTCATCCTTTTTTGCCATTAGCATCCTTTCCCTCATAACGGGATCAACAGAAAGTACAAAATGGCAGCAGTTGACACTGCTGCTGCCAACTATGAATTATAGCATACTTTTCTAGAGAAGTCGAGAGGGAAAATTTATACATATGTATCTTTTCTCTTCACACTTCTAACGTGTTAGAATATCCGCGTCACCCTCTGTGATTGCTACCGTGTGCTCAAAATGTGCTGCATACGTTTTGTCAGCCGCAATGACCGTCCACTCATCCGCAAGCACCTGTGTCTTCTTCTGACCCAAGATGACCATTGGCTCGATAGCAATCACCATTCCAGGTTTGAGAACAGAGTTAGGGTAGCCCACCTCGACATAGTTGAGCACCTGTGGGTCCTCATGCATGCTGCGACCTACGCCGTGCCCACCGTAATTACGGACAACTGAGAAACCCGCCGCCTCTACAAACTGCTGCACCGCTCGCCCGATATCGTGCAAGCGGTTTCCCGCACGCGCAACTGCGATGCCTCGATACAATGCATCTTCCGTGACTCTCAGGAGACGCTGCACATCAGGAGACACTGTACCGACGGGAACAGTGATTGCCGAGTCGGCATGCCAGCCGTTGTAGTTCGCGGCAAAATCGAGCGTTATAACATCTCCCTCTTGTAGCACGCGCGCCCCTGGAATGCCGTGTACAACTTCTTCATTTACTGACGTACAAAGCGAGGAAGGATAACCATGATAGCCCAATGCGCTGGACTTGGCTCCATATCGCTTCAACAATGCAGCGCTCAATGTATCAAGTTCTTGCGTTGTTATCCCTGGACAAACTGCATTACGAAGTTCCGCTAGCATTTCTGCAACAATATGTCCAGTAGCGCGTATCTTCTCGCGCTCTTCTTTTGATTTTATGATTACAGCCATGATTTACTCTCTCGTTACTTATTGCCGTGATTTCGTACAGCATTAACGAGGTCTTGCTGCACCTGCTCGATACCCTGGTTCCCATCAACCTCTGACAGCTTTTGCTGTGGTCGATAGTAGTCAAGCAGACGGATTGTTTCATTGAAAAAGATGTCTAGCCGCTTTTGTACCGCGTCACCAGTGTCATCAGGACGTTGGTACAATTCGCTACCATCCTTATCACACTTCCCTGCTACTTTCGGCGGGTTTGTATTTATGTTATAAACGTGTTGACGCGCTCGGCAAATGTATCGCCCGGAGAGCCTACTCAATAAAATGTCGCGCGGCACATTCAGATAGACAGCAACATTAATATGTCTACCGTTCGCCTCTAATCCTTTATCTAGTGCTTGGGCCTGTGCGATTGTGCGAGGAAAGCCGTCGAGCAATACTCCTTGTACACAATCTGGCTCTTGGATGCGGTCAAGTACCATTTTGACGGTAAGATCATCGGGAACCAGTTTCCCTTGATCTATGTATTCTTTCGCCTTGCGTCCCAACTCGGACTCGGCTTTAATCGCATCGCGGAACAGGTCCCCACTAGCAACATGGGGAATACCTAACGCTTCCGCAAGTCTATCAGCCTGTGTTCCCTTCCCTGACCCCTGCGCACCAAATAGGATAATGTTCACGTTTTTTCTCCGCGGAATATCGTGGGAGCGCGTCATTGCACTCGAAGCTATCCTTGCAAGGTTACCACAATGAAGAAACTCCCGATAGGACGGTACGAGCATAGGGCGCACTCATTGGCGCCCCCTCATTATGACAAGAAGCCAGAATAGTTACGCATGACCATCTGAGCTTCAAGCTGCCGAATCGTGTCCAATACCACACCAACAGCGATGAGGATCGAAGCACTACCCAGTAATTGATTCGCGCCGACACGCGAGACAAATGGCAGAACCGCAATAATGCCCAGGAACAATGCCCCAGCAAGCGTGATACGATTGAGAATAGCATACAGATATCTGCTGGTTGGTTCACCAGGACGATAGCCTGGAATAAACGCACCCTGCTTCTGCAAGCTCTCCGGTATGTTCTGCTGCTGCCACACGACGTAGGCGTAGAAGTACGTAAAGGCTACTACCAAAACAAAGTAGATAAGCCAGTACCACCATGTACTTGTATTAACAATATACGTCCCAACAAACGATGCAGCCGCGCTCAACCAGGGTGTTGTGTTTGCGGCAAGGTAGCGCGAGAGTACCGCAGGAAAGATCAGCATGGACTGCGCGAATATGAGCGGAATCATACCCGCACTATTCACCTGCATAGGAATGTACGTCGTCTGCGCTGAGCCAACCAACATTCCACGTCCTACCTGGCGCTTTGTCGGATACTGTACAGGAATACGTCGCTGTCCTTGATAGATGTAGACAACGCCCAGGATGGTAATCAAGCCAATCAACAGAAAGACAGCGATGCTGATAACTCCGCCACTTGTGCCACCACTCGATGTAGCTGCAAGGTAGCCTTGTTGCACAAAACTTGGCAGACGACTTACAATGCCGGCAAAGATAATAATCGAGATACCATTGCCGATACCTTTCTCTGTAATTAACTCGCCAATCCATACCAGGATCATTGTTCCGGTGGTTAAGGCAATCAAAATGGAGAACGTCTCCAATGCATATCTGGGATCAACAAGACTGAAATTGGTCAGCACACCCGCTTGTTGGAAGATCGCACATTGTCCCAGAGCTTGAAGTAAGGCTAATGGAACAGTAATAATACGTGTGATCTGGCTAACGCGCAGGCGTCCGGCCTCGCCTTGAGTAGACAGGTTTTGCAAAGCAGGAATGATCGGTTGCAGCAACTGCATCACAATAGTTGCCGTGATATATGGATACACTCCAAACGCGACAATGGAGAACGTCTGCAATGACCCACCTGAAAAGACATCAAGCAAACCAAGCAATTGACCCAGGTCCTTGCTCTTGCTACTACTAGAAAAGAGATTGAGTAATGTACTCTTCTCCGCCGCCGTCAATGGTACTGTGATGTGCGCGAGAATGCGGAACACCAGCAGCATCGCTAACGTGAAGAGAATCTTATTGCGTAGATCAGGAACGGTCCAGATACTTCGCAGTCGTTCCCACATAGAAGACTCCTTCTACAATCGCATTTGACAAAGTTTTCTTCGCTCCATATCCAGATAATGGTAGAGATGAAGACATAGAGAAAAATACTACAACGAACTACAGGAATGTATACAATACATACAATATATACGATACGAGCCAAGTGCCAGAGAGTTCTACTCTCTGACCTCTTGACTACTTCATTAACTCTCTTGCTGCCGAGCGGTTGAGGCTGCTGCCTCACTTGCTTGAGCGGCAGGAGCATGCTTGTCTTCCTTCTTACGCTTGGTCTTCTCGTAAGTCCGCACTGGAATAATCTCAATTCTGCCACCGGCAGCTTCGATCTTCGCGCGAGCACTCGCGGAAACCTTGTGTGCGTGAACCGTTAGAGCGCGATCCAATTCTCCATCGCCAAGCACCTTGACGAGTCCGCGCCCCTTAGCAGGCGTCATTAGACCGACTGTTACCAGGTCCTCGGGCTTGATCTCCGTTATACTAGCGTCGAACAGCTCGAAATTGGCAATGTTCACAATAGCGTAGTTGTCACGGAAGGCAGTATTGCTATTGCCGAGACCACGCCTGAAGCCCAAACGCTTGGAGAGGCGCGTCTGACCACCATTAAATGCACGATGCACTTTACCGCCAGTACGCGCCTTCTGTCCTTTTGTACCGCGTCCTGCCGTCTTACCACGACCAGAGCCGTGTCCGCGACCAAGACGCCTTTCATGCGTGTGCGAACCAGGAGCGGGTCGTAAATCAGAGAGTTTCACTGCTGATCTCCTCTACTTGTAACAGATGCGTCACTTTGCGAATCATCCCACGTATAGCGGGATTATCTTCGTGTTCAACTGTACGCTGAAGCTTACGTAAGCCCAAAGCTTTAATTGTTTCTTTCTGGTCTTTTGGGTAGCCGATAGAGCTTCTCACCCATTTTATACGTAGTTTTGCCATTGTCCTGCTCCTATCGACGGCGTTCGCCGCCACCACCGCGACGCTCTCCACTACCGCCACCACGACGGTCATTCGAGCCACCAGCGTTACCACTTCCGCGGCGGTCTCCACGCTCACCACGCTCACCACCAGACCTGCGGTTCGAGGTTGCACGAGTCTCCCGTGCCTCTTCTTCTCGCGCGGCACGCAACGCTGCTGCCTGCTCTGCTGCGTTAGCAGTTGCTATCGCGATACGCTCTGCCTGCTTCTTGCCAACGATATCCGCGACGGTTTTACCACGGCGTAACGCCTCGGTATCCGGTGAGCGCAGTTCGCGCAAGGCTTTGATGCACGCCTGCACCGTATTCGCTTTATTGGTGCTACCTAGCGTCTTTGTAAGAATGTCTCTGACACCTGCTGATTCCATAACCGCACGTACTGCTCCGCCAGCGATAACACCTGTACCAGGAGCGGCAGGCTTGAGCAGAACCTCAGAGGCTCCAAAGTTTGTCTTCACCATGAACGGAATCGTTGTTCCAGCTAAAGGCACCTGCACCAAGCGCTTCTTAGCATCCTCAACACCCTTACGAATAGCCTCGGTGTACTCGCTTGCCTTGCCAAAGCCGAAGCCGACATAGCCATTGTGATCACCAACTACCACCAGGGCACGGATGCTGAAGCGCCGCCCGCCTTTGACCACCTTGGAGACGCGGCTGACTTCAACCACTGTCTCTTCCAGATTTAGTTTTGTAGCGTCTATTCTTGCCATTAATTCTTTTTCCTTTGCAGTCCTAGAAGTCCAGGCCCGCTTCACGAGCACCTTCAGCTAACGCAGCGACACGTCCATGAAATGCGTAACCGCCTCGGTCAAAAACAACACGACTGACGCCCTGTTCTTTTGCACGTTGCGCCACAAGTTTGCCTACTTCACGTGCCATTGCAACTTTTCTGTTGTTCGCAATTGCAGCAAGTGCTTCAACGGGTGTTTTTGCCTCGCCCCTTGGAGCGGCAGGAAGGTTTACTTTTGGAACAGTCTGTCCACCTGCCTTACCGCCTTTTTGGGGTGCATTTTTCGGCGCTGACCTCTCGGTTCTAGCACTTCTTGTGTTAATACCAGGAATGACATCTGTTGCGGCTTCAACTACAGACTGTACCGCACCACCAACACGTTCAAACAACGTAGGCTCTTTTGTCTCTTCTTGCTGCCGCTGCGACGGTGCTGGATTAAAGGCACGTAAGCTCTCATCAAGTGACGAGGCTGCGACAAGTGTTGTGCCAGTTGTATCATCGATGACCTGGGCGTAGATTTGCTGCCCACTTCGGAAAACATTCAAACGTGGTCGCGCCTGTGAGCCTTCCAAATGGCGTCGCATACGCTGGTGCCGCCGCAGCCGTGCTTGATTTGCATGAAATCGTTTAATCATAGTTCAAGAAGCAAAAGTTTGTTAGAACAACTTTCACTTCTCCCCTTTCGTTTACTAAGCGATGAAGGGAGGATTATGCTGAGACACGTGGTCGGCACTACGTTTCTCCTGACCTCCCTACAATATTTACGAGGGCATAATACATTAGCCCACACAGAGGGCACAATGAATTGAACCCCTACTTCTTTTTGCCGCCGACTTTACCAGCTTTACCAGCCTTACGACGGATAGCCTCACCTGTATAACGGATGCCCTTTCCCTTATAAGGTTCGGGTTTACGCACACTACGAATAACCGCAGCAACTTGTCCCACCAGTTGTTTGTCAATACCGCTAACACTGACTCTTGTAGCCTTCGTTGCCGCATCCACACCATCGACGGAGAGTGAGATACCATCAGGTGGTTGCACCTCTATTGGATGAGAGAAGCCCACCTGGATGACCAAATTTTCGCCCACTTTAGCAGCACGATAGCCGACGCCGTGGATTTCTAGTTGCTTGGTAAATCCTGTTGTTACTCCAACAACCATGTTGTTGACCAGTGTACGATACAAGCCGTGCTTTGCCTTGTGCTCTTTGCTATCCGATGGGCGTGCCACAGAAAGTACGCCATCTTCAAGCTTTAGTGTTAGGACAGGATCAACCTTCTGAGAAAGCTGGCCTTTGGGTCCCTTCACTGTGACCAGGTTGTCTTCGGTCCAGTTCACCTGTACCTTTGCTGGCACGGCAATTGGAGCGCGTCCAATACGAGACATGCAATTCCTCCTGTCTACCAAACGTAGCAGACGACTTCTCCACCAAGACCCTGATGATAAGCACTGCTACCAGTCATAATGCCCTTTGGCGTTGATACGATAGATATCCCTAAACCACCACGGACTCGCGGGATATCGGCACGCTTCGAGTAGACGCGCAAACCTGGCTTGCTGACACGCTTTAAGTTTGTCAGAACCGGCGACTTTTCTACATAGCGCAACGTGATACGAATTGTTCCTTGTGGGTTATCTTTCAGGATTTCGATATCCTTGATGTAGCCCTCTTCTTTTAGCACACGTGCGATAGCTAGCTTCATTTTCGATGCAGGAATCAAGACGCGTGTGTGTCGTGCTGTGACCGCATTGCGAATGCGCGTAAGCATATCCGCAATTGGATCAGTCATATTCATGGATGCCTCCACAGTCCGAAGTACGAAAACAACGCAGAATGTTCGCGTTTTCGCCTTTTCGCTTTCACCTTTTCACAGGGCAAAACATTTCATCTTGAAGCGTTTTACCCTTCCCCGTCACCGGGCTTACCAACTCGATTTTGTTACACCTGGTAACTCGCCGCGAAGCGCACGCTCACGGAAACAGATGCGGCATAGACCAAACTTGCGTATATATCCACGTGGTCGTCCGCATAGATGACAGCGATTATGCTGCTGTACCTTGAACTTTGGCTTGCGCTCAGACTTTACAATCATTGATGTTTTTGCCATTGTCGCCCTCCAGCGTTACTTCTTAAAGGGCATGCCCAATAGTGTGAGCAGCCGTCGTCCTTCTTCATCGGTGCGAGCCGTTGTAACAATGCTCACTTCCATACCCCGAACTTTGTCAATCCTATCGTAGTCGATCTCTGGAAAGACCAATTGTTCACGCAAGCCAAGCGTATAATTGCCACGTCCATCAAATGCCTCAGCAGAGACACCTTGAAAGTCACGAATACGTGGCAAAGCGGCATTGATGAGTTTATCGAGGAACTGGTACATACGCTCTCCACGCAATGTTACCATACACCCAATTTGCATACCTTCACGTAATTTGAAGGTTGCAACGGAACGCTTGGCGCGTGTGATGACTGGACGCTGGCCCGTGATGAGTGAGAGGTCTCCGACTGCTGCATCCATAGCCTTGGCATTCTGGATAACCTCACCCATACCAATGTTTATCACCACCTTGTTGAGGGTGGGGACCTGCATCACATTGGCGTAGTTAAAGTCCTTTTGCAGGGCAGGCACGACCTCTTGTCGATACTTCTCTTTTAATCGTGATACCATGACGTTTAACTACTCCTCGTCCGATCCGTTCGGTCCGCGATAACTCTCTCGCATTTCTTGCATACACGTACTGAGCGGAGCTTCTGATCGGCCCCAAGAGGGCGGCGATCATGACCAACACGTGTAGGCTGACCACATTCGGTGCATTTCAGCATGACATTGGAGACATGAATTGGCATTGCCTTCTCAATCACGCCACCCTGACGGGTCCGGCCCTGCGGACGAATGTGCTTTTTTACCACGTTCAGACCTTCAACAATCACTTTGTTGGCCTGTGGCATCGCCCGCGAAACGGTTCCTTCCTTCCCCTTATCTTTGCCTGTGATGATCAAAACGGTGTCACCCTTCTTGATGTTCAACTTGGCTAAGTGAAGAGGCTTCTTCTCTTGTTGCTTTACTGCCATTTTCTTCCTCTATGGTATGGAGTTTGGTCAACTCCACCATCGCTAGAGCACTTCAGGCGCAAGCGAAATGAGACGAGAAAAGTTTTTCTCCCTCAATTCGCGGGCTACCGGTCCAAAGATACGTGTGCCTCGTGGGTTGTTACCAGCAGCAAGGATAACGGCTGCGTTCTCATCAAAGCGGATGTGCGACCCATCGGAACGTGCATACTCCTTGGAGACACGGACGATAACCGCGTCTACCACGTCGCCCTTCTTGACCTGTCCATTTGGCGAAGCCTGCTTTACAGAGGCTTTGATAATGTCTCCCACCGTTGCATAACGCTTAGCGGAGCCACTTATAACACGAATACACATGATCTCTTTTGCGCCCGTGTTATCGGCAACTTTCAGGCGGCTTTCTTGCTGAATCATCTGACGCTCTCCTTATTCTGCTTCTGCCTCATCGGAGGAGTTTGTCAGATCGGGATCAACGTCTGCCAATAACTCTTCGACGGGAACGATACCGCTACCGCGCCTGATGATTTCGACAAGACGCCAACGTTTCAGCTTGCTAACGGGAGGACACTCCTCGATACGCACGGTATCGCCTACTACACAGGTGTTCTCTTCGTCATGCGCATAAAAACGCTTTGTCTGCTTATAAGTACGCTTATAGATGCGGTGCTTTTTTAGGGACTCGACGACAACAACAATCGTCTTATTCATTTTATTGCTTACTACACGCCCAATTTTTTGCTCATGACGGACAACCGTCTGCGGCGTTTGTGCTGCTTGCTGTGTCATTACTCATTCTCCAACTGTGTTAGACGATGCATTAAGCGGGCAATATCTTTACGCGTCTGCGTAAACATACGGTTGTTTTTCACTTCACCACGCTGCTGCTGCAAACGGAGGTTGAACAGTTTGAGTCGCAGGTCTTTAAGCTCACTTTGCACCTGAGCTTCGGTGTACTCTAGAACCTGTTTACGACGTTCACTAACTTTCGACACTTTCCGCCTCCCCTCTGGTAATAAAGCGTGTCTTAACGGGCAGTTTGTGACCCGCGAGGCGGATGGCCTCTTTTGCAATCTCTTCGCTGACGCCGCCAATCTCAAAGATGATGCGACCGGGTTTCACCACCGCAACATAGTGATCGACAGCACCTTTACCGCTGCCCATACGGGTTTCGGCAGGCTTAGCGCTGACTGGTTTATCAGGAAACACACGAATCCATACTTTACCACCGCGCTTCATAAAGCGGGTAAGTGCGATACGAGCGGACTCAATTTGACGCGCTTCCATCCACACGGGCTCAAGGGCCTGTAAGCCGAAATCACCGAAGGCCAGGGTGCTGCCACGCTGGGCCTCACCCTTCATACGACCGCGATGCTGTCGGCGGTATTTTGTACGTGACGGTGCTAATAACATGATTTGAAACTCCTCTACTCGCTCTGAGTAGCACTAGCATCCTGTGCTGGTGCGGCTGGTGGCGGCGTCGGTGCAGTAGACTGTTGTGTCTGTGCAGCCTCATTTACCACGGGTGTTTGGTTTACAGGAGCCTCATTTACCACGGGTGTTTGGTTTACAGGAGCCTCATTTACCACGGGCGTTTGGTTTACAGGAGCCTCATTTACCACGGGCGTTTGGTTTACAGGAGCCTCATTTACAGGAGCCTGCTCAGCACGTGACTGCCGATCTCCCTGTGGTCGGTCTCCTTGCGGACGCGGCGCACGATCTCCCTGTGAGCGCGGACCTCTGTCTCCACCCTGTGGACGTGGACCTCTGTCTCCCTGTGGTCGGTCTCCTTGTGGACGCGGACCACGATCTCCCTGTGGCCGTGGAGGTCGATCTCCGAATGGACGTGGAGGCCTATCACCTTGTGAGCGCGGACCTCTGTCTCCACCCTGTGGACGTGGACCTCTGTCTCCCTGTGGTCGGTCTCCTTGTGGACGCGGACCACGATCTCCCTGTGGCCGTGGACCTCTGTCTCCACCCCGACGGTCTCCACTCCGTCCACCATCTCTTGATGGGAACGCAGGTTGCTGCACCGTCTCCGGCTGATCGCCAGGTTCTCGACGCTTGCTCGGCAGAATATCACCACGGTAAATCCATACTTTGATACCGATGACTCCAAAGGTCGTATGTGCCTCTACCAAGCCATAGTCGATATCGGCACG
>JAABUQ010000713.1_pt1 | contig 76952 bp, 72 predicted proteins | sample 5560001 | NCBI WGS metagenome assembly JAABUQ01 (sample SAMN10711888, study PRJNA513371) | rock metagenome | isolation source: Antarctica rocks | place: Antarctica: Victoria Land, Finger Mt nord | collected 2015-12-18 | reverse complement strand
TCTCCCCTCACAACATCACCTCTCACCCGATCACCTCCTCATCCCACAACCTCTCATCCCAAACTCCCATCACCCACCCAACAAAGCTAACTAAAATCCACGCCCACCCCCCTTCATACGCATCACGCCTTCTCTTAATCCCTTACCAAATAATCCCAGCAGGCGGGTCACATCCCTTGTCCATTTCGAAGCGAGGATATTGCCGTGCTTTGGAGAGAAGGATACTGGGGAACTGGCGGTAGGGCTGGGAAGCAGAGAGGTTATTGTGGAAAGTTGGGGGTGTGTGGGAGGTGGAGATGGGGTGGGAGATTGGGATGCGTTGGTTGTTGTGGTTCTTAGTAGGGATATTGCGTTCACCCAGGCAAGCAAGCGAGCAGGCAGTCAGCAGCACGAATGAGTATAAAATGCCTACTTAGCAAGTAGCGTATAGTCAGCCATTGCAAGAGATTCTCTAGACCTTAGTAATCATTTGGCATGGTCGAAATAGCGATTGAACATGACTTCCTCTCCAAAGCCCAGCATAAAGCCAGCACGTAGTTGATGAGAAAGATCATCCTGCGTTCTCTGCTGCAGCTTCTGAGCAAGAACGTTAGGTTCAGCCACATGAAGCAGGCAGTGAGCAGTAAGGACGGGTGTATGATGCTTCTATGGTTGCGTGTAGCAAACCGCATCATTAGGTCACGGAGACCTTTAAGCCCTCGAATGTATCTTAGTCAAGAGCCCTCTAAAGTAGAATCAGAGCCCTCGGTTGCCCACCGTCTGTATCTAGTATCACCGGTCTGTCAGTAGGTTTTGAAAATGTTCTCAATTGGTTCTCGAACTCTCAATCAAAGATCTCTCGGCTAACACCTGGCGTAGAGTCAAATCACTGATCTGTGCCCTCAGCAACCGTCATGGTTAGCAAACTCCACAGTCTTGAGACTCTTGAGCGTTTTTCGAAGCATTCCTCCGTCAGGGATCAGCAAAGCATAGAACAAGCTAACAATCATCACTCGAGGACGCGCGAGATTTGGAGAACCGTCGTGGAGGTCGGTGCTGCTATTCGAGGTTCTAGTGCTACACGAATTCCGTACTGATGCAAATATGGGGGGGTATCATGCTCGAAAAGCGCCATACCTATGAGCCTTTGTAAGCTTGATGCCAGACATAATTCATGCAAACATGGAAGATAAAAATAGTAGCCTCCCGCAGTCCATACACCGAGTTCTCGAATGATCCGCCACTGCCGACTCCGGGAACCAGCAAATCAAGCCTCCAGTGAACCAGTGATTAAGCATATGATGTTTAGACCTCCGCATTAGCTTTGGCAGCACGCTTTAGTTTATGTGATGCCTTGTTCATCGCGTGCGTCTTCAAGCTCCGAAATTTCTCCTGTTCCTGTGGCGTCAATTCCGGATATAGTTTTTCGAGCAGTACCACTTTCTGAGGATTGTTGACTTTGTCCGGAATCTTCTAGCTTACACTAGGAAATCTTTCTTTGAGAGTCGTCGCACGCCGCTGGGACTTGCTCGGCTTACCAACCTTTGTGGCCTTGGTCTTGGCCTTGGTCTTGGCCTTGAGGTTTCCTTTGACTTTGGTGACAGGAGCAGAAGAGGAAATGTCCAGGCGATTGAAAATATCTTCGTCAAGAATACTTGTATCATCAGGACCAGTTGTTTCGTCGATTCTGACTCGGACATCTTAGACAGACTATTAGAGAGCAAGGGGTAATACTTACTCCCCGTGCCGCTTAAGTGATCCCCATCTCCGCTCAAAGAGATTTTGAAGATGCTTACGCTGCCAGACAAAGTTGTTGTAGTCTCCACCAAGCATCCAATCCAGTAGGCTCGGCCGCCTTAGGTTGGTCATGGCTTCCATAATCTCTTTGTGAGCCTGGGAAAAACGGCTGAAGATCATGGAAACGTTCTTTGAGCCGCCAGATATATCATTGCTGGATCTATTAGGGTCGATGATGGCCAATCGATCCGCCCTGTCTGCGCGGTAGACTGGTCTGTTGCGGCGTTCGTACTCGATCTGTAAGAACTCGTCAGCATCAGTGCATGAACAAGTTTTGGGAGGCTTACCTTGTCGTAATACCCTGGAGGATTCATAGTAATGCCGGTGCGGGCAATGTCCAGCTGATTACCATATAGATCCAGAAATTCGAGCAACATCTCCCCCAGATGTTGCTCGGGTATTAGTTCTCCCGTTTGCACGCGAGGCATGTTCTGCAGCATACTTGTTACCAGGCATGTCACTGAGAACCCACCTAGGCCTCCTGTGGCGACCTCGTTCAGTCCCCTCATCATGAGAAACTGCTTGATGAGGGTAACGAGAATCGGCATCGCTGGAAATTGACGCTTCCAGGACGCAAAGGTGTCATTGGCGATGATCCCAGTGTCGTTCTCAAATGAGATATCAACTCTGATGGCCGTAACTTTATCCACGAATTTGATGATGGGTACCTTTGCACCAACGATGGTCTCTACGGAGTCAGGCTCGGCCACCGTCTTCCTGAGATAGTTGCTGAAGCGGTGCATCTGCTTGCTTGTCTGGCATGCGACCTTCTGCCCATAATCACGAAATGAATTCGAGATGACGACCAGATCCATGTCAGCATTGGGGAGGTAAAGGCCAGCAGCGAAGGATCCGAAACAGTGAACATTGCAGTCAGAGAGTTCGGCGCTAACGGCCTTCTGGATGCGCTCTATTAACTCTTCCCGGACGGCCTGCTCGAACTCTCGAGGCTTGACATATTCGAAGAAGTCACAGACTTCCTTGTGTAGGCTAACATTCATGTTAGTCGATTCTTTTACGAGATGAGAGAAGATTAACTGACCGAAAACCAGAACTCTCAGTCTTCAGGCCCGATCTTTCAAGCCACGGCGTAGCATCTTTGTGTTGAGCTGGAACCCAGTCGCTGGTCAACGAACCATTGGATTGACTCCCCTTACCTTTCTTGCGCGGAGGCGGACGAGGCACTTCGGTCTTGATTTCATCATTGTGAGTTCTCTTGCGGGTGCCAAGCGCGCCATTCTGAGTCGCCGATGAGCCTACGACGACCGGACTCTTAGAACTTGGTCGGTGCCCGTTGGCAGCTGGCTTGGGTGGCAAACCAGCCTTAGGATGGGCAGGCAATTTGGCTCCACTGACGGGAACATCGGGTTTGGGTGGCAGCCCAGGCGGCGGGCCCATCTGCTCGGTCGAGGTCGACGCCATAGATGTCCCAGGTGCGCAGTTCATAGCACCTTGGTAGATGTTATGATGATTCGATTGACGAGGACCGGTAGGAGCTCCAGGAACACCGGGCTGATCGTCATGACCTTCACCAGCATATTCATCATCGAAGCCAAATGAGATGAAGTCCTTGTTCGCTGCGACTTCATTCTGCATATCATCTCCTTTCTCTGCCGCGACCCGTGCTTTGCGAATCAGTTTCACGACGTCTCTTTTCTTTCGCTGAGATTCATCAACCGGTGGCAAAACCGTATAGGGATCTGGATTCGACCATTTTGGGGCACTGGAGGCTTCCATCGATTGGGTTGGCAAAGCGCGTCGCTTCGCTGGCCGCTCAAAAGATTCCTCCTCGTTACTCTCTTCTGTATTACCGAGTACCGGGCTCATGGATGTCTCAACCATTCCTTGGTCCTCAACGTCCGGTTCAGACTCACTCATGTCTTCTCCACTGTCCGAGAGATCCTCTGCTGCCAGGAAACGGTGTGTACCAGTTTGATCGATACCAAGCAGCTGCTCCGACGAGTCGCTGCCATTGACCGTCACCAACAATGGCCGCCCAGCGGTTGGCGGGCGATGGTTGAACTGGCGCTGCGCATAATTACCGCGCGCAGCATTACGTTCGGCACGGCGCGGGTTGTTTGCAAGCCTAGCTTTGTATTTTGCAGCTGCTTCGTCTCGTTCCTTTTCGTGCGGGTACTTCGGGGCCTTCTCATTTACACGAAATGAGAAATCGTTCCGTTCTGAGTAGTTATGGCCGTGATCGGAAGGTCGCCAGGAGTCGCCGTTCGATGGAATACGTTGAGGGTAGTCATTGTAGTGGCCAGAAGGACGGTAGGAATCACCGCCCGCAGGAGCGCCGAATATGCAGGGCGGCGCAGGACCTGGTGGAAGGGGCGGTAAATCATGAGGAGGTGGTGGAGGAGGGCGGTCGTATATCGATTGTGCCGGATCTTGACGACTGCTAGGCCGGTACGTATCGTAAGCTCGCGACATGTTGGTAGCTTTTTAGATGAAGTACAGCCAGAGTCGAGAAGGGAACAACACCGGAGCCACAGAGCAGGCGGTGTCTCTAGTACCTGTGATCCTTACGATGCTGCTGTTCTTGCGCACGACGTGAAAGATCAGAGATCGTACTTCGGCGCCATGGTTCCTTCCTGACCTGTGGGCTGATGTTGTTCGGTCGAGCGCCTATAGACTTGCGGAACGGAAAGAATTGATTTACTGCTGCGGAGCAGGTCAGGATGCTTGCATCTAACGTTCGTGCAGTCAACGAAAGTTCAAGGACGTCGTTCGTAGGAAAGTACGTAGGTCTACAAGAAGAAAAATGTCAACAAATCTCGAATCGTCATTGTGAAAGGCCTCCAACGCTAGGTCCCTTAAGGTCAAGTTTCGAAACCCTTATCGATTGCTTGGCAGGGACGACCCGACACTTCACGATGATGCGAATCGTTGAAGAATGAGACTCTTCTCTAATCTCCCGCAACAAACTTCTCTGGAAGGAAAGTAAATACTCATGGCCTCTTCCACCGACCCCCTCGACCTCCCCTCCATCCTCTTCGCCCAAGCCGCCCTCTCCCTTTCCCGCACCCAGCGCCTCGTCGCCTCCTGGCTGCCCCCACCCACAGACGCCGAGCTCCAAAGCGCACGCGCACCTTCCGACCTCGAAAAAGAAGAAGACGGCGTCTTCACGGCTTCTAACGAACTGTACTTCTTCGTCTCGTGAGGGTACTGGTTCTGAAAGCACTTGGCTGATGATGCTGGGATAGTGCCGGTCTTGGAGCGAAGTACACAGAGGAAGACGAGAATGCGGTTAAAGTCCTACGGTCGGATGAGAAGCTGAAGATACAGTTGATGGGCAGGGACTGGGTTAAGAGGCAAGAGCGGAGGGGTGGGTCTAGTGGTGGGACGGCGCCGTTGAGGGTTGGGAGCAAACCGAAGCCTGCTGCTATGGTGAGAGAAGATGATAGGGGAGAAGACAGCGAGGACGAGGGTGGCAGGTCATCGCTAGGCAGGGTCAAAGTCCGAGAAGCCAGGAATGGGAAGGCTGAGAGCGGTGGAATGGTCGAAGATGCTGAGGATGGTAGCGACGGGGCTAGGATACCGCCGACTATGCCAGTTTCTAAGAGGCTTCCCAAGCGCGGGATCAGCTATCTGGATGAGGTAATCGCTAAGAAGGCGGAGAAAGAGCAGAAGAAGCAAAGGCGAAAAGCCCAGCACAGCAATGCAATGGAGCACATCGACAATCCTGACGATCTACAACCCATGCTGTCATCCAATTGAGCCACACACCAAGCTAGTACCCTATCTCTCTGCCCAATCTGCATTGCAGCACGGGCTGCTTCTTCACAGCGCCGAGAATGGCTAGACTGCTTAGTGGCAGCTACTCGGTACTATGGCTTTGTGGTGGAGGTGCCCGGTGCGGATCCAGCCTGCGAGTGTGGTCCTCGGGTGTCAGCGATGTGTTAAGGAGGCTATTGAGTTAGAGGGCGGAGGCTAGGAGGAGATTAGGACGAAAATGGGGTGAGGTTTGAATACAAGCTCTGCGCTTGTGGATTTCGTTTTCACTTGCACGATGTCTATCAGAAAATGACAGAGTAAAATAGGGTCATAGATGAAGAGGTTTTATTCTTCCATGGTTGGCTGATAAGACGTACGTCGTTAGGATGAGACGGTGATATGGCGCTATTCGCTAAGATCCAGATATCCAAGATCTGATATACATTCCACCTAAGAAGTATATGTGAGATTACCTCCACCGTATTTACCTCAAATTATAGAGTGTACAATAGTGCCCTCTACGGTATATGTACACAATATTAGTAGTCTTTACACATCGGACCGAATGTTGAGTGGATGTATGGCTTCCACGTGGAATTAGGTGGGTGTCAGGTTGTCCACTGCATCCTCTTTCGTTTCCGATCATCTCCCAACGGATCTTCTTCGTCACGCTCTGCGGTTTCTGCAGGATTCAACAGCGAATGGACGTTGCTCGCCATGCTCGAGCGTCTCGTCTGAGGTGCGGAGTCGAGGAGTCGAGGCGGAAGTTTAGAGGCCCCGAAGGACCAATTGCTCTCCAGGCTCAGCGTCGAAGGGGTCGTATCGCTTGTGAGGGGAGGTGTAGTCTGTGAAAAATTCATCCGCGCACGTGGTGCTCCAAATTCGTACGACGCCAGTGTCTCACGGACTTGCTGGTCGGCAATACTTGGCGTATGACCAGGAGATGAAGGCCAGAGTGTGGATGATTGACCTGAAGCGAGGGGCGAAGCACCGTTGCCTCCAACTGCTCCTGGATCCCCATGGCCCGACCAACCGGGAGCTCTAATGTCGGCAGAGGTGTGGCGTCGTCCGATATTGGGGGCATGAGGCGGCGACGACACATGAGATAATGGATGTTGTGACGGTGGAGGTGGTGCGGGCGGATGCGCCATAGGCGCTACCGGTCGATGGTAATTAGGCGCAGGATTCGCTGTTCCAATTGACCCATACCGACGCGGCGAGCTGTTAAAGTGTGATGGTAATGGGGGCCTAAAGAAGCCCGGTCGAGGTGGGATCGCCTGGATGGATGGGCGACGCTCGTCAGAGATTCGGCGAGGAGACATGGGAGCCTCGAATGCCATGTTGGAGAAGTATGGCTGGCGTCCAGACAGTAGCGACTCATGCGGGTCATCGAAACTCCGAACCATGTCCAAATGCCGGCCGATGTCCTTTTGCATGGTGGTTACTACACGACATCAGCGTTACAGCCCCCAAACGTGAGCTCCTCAAGTTACCATCACGGCGCACGTGATTTTCTGACTCTGGGATCATGTTCGCCATGAATTGTGACATATCCTGGCTCCACTATACTTAGAATTAGTGCTGGCACACATTAATGGTCGATATACTACCTGTAGACATTTGACCAGACTATCGTTCAGCGCTTGGCATTTTGCGCTAAGAGCCGTGTTGCTCTCTTCGGTACGCATCAGTCTTGCATGCATTTCGTATAAACTATGCTCGACGGTGAGAAGCCGCATGTCTCCCATATCTGCTGGCATCGGCTCTGCAGGTGTACCTGGCTGCGAAATGCTGGGCTTATGAGGCGTGGGGAACGAATCCCGATGGATCAATGCATGTCTCGATGCTCGCCTTTTGATTTCGCGCAATCCTGCAAGATCCCCCCTCTTGAAGTTTCCGTTACCGTGCTTGAATTCCCAGAGTGTAGATTCTGGAGAGCCTGTATGAAACACGTCGCTGACTGAGGAGGCCGTCAGTAGTCACTTGGCAACGTGCGAACTCTCAGGGCAATAATGTAAATACCTTTGTGGAAGCCATACATGTTGAGTTGCCTTACGAAGGACGATATGTTAGTGTGCTTGAAGTATTGTCTACAAGGTATTATTAGTTGCTCGGCGCCGATTCAGGGTTGACTTACGCTAAAACTTTAGAGAAGTCAGTGGAGGGCGACATCACGAAACTCTCATTGTTGCTCGACCAAGATATAAGATGTTGTATATGTGGATCTTCCAGCATACTGCAAAGGAATCAGCGTCGAGGCATGTAATGGTCGATCATGGAGGACCAATGCCTACTTGTAGAGCTTATGTATGAAAGCTGTCTGGACGATCTTGGGCTGCTGCGAAGACGTTGCGGCGGCAGCGCTGACCCCGTTTGGAGCATGTCCGGTCGATGTAGGCGCCATATCTTGGCCATGCATATTGCTAGCACCTGCCGCATGGTCCGTCTCTGGACTGCCCTGCGCTGGAGGGCCCATCGAGCCGGGAGACGGGTCTGGAGACGGAGTCATATCCATCGGCTCTGCATGGCTCGATTCTATCGCCTTGGTAGTCCAAGGTAGAATTGGTATATTCCTATGCCCGCTACTTCTTTGCACCTCGCCTGCGAATGGACTTCGTGGTATGTTCATGTTGTGCGACGGTATGGAGGGGTTTGGTAGAGGAGGCCTGTAGTCGCCAGTGGGTGAGGGCAGGGTTGGCCCGTTAGGAGTGATTTCGGCCAATATTCATGAGTCTGCTTGGATATTAGCATGAATGCATCAGACCTGTTTCTCCGGCAGGCAAACTCATACATGGTAATTGTGACGGGCACATATAAAAGCAGCCTCCACCAATCCTCTAAGTCAGTACAGAGACTGAACCAAGCCCGGATATCCAAGAACCAAGAATACGTTCTTCGCGGTCGTCCAAACTTCCCAGGCGGCGCTCACTGCCGCATTAGGATAGCATGCGCATGTTCAACGAGGTAAGCACCTGGTGCAGATCGATCCAGTCACTTTGTTGAGTTTATATGCTTCTTTCCGTATTCCGAGGCGAGCTTCGGGGTGAGCGCAGGACTGCCACATGAGAGCGCGAAGGAATGGATGGGCCGGGTTCGACAAATAAGCGTGACAGGTGGATGTGTACGATGTGCTTTTAGAAGGGGTGGGAAAGACGCTCGGACGATTAGTGACAAGATCCCGTCCGTGTCGATAGTCAGGCCGTAAAGTAGATATGCAGATCAGGGGATGATGGGGCTACTTTAGCATTTCAGTCCGGCGATGATCAGCATGGAAGCAGGGAGGGGTGAAATAGCCGGCAGGAACACTCCAGTACTCCCAGTAGGCAGCGAGGAACCAGTAGCAAAGAGGGAAGAGGATGATGGGGGTGAGAACGCAACGATAGTGGTCAATAGTGGTGCAGCTTACGCAGATTGCGGAGAAGTGGTACTTCCAAGTGGAGGCTGTCGCTCATCCGGGGAAGCGAAGTTGGTGGCTTCTGGTCCGTTGTTGACTACTTCTAGCTTCTAGCACGAGCCCCCAAGTCCCAGTTGCTCTGCTAAGAAGCAGCCAGAGGGAAAGCAGACGCGGGTCAGCTTGGACCACCTGATCCTGGTCCTTCTCAGCCTTTCACTTGCGTACATGATTTGGCCATATTATCTGGCCTCGCCGCACTTCAGCCCGCGACAAGTATCTTCTTCTTTTTGGTAGTGCAAGGATCGGACATGGCTCGTCGACATCTTGGAGAGCGATCTTCCGGTGAGCATCTGGTGGCAGTTGGATGGCCCCACTCGTTGGGAATGGATCACTTTAGAATTTACCAACTGCGTGGCATTATTGCCGCTGGTATATACATCTACACGGTAACAAGTGAACAAGGAATCGGATTGATTGTTGCGGCTGGATTCAACATGATACACGGCTGCAACTTCCTCGAGGCCTCGACCCATGTCCTCCTCCCTTGTTCCCTCGTGGCTTTTAAGCGGGTCATCACTCATCAAGGCTGATCCTTTGAGCCCCTACAGGGCTTGGATATTGTATCTTCTCTGGGTTTCGAAGGTGCTGTACCACTTCCTCAATAGTCCTAGACAGGCAGTCATGATCCTGTGGTTGCATCAAGGTTGCACGAAGTATCTGGAAGCCGTACTTTCTACAAGCCATTGTTACTAGACCCTCTTCGGCCGAGCTTCACTTTCTTTTCTTTCTAGTGTCGAGCCTCGCGTTCTTCGAGAATTTTGATGTACCACGGATCATTTATCTGGGCCTTAAGACTCGACCCGAACTTCCCCTGGCCAAGGGCACGCGCTGGGCTTTAACATCATCGCCGATGAGTACATTCAGCCACACTTGTATCCGAGAATGGTGCGAAGTACGGATAGGAGTAATGACGACGTCCCATTACTTTATTGAACTTGTGGGATGTGTGAGCCTCTCAATTGGCCGCTTGGGTAGAAGCCTGAGCCTTACTCACACCCCATCAGATCGGTAGGTGACACTATTAGTGGAGCCATTGCACACTTGTTGCCTCATGCCCCATTCATCAACTGTGCGGAATATGCCTACTGTACATGTTAGTAGACACGAGTAAAGTCGATCCATCTGTAGAAAGTAACCTCTTGACAGCTAGTAGGGGTGTTCAGGAGATCCTTTCCAACCCGGTGTTGACCCCGAAGTAACAGGCCCTCGGGCTTTCAAGTTTCAACACGGACCATGTGGGGTCATTCACCCATGAAAAGCAGTAAATGTTTCGACAAATTCCCGCTGTTAGGCCACTGGCGCTTGTCGCACACGATTAGTCACTTTCAAGATGGTCGAGAAGGTCTATGTAACCTACAATCAGGTATGTTTGTCCGACTTTCCATGTTTCCGTGACCGCGACAGCCCTGGATACTCACGTAATGAATGCGCCAGGTCCACAAGCTCTGTCAAGCCTCCGCAGACCACATACTCAATGAGTTCAAGCCCAACCTGATGATCGCTATTGGCGGTGGCGGCTATGTACCAGCTCGCATCCTACGGTAGCTTCCACGTTATTGCTATGCCTTCGCGCTCGAACCCTTGACTCTTACTGATGTCCCCAGATCTTTCATCAAACGCCCCGGGTCCGCCAACATCCCTATTCAAGCCATCGGGCTCTCCCTCTACGAGAACCTCGGCAAGGATGGGCCAGTGGAGGAGCCAGGCACAAAAGTCACGAGAACGCAATGGCTCGACCTTTCCTCGCTCGAAATGGCGAACCTGGTCGGCAAGAACATCTTGATTGTTGATGAGGTGGACGACACTAGGACGACTCTAGAATATGCTGTTCGCGAATTGGAAAAGGACGTTGAGAAGGCGCGGCAGAGGCTGGGAAGAGAAGGGGACCAGACGAGATTCAGCATCTTCGTACTACATGTGGGAGCTCATATCGTTCGCAATCCGGGATGTCGACGCTCTGACGAACACCCTACAGAACAAGGACAAACCCAAGAAAGGGCATCTGCCACAAGATATGATGGCCGAGGGGCGATATTTGGCTGCGAGATCAGTGCCAGACGTTTGGATTTGTTATCCATGGGAAGCTACGTACGTACTTCAAGGCCCGACAGGGCCAAGCACCTTTATCTTCTTGACTAACAACTGGACGCAGAGACATTGATGAACATGACAAGCTTGCTGTTTCGTAGCGCGGCATTTGAGCGGGGCTATGCAAGACCGTGCGGCACGTCATGAATTCCTAGCATGCATTATCGAGGTGATTTGGCCTAAAGGAGTCTGATGCACTGGGGGAGAAGGGATCAGAAATAAGTATGTCCGGCTGCACGCAATACGTTTACCTTGGAGAAGGTATAACACTACCACCTCAGACTGTCGCTCCATGTGCCGCCAGATAACTTCTTCACAAAACCACTTGGACTTCTGACAGACCACTGACCCGCAATAGGTATCCCGTGCCTCTGGAATGGTACAAGCGGAGTTATGTCCGAGCCTCGCACTGGAGACCTAGAGTCACCATTGGGCTTTGGCCGATCCATAGAGCCACAGTGCTGGTCGAACGAATAAGGCAGAGTCTAATCCATCTGATTGATAGGCATCTCTCATATCACAATGCTCAAGGACTGAGATGGGTATCTAGGATACTTTCTCTTTGGGAACTCGCTGAACGTTACAGAGCCAAATAACGTTATCCGGAGTCACCCCACAAGGCAATAATTTCCTCTTCTCTCTTTCTCCATCATTGGCAAGAGGTCTTCCTTGATTGGTATCATCAATGACTCGGGGAACGGCAACAGCTCGTCGCCCATCTACTTCTAATGGCGCTGAACCCAGCAAGCTGCAATGTTAGTGTTCCTCTACATGAATATAAAGAAGTGCCGTATGGGGCAAGCACTTTCTTTTACAAGGAGAAGGACCGTCGATGGAGAAGCTGGCTGTGAGGACTACTAATGAAGACAACTGACTTATAATTAACTCTGTGGTATCCCCTTTAACGTACGTCAGAGGACACCAGCGGTCGCACCTTCTCTATAGAATCCCACGGGCAACAGCGGGATGACTGACACCATTGGCTGTTTACGTACGCCTTGCAAACGCCATCATTGTTCCAGTTTCAAAATTCACCCCACGTTGGATTAGAGAGCTATCGCTATATTAGATTTACTTATTCAATTCACATCCTCAGCACTGATAGAGAACACGGCGATGGAACTGCAACCAGATGCCGAAACATTCGGTCCAAGAAGCATCAGGTCCTTACGGAATCCGCCGCCAGATCGACTATCGCGGCGGTCAACTAGTCCTCAAGCTGTGACGCCCCTCGGTGGACAGGAATCAGGGAGTCAGGATGGTTGGATTCATCGGCCGTCTCCGTTCACGACAACGAACGCTCAGCAGCCACCAACCTATCCTGTCAGCGCATACCGTCAAGGCCTGCCAGATCTTGCAACCCAGAGACTGCCCGTTGTACACCCAACAAGCTACCTTCGCACGAGGCTAGACCACACCATCGCCGCAGACGGCCAAGGAAGTCGAAGTCTAAGGGGTCCAGTGAACACAAGCGAACGCAGGGATGACGGCGTACCACTGGGATCGAGCAATCGAGGCTACGCCGATAGCAGCGCAACTGCTCAGCATCATGCTAGGCGAAGCCAAGAAACTCGAAGCGTAAGGATTTCCGTGAACCCAGTCGAAGTTCGCGGAAGACGCAGTCGACCCAGATCGAGCCATCGAGCTCATGCCGACAACAGAGCAGCTACTCAACGTCAAGCTAATCGAACTCATCCATATGCAGGAGCAAATATCTCTCGACCTGCCACCCGAGGAACCCGTCGCGGATGGGGACCTCGCATACCCCGAACCTATCAAGTGCTCGTTAGAGAGGGGAGAATGAATGAGATGGCACATATAATCGGCAGCGACGGAGAAGGCGGTCATGTTCTATCTGTAGGGGTTTCGCGGAGAGAGGGTTGGGTAATCTCTTCCGTCACCCTTCAGATCCGTGGGTCCCGGGTGATCCGTGTGAGATTGGTGTATTACAGAACGGTGCATAGTTGGCGCGATCGTATGGAAACTGTTTTTACAGCAGAGGGAGGCGAAGAGGAGGTCAGGGGGGGTAGAGCGTAGGCTAGGTGCATTGTAGCGCTTGTTATCCCTTCTGCAGTGACATGGCAATGGTCTTCACTATAGTCCTTTTGAAACAACTGGAAGCCCCCACTACTCCTCTCCATCAGAGGTACTACTAAGCCTTTGCATGTTTGACATCGTTCAGGGATACCCGTGTGGCCGAATGTCTCGAGCCCACAATTGTTTATGCAGGAAGGATGGTTGCCCTCATGCATTGTATTCGGCTTCTCAAGGGTTGTCAAATCATCGCAGAATAGGCTCGATCACTATTTTAAATATCCAATGCTCAAACAATCTGCCTGTTTAGCTTTGGGCCTTCCCTCGCGGAACAACTCATCGTCAGCTCGTCAAAATGGTTAAGATACGACAGGACTCCCGTAACGTACTATCATCTGTTCATTGGAACAGAACGGGCCATGGTTGCTCATAATGTAACTTAGGGCTACCTCGGGGTCGGAGCATTTGGTTGCGTTCCAGGTTGACTAATATACTTCTTGGAAAAAACTTTCGAACACGCTCAAATTCGATTTTTGAAAATCACTTATCAACGCAATGTGCAATTATGTCAATTGACGCGTTATTCGAATTGTCTAACTGCTGCGCATCAATTAGTGCTCAATAGTTATAATAAGAAGAGATAATTAATTTTCAATAAGTTAACATTCTCTTAAAGACATTTACGAGCACAATATTATCTTGCATGTCAATATTAAAGACTTGCTTGTTTGTGTTTAAAAAAAGAAACTTATATTTATATTTATTGTAAAACAATTGTTTGACAAGATAGCTTACTATTTAGAACTATTAAGAAATTAACTTACGCAAACAAATGTAATAAACATTATTAACAAACTAATTGTTAAAATTAATCGCAATTGTAAAAAAATAGAGAAAAATATTACAATTATACGCAAAATTATAACAAATTTCTCTTTATTTGTCTTCTTTAGACTGATCGTTGGGTCGGGTTATGATATTATCCCTCTAGCTCGACCCGACGCCAAGATCGAGTCGCGACGATTTTTTGGAATCGAATCGCTCAAAGTAGTTTAGCGCGCTTCGCGCTAAACTACTTATAATAATCGACTAAACTACTTTAAGCGATTCGATTCTTCGAAATTTTTTGGACCCAAGTCTTGGCATTTGCACGTGACATTTCCGGGTCAACGCGGCCAGTCTAGTCTTCTTGTTCTTCTTTATATACTTTAAAAACAATTTTTAGAGTTAATTATTCATAATCTTCTTTAAGAACGTCTCGAGAGCGTTTACAATTATTAAATCGAAATTAATTATTAATAAGAACGTAAAAATTGTTGTATATCTAAATAACAATAAACAAAAACAAGTATTGCAAAAGATATTTTTTCAAAATATAGTTAAGAATATTAACGCGCGTATTATGTAATTCGAGACAACAATTAAAGATATTAAAGTAATAAAAAAGTTCTTTAGTAAAGATATCGCAATTTATACAATTAATAAAAAGAAAATTATTAAGTTAAGAATTAATAATATAAAAATTATTATATTAGAAACAAAAGCAAAAGCGATTATTTTAACATACGCGATAATAGTTAACAAAGTAAAAATTGAAAAATAAAATCTTAAGAACGCGAAATTGCACGCAACAATTATCTAGAAGATACAAAATTAAAATATAAACATAAAAAAGCTTAGAGATATAAAGATAGTATAAATTGATTAAAGACAATAACAACTTGTTTAAGATTAAAAATACGCATTTATAATTGTAAAGATTTTAATATTAAAAATAACTAATATTATTTTTAATTTTAATTTAATAATAAATAAACAAATTAAGTTAATATTGATATATAACAAAGTATGCAAAATTATACAATACTTTAAATATTATTATTATAAGCATATTATAATTTAATGTACAAAAGAGAAGAGATACAATTATTGTATCAAATCTTATATTATTGACTTTAAAATTTACTTAACAAACTTTAAATTTAAATATTGCTTGTATAAAGGAGATTATAAATTATAATAAAAGAATTGCTTAAAAAAGTAAAAAGAAATACAACAAATAATTATCAAAAAAAGAACATATTATATTGATTTTTAATTAAGAAGATAATAACAATTAAGAATAAATTCTACTTTAGCAAAAAAAAGAACTTCGATTATTTAAGATTACAATTAATAATTCTAGATAAATTAAAAATTATAAACAAAGAATATACAAAAGAATAAAGCAACAAGAAATTAAGAAAAGAAGTTATTTTTAAAAAAATAATAATATTAAATTTATCGCAAATATTAATAAGTTGAACACAAAGTTTTTATTTATATTATTTGCAAAATCAAATAAAGAAAGAGAAAAAATTCTATATAAAGAATTGAACAAAGAGAACTTCTACTTAGAAATTAACAAAATATTAATACAATAACTCGCTCTAGTTAGCAATTATATTAGAAAATTTTACTTTATTAATATTACAATACAACGTTAACAAGTTTAGATTAAAGATTATAATATTACTATTTAAGAATAAAGATATTACAAATTTTGATATACTAGTTATTCAAAAATTATAAAGAAATCTTTATCAATTTATTACGAACAACAAGTTAAATTAGCACTTTAAGTTATATTATATAAACAATAAGAATACTAAAGTATATTTCTTTGTTAACAAACGTATAGTGTTTGTCTTATATATAATAACGCAAAAATTTAAGAATCTTTGTTCTCTTACTTTAAGATTAGCAAAAAAAAAACAATTAATATATACAATATTTATAGCTTGTGCAAAAACAATAAAAACAAAAGCAATCTATTACTTTTATACGCAACGTTAGCGAAAAAAATTAATAACAAATATATTGTAACAAGAAACTTTAATCTTTATTATTTTATGTAAAACAACAACAAAGTAAGAGCTAATATAAATACTTAAAAATTAATAATTATAATAAAAAAGTTTAAACTAAAGAGAATATTATCAAAAGATACAATTATCTAAAAATAAGAAAGTAAACAAAGTACTATTAATCTTATTTTTATTACTTAACTTCTATGTAAAAGCTTTATCAAATACAATATTGCAAAAAATTTAAATAATTACTTAAATTATTATTTTATATATATAATATTTAATTTATATACAATAATTGCAAAGTTTATAGAGAGAAGAAATTAAAACAAGACAAACATAAAGACTTTACAAAAGATTCTAAACAAAGAAATTATTAAGAAGCTAATACTTATATTACTTAATAACGTCTTTAACAGTTTTAAAAACAAACTAAATATATAAGTAAACGATCTAGCAAGAGCAATTAAAACAATTATTAAGAAATTTATATTATTTGTTAAAATTTGTTTTAAATTTAAAGCAAACTTTACAAAAGAATGCAAAGAGATTTCTTGTAAAATTAAAAGATATTGTCGTATATAATAGCGCAACAAAAGCGATAAAAACTAGAAAAAATATATTATAATTAGAAATTATCTTAAAAAGATAATACAAAAGATTATAAAAACTTAATTTAAAAAAAAATTAAAGAAGAATTATAAATTAATTTTTAGAATATAAAGTAAATGCAAATAAGTATACTTAAGAATGTTGCAAGAAGTTTAGGTTTTATTACTATATAATTATTTATTATTATTATCGACAATTAATCTTAATAAAAAAGCAAGTATTTTTTTAAAAATATTCTTTTTGTTACTTTTACAAGTAAACTTGTTAGATATAACAAATAATTAATATAATTAAGATTTAACAATAGATAAAATTACGCAATATAAAACAATAAGCGTTATAGCATTAACAATCTCGAACAAAATCTTAAACAACAACAAAATTACTAACAAAATACTAAAACAAATCGATATTATTATAGTATTATATTTACATTATATATACAATGTTTACTTAAAAAAAATTATTGTTTAAAATATTTTTGCAATATAATTATTATAATTTTACGCAAATTAAACAAAAGCAATTATTTTTACAATTATATTTTATTGTTCTATAATATTTCTTAATACTCTAAGCAAGATATTCGAATTTATATTAACTAAAAAAGTTAATTACTTAACAAAAACGTACGAACTATTATTGCGTACTTATATAAGAGCAAAACAATTTATTTCGACAAAATATATATTATAATATTTAACAAAGAGAATATATATAATATAAAACAAGAATAAGATAGTTATAACTTTATTGTTAAATGTATTAGAAGTATTTGACAACATATTATGTTTAAAATTATTGCATAATTTGCGAAGCAAATAAACAAATAAATATATAATACAATAAATCGAAAACTTTTTAAGCAATCGAATTACTATTTTTAAGATTAAGAAATTTGTTACGCTAGTACTTTCGTAAGAAATATTAAAGAGAGTTATGTTATTAAAGAGATTTGTAAACGTTTTCAAACAATGCAAGCAATCACTTAATAACAAGAGATTGCAACTTAGTAATCGTAATAATAAGTCAAAACTTAAGATAAATTAAATACAATTTATAAGAAAGTCATGTTCGAGAATCTATATATACTAAAGAGATTCTTCTTTGTTTGTCATATTCGTTATCGAATATGTCGAGCATTATTCGCTCAATTCGTTGTTAAGTATATCGAGCATTGTTCGCTTAGTTCGCTATCGAATATGTCGAACATTGTTCGTTTAACTTGTTGTCAAACATGTCGAACATTGCTCATTTGTCAAGTTGTCGAACTTGTAAATAGTTGTGCTTCGTATTACACGTTGCGTCGTAAACTATATATCACATTGTTTCGAACTAAATTCGTAACACTATTTCTTTTTTTCAAGATTTTCGTTTCGAAAGTTATCGTCTCTTTTATTATATCTTTTTAACAACAAAGTTGTCTTCGTATCGCATTCGAAATCGAACGTTACGATGTATTAATAAATATTGTTTGCGAACGTTGCTCTCTTTCTAATTGTCTCTATATTGTTATGAAAGATTCGTCGTCTTGTTTAAAGTGTTCGAAATGTGTTTGTGCGAACAAATTGTACGTAAACATGTCTTGATCTTTTTTTAATCACAATAGAGAAGATCTTTTTGTCAAAATCGTCGAAGATGAAGCTTTGCTAGCAATCGTTATAATTTGATTGCTACGAAATAAGAAGATTCTAAAGAAGATTGATGCAAAGACAAAACGAAAGACACAATGTTTGTTGTTAAAAATAAAAGAGTCGAATGTTTCGAAGTCTTTTAATTGTTTTGTTGCAAATGTTTTCGTCGAGTCGTTTCTCGCCTTCTAGTTATCTCTCGCTATGCTAGACAATTTTTCGAACGTCGATGGAATAACTAGATAAAATCATAGCAATCATCAAGATTCTTCTTTAATTTTCACGTATTCTTTGAGATAAAATATTCTTTTCATTTGATAACATAATTTTGACCTTGTTGCTTTAAAATTTTCTTCACTTCGTATTTACTTTCTTCTTGAGCTTTGTAATGAAATGTTTTCTATATAGATGTACTAGAGTTTGCTAATTTCAACAATGAAATATAAAATACTAGAAATACTTTGACGTTCTTAAGTAAGTCGAGTTCGTAATTGATTGATCTCTTAATTGTCTTAATGAAAAATGACTTAATTTTAACATGATTTAATTTCTTGCTTTTCTTCTTTGTCTTAAGATTTTTTGTTAAAAGATAAATCTTATTTTTCTTTTTTAATTAAGATGCTAATTTTCGTTTTTTATTCTAATACTTGATTAATTTTTTTTGCATAAAAGAGATGTTATCTTGTATTCTTTTTAACATAGCTATTCTTTTAATAATTAACTACGCAAATAAATGTCTTCGTTCGTTCTCGAAGAAATTCGATTCTTTGTCGTAATTTGCGAAGAATAAGATTATTTTCGTAGTATTTAAGATTTTTGCATTTAACGCTAATTAAGTTATAAATAATAGTAATACTTAATTGTTTTAAGTATTGTTAACATAATGTCGCAAATATTGTTTAAGACCTTAGTTCGTTCTTTTCATCTAATTATTTGTAATCAAATGATAGACAATGAACATGCGAAGCCTTGTATCTAACATTAATATAAGTATTTTTAAATAGTTAGACGTGAAGAGCTTGTCTTTGTCACTAGTTAGTTTCTTAGATATATTGTGATATCGTATTAGTCGATTTAATACAATGTATCTTAATTGTTTTACTATAAATTTCTCTATGCATGCGATAATATACGAATACTTAATAAGTTTGTTAATCATTATTAGTATTAAATTATATTTGTTTTCAATTACTAGATTCGTTAATTTAAGCAACTTAATAATAAAGTTTATCGTAACTTCGTTTCATAATAACTTATATAATTTCTAATATTAAATTTTATTATAGCTCGCATATGTATTATGTTTGTTTTGCTAATAACTAAGATATCGTTTAATATATATCTTGATAATTTGTTTTATCTAAGAAAATTAATAATATTAACGTAAAAGCTAAAGAATTTTAGTTATTCTCGAATGCTTTTGCAATAATTTATCATAATGTTTCTTTATACATTCGTCGATTTTGTCAATAAATATTTGAATTTTTTCTTTCTTTACGAGAAATTCTTTCTTATTATCTTTAAATATTCGTAGAGTAGCATTCAATTCGTATTTGTTTGCTAATAATGATTCGTCTTTGTTGATCTTAAGTATGTTGTAATTAAACGATTTCTTCGTTTTTATATAATTACTTCTTTTACTAAGTGCATCTACTTTATCGTTATCTTTGCTTAATGTATATTGTATTTTAAACTTATATTGTTTAAATCGTTCTAATTATCGCATTTGCCTTCTATTAAGCTACTTAATAGTAGTAAAATATAAAAGATTCTTGTGATTTGTAAGAATTGTAAGTTTTGATAATTCTTCGATGTATACTCTTTATAACTTTAGAAATACTACAATAGCAAGTAATTTTTTGTCGTAAATATTATAATTTTGTTTGATTAACAAGAGTTTTCTTAAAAGATATATTATTAAGTGTTATATATTTTTATGCTCTTAACTAAAGTATGCATCGATAACTAAATTTAATGCGACAATTTTAATTCTACTTAATAATCGTAACTCGTATATCTTTAGTATTGATTTCTTTAAACATTTTAATTTATGATCTTGAAATAATTTTTTTTTGTTAATTTTCATATTTATAACGTCTTCTTTTTCGTAAAATTCGTTAATAATATTGCGTTAACGAAGTAATTCTTGATAAATTTCTTGTTGTAATTTATAAAATCTAGAAAAGATTAAACTTTCTTAACGTTAATAAATAATTTTTATTCTATAATTGCTCGTAGCTTTTTAAGATTTATGCGTACTTTATGTCGTTTAACGACAAATTCAAGAAAGTCAATTTCTTCTTAATGAAACTCGCATTTCTTTAATTTAAAACGTAGATTTCTTTTATTTAGACATTTTAATACTTTGAAAACATGCTTTATATGTTCTTTCAAAATACTTAAATAAATTATGATGTCGTTTAAATATATTATGACAAATTGATTCAAATATTGTCGTAATACATTATTAATTATTTCTTAATACATTGCTAAGACGTTCGTAAGTTCGAATGACATTATTGTATATTCGTATAATTTATATTGTATACAAAAAGTTGTTTTTTACTTTTTTCTTTTTCTTATTTTTATTCTAATTTAATTATACGCTTCTTGTAAGTTCAATTTAATAAAATACTTTGCTTCGAATAATCAATTTTAAAGTTCGCTAATGTTAAATAATAAATATTGATTTTTTATTGTAATATTGTTTAACTTTTAATAATTGACACATAAATGAAGAATTTCGTTCTTTTTAGATACAAAGAAAATTAAGTATTCTATTTATAATTGAAATTTTTTAATAAATTCTTTTTTTTCGTTTTTTGTCAAGTATTCGCGAAGTGTTTTTAACTTTTTTTCGAATAAAACATATATAAGTTTAAACGTAAATTGCTTGTTTAGTTCAAGTTTAATCTTGTAATTTTACGATTAATGTTTAGATAAAATCTTAGTTGTTTTCTCTTTTTAGAACAAATGCTCTCAATTGTTGTATATTCGTGATACGTACTTTAGCGATTCTCTCGTTGTATCAAATAGTTTAAAGCTCTTAGAAAATTCGCAATTTTTTTCATTTATTTTAACTTTGTAATCTAGCTAATCTTTGTCGATGTTTATTAAGTCGAATTTTATTAAATCGTTTTTTTGCGAAAATGCAAATTCGTTATTTGCGATCGAATTTCGACTTAATCTTTTATTTATTATTGAACGCTATCGATGCGTAAATTAAATGTGTATTGCGTAATCACATCGCGCGAATCTAAGTACTTGTGTATTTTAGTTAACTTTTAAATTGTGCTACTTTAATCAAGACATTTCTAAAACGATATTATAAATAATTATTTCCACTATATTAAAGATTAGTTTCTCGTGATGTTGTTAAATAGCTATTGATAATAATTTTGTTTCTTTGTTCACTTTTTCATTTCTTGCAAGTAATAAGTTTTTATCTACAATTACTAAATTGTAAGCGTTAAGCTTTTTTCGAATAAAATATTCTTTTCTCTTTACAAAAGCTCTAGTTATAAAATTACTTATCGCATTAAAATCGATCATTGCTATAAGTTAACGATCGTTAATCTTAATTAACGTGATAAAATATCGTGCGTGCGCTATTAAGTTTAGTTGCTACTATTGGGCTAATATATTGCATTTCTTTGATATGCTCTTTATTAAAAAATTTGAACTTTTTCTTGCTTTTGTGCTATAACTTCTACTTCAAACGTCTATTTACGTTAAGCTTTCTTTTGTTGCTAGATTGCTAACTTTGACTTTCTAGAAAATTAATTAATTTCGTTCTTTTCTTCTAGATAAGTTTAGCATAAATTATTATAACAAATTGTTTAATTAAGATTTGCGTATAAGTCGTTTACTTTTCTAATAATAGCATCTTTACGCTTAAGTGTTAACATTCGTATATTTGCCTTAATAAAATTCAATTGTTTTATAATAATGTCAAGTATGTTCTTTTTTGTAGTAACATTGCTTTCTAGTTTCTTCTCGCATTTGTTTACGTTCTTCGATAAATTAACTAAAGTCTCGAAATGATTTGTGATGTCTTTTATGCATTCGTAAAAGTTTTTCTAGTTGTACCTTTTATTCGAGTTAATAATTAAATTGTAAGATTTAACAATCTCTTAAAGTGTTTGATTAATTTCTTGCGTAAATGCGAATGTCTTGCCTAATAATATTTTATCTAGAACTTTCTATAATTTGATTTAAGTTTTTCATCAAATAGTAATTGTCGTTTAATTTAGTTTTGAAGATGTTCGCCTCTATGTTAATTTGCTTTCTAATGTCGTTTTAGCTATCAAGTATTTCTCTTAACATAACATTGATTTGTCGACGATTTATTAAGTTTTATGATTAATAATCTTTTGCGAAGTGACTTAATTTGTCATATAAATAACACGTTTTTTAGAATTTGTTATTTTGCTTTTCTTTAAAGTTCTTCTCTTTGCGTCATTAAGTAAAATTCAATTTTATAAATGTAGATTTACGATAGTTTAAATTATTGTATTTCTAATTAGAACGAAATTCTTTCTAATGATATCTGATCGTTAATTCAAAAAAGATTCTCGCCCTTTTGTGAAGTTAATTATATCGTTTTTTCATAGTTCTTTCATATAGTTTGTCGTCGAAATCGATAACTACTTCAATAAGATCAAATATGTCGCTAATAAATTTGTTATTACGCATAATTTCGTTCTTAAGATTGTTCTTAAAATCTCGTCGAAACATTATTATGAGTTCGACATCGTCTCATTCGATAAAATTGACATACTCTTGAAATTTTGCTACGTAGTTTGCTACAAAAATTCGTTAAATTAGATGCTAAATCACTTTTTTTGCAATTTGTTTCTTGTTAAATGTTTTAAAGATTCTTCGAAGCTCTCTTTTAAAATTGTTGAAATTTGTGAACATCGCACGAGAATTTTCGTCATAATTTTTCAAATATTTGCGTAAATTCGACTTAAGTTAATGCTAAACTCTTTCTTTAAGAAATGTAAATACAAAAATCGTCTTTTTGTTCGTTAGAACAAGATAAAAGATAAAATAAATATTTATTTGCATAAGTTAGTTCTTCAAGTTAATTCGATCTTTATAATAGACGTTAGACTTGTTAATTCTTATCTTGTCGTCTTTATTAACAACGAATCGACGTAATGCTATTGAGCTAATGCTTGAAATAGAAGCGCGTTAATCTAATATAGACATTCTTAAAGTGTTCAAAGTGTTACGCTAGTACTTTCGTAAAAAAAATTAAAAAAAGTTATGCTATTAAAGAGATTTGTAAACGTCTTTAGACAATGCAAGCAATCACTTAATAACAAGAAATTGCAACTTAATAGTTGTAACAATAAGTTAAAACTTAAAATAAATTAAATACGATTCATAAAAAAGTCGTATTAAAAAATCTATATATATTAAAAAGATTCTTTCTTGTTCGTTATATTCGTTGTCGAGTATGTCGAACATTGTTCGTTCAATTTGTTGTCAAATATGTCGAACATTATTCGCTTAATTCGTTGTTAAACATGTCGAATATTGCTTATCTATTAAATCGTCAAATTTATAGATAGTTGTGCTTCGTGCTATACGTTGCGTCGTAGACTATATATCACATTGTTTCGAACTAGATTCGTAACACTTCTCTATCGCGATATATTTGCGTTTTTCGACATTTATAAATGTGTTAAAAATTGAACTCTTTATTATTAAGATTTCTTTATATTTAATAACTAACTTTGTTTTTATTTGTTGCAAATAAGCTTTTTATTTAAGTTTTAAATCAAGTTAAACTTCTAAAACTCTAATATTAAACTTGACGATTATCTTGTATTTTATTAGTGTTATGTTAACGCTTATTTTAAATCTCTTTAAAGTGCGTAAAAAATAAATTAATTTATGTTTCTTTTTTGCGAATTTGAAGCTATAAGTGCGTATTTACTACTTATATTAATTGTATATTTAAGTTAATATTTTGCAATTGCATTTAATTAACTCTTTATACGTTAATATATTAACGTTGTTTACAAAGTTCGTAACGCTAACTTGCAATCTAATGTTGTTGCATTGTTTCAAAAGATTTACGTTATAAAATAAGTATAATATTAAGAATAAATTTTTTTTTGCGATATATCGACGTTTGTTTCTCGCTTCTTTATTGTATAGCTCTTGATAATCAATATAATGCGTTAATTTTTTAGAAAATTCTTTATTTAATTAAGTAAACAAGTTAAGACTCTTCTTTTTCTTATATTATAAAGTAATCTAATATGCTATATATTATCGAATACATTAGACACATCTAGATTTAGAAAAGATTTTTTTTTAATTACTTTATATTGTGTGCATCTTTTTAGTAATTAATTGTAATATCGTATCAATTAAATGTTGTTTTCTAACTTTTATTTGTGTATTAAATAGAATATTATATGCTTTTACGACGTAGCAAAGACGCTATAATATTATTGACTTTAACATCTTATTTAATGTGTCGAGCAATGTTATAGATTTAAAAGACGACAACTTTAAATAATTTTTCTTTCTTAATTTTCGCAATATTATTGTAATTGTTTTTTTGAAATAAAACAATTGCATTTCTTTCTTAATGTATTTGTTAAACAAGAATTTTATTTACTTCGAAACAACGCAAACTAGCTATCTTAGCGTTCGATTAATTATTTTGTTAATTTTGAATGTCTTGTTTGAAGTTGCTTTATATGCTATTTTTATTATCTTGCGCTTCGACACAATCTTGTCGTTCTCTATTAAAAACAAATAAGAGAATTTCTCTATATTGTTGATCAAGATCGTAAGTAAAAAAGAAAAGTAAGCTTAAAATATTGCTTCGATTTTGTCTTTCGCAATTGTTGTTATTCTTGTGTTTGTTCTTAATAATAAAATTGTAAACTCGATAAATATATTTATTATTGCATTTTTAATTTATTTCGCTATTTCGAACAAACTCTTTGTAGTGCTCTTCGAAATCTACATTTAATTGCGAAATTTGTCTCTTTTATATCTCTTAAGAATCTTGTCTTTTTTATCGCATACTCGAACGTACGTTTTTTAGTTACAAGAAATACAATATTAATGTTGTAGTTTCTTGATTTTCTTAATTACGTTAATGCATTTTTGCGTTTATTTAGATTTAACTCTTTCGTACAATTTTGCTTACAAAATAAAGTCTTCGATAATCTTCTTCAAAATTTCTAGTAGCGCAATTGTGTATTTGTTGATGCTCTTTCGTTCTATTGTAGCGTCTAATAATAATTCGAGTAATAGTCTCTTTAATATATTGTTAAATTTCTTTGTATTTATAACTTTCTAGTTTTGTTTAAGACGACGTATAAACTTTGTTTGCGTTCTAAGATTTAACATTGTTTTAATTAACAAATAATTTGACAAGCTTTTTATCTTCTTGTTTATGTCGCAATATATTAATCGATTTGTTGTTTCTCTTGTAACAAACAACAAATTAATCGTAATTCGTGTTTTTTAATAATTTCTCGTTATAATATCGCGTAAAAGCGTTAACATAATATCGATAAAACACATTATATTTAGCAAATTGTGGAACAATAAATATTGTTTAAAATATAAGAGACTTTTTTATAAAAGATAATGCAAATTAAAGTCTTTTATTATAACGTTTTTGTCTTACATACGTAATGTTTGCTTTATTGCGTTAAGATTATCTTTATTAATTATATTATTATAATTATCGAGAGATGAGTTGTAAACGTTATAAACGTTAATAAGATATTGTTCGATAATATTGTTTTTAAGACATAGTTGCATTGTTATTGTTTTTATGTTTTCGAAGTATTATATGCTATGTTAGTTATTGTCGTCGATGCGTTTATTAATATAAAAGCATATATATTTGTTATTATTTACGAGCGTAAAGTTTGCGCATCTTAAGCTGTATATTCTTGTTTCAACATAATATTGTTACGACTCTCATATTACTAATATATTGTATTTTTTTATTCTTTGTTTGAAACAACGTTATTATTATCTTGTTTCTTGACTTATAAATATTGTACTATAATATTTGAAGCTTATTTCGTATTTTTATTATAATTTCTCTTTTATATTTGTCTTCGTATATATTAAATTCTTTATTTCTTACGTGAAAAATATGCTTTATAGCGACAACAATACTATCTTGTTATTAATTTGCTCTATTAGAGTAAATTAACTCTTTATTGACTTGTCGAAGCGCTTTTTCTTAATTAATTGTTAAATAACGTTTTTTCGTTATTATAAGAATGTTTTGCATACAACTTGTTTGTATTGAGCGATTTATTGTTACTTCTATTGTCTTTCGCTTTATTCTCTTATTCGTAACTTAAACAAACAAGATTATATTTCTTAAAGTTATTAAAATTAAGATTGTCGCTTTGCTTGCTTTAATCGTCTTAATAACGTAATATAAAGACTTTATCTTTATTGTCTTCTTAATTCTTATTTTCTCTCTTTATTTTTTAGAACATTTAAGATCGAATATCTTGTAAGCTCTCTTACAAACGTCACATTTTTACTTGAAGACATTTTTTTAATAAAAATATTGATCGAAACGATAATTTTGTGCGCAATGTGGGCATCGCTATTTATTCTTGCATTTATATATAAAATATTTATACTCTTAACATTTTATGCATTGTTTTGTTTTATATTTTTTGTTATAATATTTTGCAATCTTTATGTTCGACTTGTTTTGTACGCTTTTGACGCATAATTGTTGTTGTTAACATGTTTTTGACTTAAAGATTGTTCGATTTTAATATTGTCTTGTTACTTTTGTTGCTTACTTAAAAGACAATTATTTCTTTAAAGCATTTTATTTCTTGTATATTCTTTCGCGTTATTAGTGTCTTAACAATATCGAAATTGCGCATTAATGTTATTATCTTCGCAACGCTTATTTTGTAAACTTTTTTTATTTTTGTTTCTCTTTAATTTGTGTTATTAACTTTATCTTTCTAATTAATTGTCGCATTAAGAACATCTATTCAATACTCTCTTAAATTCTTATTTGCTTTGTCGATAATAAGTTTTTTGTTATTGTCGCTTATATATTTATTGATTGCATGTTTTTTCTTATCTTTTCGACTTTTTTTATTCGATTAATTGTTTTCTCTAGTCTCTTTATGTTACGAGTCGCGTGCTAATAGATATTATTTGTCGCATATTGCTCTTTATAAGATAATTAAAAAGAGAAAATCTATTAACAAAATTAAGATAATTAAGATAACTTAATTCTTGAATATCTTGAATTTAAACTAAGATAATTAAGATAATTAAGATTTTAAACATTTTAAACATCTTAAACTCTTAAATAATAAAAAGATATATAGCTTTTAAACACGACTTTCTTATAAATTGTATTTAACTTATCTTAAGTCTTTATTTATTATTACTCTAATTTATTAAATTATTTATAAAAATTTATTAAATATAAGATTGTTTATAGTTGCAACTCTTGTTATCAAGTAATTACTTACATTGTTTAAAGATATCTACAAATTTCTTTAATAACATAAGATTTTCTAATATTTTTTGCGAAAGTATTAACGTAATACTTTGAATACTTTAAGAATGTTTATATTAGATTAACGCGCTTCTATCTTAAGTACTAGCTCAACAATATTACGTCGACTCTTTGTTAATAAAGACGACAAAATAAGAATTAATAAATCTAACGTTTATTATAAAGATCAAATCGACTTGAAGAACTAACTTATGCAAATAAATATTTATTTTGTTCTCTATTTTGTTCTAGCGAACAAGAAGACAATTTTCGCATTTACATTTTTTAGAGAAAAAGTTTAACATTAACTCAAATTAAATTTACGCAAATATTTAAAAAATTATAACGAAAATTCTTATACAATGTTTACGAATTTCGATAATTTCAAAAAAGAGCTTCGAAGAATCTTCGAAACATTTAATGAAAAACAAATTGCGAAAAGAGTAATTTAACACTTAATTTAACAAATCTTTGTAATAGACTACGTAACAAAATTTCAAAAATACATTATTTTTATTAAGTAAAACAATATCGCATTTATAACAATGTTTTAACGAGATTTTAAAAACAATCTTAAGAACAAAATTATGCGCAATAACAAATTTATTAACGACATATTTAATCTTATCGAAGTAGTTATCGATTTCGACGACAAATTATATAAAAGAGCTATAAAAAAGCGATACGATTAATTTTATAAAAAAATAAATATTTTCTTTGAATTAAATAATCGAATATTAGCAAAAAGAATTTTGTTTTAACTAAAAGTACAATAACTTAAACTATTGTAAATCTACATTTATAGAATTGAATTTTATCTAACAACGCAAAGAAAAAAATTCTAAAGAAAAGCAAGATAATAAATCTTAGAAAACGTATTATTTATGTAATAAATCGAATTACTTCGCAAAAAATTGTTGATTATAAAACTTAATAAATTGTTAACAAATTAATATTATATTAAGAGAGATATTTGATAGCTAAAATAACATTAGAGAGCAAATTAACATAAAGACGAACACTCTTAAGACTAAATTCAACGACAATTATTATTTGATAAAGAACTTAAATCAATTATAGAAAGTTCTAGATAAAACATTATTAAACAAGACATTTATATTTATATAAAAAGTCAATTAAGCACTTTAAGAGACTATTAAATCTTATAATCTAGTTATCGACTTAAATAAAGAATATAATTAAAAGAATTTTTACAAATGCATAGAAAACATTACGAATTATCTTAAGACTTTAATTAATTTATTGAAAATTATAAATAAATGCGAGAAGAAATTAGAAAGCAATGTTACTATAAAAAATATATACTTGATATTATTTTGAAACAATCAAATCTTATAGCATATGCAAATCTTAATTGAACAATTTGTTACAACAACTTATGCTAAACTTATTTAGAAAAAAAAGAACAAATTAATTGATTTTTTAGAAAGTTAAAGTTAGCAATTTAATAACAAAAGAAAACTTAACATAAACAAGCGTTTAAAGTAGAAGTCGCAACACAAAAGCAAGAAAAAGTTCGAATTTTTTAATAAATAGCATATTAGAGAAATGCAATATGTTAGTTTAACAACAACAACTAAACTTAATAACGCACGTATAATATTTTATTATATTAATCAAAATCAACAATTATTATTTATAGTAATAATTTATTTTAAATGCGATAAATAATTTTATAATTAAAGCTCTTGTAAAGAGAAAAGAATACTTTACTTAAAAGAAGTTTAACGCTTACAATTTAATAATTGTAAATAAAAACTTGTTATTTACAAGAAATAAAAAAGTAAATAAAGAAACAAAATTATTATCAATAGTTATTTAACAACATTACGAGAAACTAATTTTTAATATAATAAAAATAATTATTTACAATATTGTTCTAGAAATGTCTTGATTAAAATAGCACAACTTAAAAGTCGACTAAAATATACAAGTATTAAATTCGCGCAATATAATTACGCAATTTATATTTAATTTATGTATTAATAGCATTCAATAATAGATAAAAGATTAAATCGAAATTCGATCGAAAGTAGCGAGTTTGCATTTTCACAAAAATCGATTTAATAAAATTCGACTTAATAAACATTAATAAAGATTAACTAGATTACGAAGTCAAAGTAAATAAAGAAAATTGCAAATTTTTTGAAAGCTCTAAACTATCTAATATAGCGAAAGAATCGCTAAAGTACATATTACAAATATACAATAATTAAGAGCATCTATTTTAGAAAGAGAAAATAATTAAGATTTTATCTAAATATTAATTGCAAAACTACGAGATTAGACTCGAATTAAACAAGCAATTTACGTTTGAATTTATATATGTTTTATTCGAGAAAAAAATTAAAAACACTTCGCGAATATCTAGCAAAAAACGAAAAAAAAAATTTATTAAAAAATCTCAATTATAGATAGAATACTTAATTCTCTTTGTATTTAAGAAGAACGAAACTCTTTATCTATATGTCGATTATCGAAAGCTAAACAATATTACGATTAAAAATCAATATTTATTATTTAATATTAGTGAACTTCAAAATCGATTATCTAAAGCAAAGTATTTTATTAAATTGAATTTACAAGAAACGTACAATTAAATTAAAATAAAAATAAAGAAAAAGTAAAAAACAACTTTTTATATACAATATAAATTATACAAATATACGATAATGTTATTTGAATTTACGAACGTCTTAACAATATATTAGAAAATAATTAATAATATATTACGACAATATCTAAATCGATTTGTTATAGCATACTTGAACGACATTATAATTTACTCAAATATCTTGAAAGAATATATAAATTATGTTTTCAAAATATTAGAATATTTAAATAAAAGAAATCTACATCTTAAGTTAAAAAAATGCAAGTTTTATTTAAAAAAAATTAATTTTCTTAAATTTGTTGTTAAACAATATAAAGTACGCATAAATCTTGAAAAATTACAAGCAATTAAAGAATAAAAATTATTTATTAACGTTAAGAAAGTTTAATTCTTTTTAAATTTCATAAATTACAACAAGAAATTTATTAAAAACTACTTTGTTAGCGCAATATTATTGACAAAATTACGAAAAAAGAGACGTTATAAATATAAGAATTAAGAAAAGAGAAATTATTTCAAAATCTTAAACTAAAATGCTTAAAAAAATTAATATTAAAGATATATAATTTACAATTATTAAGCAAAATTGAAATTAACGCATTAAATTTAGTTATCGATGCATACTATAATCAAGAGTATAAAGATATATAACACTTAATAATATATCTCTCGAAAAAACTTTTATTAATCAAATAGAATTATAATATTTACGACAAAAAGCTACTCGCTATTGTAATTTTTGTAAAATTATAAAGAGTATATATCGAAGAATTTTTAGAATTTTTAATTCTTATAAATTATAAGAATCTTTTATACTTTACTACTATTAAATAGCTTAACAAAAGACAAATGCAATAATTAGAACGACTTAAATAGTACAAGTTTAAAATATAATATATATTAGACAAAGATAATAACAAAGCAAACGCATTAAGTAGAAGAAATAATTATATAAAAACAAAGAAATTGTTTAAATATAACCTACTTAAAATTAACAAAAACGAATTATTATTAGCGAACAAGTACGAGCTAAATGCTATTTTACAAATACTTAAAAACAATAACCAAGAATTTTTAATAAAGAAAGAAAAACTTTAGATATTTATTGACAAAATTGACGAATATATAAAGAAACATTATAATAAATTATTGCAAAAACACTTAAAAATAATCAAAACTCTTTAGTTTTTACGTTAATATTGTGAATTCTTTTAAATAAGACAAGTTGTTAAGATATATATTAAACGATGTCTTAGTTATTAGCAAAACAAACATAATACATATGCGAATTATAACAAAATTCAATATTAGAAATCATTTAAATTGTTATAAAATGAAGTTACGATAAACTTTATTATTAAGTTGCTTAAGTCGACGAATTTAGCAATTAAAGACAAATATAATTCGATACTAATAATAATTAATAAATTTATCAAATATTTATATATTATCGCATGCAAAGAGAAGTTTACAATAGAACAACTAGAATACATTGTATTGAATCAACTTATACGATATTATAATATACTTAAAGAGTTAACTAGCGATAGAGACAAGTTCTTTATGTTTAACTATTAAAAGACGTTTCTATCAATATTAGAAACAAGACTTAGAATATTTATTGTCTATTACTTGATTACGAATAATTAAATAGAGCGAACAAACTAAAGTTTAAAACAATATCTAAGACATTATGTTAACAATATTTACAACAATTAAATATTATTTTTATCTATAATACAATTAACACTAAATGCAAAGATTTCGAATATTACTAAGATAACTTTATTCTTTGTTAATTATAATAAAAAATTTAATCTCTTTAAGAAAGAGCAAAAGTATTTGTTAGCTTAATCAATTATTGAAAGAATAGCAATACTAAAAAAGATACACGACAATATCTCAAAGATGCAAGAGAAGTTAATTACGTATTAGAACAAAAAACGAAAAACAACATCTTAACTAAAGAAAAGAAATAAAATATATCTTTTTACAAAACATCTTAAGACAAGAAAGTTAAGCAAGAAATTAAATTATATTAAAGCCGAATTATTTTTTGTTAAGAAGACAAAAAGATTAATTAATTACGAACTCAACTTACTTAAGAACGTTAAAGTATTTTTAATATTTTATATTTTATTGTTAAAATTAGCGAATTCAATTACGTCTTTATAGAACACATTTTATTTTTACTTACAAAAAGAGAAACAATATAAGATTAAGAAAATTCTATAACAAAAAGATTAAAAATATCTTATTAAGTAAAAAGAATATTTTATCTTCAAGAACACATAAGATTTACTCAAGAATTTGAAGAAGTGCTTCAACAAGTTGCGACGATTTTGTCAACAACAAAATTACTTATAAGAGTCGACAAAGCATTAGAAAACAAAAGAGCAAACAATAAAGAATTGAGAGAAATATCGAATAGAGCTTCGAACGTCTCTTCAATACATGTGATCTCTTTCTTATTTTTTTTGATTTTTAGAATATTTTTCGACTTCGCATTACTTAAACAACAAAGTTAATGTTTTTTTTGTTTCGTCTTTTGCGCAATTTTTAGACGCAACTCTATTATTTTATTATCTAGTCTTTTAATCTTTTGAATAGCTTTATTTATTTCTTAATAATTAAAAGTCAAATTACATTTTCGATTCTTTCGATAACATTTTTTTCACTTGAGATATTCTTTATTTACTTAATAAGATACGTTAAATAAGACGCAAGTTCGACAAGAACGCATTGTAAGAAAAACGTGCTTATAGCAACGATTAACAATAGAATTGCGACGTTGTTTAGTAATTAACTTGATTAATATAATAAAAAAGAATAAATAATTTTAGAACAAAAATTCTCGTAGAGAGAAGATAGTGTTACAAGTCGCGTGCTAATAGATACTATTTGTCGCGTATTGTTCTTTACAAGATAATTAAAAAGAGAAAATCTATCAATAGAATTAAGATAATTAAGATAACTTGACTCTTAAATATCTTGAATTTGAATTAAGATAATTTAAATAATTAAGATCTTAAACATCTTAAACATCTTAAACTCTTAAATAATAAAAAGATATATAGCTTTTAAATACGACTCTTTTATAAATCGTGTTCAACTTATCTTAAGTCTTTACTTATTGTTACTTTAATTTATTGAATTATTTGTGAAAATTTATTAAATATAAGATTGTTTATAGTTGCAACTCTTGTTATTAAGTAATTACTTACATTGCCTAAAGACGTCTATAAATCTCTTCGATAGCATAATTCTCTTTAATATCTCTTGCGAAAGTACTAGCGTAACACTTTAGTATTAAGATCAAGTTAATTCGCTTGTTCTTCGCGAGAGTTTCGCTAAGACGTCGCGTCAACTTCTCGATTAGAAGACATTATTTTGTTAATGTTGTTATTGAGATTATCTTGAACACGTTTCTCTTCTTAGATTTATAGAATTCTCTAATATTTATTATTTTCGTTTTTATGTCTATCGCAATTTGTATTGATTCGCGTTGAGACACATTAAATATGTTTCAATTACTTGTCGACGTCGTGTCAATTACGTTTATTTAATTCTAACGATTAAGATAAATTGTAAACGTTATTGTTAATAAGATCTTCTCTCTTATCTTTTCTCGTATAATAAAATAGTATAATATCGATTTTCGCAAGCTCTTTTATATATATTCGATTATTAATATAAGAGATTAAACTAATTAAAATAAGATAAATAATATATATAATATTTTTGTCTTAATTAACTTATAATTGCTTAATATAATATATATCTTACAAGAAAAAGAACTACTTAAAGAATATTATTAACAATCTATTAAGTATTTAATACAAAGCACAAAGAATTATTATTAAAGTTTACAAAGTTATTTTATGTTTAATCTTATAAATTGAGATATACTTCTTATTAAGGTATATATATTTGAATCGAATAACAAATCTAATAACGTTTAAAATAGTTATTAGTTTGATATACAATATTATAGTAAAAAACAAATCTAAAAAGAAGAGTCGAATTATAAGTTTGTTAAAGAAATTAAGAAAGAAATTAAAAAGAAAAACAAATACTAGTATTAATAGTCTAGAAATTATTATATTATTTATAGCATTATTATAATAAATTTTATCGATTATTGTTATTAATTTAAGCAAGAAGACAATAGAAAAAGCGTACAAAAAACAATTAAAAAAAATAGATATTCTAATAATATATATTAACAAAAACGAAATTAACAAGAAAATAGAAGCAACAATTATTTTGTTATATAAAATAATTAAAATTTATTTAAAATTAAATACAACATTTATTATATATTTGACAAAATTATATAAAACTATTTTAATCTTAATACTAGCATATATATTTGAACAAAATAAGATTTATATAATTATATATATAGACAATTAAGTAACAATTAGAACAATTAAGAATTTAAGCAATAACTTAGATTAATATCTAGTCAAAAGTATAATCAAATTTATTAATATTCTTTGCAAAAAAGATATAAAGATTAAGTTACACTAAATATCAATATATATAAATATTAAGAATAACAAAATAACAAATATTGTTGTTAAATAAACAACAAAATAAAGATAAAACAAAAATAGATAAAACAAACTAATAAAATATAATACAAATTAAATAACAAAACTTGCAAAGCTAACTTATTATTTTAGAAATGCAAGAAAAATAACGTTAACAAAGAAAGCTTAACGACAATAAATTATTTTATAAAACAAAAATAAGATTAGCAAAGAATTATACGCTTTACAATCAAATTTAAAGAAGTTAATATTAAAACTTTACAATAATTTAATTAAGAATCTTAGCGCACTTGCAATACAAATAAGAATAAGAAAATAAAAACTTTATTTTTTTCTATTTTAACAAAGAATATTTAATATCGAAATAAAACGCTATTAATGTAAGCAAATATTGCAAATAATTGAACACATCTTGTTTATATATAGAAAATACGTTAATCTTAGACAAAATTTATAAAAGAAAAAAAAGAAAAAAAAGATTTAAGAAAAGCTTAGTTTAAAAGCTATACTTACTAATTCTTACAATTTAAAAAAACGATTACATTTATAAAAGCAATTAAACTTATTAATTAATTTCGAGTCTTAATTGCAAAGAATTACTAGAGCGTTCAAGATAAGATACATTGAATCGAAAACTTACTTAGTAGCATAAAGTACGAGACGAGAACTAAGATAATTGTACTTAAAGAAACTATTTTACTCAAAAAGCGTATACAAAAGACGTAGATAGATATTAGATAATCAATTAGACTTCTTGCAAAGTCTAATTGATTGATTGTCACTAGCCGCATAGCATTCCCAAATAGAGAAGGCTCGAGTGCTTAATGAAATAATCAATCAATCAATTATTAAGGTACTTCTCGAATCCTTGATAACCATTGGTCTTACTCTCACTGTTCTTGTCAGGTCTCATGATACTGTTGGGCGTTACGCTGTCCGCACCACCTTGGGGAAATAAAGAGGACGAAGACGAATGGTATTCTCGTATCAGCAGCAGGGTGGCAGCGGCGCCAGCGGACCATCCGACTAGGAAAATAGGACTCTCTTAGATCCGGCTTCTCCGATCATGGGACACTCCGCCCCGGCGCCTTCCATCCTACCGATAAGCTTCGCTCTCTGTCCATTTTGCAGCAAAGGCGTGATGGCTCGATACTTTTGCTCTTCCTCATTGACGGCACCAATGTTACCCTCGGAGTTTGCTCTGACGTCCGCTCTACCCAGGTTGGCCAGCCATGAAGCAACTCATCATAGAGCCTCCAAAAGATGGCGATGGGCAAACCGCCAGAGGTCTTTCACTCAGCATGCCGGTTCATCGTGGTGTGCCCATTCCAGGACATATGATTGCCCCAGGACAGGAGGGTTATCGGACGCCTATGATTGAAGACTATGAACAAGCCTCCCCTCATCAGGTTCACCAGGTCGTTCATCCTTCCCCGGACCAGCCTGATACACACCTCAATGTCCAACGACCGGGCCTGTCCAGCCATCATTCTATTAATCTAAGCAACCTCAGCTTCAGCCCCACGCTTCTCGAGAAATTACAATGGAGGGAACGTATCCGGCATTTTACGTGGACATTTTTCACTCTGACAATGGCTACCGGTAGATACTCTGGCCAGACGCTCAAGACAAGCCGGCTTATGTGAGACTTAGGTGGGATCGCGAACGTACTTCACAATGGTGAGCACTAGCGACCACTCATATACTCTACTCTGCTTACATCGACTGTAGTGCCCTTTCGCTTTCCAGGCCTGGACGCGATTGGAATCATCTTCTTTCTCCTGAACATAGTCCTGTTCCTCCTCAATGTAGCAATGATATCCCTACGCTTCTATTGCCATCCAGAAACATTCGTGGCATCTTTCATGCATCCTACCGAGCGCCTTTTTGTCCCGGCTTCGGTCGTCTCCTTCGGTACTATACTGATCAATATATCCCAATATGGGCCCAGCCACTCTGGCCATTGGCTCAATTCGGCTGTCACAGTACTCTTCTGGTTCGACTGTGGGCTTGCCTTACTGGCATCAATGGTCGTCTATGTGCTGATGTGGGTGTGGACGCTGTCTTGTTCAGAAAGCCTGGCTGATAGAACTAGGTGGAGCACTAAAAGCTTCACAATAGGTCAGATGACGCCCATCTGGATCTTTCCAGCGTACCCTATGCTCATCATTGGACCTCATGCTGGTGTTCTTAGCCAGACCTTGGAGCCTGGCAGAGCGCTAGCAGTGATCTTAGGAGGGTTCACAATCCAGGGCGTAGGCTTCTTGGTGTCAATGATGATATACTCTGCCTTTATGTACAGACTGATGACGCAGAAGCTACCTCAAGAGGCGACACGGCCAGGTATGTTCGTATCCGTGGGCCCTGCCGGTTTCACAGTAGCGGGAATCATCGGCATGGCCACCGGTGCTTCGCGGGCTCTGCCACTATCGTATATGGGCGACGGTCACTTAGTTGCCATGATCTTAAAGGTCGTTGCTAGTTGGATGGGGCTTTGGATATGGGGGCTTGCCTTTTGGTTCTTCTTCATCTCCGTGGGCGCTCACTGGTCTTGCGTCGGCCGCGACAAGATGAACTTCGCTCTGAACTGGTTCTCGTTTGTTTTCCCAATCACGGCTTTGATAACAGCAACTTTTGCGATCGGTAAGGCTTTCGATGCCAGGGCCATTCAAGTTCTGGGATGTGTCATGACACCTCTGCTGATTGCTACCTGGTTCTTTGTTGTTGTCATGATGATCCGAGCTATCATTCTTAAACAGATACTGTGGCCCCAGAAAGGAGAAGACAGGGACGAAGGTGGCTTCAAAGGTCCGGAGAGAAAACCAAGCGCCCTCTCGAGAGGATTCACACGGGATACCGAAAGGGAGAGATCAACGGAATTGGAAGCGGTCTGAAACTTCGACGAAGATTGTTTCTATCGAGTCTCAGAGTGGGTTCTACGCATCACCCACGGATATGACCTTCCCACTCTCGAAATCATACACCCACTCACTCCTAATCACAGAATCTTGGATCGCCTATGTCCCTTTAAGTGAGCGACGTCATCCTTGACACCTTACTCCATGTGTCCAAAAGGCGAAAATGACTATGAAGCGGAGCGCGTCAGAGGCATTGCCGCTGGCATCACCAATCACAGGGGCACCGCTCAGAGAGAGATGCCGGAGGCAGCGGCTGGGTCGATGCGGGCGTCTTTGCAGGTTACTGGAATTTTGCGTCAGGCTACGAGAGTCGTTCTAGAATAGTCCCCAAGCCAGAGCCACCAACAGCGTATTTCTTGGCTGGGGGCATTGCAAACCCTCCGGACCTAGAGCCTTTGGCATACTCGTTGTTGCTACGAATCAGATCTTATAGGACTGCGGTCACCGGTTCTCCTCTGGTGTACGGGGAATTCCGATCTATGGTGAGTCGGAGAAGCTGAGCGAGAGCTAGGAATTAGACAGAGGTGATTACTGACTATCTATTCTTGCTAGGACAAAGTACATCTATTCTTGCGGAGCACGTCACAGCTGGACACAGAAGTTGACCGCACAATTCCTTCACATACTCCTTCTACACACTCGATTTCAATTCTTTGAAAACACATACATATTGTTCGATCAATTTCTCTATTGCTTCCCTCAATATTCTCCGAAGGTTTTCAATCGGTCGACTAATATCTAAAGACGAATATACCCTTTGCATAACGTCACAATGTCCTACTATACCTGGCAGGGCAATCTGCATGAGCTAGGACGGTGGATCTGGGATATATGCTCAACACCTCCGTGGACTGACTGCCTACCCTTTTTCGGAAGTCAAGATTTAAGGACAGCGACGGATTCAAGCAAACCTACATAGCGTGGTTCTCCATGGGCCGTCGGCGGTGGCCACGGGTACTGAAGTCTTGAGTCTTGAATTCGGTTTGCAAACTTACCGGTTTGAAAGGTGCAACATCCGAGCGTCGACGTGGGTGTTGGTGGCTCGGGGCGAGCCATAGGTGCCATAGAAACCACACCGTAAGGCAGATTCGACTCGCAGTTGCAAGTGCACGCAGCCCTAAGCGTAACAGCAACACTCGGACGATGGATGGAACTACACGTTTGCCAAGGGCACTCTGTTCGTTTTCATCGTGTGTATGTCATCTGCTGTATCAGCGGGGTCTGTGCCGCTGGAATATGCTACGCTAGCCTGAAGGAGGATAGCTTCTCGACGATACATGCGTCAGTTTGCAAGTGCGGCAAGAGATCATCCCTCGCAGCAGCTCGCTCCTTGATGGAGGGAATCTCCGACCTCATTCTCATGTCTGCAGGTACGCGGCGGACACGTCGTCGCAGTTATTCTTATCGCTCAGCTTACAGGATGGCTTCCGAATCTGCTTCGGCTTCTCTGGTCGACGATAGGAGCGCACCGCAAAAGAAACGTTCCTGAAACCTATTCTCGGCGACTCGATTGCGCTCCAGTATCTCCACGTCGATTTCGTGGGGAGATTTAGCAAGTGGCACTGTTCCAACCTTAATGCACCAGCAGTGCCTCACTAGCCTCAGGAGCCTTCTGCTTCAGAGACAAGCTATCCAAGCGGCGCCCTTTAGCCACGAGCCCCAAGCCAAATCCGCTGTTAGGCGAGCGAATGCGGCGGATACGCCCAGACCACCTCTCGACTGTTGGTCTTGTATGAGATCATGTTACAACAGTCAAAGTCCCTTAGCTTCATGTCTAATAAGCCCTTTCTTCTCTACTCTCTAGGCCATATCTACCCCTCCTTCCGTGTCTCGTGTCATCGTTCGCTTCATCCCACATGCCTTATCATTTACTGTAACCTTTGGTCTCCCCGTTCTTCTATACGAAATCTCAAGCCGTGTGGTTGACAAGATGAACGTCATGTCCAGTACTAATCAAGTCCCACTGGGCGCTGGCCCACGAAGTCTAGCCATAACGCTTCCCATGGGCCAAGATATTGGATCCATGAGCTTCACCAAAGAGCAGCAGCTCGCGGCCGCAGCAAAACGCAGACTGCAAAGTCGAGATGCACGTCCGCAGTGTGGTCGCAAGCTCACCGTTGGGCCATTCGCTCTTAAGACTGTTAGTTCCATGAGTGCCTTACCCCAACAAAGAGATACTCCTCACCCCAAGGCTCCCAATGCTCGACCTCGATCAAAGTCCGGTTCCAGAAGGTCCTCGAGCGACATTATTCGAGAGGCCCATTGGCAGGATATGGAGATCCCACCAGAGCTGGAGGAGATTCATGCCGACACACCTGAGGAGATCCGCAGTATAATCCAAGAATCTATGGATGAACATCGAGCCATGAGAGCCTCAAGGATGTCACAACCACAAGCCATCGTTGTTAGGACCACAATCACGCAGTCAAGGACTAGTGACGATAGTGGACCCCGGTCTCCGTTGACCGAAAGCTCTGCTTCTACGTCGAGTCGAAGAGCTGAATCTTCTCTGTCTGGAGATATGTCGAGTACTCCGAGTATTGGATACGAGTCTACCACGAGCCTTGGCAGTGAAGGAGACAACGACTGCTTGAAGCCACTTGTCGTACATGACAATGTTCTTTCTAAAGCTTCTCGGGAGAAGCTGACTGCGGACACCAAAGGCCGTCCATTCTTGCGCAGAAGGCATGAGAAGCCGCTCCAGGAGCGCGGCATATTCGAAAATTTCAAGGGTAGCAAGGGCCCAGGTGCAGACTACGGCACGGAGCAAGGGGATGACCGTGTAGCTATCAGACGTGACGTGGCGCTTCGTGATGTCAAAAACCTCGAATATAGAGTCATCCTTGGCCATCGATATTATTGCGCTTCGCTTGGATGCGCGACCTGGGTTGATGCCCACTCCGCTCTAGCATACGATGGTGCACTCAGATGTCCACATTGCAGGTCATTTATATGCAACATCCGTCAAGACGCAGCGAAATCATACGAAAAACATTATCCTAACGGCAGTCAACCTCTTGCTTCCATGCGCCAAGCCGATGACCGAGACTTTTCGGGATTTTCTGGAGAATACCATGCTGGCGGGTCGGCGGACGAGGAAGCCAGATCAGCAATAGTAGCTATAGCAGCCGCTGAGCGCCTAGCTTTACAGAGACATGAAGACGAAGAAAGACGGCTAGCAGAAGAGGCTCGGCAAACTACCGCAAGGGAGTACGATCGCTTAGGACGTATCACCGACTTCTTCGAGTATCTACGAGAAACACTGGAGAAGATTCGTCTGCAGCAGAAGCAAGCTATCGACCAACGCCACAGCACTGCGCTTCAAGGGGTTGAAGAAAGGGAGGCTGCGCTCATCTGTGGTGAAAGGATTCTGGACTGGGATCAGAAGGCGGCCATGGAACGAGCGGAGCTAGTCAAAAAGAACGAAGATATCTTAAAGGATCTACGCAGAAGTCATGCTCTCCAGCTTATGGATACCGTTAGAAGGCATCGAAAAGAGCAAGATGCCTACATCGCCAAGTCCACGCGACAATCCGAGACGAACGGGAATGTCGATCAAGCCACAGTGCTCGAAATGCTACTACAAGCGCAAGAGGTCGAGAGAACGATGCTGCGATCCCAACAGACTCGGGAAATCGAGAAACGAGGGAAGAGAGCCTCCCGGCTTCTCGAAGCGTTCAACGCGAAGACCCAAGCTGGAAGAGAGGAGATCGTCAAAGCTCAGACTAAGGAGGCAGAGGAATTAACTCAGATGGCGACTGCAGTCAAGAAGCAAATTTCTGCAGACTGGAAGTGGTTCAACGCCATCTTCCTGGATCGGGCCATGATGCTGGGTGAAGACGAGCGACGACTGATACTTTCTGGATCTGATGCACCGAAGCCGCCATACGACACTCTGTTCTCCTGATTCTACTTTGTTACAAAGAGGATTGAAAGGTTTCGTCCGAACACAATGACAGTCTCGGGGGTTTTGTGTCGGGTCGCACTTGTGTTCGGCAATACATGAGATTGCAAAGGCGTGGGTGCTCATCTGGCCATACGAGAAGGGTGACAACCATCCAAGTGAGGCTGCGAATCCTGTGCCTGTCTACAATGCCTACCTGAACATATCTTTTGTGGAATTCAACGAGCGGCATGTCAGGTCGGGGCGTTCGTGAAAACCAAAATTGGTCGATCTCTCTTATACCCATCATGCGATTCTTGTTGTATATGCTATATAGTACTGCTTTCGTTCCCATGTAAGACTATGAAATTACATCACTTGTTTTATTACGTGAAAGCAGCAGTGCAGAATCGACAATTCAGTCGAAGCACTGGAGTATGACGCTGCCTCTCTGATACTTCGACTTCTGTGTTGTCACCTTGCCGATTCGCTTGGTTTTGACAAACCGCTTGGCTTTAACGATTCGCTTGGTTTGAGTCTCCAGTCTCCAGATCTTTACCAGAGGCCTCAAATGCCACAGACCCATTCAAAGGGCAGAGCTCACCCTTCTGCGCAAAGCGAATACGCGGTGATCACCAATACCAGCGGTGCCTAATAGTCGGCCGGTCGGCCGATCGACCGAACGTATAGAGCTATTCCCATGTCACGTGACCAGCGATGAAGCCTAGGATGTGAGCGCCTCACGCCTTCCTCCAAGAAACGACCACATACAGATTCTAGACTCACCGAAGTAAGAATACGACCCTCCAGCGTAGATCGTACGGGAGCATTCTTGCGCTGTACAATCCTTCTCTCCCTTCATCGGCCGTCCAAGATTCCTAATAGCGCGGGAAAACACACAGGAGTACGTCTTATTGCTAATCATATCCCCAACTCCACATACAGTCGTCAAGCCATAACACTGCAGGAAATCCAATAACGCCGCCACAAAGCAGATAACATACCTACGACCCCTCCACCGAAGCAACACTTTCAGCTCCCCCTTCCGATCCGACCTCAGACGCCCCTCAATCCTTGGGACTCCTTCCTCCGAGATACAGCCACAAGCGACTCAACTCCCTCACTGACCTCCCCTCCGCTTCTCTGCACATCCCATCCAGTAGACCGTCCTCCACCGGCATCTCTCTGTCCACGACCCCTTTCTTCCCGCCATTAACCTCCAAGATCCTTCCCTTCCCAACCTCAAAAACAAAATCCCGGCGCAAGATCCCCACCGCAGTATCCTCCCGCTTCAGCGCCAGCCCCTCATCAACATCGACAACCGTATCGAGGAAGTTACTCGCAGTGCCATTCAGCTTCTGGAAGCCATTACCACCTGCCTCCCAGCTCCTCGATATCAATGGAAACATAACGCTCAGATAATGCTGATTGAACATATGTCCCGACGCGCCCAAGCGCACAAAGACGGAGCCGCTGTAGCGGTTGTTGAGCACCTTGGTGGTGCTGTGCAGCGCGCCCCAGCGGGAGACCATGTCGTACTCGTTGCAGTAGTGCTCGATGTAGGGGATGCAGCCTTGAGAGGTGGGGGCCGGCAGGGAGAGGTGCGGGTTGTTGAAGTGCGAGGCTGCGGAGCCGAAGGTGTAGATTTCCTTGCCATTGGCCCAGGATCAGTATGGCTCTTCTCCGCAAGATGCTTTTAGGGATGGATTAGAGAGGGGCAGACGTACCAATTTCCCAAAAACCCTATGCGGCAAGTCCGCAAAGAGATAATCCAGCGCCATGCTCACAATGATCCCACCCTGCGAATGCGCAACAAGCACAATCCTCCCTATCGTCGGGTCGCAGAGACAGGCCTTGAGGTAATCATACGTCATGCGCACATCCATAGTATTATAGCGGAAATCGCGCTGGATCAGGCATTCCACCATATCTGCAAGGAGACCATACCTAACCCCCCACCATCCATTATCAGCAAACTCTCCCCGCTAAAGCCACAGTGCCAATTCCTTACGTCTGGTTATGAATCCCCACAACCGGCCTCCCAAACGTCTTCGCCAGCAGATCGGTGTTCTTCTGCAATCCCGCATGCCTATCCCCCCTCTCTCATATCAGCACAACCGTATCTCCCACAACCATGAGGTATCTCACTGACCCAGTAGCAATCCCATTCACAAACACCCACCGCTCGCCCTCAAACCTTTTCGCACCCTCCAGCACCTCCTCCCCCATCGCCGAATACGCGATCCGCGCCCCTTGCATCGGCCTCATCAACGCCATCACCAACACCCCACACGCCCCCGCCACCAATAAACTCATACATCCCGGAAGGAACAAGAATACCGGCAGCGCGGCTAGTAGGAAGAAAGTCTCGAGAAAGGCTAGGATGAGGTGGAGGGTATTATCGCGGATGTTGGCGAAGCAGAGGAAGAGTTCTGCGTCCCGGTCGGTGGTGCGGAGGGGGAGGAAGAGGAGGGGGAGGTAGCGGAGGTTTGTGAGGAGGATGCGGGCGTCGGCGAGGAAGAGGTGGAGGGGGCTGGAGCGCGTGGCGCGGGTGGTGGTGCTGGAGAGGAGCTTGGAGGGGTGGTTAGCTGGTGGGTGGTGGAGATGGGGGTGGGGGATGCTTACGTCCATTTGGGGGGGGATGTAGCGGACATGCTCGGAGATGGGGAGGTGGGGATGTTGAGGGATGGGGAATGGGGAAGGTCGCGTGAGGGTGGGGTTGTCTTGTGAGTAGAGGTCGGAGAGGTGGGTGTAGGAGTTGAGGCGGATACCGGGCATGGTTGTGGAGATGGGCTGGGGTGTAAGGATAAAGTAGGAGAGTGGGTTGTTGGAAAGGGTGGGCAGGTGACCAGTGTAGCCGGTCAGATGGGGGAGTGCAGCAGGGGGAAGGAGCGCACCCAGTCCACGACACGAGGCAGACAACACCAAAAAGACGAGAAAACGGGATGACAGGGAAAGGAGCATGGAGGTAAGAAGTAGCCAGAAGAACAACAAGCCCGAAGCTCGAGAATGGGCTCTCCACGTGACTTTCCAGAGAAAGCACCCCCTTACATGCAGCCCTACCAGCGATAATCCTCCACCACCTCCCACCTCAACTCCCCACTCTTCACAACCATCCCCTCATCCTCATTTCCCCCCCTCTCCAGCATCGGACTCGGCATCTCCCCCTCCCCAATCCTCACAATCCGTTTCCAGTACCCCGGCCCCTGATGCGGATCATTCTCCTGGCTCGCCCACCTCCACCGCTCCACCGTCAACTCCCTCCCCTCCTTCAAAAACCCCTGACACCACCCGCCCACCCTCACAACCATCCCCTTCGCATTCTCACCCTCATGCTTGAGGACAGTGCTGTATTTCCCCCCTTCTTCAGGTATAACATCAACCTCGAGCTCCGTCCATAGCTCCTCATAGCCCACCTCCTCCCCCGTCTCGGGATGCTTCTGCGTGCCCTTCTCCAGCACATCCCCGTTGTCCTGTAGGTACATATCCCCCTGATCAAGACCCGGGTTCTCGCTCTTCGAATCGATCCAATGCTCCCACACCGAATGCGAAGGCTTCTCGGGGCTTTGCGAGCGCGTTACTGTAGACGTCCCCGCGAAGGCCCATTCCAGGATCTCGGGCGTATTGGTCTCGAGATGTTGCTGTGACTCGGCTTGGTGCTGGTGTTTGAGGATACGGATGTCGACGTAGTGGGAGGTGTGGGAGGTGAGGACGATGGTGGACGTGGGCTCGGAGGGCTCGCCGGGGATCTGTTGGATGAGGTGAGTGGGGGTGGGAAGCTGGAGGAGGGAGGAAAGGGCGGCTGACCAATCTGACGTGTTTCCGTTGCGTGATCGAGGGGGTGGGCATGGTTGCTGGTGTGGTGAGTACGTTTAATTGTCAGTATTGAAGTCGTGAGACATGTCAACATGAAAGTTCGAGCAAGTGATGCTGTCACAGAGCGCTTTTATGCGCCAGTGACGCATGCGCAGGGATCGGCTGGGTGGTGGCTTGGCGGCATTTGGCTATGCCAACCTCACTCCTTCCTTTTGCCGACCACAGGTCCCATCAGATGTGCTTTTCACCTACTGAGCCCTCGGTCGTTGTGTCGTAATTCTCCTGAAGACATGGAGTAAAACAGGGAACAGGTGAGAAGAGCTTTGCGTCGCTTTGGAGGTCAGACACCGCCGCGCAGCCATTCCCTCCATGGGCTTTTGTGAGATCCGATGTGCTTGCAAATCTGCGCATCATTTGACCTGGTCCATTGAACCCTTTGTAGGTCGTCCTCGACGAGCTCTCCTGCAATGTCCGTGGTCGCTGCTGTATAGCGATCCATCGTTGATGTCTCCCTCAGTCGGCTCAGTCGGCAGTAAAACTGCCGTACTTCTGTCCTTGGTCTCCTTGAAGATGTATACCACTTTGTATCGGTGTACTATGGAAAAAGCCATGAGGACGCACTGTCGAGTCTCAAAGAGTGGGAGACCCATCAGAACGGTCGCTGCGCGCGTCGTGGTGGGTTCTAGTGAAAATTTTCCCGCATTCGGAAGGACCGCATATGGGTGAGCGGGATGGTTTTCGTCGGTTGGGAAGGACGGAGGATTACGCCCATTGTTACGAAGAGCATTCTGCAAGAATGGTGGAAGGAAAGTGGAAGAATCTGTGACTGATGCTCGTGATGATTTGCCGCATTTGGAAGGATCGTACCTGGGTGAGCGGAATCGCCTTCGTCGGCACGAAGGGACAGGTAGATACGCCTATGGTATGTGAAGAGCAAGTCGAAAGAATGATGGATGGGAACGCGAAGAGTCATCGGTCAATGACGTGCTAAGAAAAGGTGCAGGTGCAGTGGAAAGGGGTTCGACGTCCACAACACATAGAGCCGATGATGCAACAACACCCTTCGATCGATCACCCAGGGCAACCTGCTCATGGAACGATCCAGAGGTCACTTGGGACCATACTATTGCTTTGGAATAGGCAAGATTTTTCACAATATATATCTGTTCGGTAAAGATCTCAGTACTCAAGGCTTGGTGGTCAAGTGGGCAACGTGATATTTGGCTAACAAACATCACTAGTTCACCAAAACACCAACCGCCAGTTCGAAACCCACCGGGGTCAAAAAAGGTAAGTCCCAAAAAACTTATAGACCGGTTGGCGGTACTGTCCCTGGCCACCCACTCGGGGCAACGGTTTCGAAAGACGGGAATATTTCGTGTTACGGGACATATCAAAAAAAGGGTAAAAAACAATAAAAGGCAAAAAACAGCTAGAACTCGAGGAACTGATAGGTTACGGGTCCCCCTCAAAAACCCCGAGGTTTCGGGGCGAACCTAGAAACCCAAGGCCGGTTGAGGGGTGTGCGAATCCAACCAGAAAACCCTTTCCAACAAACACGCCTAGCCGGTTGAGGGGAGTGCAAAACCAACCAGAAAACCCTGCCAACAAAGTTCGACAACATTCGACAACACACAACACCAATCCGACAATACTAACAATACGACTATAAATAGCAATACAATACAAACACAACCAGTAAGTACTACCCTAAACCACCAAGCCTTGACTTCTTTTTTCAAACCTCCTCTTTTGTTTCCGAATATCCATCTATCTTCCTGCCCCTTCCTCACTACTCTGTCGCCCAGATCCCTCTCTTTTCGTTCCTCGATTCTGCCCTCCCAAGCTGTCGCACTTCAGTCACCAAGTCTTGCTTGACCCTTTTATGTTATTTCTATTGATTTTCCTGTTACTTCCTCGTCAGTTATTTATATTTTCAACCAACTCCCAACTCGTGACATCCTCTTCTATCTATATATTGGACTCGCCGATCGAGCGCATTTCTCTAATTCGCTCAAATCTCAAAACTCTTGATTTCTTCCCATCTTACAAAGTACCTATCACGCTCTCATATCTATCTCGGCAGTAAGAGACCCCGACCGACGGTTCAGAGCGCTCGCGCGTGGCGGTCTGGCTGTTAAAGTGGTGGAGGGTGTAGCTGTCCAAGAGGTAAAGGCGAAGCGAGGTGGGAAACGAGCGAGGGGACAGGAGAGAAGATCGGGGAAGCGAGGAAATCATGATGGAATCTAAAGTGGAGAGAAGAAACAGGAGATACGAATGTTGTTCAAGTAAATAGCAGTCGAGCGAACATGGCTTTAATCCATTTTATACAATTTTCCTACATACACATGAATCCCTTCTTGACCCCCACCCCTGCATTCCTTATTTTCCCTGCTTGCCTTCCCTCGAAAACGCTGCTTGTTGACGATGGAATATATCGCCCCGATTCCCCCTTTTCATACCCCCCCGATCGAGAACCTCCCTCCGAACGCCGAACCTTTTTTCCTTTTCGCACATGCATGCCATCCCTCCTCCTCTCTCCCTTCCTTTTTGTTGAATTACAACCTGAATGAAGAACGCGTCTGATCGCGCTGCACCGAGCGCTGTCAATGGGTCATCGCTTTCATGGTAGTTGGATGTGCAGAGGACACGCGAGTTTATATCCGCTCCACCCCCGGCGCCAGCATCTCCTCCATCAGCTTCATCAGCACGGGCGGGACCGACTCGTCCGTTGCGCGGATGGTGGCGCGATACATCTGCCCCCAGCATTAGCTTAAGCCCCCCCTTTTCCCTCCCGGCCGCCGAAACATTAGATCACATACCTGACTCTCATAATTCGGCTCCAACCTTACCAAACACCCCACCTTCCCACCCACCAAATGGCAGACACTTGCGCCCACCACATTCTTCCGGTTCGGATCCACCTCCTTGAGCACCCCCCACCGCATGCCCTGCACCACCAGCATCGTGCTCTCCTCACTCATACTCGTCCTCTTCCCCCCATCCGCGAGCCCAAACACACGTTGCGCCTCCCGCGGCGCGCCGCCGATCTGCCGCCAGCGCTTGAAGAAGTCCTCGGCGGAGAGCTCGGCGGGGTCCATGAACTTGTGGAGCACGACCGGGAGCTGCAGCGTGAGCGCCTGCAGCGCGCCTGCGAGATAGGAGATGCGCACCGTCGGCGGGGCGGGCGGGGCAGCGGTGGCGTTGAAGATGACGGTTTGCTGGGCCTGGGCGTCGGGGGGGATGGTGCTGTCGGGGAGGGACTTGGTGTCGATCTTGAGGGCGGAGGCGGAGGGGTTGTTGAGCGTGGTGGTGAAGCTGGCGATGGGGGAGGGGGAGCGGTTCGTGAAGTAGATGATTAGGCAGCCCATGGGCCCGCGGTATTCGGAGCGCAGCCCGATTTGCAGCTGGGCGTCTTCGTAGAGGATGCCTTCGTCGGAGGTGAGGAGGCGGCGGTAGCCGGGCTCCCAGTTGGGGCTGAGGTGCGCGGCGGAGGCGAGGTTGGGGGGTTTGCTGGGGGTGGTGGGGGTGAGGTCGAGGCCTTCGAGGTCGGTGTGGCCGTTGGTTTTGGGGCCGGAGGTGCCGTTGGTGAGGGTTTTGATGGGGGAGAGGGGGTTGTTGGAGGGAGTGATGGAGCGTTTCTCTTGGGCGCTGGGGCCGGTAGGTTGGGTGAGGAGGATTTCCTTGGGGTCGGCGTTGGCGTCTTTGCCGCCGACGACCCATGTACGTTTATCCGAGCTATTGGCATGTTTGCCATGTAGGCGAGAGAGCAAGGCGGAGGTGCGTTCGGGGAAGGGAGGCATTTCATCGCAGACGGTGCGGAGGAGATCGTCTGTGGGGAGAGTGGCAAGCGTGAGGTATTCGCAGGCGCGTTGTTGGAGCTCGGGGTCTAGAGTGTGGCTGTAGGCACGGAAGACGTAGAGGAGTTGATTTTTGATCTCGGGAAAGAGATTGACGAATTTAACGAAAGAGGAGAGAATGATGGCACGTGTGCTGGAGGAGCAGCCGGAAAGTTTTGTAGAGAGGGCGAGGAATTGATCGATAGGATTGCAGCCTTTGTTGTCTGCTATCAAATGACCGAATTCGCCAAGTAAGTATCCTCCAATCTTCACGAGTGTCTCGTGGCATTGCTCTGCTTTGACGTACTCGAGGATATTCCGAGCGGCGTAGACTTGTAATCCTTCATTGTTCGTGACGATCTGGATGATCCGCTGCCACACCTCGTCGCTAATGTGGTCACCAGCCAGCGCAATAAGCCGCAGTGAGATGTCGACATACCACTGAATGTCGGTGGCGTACTTTTCAGTTAGAATAGCGATCTTCAGCACCATTTCCTCTCGTATCGCGAAATCAGCATTTTGTAGGTACTTGAGAAGCTCGTTGGTAATTGGCTGCGCATTGGTCGTGTCGCACATGCTGTACAAAAGATCAAGACCTTTTCTGCGGACACTGATGTCTCGATCTCGTAAGGAACCGAGAATGATGTTTTGATGCTTTTTGATCGGATCCAGCGTCTCAGCTCGGGCTGCAAAATGGGTCATTGCCTCCAAACCAAGATATCGCACGTTGGTCTCCCGTGACTGGATGAATTTGCCCAAGCGTGATGATATCTGGATCATCAACTCCCTCTCGGTATCAAGATGGATGACGAGGTTAATTGCCTCGAAGAGCACTGCATTCTGCGCATTGTTCTGCTGCACATTCTTCGGCATTTGCATGGCCTCGTGCAAGATCTGCTGCAGAGATTCTCGGATCAGATCCCGGACGTGAGTATCCTCTTACACATCGTCAGCTAAAGTACGGTGTTCTTGATCCATGTGCCATACCTGATGGTGGGAAATATTGCATCAACCGCAACAGCTTGACCTGTATCCAGGGACAAGGCACTTTATAGTACAGGTAGTCCGCCGCTATTTCGTGATCCACCACCACCTTCTTCAGTCTCTGCGCCGCTTTGACACAAGCTCCTTTGTACTGATCTGGATCATCCTGAGCCAGGGCCATTACCAGAGACGTGACGGAGAGTGTAACGCCCATGTCCGGGTCATCCATCAGAGATATTATTCGTTCAGCCCATTCATGCTGTACAATGCCCGGGTATTTTCGATAGAGCCGTAATAGAGTCAATGCCGCTTTTTTCTTGACGAACGCTTTTGAAGTCCTACTGCCGTCAGCGATTGGCAATTCCGCAGGATAGGTACTCACGGTGAGATCAGCAACATATGTACATCCCCGCTCAAAGCCTCCCCCATCTCCCGCCCTCCAACATTGGCAATAGCATGCAAGGCCAAACAATTGAACAGCTCGTTATTCTCCAGCAGATCCTTCCTGATGCTATTCACAACCAAGTGAAGCAACTCATGCTGCTCGTGCAGGAACAGCGTGACCGCCAGATAGCCAATCTGCTTCTCCGAGTACTTGTTCGCACTGATCAGGTTGACTGCCTCCAGGTGTCCGAAGTCGACGTTCCATCCGAGAATGTAGATGTACAGCAGCTTGCAGACGTATTTCTTGCGATGGTAGCCATTGAGGTTGCCTTCCTTGAACTTTTGCCGTACGTTCGCGAGCTCTTTGTTGATGCGTTTCTCTTCTAGATCGCGTGCCCGGGCATTACGAAGATCGGCTATGAATTGCACGAGACCTCGCATGGAAGAGGCATTGCCCGAGCTTCCGCGGCCCAGGAAGCCCGCCGCCGCGCTCGCCAGGGTGAAGGTTGCGCCAGCGCTACTGTTGTATTTAGAGGTGTGGTATTCGAAGATGGAGGAGGAGCACTATTTCCGGCGTCACACGGTAAATCTGGCGGCGGCTTGCGCGGAAACCAGTGGTAGGACGGCCGTTCCAGAGAATCGTGGGCTCTCCTACCCTCTCTTTGCGATGGTTAGGTCCTTAATTTCTTGATGTACACCACAAACAGTCCTGAGATGTCGTGCTGACATGGTAATCCCGGGAGTGACCCTCGGTATCAAAGACAGGGGTCTTCCCGATCGATCTATGCCAAGCTCGTTTAACTTACTAGCGCGGAATTATCAATAGCACCTCGGCACAGCTTGAGATGCAGATCGTGTTCCTCCCGTCTAGCAAGTCCTGACGAACTGATAGAGACATATCATGAAGCTCTGCATAGCAGACTGGTACCCCTCTTTGGAGAATAACGAAGCCTCACGACTAAAAATATAGAACCAATGTCACCAAGTGCAGGGACCTCTTGAGATGCTGATGGTGCCTTCATCGTAGGCTCTGTCACATTAGGGAATGTCCCCTTTCTTGTTTCAGGAAGCCGCTCTGTTTCCTGTACTTGATATAGTGTGGTATCATCTCTTCATTCTTCTTCGATATTTCACGGCGTCACCCACCGTATAGAAGTGGACCATCTGCGTCCCAGAAGTCTTACGATGCTCTCTCCGACTTCCATTGATATCTCAAGTCAGAATCCTCGTACGCCTCCTAAATCCTCTGCAGATAGTCCAAGAGGATGGCGGGCTCCTATCAAAGCTTCACACGAAGTCATCGAATTGACGCCCTACCATTCCATAGATTGGCAGGCAGTTGTAAACCATTTAGGTATCGATTGAAGGAGTCTCCCGAATTCAGAAGGTCATTCTACAACTTCTGAAGCATGTAGTGTTTTAAGCTACTGAAAGTATACTCAAAAAACGTTGAGATCAGGGACAAGACTGAGGTGTTCTCAAGAGCCTCAAAAGATCGTACTGCGACTCGAATTCTGTTCGCTGATGAAATCCCACATCAAGTGTAACCTACCTGACCGTCCGTGTCTCTCTGTTACGAGCTGGGAGCTGCGACTGTTGATAATGTTCTCGGGAGACCGTCAAAGATACGATTCCCTCGTCCCCTTCTCCGCGCTCCTCGCGATCGCCTCCAGCATCTTGTGTCTCGTGACCGCTTCATCGAAATCCACAATACCCTATGCGCATAGCGTAAGCATCATTTATTGTATTACCGCATCGAAAACCTTGGTCAATGGAAACACTTGCCTCATCTTTCCCCTTCCCCTTCGCAATCCCCTCATACAGGGGCGCCACCCCACCGAAACACCCATCAAATTCCGTCTTCGGGATCTCGACCTCTTTCCACGCTGCCCCTCCCTCCCGACTGTCATACATCCCCTCCGTGCCTCCATCTTTCGGCGCCTCTGCCAAATACAATTTCGTCGCCGTGGTCATCTGCACTGCAAACGTTGGACCCTCCATTTTCAACGCGCCCTTTTCCCCGCAAATGATCCATTGGAATATACTTGGAGTCGCAGGAGCGGTGATCAGGTAGTGGAAGCTTAGTGCTGCGTTGCCAGGGGTAAGGGTGCCGCTGAGAGCGATGTTGTCGGCTGCTTTCTTGGACTCGGGATCGGATAAGGAGCCGTCTTTGGCGGAAATGTAGCGGAGGTCAGGGTAGGTGATGCTGGTTGTGGCGCTGACGGAGGACAATTCGGAGCCGAGGACGTGGAGGACGACGTCGAGAGTATGGGCGCAGGGGATGGAGAGCATGGAAGCACCTATGGCAGGGCAATGTTCAGGTATTGACGTGTAGTGGTAGGGCTCGGGGTGCGAGGGGGATAGGCAAAGATACGGTAAGGGACAGAACTGGAAAGAAGAAAATTTCACGGCTGTTTTGACGTACCGGAAGTAGGGTCATTAATGTAGCGATCTTTTTCGGGAAGATTGAAGAGTTGGCTGTCGATGCCCAGGACGGTCGTCGAGGTTATACGGCCGAGGATGCCGGACGTAATGATCTCTTTTGCCTGGAAGGAATGAGGATGGCTTGTGATGTAGGAAGGACATGGGAAGGTAGTCGAGTCAGATGGGCATTACCTTGACCATGGCGGGCTGCATACGGGCTTGCAAGCCTACCCATGTCTTAACACCTTGCTTCTTGGCCGAAGCAGCCATCTCCTCGGCATCAGCCAAATTACTGGCCAATGGCCATTCAACGAAGATATCTTTCTTGGCCTGGAGAGCTGGCATAGATAGTTGTTTATGCATCGGTACCTGGACTTGTTCAGCAAGAGGCTCAGCATATTCTAAGGCCGAGCAATGGATATACTTTGACAGAGACGACGACTAGATCGACGTCTGGATCGTTGGCGATGTCCTCCGCGTTGCTGTAACCTTTCTCCCGCGGTAGGCCATGGGACTTGGCGGCAGCTTTGGCCGAGTCCGGGTTCGAGGTTGCCAAAGCAGTCAGCTTGAAGTGTTCGGAGAGAGGACCACCTTCCTTGATGGCTTGAACATGGGCTATGGTTGCCCAGGCTGACTGGTCTGCTGAGAGACCGATAATGCCGACGCGAATGACCATCCTGGCGGTTGGATGCAACGAGGCAGAACGCGACAATGGTAGAAATGCGAGAGTGAGAATAAATGGCCTTGGTAGTGGTCTGATGATACAATAGGATTGGGGAAATGGCTTTTTTATATCATATGGAATGTTATCAAACTGTGGACGAAAACCTATACTCTGGGATACGGGTACTGATCAAAACCGGTGCACTTCAGTGAATTGGTGATGCAGATGGACGGAAACACTTGATTAATAAGAGATCTGGGAAGCTAGACTATCAAAAACCCGCTCTTCAGAGGTTTTGACTCAGAGACGAGCAACTGCTGGGCTCGATTCCTGATTGATCAAACCCCATTGGCCGTATGCATGAGTGGTTTTCGGAAAGAAGTCGATGGGAGAAGATTGGCGTCAACTAGCGCACGGAAGACGGCTCAACTCCCATCCGTATTAGTAATTACCATACTCATGAAGCAGGGTAGATGCACGATGATCGCGATGCTCAGGTCCTCAAGGTTTGAATATACTTATACACAGCCTGGGCAGCCCAGAATTTCTGTGAAGCTGACATGGTGTAAACGCTGATACTGAACCCTTTATCGGCTTACAATGCGCTTCTTGGCCAATCGGGAGGATGCCAAGCCCGCTATAAGCGGATGGACGTGGCTCCTTTTTAAAGGCTTTAAGTACTTTACTTACTTGTACATGTACTTTGCTTGTAGAAGGGCACCTTCAGCTCCCAAGTTCATATCGTACTCATAGAGAGGAGTATAAGAGAAAAGATCAAACAATGTCTTCCCGAATGATCAGATATATCGCACGGAACTCGCCATAGCACTTCCACCATATGAAGTATCCCAAAGATAGCCATACCTACGACGATCCCAATGTGTGTCAAAAAAACCACCAGTCTCAAGCATCAAACCCCCCATCTTATAGCACACTTTAGCTCAACGATTGCTCAAGCGAAGATGCACAGTGAAGGAGCTTGTCTGATATGAGCGGCAATTTGATGTGCCCCGGCCTGCGTGTCGACTAGCTCATAGGCACATGCATCCGCATATCCCTTCCCCAGAACCCCCCCTCGTCATCTCGTCGCTTCTTATCAATTGCTCTCTATCTTTCGAGCTACTCTTACTCTTTCTTCTTTTCTTTCTTCTAGGCACCATGCCCTCCCCCATCTCTCAATCCCTCAACCCCCAAAAGCCGCCTCCTCCTCAATTATCACCATCACCTCTCTGCAAATTCTTCTACTCGAGACTGTTATCTCGAACACTCGATAATCCGAAGTCCCAAGTTATCAGCAGAGTCTCTCCCGGTCCAGGTAGGTGTCCCGCGATCGCAACGCACATTTCAAGGAGTAAGTCCTTAGCAGTCCTGCCTTTACCAGACACTACACTCTCTCGTTATCTACACCCCCGAAAGCCGCCTCCCACCTCAACCACTAGCAGGGTCAGCTACAAATTCTCTGACTACAGTCTCCCGCTCAGGAAGCTCGGAACCGCTGGGGCCGAAGTCTATCCACATGTGCAGGCCAGCAGCCGAGTCTCTCACGGCCGAGATGAGCGTCCTTCGGGGGCAGCGCACCGATTGAGGGATGAGCCTGTCGTAGTGATGCCGACATACCGGCAGGAGAGTTGCCAGAAGCGGAGCAGGAGGCCTCGTGCGAGAACAACGAGACGCTCGTGGGGGAGGATTTTTTGTTTTTGAGATTCTGGAGGGTGGCTTTGGTGCGAGGAGAGGCGAGGAAGGGAAGAAGATACGAGGGGGTCGAGGAAATTTAAGGGGGGTACACAAATGGGATGAGGATGGGGAAGGCTGCGGGGGGGTCGTGCAGTGAAGTGAGGTGGATATGAAATATCACTTACTTTGGATTAGCGTGCAGATCGAGGGGCCTAGACTTCTCTCACATATGCCTGAATTGATAGCATAAATCTTTCATTTTTGCCGCCCTGGGACCATGCAAGTAATTTATGATACAGCTTCGCCACCCCCAAAGCATCAGCGCCTTAGCACCAGGATATACACGCCCATAAGCTCATACGCCAATCTTCTCTCTTGCTTCCTCGATTCGGATCAAGCTTAGGCCTTCGCAGCCTTGGTGGTGAAATCCGTCTCCGTAGGCATGACGCCGCCATCCGATGCCTTCTCACAGCTGCAGGCAGCTGTATCGCCATCAGCTCAGAGCACACAGAGGGATGAAGAAACCCCAGGCATATGATATCCAGGCAGCAGATGAAGAGAATAGTGGGAGGGAACTTACCCTTCGCCCTCATCCCACACCCACAAGTCTCCCCCTCCACCTTCTGATTCTCTGTCGAAGCCCGATCACAAGTACATTCTCCCGCCGGACGCGCACCTATCTATGCATTAGTCGCCTAATCCCATCACCCCCAGAAAGTAAACAACATAAGGTGTGGGAAGACAAGGCGGAAAACTCACGACAGCTACATCTCGCCCCCACAACCTTATTCTCCGTCGCCGCCTTCTCGCAGTTGCAGTCCATGGCCGAGCGCTGGCCACAGCTGCAGGTTGCTTTCGAGGCACAGACGCAGCTCTCGCCGGAGCGGCCGCAGCAGGTGGTGGGTTTGGGGGTTGCCATTGTGTGGGTAGGCTGCTGGTAGAGTAGATGGGTGGGCGTGAGTTGGATTGATTGGGCGCGTGTTGGAGGGTGAGGTTGGCAGTGGAATAGATGATAGTTGTGTAGATATGGGTAGGTGGGCTGTTGCGGGGGTAAGTTTTGGGCCGGGAGGGAGTTTCTTGTGGGTTGGAAATGGAGGAAGTGGGAGATTTATAGGTTTTGGGGGAGCTTTATCGATAAGGGGGATGAGAAATAGGGAGCTGCTGATTGGCGGGTAGGGACTGAGGGCTTTGTGATTGGTTGAGCTCAAGTAGATCGCTATTTTGAGGCATCAATTTACACATCCATTTGATATTATGCTTATTGGCTAGGAGTTTTTTGTAAAGTTTCCTACATTCCCACACATTCACTCCCACTTCCTTTTGTATTCCTCCAATTCCTTCGTTCAATTTACCTTCTCGATTATAGTCGCTCCTTGGAATCTCACACCACTTTTTTTGTTTTTCGCAAATCGATATCCACTCTTAACACTCCACGGCCCAAGCAAGCGTTCTCACATTGGATGGCACACATGAATCGGCTAGTGAATCGTCATCAGCCGCAAGTAATTCAAGATAGAGAATTTTAGATGCATTGGAAAGTCCGGGCTTCATTGGGTGTGGTGAGTGGTATCATTCGCTACATACTCATCTTGCAACCCCCATGATCCATAACCCCATCCCTCAGACCCCCACCCTCCCAGCATTAGCATTAACAACTGTCTCCACTCTAATCCTTCCCATCTCCGTATCTCTCTCATCTCTACTCCCATACTTCCCTCCCTCAACCGTTGTTCTTGTCCCTGCTCCACCGCTATACACCCCTCTACCAGCACTACTATCTCGTCCACCACTGCTCACAGCGTCCACTCTCTCCACACTCTCGATCTCCATGAACGATTTTCTACTACCTTCTTTTCGACTGCCCGTAATAGCGGAGCGGAAGCTCGTGAAGATGGATTTCTGATTGGGGGCACGTTTCAGAAGCGGGGCGTAACAGGGGAGATTTGCGCAGATGGTGGACGCGCAGGCTTCGATGCCGGACCACATTATCATATTCACTACAGCGGCTGTGCGAGTCGAGTGTCAGTGGGCAGGGAGAGAAAGGCAGGGCTGAGTGGAACCTACTATCAAAGTTGACGGCATAGTTGCCTTCGATGTTGACCTGAACGTATTTGATAGCGTAGACGAGGCGGGTGACGGAGGCGATGACGCAGCTGAGGTACAAGATCAGAAGGCAGGAACGGTAAGGCTGGGTCAACATGTCAAACTTACAAGATACCAAGTCCAAAGATACCAACCAGTCCCACTTTCTGCCCGCCGCTGATTCTGAGCTTCCGGATGTACAAAGCAGGCAGACAGAGAATGGAGATGTCCAATAAGATGTCGGTTACGCTGCAGCATACATACATGACCCAGTACTCTGTTGTCGGATGACATGGGATCTGGGAATGTCATTGTCAGTCTGACTTCCTTGGCAGATTGTGTTCCAATGCAAGAGAACGCCGATCTTGAGAGCCATCGTCCGATGATAATGGAAACAAGGTTTGGAGATCTCAATTGAGGACCTGGTGCTCTCTAAGAATCACTCACCCAATTGCATCGAATGGGCCAGACCTGGAAGAACGTAGCAAATAGAAAATGAGATAAGCCATGCGAATGTAAGTGCAATTATGATGAGCACGCCTACAGGGTACCGACGACCAGAACCAGAAAAGATGCGGCCATAGAAGCAAAGCATGGACAATTTGACCAGGGCGACAGCTATGATGTACCAGAACTGCAATACAAACAAGACCTGTGACCAGGGTATAGTGAACGACCTGATTCAGTACCTTACTAATTACACTATTAGTAATCAACTATACCTTCAGAAATGTTTGGGCCTTGTCTTCGCTCAGCGATGCGAAGGGTACGCCTAAGCCTCCGATTGGAACACTAACGATGTTGGTGATTGCCAGAGTTACTGAAAAGAACTAGTGGTTATCTTAGTCAGGTGAGTTGAGTCTCCTTCGCAAATGGAAACAAAAAGCCATACCAGTGCACCGACGATGAGCCAATCCTCAGCGCTCGACCCAGGCGACTTCTGCATCCGTCGCAGATGCCATCGCGGAACAACCGCTACGCAAGCGAGGACCACGAAGACCGCGTTCGACGCGATCACCGCCACGGAAGTTGATGTCATCATCTTGAACAAATTGTGGAGCCAACGTAGAGTTTGGTGAGCATCGATGGAGAAGACGTTGCGTACGGCTCGATACGACGGAAATGCGTTGCATTTGTAAGTTTGGCACAAGTTGGGGTGTAGGACACCTTAAGATTCCGGAGCAGAGCAGCTCAAATCCATTCTTCAGAACATTGTAGGCCATGTGCGGAGAATCCTTTGCTATCTCCGAACGAGCATGGAAGTTTAATCAGGTAGCTCCCACGTCTAAGTGTAGAACGTGCAGCATCCATCATCCAATGACATTGCAGGCCATTCCAGGGATGCTGAGCTGGTGTGGCAAGTGGTTTCTGATAAGAATGTGAGGCATGAGTCTCGATGATATAAGTCTTGCGTACCATGCTCGGTGAGATTGGAGTTGATAGCTGGCAGACAGAATGGAGGATTGCTGACTGCATGCGTTGAAATCCTGGCTGCTGCACAATTGCATGTATGCTCACGCGCACTGAACCCTGATCAACTGTCACCCTTATCTGGGTGGAAGACTTGCCGATTCATCAGATCCTTATTGGCGGATGCTCTGATCATTTCCTGTGCGCGCATGATTCGTGGAATACGGATGCATGCATCTCGAACATGGTACTAGCAGCTGAGATATGAATATAATCGATACAAGGTTCCCTTTAAAATGATCGAACCCAGAAGTTCGATGTCGTATGCAATTTGCATCGGCTCTTATTGTTGGTAGTAGACGTTGATGGAAATTCTCCGCTCCGCCGTGGTGATACAACGCCACAGCGATAAGCCAATTTGGTAGTGATAGCAAGGCTGGAGATCGAAGTACAATATGAGGCTTCTGACAAGCATGACATGTAAGCACTAGACCATGTGAAATGTCTGTCTTAGGAGAGAAACGGAGAACGAATAGCTTGAGCCATGATAACGGCATCCTCCGGCATCCTTCGCACCATTAGCCTCGGGTGCCGAGATTGAGAGTCAAAGGTCTATCAGACGCCTTCTATCCTGAGGTCGCTTTCGAAATCTTGCTTGAGAAATTACAACGTCAAAAGTTCGGCAATTCTTTCGCCGCCTTTGGTTCCACGTGAGTGGCCCTTACTCAGGATGTCTGTGGTAGATCCCAGTCTCTCCTTTCCTATACAACCTCCCTTGAGGCCTGGAGCAAGCATCGAAGAGCCGCCCAATGTTCAAACACTCATCAAAAAATTAGGATTGCAAAAGTACCCGGAAGGCGGGTACTTTGTGGAAACGGATCGCGATCCGCTCCGCGTGCCCAACCCGTTCCTTTCCGGTAATGGCTCCAACCAGAACACGACACATGGTGCGCCAGAAGACGACTCGAGTCGATCAGCAAGTACGACTATCTATTACCTACTGACCCCCGGCCAGCCCCACGGCGTGTTCCATAGAAACAAAGGCCGGACAATGCATACCTTGCATAGAGGACGTGGACGGTATATCATAATCCATGTCGACGAGAAACACGGCGAGGAGACAGCAAGGATTGAGAGTTTTGTTGTTGGACATGACATCCACAAGGGAGAGCGGCTGCAGTGGATGGTCGAAGGAGGTAAATACAAAGCAAGCTTCCTATTGCCGGACCACGAAGACGACATGGAGAGCGACGGATTGTTGATCAGCGAGGTATACGACTCTTGGGGTAGTACCACGGCAGCGTACGATCGTGCTGACATTGGGACATCAGACTGTTGTTCCTGGCTTCGACTTCTCTGATCATGATTTCATGCCAGCCTCGTCACTCCCGGAGCTGGTGTCTGAGGCTCAAGCGAGAGAGTTGCAATGGCTACTGTCGAAATCGAGGTAGACGAACCAATCAGCATGTATTGCTTTTTTGACGTCGAGCTTGTAGTGCCATACTTCTTAGCTGGTGCTGCCCGATGTTGGCAGGAATTCAATTTATAGCACCTAAAGTCAGACGGGTGAAGTCCTACCATTCCCCAGCGTCGTGCGCTTATTCCAGATCAAAGACAGTTGACTATTAGCTAATAGAAACACATCCCTCTCTTGGCTTCACGTGAAGAATGCGGATGTACTTGAACCCCCCCCCCCACCCCCCGACAATATCATGCAGCGCTGGCGCAGACTGGGATTTGTTACGATCGAGAAAGCGTGACTGTCTTGACATAGCATAGACGTACAAGATTGATCCGATCTTGCGTACGCAAGTAAGAGAGTGATAGACCTACACATCCATCAAATAATATTGTTAAATTAGCCAGTCGTGGTCACAGACCCCTTGGCTTACATCAGTATTTCAAGCACAGATTCTTCTCGGAAGAAGTAGTGAAGGCTAGAGGTCGCCCCGGATGTGCTTTGAAGCGTAGGGTTGTCGAACGTTGGGGCTAAGTTAGCCTGCATCTGCGGGTGAGCACGTTTTGTCGATCGTTGAGGGAGTTTCGCGCCAATCATTGCACAGGGTAGGTCACCATAGCTGTGGGGAAGGAGCAATGGAATGGTCGGTGAGGGAGAACAATGTAAAATCCTGCCCACAGAAGGCATTAGAGAGAGAAAGAGACCGGGTTTTCGGAAGAAAGAAAGAGCCTATGGATCAGCAAGGTAAGTATGTGCTGTTCGAAGGTATCAGCGAAAGGCATGTTGCTAATCCAGAAATCTTCTTCCAGCGAGGTTGTAAATCCAGGCGATAGTACCGTTAGCTGCGGATCTCGGCGCACCCCTCAAGAAAAGTGCCGAAACCCCCACGCTTAGATCCCGACCCTTCGATGTCGAGCCAAGTCAGCACTAACAGCCGTGACAGTGGAGCCAGCGCGTGACAGTTACCAGCTGTAAAGTATATAAAACGTGCTCACTGCCCCTCTCCCGACTTCTTGAACTTCGTCAATCACCTACGCACTCACCAACAAACAACAGCCTCAACCGACAAGAGACAAGCTTCTTTGACGACTTCATACTAGTACCTACACTATCCTTCACGATGGGTACCTTTTGCCTTACCTGCCCGCACTGGCCTCCACGAAGGCAGGCACACAACAGCTAACGCTGGGTACTCTAGGTCCTGGATGCTCCTGTAGCTGCGGCACCAGCTGTGCTTGCCCCACCGGACAGTGCACCTGCAAATGAAGGTGTGTCTTGTCTCGCTTTCGAAAGAGTCATAGCGCTGAGCTAACATCCTACTCACCCAGAACTTGCACTCCGATCCCATATTCGAGGAGCGGGCATCGGTTGGTATGCCGGGTTTGGAGGCGGTGGTATGAACACGGCTCGACGGTGAGGGTCTTATGAGTTTTGGTTGGAGGCGGATAGATGGTTCAGTAGGAAGCTAGGATCATGTTTAGGTCCAACAATTCTTACCCTCTTGATCCCAATAATTTGGCTGGCGTCTGGGGAGTCGTAAGTATTCACTACGCTACCTGCTTCAAAGGTCCCTCGCCGCCGTTCGGTAGGTCTCTTCGTAGCCCGAGCGCATTGATTGCCCCAAACGTTCGAATATCCCTAGATGCGTTGTATTTGCTTCGTGTGCCGCCACACTCTTTAGGTAGAACCATGACCTGTTTGGAATTCCCAAGCGCAGGAAAAAACCCCCACATGTTCCCTCCGACCAACCCGCGATCCCGCACAGACCGCGCGCAGCTGACGCGAGTTCCTTTAACTTTGCTTTTTGCTTGGAACCTGACCCATTGGCTCAGAGTGGTGTCTAGAGTGAGGGGTATGTGCGTCGCTCAGCAGGATATAAGCAGGCAGGCCCGAAGACTTGTTTCCTTCCTCCCCTCAAATTCCGAACAAGTAGAGACCTAGCGAATACAAACTCGAAAGTTTAGCATATTCAAATCCATTCCAGCAGTCCAGCCAAAGTTCGAGACCAGAAGTCAACATGCCTGGAGGTTGTTCCTGCTCTTCCTGCCCGAGCTGCAACGGGCAGTGCTCTAGCTGCGGATGCTCCAGCTGCGGTGTAAGCCTCCCCTTTTCCAGCCTACCAGAGCCACGACTGACAACGTCAATAGCACTAGAGACTTCCTCTCCGATTACGTAGAGTCTCGAGGATGCTGGAAAGCAAGGATGGTCGGCTGTGGATAAGGCGGCGAGGTTCTTTTGCGTATCGTCTTTGACCAGAGCTCCTGAATTCTCGGGTTGGATGGAGATGGAGATGGTGTGTCGCGGTGGTTGATTCTTTGGGCCTAGATAGTCGATAGTACAGTACGAGACTTATAGGAAGCTTCATGGTCCCAATTCTCAACACTGTCAGCCACGCTGCTATTTCATGGATTTTTGAAGGTTCTACACCTGTCCTCGGTATACCTTCGCAGAACGTCTTGACTGAGTGAAGATGCAAGAGGTGACCCAGAACAAGGTAGGAAAACCGTCACTCGATCAGCACAATTAAACATCCACGCCGGAGATAACTACGCAAGAAAACAGGAAAGAACTGAGAATTCGGCCATCTAGATCAGCCTCTGGTAAATGCTTCCTACCAGCGTTTGAGCTACTTGTTGGTCTCAGACAATTGGCGATGGATAAGCGAGTAATGTGAAGTATTATGTTCCGGTATGTACACTAAAATCTGGGCGCCTTCTCATCCCAGCTGATGCAGCGCCCGGCAAGAAACAACTTTTAGCTCGTTGCTTGTAGAAGTACAGGCCGGCGAGAAGCGGGCAAGGTTCATTTGCGCATTAACGCAGAAACTTCTGTTACATGGACGAAAGAAACCTCCCATGAATGTTTTGGTATCACAGAATAGAGAAGTAAGCGGTTGCAGACAGCTTGCTCAGATGTGTAAAAAAGGTTCGAACTAGGACACAATTTCGAACCGAATGAAACGCACGGATTGCGTGACCGATGACTAGAACATAACGGCAGACGCAGGCACATCACTTTGTGGGAAATGATGATGCATGGCTGGACTGGGCCCTGCAGAGAAAGCCGGATGCTGCCGCGAAATCGGGCTGATGGTGCCACGTTCACCGTGCCCGTACTGCCCATCGTTCCCAAAGCGCATGGCAGGGCTCGATGTTGCCGAATTATTGTAGGGGGACTGGCGCAGGAAAGAACTAGGAGCAGCTGTCATGTTCGGTGGGAATCGAGGCATGGCAGGGCTAGAACCCATCATTGCCTGTTGTCGGGCTTTGACATTGAGATTGCCACCTTCGCTTGATGACTTGCGCAGTTTGTGGCGGCGAAATGACTTCGGCTTGGCGTCACCCTCATCTGCGGAAAATGTGCCGCGTTCCTCGTAGGCGTCCACTGATGCCAGCACGGCTGGTGCTGAGTCGATCTTTTCAAGTCTTCCAAGCGCTTGGAGCAAGGTCTCTGTACGCTTGCGGCGGGAGTTCTGCATAGGCACGGGCGGAGGCGGCGGCTCCATGCCATTGCTGAGACTAGCGCCAGGAGGAAGGTCGACGGTATTGACAGAAGAGGTGGAAGATAGGAAATGGGGCTCGGAAATGTCGTGCTTGTTGACGGATCCCTTACGGTAGGTTGGGCGGCGGTTGTAGCTATGAGTGCTTTGAGTGGAAGTCATCATGATTGGCGATGCAAAGTTGGAAGAGCTTGGAGGAGTCTCTCGCGTCGCCGGAGTCGAGTGGGATGAGTATGTGGGTGTAATGGGTGATGGCCTTTGCGATGAGTCTGAATTGGTAGGCACGCCTGCCGGGCCCGTTGCAGCTCCACGGTTCTCAAAGTAACTCGTTGCATTTGTTCGGCTGTTGCTTCGGATTCGGCCAGACATCGCAGATTGTGATCTTTCTGTAGGTCCGTGAGGATAATGGGGCGCGGAGCTCTTGATCTGTCTAGGCGGACCACCGGCGAAGTTCAAAGGCGGGTTCATCATCTGGGGAACATTGGGCCCCGCGACATTTGGCTCTCTTTGCCTGCCATTCCTATGTTTGGGCAGTCTTTCCGATGTCTCTGAGCTGGACCGGTTCACCCTTGACGTCGGCAAGGGGGGCGAGGATCTTTGGCTGGAAGGTTTCGCTTGCCTTCTCGGCGGCATCTGAGCCCTTTGACCGTCGTTCATATAGCGGCTGCGCTGCTCACTTTCTTCCGAAACGAAACTCTCCACAGAAGGGTGGGAGGAGCTGTTCGCCAGATTCGAGCCAGGGTTGATACCCAACATCTTCATCGCTTTTGAAGGCTGCTCGTTCTTGCTAATCAAAGAACCCCCGCTGTTTTTGGGCCTCAGAAGCCCGAAGGACTTTCCAGATTTCGCAGGACTGTCATCACGGGTGCGGGCACCAGGACCTGGGCTGGCGGATCTGCTCTCGCTCTCGACGAAGCTCTTCAGGTTATCCTGCACCATTCGTCTCCTCTCGGCTAGTTCAGTCGCAAAAGCCTCTTTTTCCTTTTCAGTTTCGGTGCTTCCACCACGAGCATGATGCGCTCGAAGCTGTTCTTGCCACGAGGGCACAAAAGCCACCTCGTCGCTAGAGCGGGGTGCATCACGCCCGAGTATTCGTTGAGCCTTGTCGTGCCCCAGGAGTTGCTTGGGTTTGAACGATTCTTGATGCTTGAGAACGGTCGCTTGCTCCAGGAAAGCACGAGCGGTAACAGCAAGAGGTGAAGGCACCGCTTCTGGGTGGTCAGACTTCGGTAGCTGCGGACACGCTTGTCCCTCTTGCTCGTCATCTGACATTGCACTGGAATTGAAGAAAGTATGCGGTTGGCTCGAGGACTCTTGATGGCCATTGTGATGTTCGTTCGAGAATTTCGAAAGCAGACCAGGAGACTGTTCTGGGTATATCGAGGATTGATTGCTCTCATTGCGTAAATGTGTTCGTACAAGGCCGCTCAAGCCGTTTGTTGGCCCCAGGGTGGGGGAGTCAAGGTCTAAGTGATCTGGCTTCGCTATGCTTATAGATGACTTCTTCGAATGCGTAATGGTACGTTGACTTAGCGTGTCCGAGGTTGTCTCGTCAGAGACTGTGGTCGGCAAACGTTCTGGCTGATACCGGACAGGATGTTCTGGAGCAAGAGATCGTTGTGTTATGGGCATGTCAACGACGGCTGTGGACGGACTTTGATACAGCGACCCTCCTACGAGAGAAGCTGGGGTCACCTCATTCTCAGACTGTGAGCCAACTTCACTACCACTGAACTCGTTCAGGAAGCTTGTGTTTGCGACATTGTAGGGAGTATCGCTCGACTTCCGCTTTCGTGGGCTCTGCGCCTCAGGTACTGTATTGAGAGGATAGTCGTGGTTCTGGTGTTCTAATTGGTCGTATGGACGTCTGAGTGAGCTAGCTATCGATCGAGTGCTGACCGAAGAGATGGCACGTGTGCGGCCAGTAACCTGCAGATCGATTGACGCAGCAGTAGGCGAGAAAGGCCTTGCTGGAGGAGGTGTCTGACGGCCTTGCTGTAGCTGAATCTGCCTCTGAAGGTATTGCTGTTCGTCGTACTGCTTCTTCGGCTTGTTAAAGGCGCCGGAAGCGGTAGCTTTACCAACATCGTTTGGCTCTAGAGCGGCAATGAGTGTTGGGTCTTCCGGACTTGCGAGTGGGCTCAACGGTGGGGAGCGCCCGTATCCTGAATCATTCTTTTCTGCGGTCGGGGATTGACTTTCTTCGTTCAAACCCAATTCGAACTCTGCCATCCGTGAGGGTGAATTTGTAGGTGGCGGACTCCCTGCTCGGAAGTTGTTGGGCGCATGCAATGGTCCGCCACGTTGATAGCGCTCTTGAAGGTTCGTCGCGCTTCTTGACTGATGAAGTTCGCGCGGAAGGGGCGGTGATATAATTCGCTGGCGGTGGAGGGACTCTAACCTGCTCAAAGCTGAAGATTGTTGTTCGTGCATATGCTGATCCAATCCCTGCCCGTAAAGCCTTCTGGCCTTCGGTCCTGATGGTCCAGGACGATCCGAGGTAGGGGAGATGTTTGTGCCTGGAATGGGAGACGTAATGGAACTTGATGAGCCATTCGTGGCTGCTGGAGCCCCATAGACTGATTTTTGAGAGGCTACAGAGGTGGCAGCCGTCGAAGTTCGTGGATAGGAAGGACCTGAATTCGTAGATGATGTAGTCTCGCGGTTTCGATTGTAATGCCCCACCGGCGGGGTTACAGATCGCTCTGCTTCTTTTGATGAGCTTGTGCTTGGCCTGGCCTTCCGCTCGCGTTCATTCTTCTCCCTTTCCTGCTCGCGGAATCGCTGGAAAGCCGAAGTTGCTATATCTGACTCATATAAAGCCCTGCCACCCATACCTTTTGGTATGTCTGTGCCGCTGTACCAATCCGCACCGTTGCTTCTCTCTGCACCTCGATCGGCTACCGGGATCTTGTAGATTTTCTGCCTTCCGCCAAACATGGTATTCCCTTCACCAGGTTTGGCCCTGCTCATGATACTCCCGTGGCGCAAAGCATCATTGTCCGTTCCATTACCATCGGTCGAGCAAGACTCGGTCCTATAAGCGAACGGTGGACGTAAAGACCCACGTCGTGAATCCACTTCAGCAATGTCTGAGAGGCCTTGGTGATTGAAGAGATCCAGTCTCGAAGCTCGCTTTGGGAACAAGACACTGTCATCGTTTGCCTTTCCAATCTTTGACGATGGATCATCCTGTTCTCTCAGCATACTGAATCTTGCGGAGAGATTCGGCATAAGAAGGCTGGTACGGAAGTCATCGGAGGAGGGCAGCGCAGCGGCAATGTCAACTTCGGGCTCTTCGGGCTTTGGTAGAGGTCCGCCCTTCTTGTTCCTTCTAAATGTTTTTGACCTCGAAGATCCATTCGGGAGTGGCGGGATCTCGTTTTCCAAAGAAGGTCTCCGAGTGGATCCCACGCTTTCGTTGTTCTTCTTCTTCGACAGGAAGCGATTCATGGCAGCGAAGTGAGCGTTGTGGCATAAGGCTTAGGATGAAGCCAATCGTCCTGAAACTTCGAAATAGATAGTGAGCTTTTGATTATTGGATAGGAAAAGCGTCTTGCGCAAGCAGACGCACCAATTGTCCTCGAGGCGCGAAAAAGATCGTCCCGTGTCTGTCTTGCAAGGTGTAACTGTGAGACCGTTGCGGTATGCGAAGCGATTCCTGGGGGTTGAAAGTATCCGAATATGCAGCCCAGCTGCGAGAACAAATCAATGGTGGATAAACGGAATTGAAGGTTGAAAGGAAAAGAAGTCGTGGCAAAGATCCTCGCTGGGTCACTTTTTCCACACGACTGTCGAGGCAGACGATGTAGTCGGCCGGAAAGAGGGTCGGGCTGCAGATGGAAGAGACAGGATGCTGGAAATTAAAAAGACGCGCCGCGACCCAGTCAATCGAGCGTACAGGGAAAGGGAAAGTGGAGATGGCGGTCCTCTCGAATGTGAGAGTCGGCGGAGGCAAAAGGGGTTTAGGCAGGAACCGAGCGGGAAAGTAGCGCGTTGCAGCTCACTCTAAATCGACAGAAACCCCCCCGTCTCTGAGTGCAGGGCCAGGTAGAAAATCCAAGGCCTCGCGGGTTCTGCTCCGGTGAATTACTTGCTACGATTTAGATTGCTTGCGCCACGCAAGCCTCGACGGCTGAGAAAAGAGTGCTTGCTGACTTGCTTCCTTCGAAAAACCCCAGGAGACAGAGGCACAGTTTGGCCAGCAGAATAACCAAACTTCGAAACAGTCCGAAAGAACGCACGCCGTGCCTGTGCCACCACACCTCGCGCTCCATGTCATCATGAGGTGACGACCCAGCCACATTCACAACCCGCACCACACCATGGAATCAAGGGGCAGACGCGGTGGGAAAAGCTGGTTGCTACTCGAACGGTCCAACGGGGAGGGTGACGGTCCAGACCCCAAGCAACGATGAAAAAGGGAGAGACGTCGATACAAGCGTTCGATTGGCCGGAGAGGTGTTATTTGAGACGAAAGTGGCCTCTTCTGTACTTTAGGCTTTGGCACTTCCAGACTCCCGAAGTGCCCGGCGCAGCCCCTTTTCCAATCGACGGCCCCTGTTCGCTTCGCTTCCAACCCAATCGTTATTAATCGATCGGCTGCCCTCACACTGATGGGTTGACGCATGGCTAGCGCTGCGGGAGATCCTTGCTGTCTGTCGATACTGATCCTTACTGTCGGTCGGTACTGCAAACAAGCCTTTACCGTCCATCATTTGCGGTTTCTAGCAATCAACGTCGGCAATCTACATCACGGATTTTCTGAATGGAGGCTCGGATGATACAGCGAGCCCCGAGACAGTCAGAGACATGTTTGGATGATGGAAAGATGCCAAAACGTTGCAGTGACATATGGAAATTGACAAGTCGTGGAATATCCTCCCTTACCTCGATCAGTTGTTCTCTGGTAGTTTCATTGTACTTTTACTTGCGTGTCTCGGCTCATGCCCGACATACAGCTGAGACATACTTCTACATCATATAGTCTATCTCCGTTGTATGCATCCCCCACAAAGTTTCAGGTGGAACCTCAGTGCTTCTCTTCGATTTCGGCTTCCGAGACCTATGCTCGCCCAAGGACTCCATACACGCTCTGCCAGCCGATCGAAGAAAAGCATTCTGAATGGAATCATCCGCCTAAGCAAAAGGAAACTCTGGATAATGTAAGTCGCTTTGGTAAAGCTACCACGGAAGAGCAAGACCGAAGGAAAGCCGATACTGAGGTGCAATCATTCCCAGAACCTCTGTGGTTTTTAGGAGATTGCAGGCGAGGCAAGTCCTGGGAGAAGAGATATTCCAGCAAGTGGACAAATAGGCATAAATGGGATAGTATTGAGTAAGTCGTGATCGATGTCCCCTCAATGCCCTGGCATGATACACTCTTCACGCTTTTTTCTTTGGTACCTCGTTCAGACCCTCTCGATCCTGACCATTCTGTAAGTTTGGCAATTTGACTCTTTAGCTGTGGATCTCATTATTAGTCCGTCAAAACGTCCTGCACCACTGCTTGCTACCACATGGAATAGTCGCTCCAATTTGGCTACTCCTGAGACATCAGAAAGACGCTTCATCCTTGCGTCTGTATGCACTTTTGACACCTGAGAGCAGGCAAGGGCGGATTCGCATGCGGCCGCATGGCAAGCGTTCTGCATGGCTGGAAACAAGCTCCTGCTCTGAGATAGCGACAATTGAGGGAACTCTACGTCGATAACCAAAAGCCTAAATAACATATCTTACAACTCGTCTTTGAGCGCCCCGGAACTACTCCTTCCGGCTCCACAGACGGCTGGAGTCCCCACCTCCATCCTGTACACGCACTTCTCCTCCTCCGTGATCTTCCAAATCTCATCCGTCTCCGCGCACGCCAACACCACCAGCGTGCTCCTATTGGGCCCATTCCAGCAATGCTGTCCATTCTCGTAGCGTAACGCGACTCTCTCCCCAGAGCCAAGACCTTTGCCATCAGGCAGCAGCTCGTCATCGACCGTAATCGTGTCAAAGCGAACGAACTGCCCCATGCCCGTGTTGCCGCCTCGCTTCTTCGGCTTCTGCTGCGTCTGATCTAGCCAGCAGAGCTCGTACGTATACTCGCCGGAGTCTTTGGACACGCATTGGCCTTTGAGAGCGCGGAAGACGTCGTCGAGGCCGTAGTCCTTGTCTAAATCCTCGCGGTGGCCCTTGAGTTCGTTCTCGTTGTTGCTGAGATCGTCTTGAGCGGCTTTGAGGGCGTTGCGCGCATCGGTGAGGGCCTTTGACTCGGCGTCTGGGTCACTCTTTGAGGGGGCTAGGATGCCGTTTTCGATCAGGAGGACGCGTAGATCCCGTAGCTTCTTGTCGGCCCAGTCACGGATTGCTGGGGGTAGATATTCCTCGATCGAGTAGACTTCATGCACCCGTTAGATGGGAGTTGCTAGAGGATTCGTTTGCAATACTTACGAACATCGATGTCGCTCTCCTCCGGCTTCTCCCATTCCTCCCATTGTATGGCCCCACTGTCAGAATCGGGCTTGGATATCTCGTTTAAGTCTCGATCATGGGCTTCGTCCCCAAAGGAGCTTTTATCGCGGGCGGCATACTCTTCCCAGCTTCTGACCGCACGTTTTACGCCCTCGTCGTTGAAGTTGGGGTTGTATTCCTCCTTAAACGTTGACAAGATAGCCTCCAGTTCGGAGAGACTGGCTTTCGCGTTCTCTCGCTGTTCCCGCACCTCAATCAGAGAGCTCCGCAGCTCTTCGATCCTATCCTTTGCCAGTCCAGCCAAGACATTGACCTTGCTAGCCTTCCCAGGGCCCTTGATGACCTTTGCCCTCTCCTGCCTTTCCACATCCGCCAATGCAGTCTCCAGGTTCTGGACCTTCATGCGCGACCCTTCGATCTCAGTGCCCAGGGAATACATCCTGTCTTCGACTTCTTTCCGCCTTCTCGCCGCATCAGCCACCAGCTCCTTCCTCTTCTTCGCCGCAGCGCCCGCAGACTTCTGTCTCTGTTCATCGTGCTTCTTCCATTCCTTGCCTATCTCCTTACACCTGTTGTCACACGACACGCCGCCGACCTTTGCCCATTCGTCGCTTCCGTCACAGCAGAGCGTGGAGTCGCAAACGCCATCGTTGACGGTTAGGAAAGGGATGTAGCTCGGCTGGTGGCCTTTGTTCTTGCAATAGAAACCTGGAAGAGCGAGCGTGGTGTTCGCATTGCTGATTGAGGTGTCACTGGGTGTTGTGGGGGAGAGGTCGGAGAGATAGGAGCAGGCCGCAGTGCCGGGCTCGTCGGAGCCGTCAGGGCAGTCGCAGTAGTCGTCGTTTACTTGGGAAGCAGAGAGGGTCACTGAGGGGTTGGAGATGCATGTGAAGCTGTCGGTAGCTTTGTAGAATTTCGCGACTGGGATTTGTTAGTTAAGGTTTGGATTGGACTCGGACAAAGGAGACAGGGAGAGCTTGCATTCGGGACCTACACCTCTGGGGCGCGGGGCGTCGGAAGCTGCTGCTACCGACCATACGACTAAATTGAGCAGAGTCACGGCCCCAATTGTTCTCATCCTGACATCGAGCTTGAAGAACTCAATTCCAATGCCGTGGGCGGTTAAACTCGAGACTGAACAGGTTGGTAATTCGCTTAGCATACCGGATGAGGCTTAGTCCGGGCGGGTGAGCTTTGCTGAACTTGGACTACTTTGCCATTCCTCCAAGGCTTAGCGTCTGAGTACGACTCGCGTCACTCATCGATCGTCAAGGCTCTACCTTGTCCAATTCAATCCCATCCGGGCAGATATCACTCGCAGCATTCTCTGGATGGCAGATCTAGTGAGCTACCAGCCACAGTCCCCAAGGAAGAAGCCGATTCCGAATGGTCTCATTGCCCGAAAGTATTACTTATTCAGCCTATCGAAATACATCCACCGCGTTGGCCGGCACTGGACAGCCTGGTTTAACTGCACGCGCTACGGATCAAGGCTGACTTCAACGAATAACAGTAAGAGAAGAAGCTCCACTGCTTCTGTTTGAGCGTCTATCTTATATACTTTATCCAAAATTAGGGTGCCAAGATTGGGGTCTTCAATGAAGCACCTTGAAGACTTTTTGAAAGCTATCACGTTTGCCAAAATTCTTCCACCACTGGAATTTTCGGTCCAAGCTTGAAATTAGGCACGACCTGCTGTATACGTCCTTCAAGCTTCGAGAAATCAGATGGGTCGGTTGTGCCCAGCGCGTACAGAGTGTGAGACAACCACGGGGCAATATGCAGGTCTGCGAGAGTCACGTGATCTCCAACGGCGTAAGGAAGAAGGATCTGGCGCTCGAGCATGTTCAAGCCGGCTGCGAACCTCGTGTATTTGGCCGAAGTATCCGCGAAAAACGTGGTACGATCCGCATTTGGCGATCCGGTCAAAAAACTGTGAAGGGCACCATTTTCGATAACCTTTGTGCCATAGAACAAGTTTGTCGGATCAGCAGAATGATATTTCTCTAGAGCAGTCTGCCGAGCGGCGACGTAGGTCATGAAGGGAGACGCCTGCAACCGATGGAACTCGCTGTCGTTCAAGCACCCGAAGATGATGACACCCGTTTCAAGGTCGTTCGAATGGACCAGCTCGATCAACGCAGTAGCTCTAGATTGGTCTTGAAGATCAACAGGTGTCAGGTTAGGCCCTTTCACGGAAGGTCGAGATTGGTCCAGATACTCCAAGATTTGCCGCGTGTCGACCAGCGGCTGACTGAGATGTGAAGCTGCCAAGGTAGGCACCGTCTCGTTGGGGTTCTTTTTGAGATATTCGGGGTCGAAATTTTCCGCCTTGACTTTATCATTGGTCTGCGTCAACATCTCCATCTTCTCTTGGGCATGGGAAAACTTACGCAAGTCGATTTCCTTGATTTCAACCTCTTCGTTGCCGAACCCCTTCTCAGCCAGGCCGAGGTGCGCGACACCTGCCCATTGTGAGCCGATCCAGGAAAATACCGTCAACTGCCAATAGATCAGTTTATCAACTCCAATCAACACCCCAGCGTTCAACGGGCGAACCTTCTGAGCACTGTCCATATTACTAATGACTAAATCATAAAAGAAGCATCAGCGGATAGGGTCCAAGGATTGTCATACAAAGCAACAGCGCGAAGATAGCTCGAGGGTGGAATGTACAAAGTGGACGCTATGGAGTTTATGTCTCAAAGCAACTTGCCTAAAGTACCTGTTAGACCATGCAACTTTAGCCGTGATTACCGATCAAGAGTCCAAGGGTTCGTGTCCGTTGCGTCAGTGTACTTCAGTAACGCATGAGGGTCCAGCCTCGGGTATTGACGTTCCTCGTCGACTCGCTGCTTCCGACATCATAAGCAACCGAACCACCAGATGAGAAAACGACGTCAAGTCGTGTTTCCGGATCTACTGTAACGTTGTGGGGACAGAGGCGAACTTTAATCATTTCGGACTTGTGCGGGAATCGCTTGAAAGCATTACTTCGATCATTTTTACTTTACATTGATGTGTATAAACCAGCATTCACTTTACACAAACGCCATAATCTTTTGCGATCAACTTCTCGCTCCGTCCTTCCCCATTCCCTCGGGGAAAACATTGTTGCTGCCGACAAGCTGCGACAATCGAATCTTGCAGCCTCATCTTATACAGGGCTCGATGGACCAGATGAGTGCTGGAAAGACCCCTGGCGAAGAAAGCAGTCCTGCGGAGCGACAAGAACAGAGATCAAACTCTGCCGCAGCAACCACGGCGGGTGATGGAGGCGAGCATGAGAGTGAAGAAGCCGAGCGACAGCGCATAGAAAGACTCGGAAGAGAAAGGCCACCGAAGCTCAAGTCTTTTGGAGCGGAGCTATTCTTCTGTTACTCCGTTATCGCTTCGCAATTCATGGCCGTGAGTTGCTCTGGCGGACTGATTGATGTCGATATGAGAATTGAACTCGGCTGTAGGAATATTTCGTGTCTGGGTTCAATGTCATCCTTCCAACCCTTCTCGTCAAGCTCGATATTCCTCAGACTGGAGCAGTCTGGCCGGCGGCTGCTTTTGCTCTCGTCACGGCAGCCTTCCTCCTACCATTCGGTCGCCTCTCCGACAAATATGGCGCCTACCCAATCTTCGTCTTTGGATTGGTGTGGTTCTGCGTTTGGTCCGTCGTTGTCGGATTTTCGACCAACGAACTCATGCTGGATGTTTGCCGGGCACTTCAAGGCCTAGGGCCGTCCGCTTTTCTGCCCTCGGGAGTTGCCTTAATGGGCAATATGTATCGACCGGGGCCACGCAAGAATCTGGTCTTCAGTCTCTACGGCGGCTCGGCACCCCTAGGCTTCTTCTTTGGGATTTTCGTGGCAGGCTTGACCGGACAAATTCTTACGATTCGACTGGTACTTTTGGATAGGTGCAACACTGCTGTTCACTACCACTGTGGCCGCTATTCTGACGATACCCAACGATTCCCGAGAACACAAAAAGGTAGAAATGGACTGGCTGGGAGCGGCCCTCATCGTCTCGGGGCTGATCCTGGTAGTCTTCGCACTTACAGACAGTGCTGGAGCACCCGACCAGTGGAGAACGCCCTACATCTACGTCTTACTTATCGTCGGCTCTCTGCTCCTTGGCCTCGCGGTTTACGTCGAAGGGTTCGTTGCTAAGAACCCGCTTCTGCCGTTCGACCTGTTCTGCATTCCCTATATTAACCCACTGTTTATAGCCCTATTCTTCTCATACGGCTGCCTTGGAATCTTCCTTCTCTACGGCACACTCTACATGCAAGACATCATGGGGGCGACACCCTTACAGATTTCCGCCTGGTACAGCCCCATGTGCGTGGGAGGGATTCTCATATCGATCCTAGGGGGTTATTTTCTCCATCTCGTGCCTGGGACGCTGCTGGTGGTCCTCGCAGGACTTGGCTGGGCAGTTCCTTCCATTCTCTTCGCGGTGGCTCCCGTGGGAGCCAACTACTGGGCGTACGTCTTTCCCTCCATGATTTGCGCGACAATCGGAATCGACATCACCTTCAACGTGGCTAACATTTTCATCACCACAAACCTCTCATCCAAGCGACAGGGTTTGGCAGGCGCACTTATCAATAGCCTTCTATATCTGGGTATTGCAGTTCTACTAGCTTTTGCAGGCTTTGTCCAGGCTAAAACTGCAGCTCTCGGACTGAAAAGAAGCTATCAAAGCGTGTTCTGGTATCAACTTGCTTGCGCTGCGACGGGATTATTCATCATGACTGGTTTTGTGAGGCTTCGAAAGGCGGAAAGTGGATTGACCGTGGATGAGAAGGAAGCGCTTGCAGCGCAAAATACGCCAGTCTTGTTTAGGACTAAAACATCTTGAAGTGGCTATACTTATTTGTTGCCCTCCGGCCATATCTGACCAATATCCTGATTAGAATTATTATTCAACACGGCCGCTATGACGAGTCATAAGAGAGATTCCTCCTCTGAGCCTTTCTTGTGGACATGTTCAAAAGAGCAGTATCGCTCAGCTCATACTGCCACGAGGCACGACGCTAATTTGTTTACGAACGCGATTAATATGCCTCTTCTGTTGCCTTCAGACCTCAGTGGACAATCGATGGAGGATTCGGACAGGTGAGGAGGAGGGGCTGCACGGTTTGCTGGGGTGTGGCTAGGCGATCCCCGTTGCTTCTCGGGCTAGGTGAGCACAGAATCATTGCTTCAATGGCAACAAGTGATAGGTCGAGAGTCGTTTGGAATGCATTGCATAACCTCGCTAAGCTAATCAGCCGCTTTGTCAGCGTAGCTGCTGATCATGGGCCTCCTTCGGACGGTTTGTCAGCGTGACTTGGCCCACTTTACATAATCTAACAACCACCACCATGTTGTTCTGGCAGGAGCAAGCGAGGTGGTGATGGCATCACAATTATGATGTAACTACCTAAGTGATAGTGGTAGTAAGATAACGGTAAACGCCTTCATATTGCAGCAGAGCATCTAGCTAGTTCATCTACCCACTAGAATCTTTTGCCTTATTTCTTATTTGAACGCGGTTGGACGTTTGTCCTCTCACTCCCCATTGCTTTGACTTTTCATTGCCTTGAATTCCACCATGTTCCTTCATCTGCCAACCCTAGGGAAGGAACGCAATATATAGGTTCAATTATTGGGAGAATGAGATATGTCCTTTGGACAAGGCGGAAAGCCTGCAAAGTCTCTGATGTACGCTCTGTGATAGTTTACAATCCCAATAATGATGATATCTAAAACTTCATACACATTGTGCAGGCCCGTAGTCCAAACTAGGAAAGGAAACTATGGATCAACTGGGATGAACCTTTATGCAATGGCTGCTATAGCAATATCCAATCCCCTCAGAAATAGCAAAGGCACAGCACAAAAACTATTTTGTTGAGTTTGTATAAGAATCAACGCATAAAGCCTATGCCATCCGTGCCCTCTCAATATCCTTGGAATACAGGTATACCAGATTTTGCTCTCCAACATCATCCTGTAGAACTAGCTGAAGATCTTTTTGCCATCCTCTAGGTTTTTCGACTCTTTCTCGAGCTGTGTCCTCATCCGCTTTCAGCGTCAAATCCTCTCCAGCCACCTCTTCGGGCTGCGTGGGAGTTATTTCCGCCACGAACATGGGGGAAAATATATTCGACGGTGTGCGTGGTCTAGTGATTAAGTGATAATTAGCTGCCTGCATGCGAAGGCTGTCAAAGAATCTTTTACAGGCCACTTTGTGGTAGGATTGCAAGAGGTTCTTGAATCGCGTGATCGTCGTTGCTTATCGAATAATTTTGAACGATGTTATCAAGCCTGATTACTTTGTCGTGTTTGTAGTTGGAGAGCGAATTGTCTTGTATGTTGGCGTGAACTTGCTGCTGTCGACTAGCAGTACAGTACTAGGACAAAAGTATCCGCGAACCCCGCCCCCACCTAAAAAACACTTTCCCATTTGCATCCATTGTATACCACGCAAAGAACTGGGAAGCTACATAATTTAGATAGTGATTTGCACTCAATTGACAAGTATCATCCCAAAATTTCTTAGTTCTAATACTTGGTATACCATCCC